>Ga0214544_1000545_pt1 | contig 70020 bp, 38 predicted proteins | sample CNSS3metaG_FD_160074 | JGI IMG/M metagenome (GOLD analysis project Ga0214544, IMG submission 160074) | Root nodule microbial communities from cowpea collected in UCLA plant growth center, Los Angeles, California, USA - CNSS3 | ecosystem: Host-associated > Plants > Roots > Nodule | place: USA... | reverse complement strand
ATTTTTTAATAATATAACAAAAATATATATATATATATATATATATATATATATATATATATATATATATATATATATATATATATATATTAGCAAGCTAATTTTTAAAATATTGAAAATTTCTTTTGACAATGACAAAAAGATAATTATAAACCCTATATAAACTAGTTTATACAGTAGAGAATATTTTCATTAACAAATCAATTTTAGTAATAAAAAATTGTTAGTCATTATAGTGATCTATTTAAATATCAATTGATAAAATAAAAAATTATTATTTATTAAAATAATCACTAATATAAATAAAAAGTTACAACTGGTCTATAGTATCTAAAATTTAGTTATCAAAGTTTTAACTACCAAAGAAATCAGTTTATAAATTAGTCCAAAAACATTAATTATGGGGTTTTGGATACTAAAAAATTAATTTCTAATTAATTAATAACCAATTTAACGATTAATTATTTATAATAGTAACACTTTTAATAATTAATAATTTTTTATTTTATAAATTAGTATCTAAATTAGTCTATATAGTGGAACAATTTTTTATCATTAAAATTGATTATTATTTAAGATTTTTTATTCGTAAAAACATTACATCAACATTAAATATATTTATATTATAAATGTATAAAATATTAAACATTTTATATATTTAACACTTAACTAATTATAGGGTCCAGATTAATTGTAGTATTAAATGTGGTTTTAAGAAATAAATGGTAGTAGCTGTCATATGAAGATTACTTGGAAACAGCTAAATTTAAAAATTGTATTTATTTAGAAGCATAAGAAAAAAAGCATCCAAGTTCATGAACTCTTGCTCAACATAGTATGAACAGCAACATCTTCTCTTTCAACCCTTTCCCTCTGACTCATCGTGTGATTTTATTGTTTTCCCACTCTTTTTTCTTACCTTCTCGTCGAATTAATCTATAATTTTTCAACAACGAATTCAATTAAAAAGTGTCATCATTTATAATTAACTACCGACTTAAACATATAGTATTGTGTTCTAACCTAGCTGGCTGGGCTCCATATCCCAAAAAATAAAAGAAAAAAATTAATGATGTAAGCTCCATAGGCATATACTATGCCAACTAATTAATGTCTAAACAGTGCATGCATTAAAATAACTGTAATAAATCACAATTTAATTAGATAAAATTAATCTAATGTTCTTTCATGGTATCACAAAATATCTTTATCGAGAATTCATATCTATTAAAAAGCATGATTAATGATAATTGGAGCATTTTTTTAAATGTTTTTCTATAAATAAAACTGAATCTAATAGAAATATTGATTAACAGAGAAAAAAAGAGAGTAAACATTGATAATTGCCTTTGTTACCCTTGTATTTTATCATTAGAAAGGCGTGTGTAATAGTTCAAGTAGTTGAATTAAAATACTTTTAGAAAAGTAATACCAATGTCTTTTTAGAATAGAACCAGTACAAAATAAATTTGTATTGTATAAATTCTGAAAGAATCTATTTAAAATTAATGTTAAATATAATTTTTTTCTTTAAATCATTTTTAAAATATTTGGTTTATTCTAAATTAAAGTATATAATATTTTGTTTGGGTATTTTATGAAAAATATGTAAAATGTCATATTTACGAAATGGTGTATGAAATTATTATAAATAAGGTCAATTTATGTATCAAGTCTTTATAAATAAAGTCAATTTATAATATATATATATATATATATATATATATCGGTGCAAATCTCACTTTACAAACTAATGATGTAAGATTGAATTAGGGTTAAAGTTTATTTTTTAAGATGATATTAGTCATGAATTAGAGTATGTTCCATTAAAATTTGTTATTTGTTGGTTCTATTATTCTATCCGCTATGAGGTCGCTATGGAACCACCTATTAATATTTGGTTTCATGCTTGAAATGTATATATATTAGCATGTGGAGTGTATTAGAAGTCCTACATTGTATAAAGATAAGACCAATTTATATATACAAACCTCTTTACAAATTAAATTTTTTAACGTTAAATTATATTTAAAGTCAATTTTTAATTTATTATATAGAAAACACTCTCCGGTCCGTCTCAACTTTCATAAAATATCGATACATCATTAGTATATAATTTAATTTAGGGATGAAATATAAATTCAAAAATAATTTAAAGATTAAAAAAGAATTATATTTAATCCTTAAAACCAATATGTATTTTCTGTCTATATATATACACACTCACTTTTCCTTTTTCTTTTCTTGGAGCACCGTATATCTATTTCTTAATTGCATCAAGTAACTATAATTTAATGAATCTGATTAAAATAGTTCTCCAATTAATATTATCTAATTATCAAGTTGATTATATATGGGGGAGGTGGCAATATAAGTTTATAGTCGTACGTACAAGTCAAATTTGTGAATTCCGTAATACTAAACTCTGCATCACATGACACTTATACATTTATTAAGTAGGCGATGCCCTTATTTTGTTTACAAAGTCAAAAGTTCACTAATCACAGTTCAGACTTAACCTTGTTATGTTTTCTTCTCTATATAATCCACACATATAATTATGAACACATGTAATCAAACTTCATTAGGAGTAGGAGTTAACAACACATATGGATCAAAAGCTTGTCTCAAGCTGGTTCCATCTTCATTCCTCAGTGCCCTTATCCTACGTGCAACCACCGGAAAGCCAACCTGGCATGGTTTTTCCTTCCGGCAAGAAAATCCCGGTGGTAGATCTCGGACTGCACGATCGCCATGAAATCTTGAAGCACATTTTGAAAGCCTCCGAGGACTATGGATTTTTCCAGGTTCTTTTTCCCATCAATTTTCTTTCCCTTTGTTGTAGTTATAATTTCACAGCATATACGCGCTTTCTGCACTAGAGATACAATAAACAAAATCAATTTCGTCGTAATTTTTATAAGCACTGCAATGTTATTAGTTTTTGATATCATGAAAGTGTCGGTGTTTAAACTTAGCTGTTTACAATGATTTTAGTTTATGCATGAAAAACTGTGGTGTAGGTTATCAACCATGGAGTATCGAAAGAGTTAATGGATGAGACACTGAATATTTTCAAGGAATTTCATGCCATGCCTGCTGAAGAAAAGATAAGGGAAAGTTCCAGAGATCCAAATGGAGGTTGCAGGCTCTACACAAGCCGTGAGATTAACAGCAAAGATACCGTTCAGTTCTGGAGGGACACATTAAGACACTTGTGTCCATCTTCTGAAGATTCCATGCAATTTTTGCCTCAAAAGCCTGCAAAATATCGGTAAAAGATCGTCTTCATTTGATGTAATTTTTCTGTAAATAACATTCAATATGAGGTATCGTTTCCTGTGCAACTTATTTAAATGAGCTCACGCAACCCAATTTAAGTGGCTTCATCAGCGTTTTAATAAACTATAAACCTTCTTGACAATGGTAGATATGTACTATTAATTTCAGTTTGTGTCAGATGTTTTGACTGTGGACGTTGATGTGTTCTGGGTTGACAATGATGTCTTAAAAAATGACAAGTCACTATCAAAATTTTTTATTCCATAATTCCGTTTCATTCTTTTGAAGCATAATTGACTAGTCCTATGAATATTCTTTTAGATTTTCTTCTAATTTTTTTTAAATGATTGATAATGAGATTTTAACCATTAAACTTGGTTTAATCTGAACCTTTATGAGTCATCATTGATTGTTCTGAAAGGTGAGTAGACATTATTCATACCACATGGGCAACTAAAGGTGTAATTAACTAAGACCTCTTTTTTCTTTACCATTAAGTTTTCCTTCACTGGGTTGGAAACCACTACCACTACCTAATGTTACTACTTTTGCATCTGGTCTTAATTATCACAAAGTCACAATTAACAGCACACGTTTAACATAAGTACCACACTGTCATGTCATCATCAATACTATAGCCGCCACTTCACAACGAACAAAAATCCAGCTCAATACACAGGTTAGCATAATACAATTATTAAGCATACACGATTGTTATTAATTCATTAATTTAACAATTAAAGTTTTATTATCTTCTTTGAAACTCATCTTATTCTGACTAATGAAAGATTCTGTTGACTATGATGATTCCTCTCCTTGCAGTGAAATTGTTGCAAAATACACGCAAGAAATGAGAAGAATGGGACTAAAAATTTTGGAGCTGCTATGTGAAGGTTTAGGACTTGACCCAAAATACTGTTGTGGTGGACTTAGTGAGAGTCCATTACTGCTAGCTCATCACTACCCTCCATGCCCAGAACCAAGTTTAACCTTGGGAGCTCCTAAGCACAGAGATCCTAACCTTGTTACTATTCTGCTTCAAGAAAAAGATATAAATGCACTTCAAGTCTTCAAAGATGGAGAATGGATAGTGGTTGAACCAATTCCTTATGCTTTTGTGGTCAACATTGGCCTTATGTTGCAGGTAATATATATGTTTCTCCATATAATAATAAACTGTTTGATATTGATATATATTATGTAAGTAGTACATCAATTAGCATAATATTTGTACACTTTTTTTCTGATACATAAACTCATTACGGAAAACATCAAAAGGTACTGAAATATTATATAGGTTGATTTGGTTCCTAATTCTGGGTCATGATGATATGGTTTTGCATGATGAAATTCTGTGACTGATGAATGTGCAGGTGATTAGTAATGGAAGGTTAATCGGTGCTGAACACCGTGTGGTGACAAATTCAGAATTTGCAAGGACCACAGTTGCATATTTCATCCGTCCAACTAGCAAACAGATTATAGAACCTGCAAAGTGTTTGATAAGTTCTGGTGCTCAACCTATCTACAGGTCCATTGCATTTGAAGAGTTCTTGAAAAATTTCATGATCAAGGGTACTGATATTGAACGAGAATTGCTCTTGTAACCTAAGCAGAAAGCTGCACTGCAGACACATTAATTAATGCCCCTCTCAAATTTCTTACAACTTTATCTTGTTTGCACATGAATTATCTAAAGAATTGAATATGTTTATCAATTAAAGTATTACTGTTATTATTACAGTGTTTATGTAATTATGTACCGTTAAAGACTAATGGTTAGTGGTGTATTGTACCCTATCGTCGAAAAGTTAGTAAAGTTGAAAGCTTTATTTACTTATTACTACTCGCTTATGATTAATTTTTGGTAGCAACTTTACCTTCATGATTCAGGTGCTGATATAGTCAAATCGTCCTTGCGCAAAATAATAGTTAAACATCAACTGATCCATGAAAATTATACAGATCACAATTTGAATATTTTTGTCTTAAAATATAACATCGTGTAGTTCATGAATTTTATAAACTCAAAACGACGTTTTCAAAATATAATTTATGAAGCAAGCTATAGTTAGTTGAGTTTTGTTTTTTTTTAATGGAAAATGCTATCGTCGATATTTTTTTATTAATTAACTTTTTTTTTTGTCGACAAAATATATATGTATATATATTTTAAAATATTTAGGATATGCTCCGATCCGAATACGATTTTTATTGATTAACTTAATTAAAGAATAATAGTAAGTGGACATGGTTATGAAAAATATGGATTATATCAATGCCTTTCTATTATGATCTATAAAAAAAATAAAATAAATACATATATGATGATATGATGTATCTTTTGGAATACAAAATTTTAATGCTATAAAATTAAATTGATGATACAGTTTTAACCGTTATTTTCATTTGTCCAAAAACCATTATTTTGATTGTGTTGATAACTTTCATTTTCATTAATCTTAAAATACTAAAAATATAAATATAATTAAGATTATTATTTTTAATTTGAAATAATTATAAACAATCCAAAAATATAAAGGAATATTTTTTCTTATTACAATTTAAAATAAAATAAAAAACCATGTGAATAAAGTTGATAAGAAAAAAAAAATCAAACTTTTGTCGTGATAATAAGACACCTTTTTATTTAATTTAATTTGTTTTCAATTAACAAAGAATGACACAGAATTATGAGAATACCTAATTTTGTCCGTCGTATTTTGTTTATTCAATTTACCTTGGCACTTGTATATAACAAAAATAATAAACAATACGAGACGAAATTCATACTAAAATAACATTACTTGTTTTGTTATTTAGTTTCCCCTCTCGTAACTGAAAACACCTATCTTGATTGATTAGTGCTCATATTTTACTAACTACAATTCATTTTATGAAATTTCATATGACTCTCGTCCAAAATGACACTAATATCTATAATGAAAATACTAAACAATTCAGATGAAATTTCTTATTGCAACACTTGATTGGTTATTTAATTTCCTCTCTCTCTCTGACCATTCAATAACTCTTCTTTGATTAAATAGTGATAATATTTTATTAAGTATAACTTATATGGAGCAATTTCCTATGAAAAATCACGTACTAAATCACACTTCTCAATGTATAATACACTCAGTCAACCTTATGATGTCAAATTCTGAATATATTTTTCACATAAGTGACATTATTATTAAAAAAACAGTAAGAGAAAGACTTTTGCAATGACCATGTAAGCAACTACCATTTTGCTATTTAAAAAGCATTCCGGTTGTTTTTAGTACTCCTATTAAAACTAATCAACTAGAAAGCTATTAAATTACGCATATTTTTAGTAAGGGTTAAATATGTTCTTTTTATCTTAACTTTTATTAAAAATTATAATTAGTTCATTTTTGAAATTTTGGTTCAATTTGATCCCTCAACTTTAAAAATGTACAAATTTAATTCTTTTATTTGATGTTTTCATAGCTACATAACAACCTCCATCATTATCATATTTGCAATTCTCACATGGTGAGACCCTACCCATTTAAAAAAAAAAGATTTTATAATTCACTAAAGTGTATACGAAAAAATCGATCACCATAAATTTGATAAAATTTCGGCAACATTTTTCATTAATCTTTGAAGTACATGAAATAAAAGTACTCGCTCATGATCACAATTAAATATGCACCCAGAAAACAACGTAAAATGATACAAACTAAAATTTTATTAAATTTATACATAAATTTACATTATATATGTATTAACAAATTATAAAAAATAATTTTTTCAAATTCTCTGTCGGACAATTCAAAATGTAATATAATCAACTAATGTTTAATCATTTAAGATAAATCTCAAATGTACAGGTAAAATTATATATTAAATGACTAATAAATCTTTCCATAAACTAATAAATTAATGTCAATACTTTCTATGAATTTTTAAAATAAAAATACTAAATTCTTCATAAACACAACCAAGCCTAAACCCTCAGTGATGAAAAATTTCAGCAAAGCCTAAACCTTTAATGCTAAAAATTTCAAAAAATAAATATACAAATCCATAAACATAACAAGGACATTCAAGCGTACCGATGACTTAGTGGGCACAATTAATAAGGAGTAAGAAATTGACTTCAATGCAAAAAATAAACAGAGAGACCATTGCTTAAAGAGAAAACCGTCATTGGAGATGAAAAAACCACTCGTTTTGGTTAGTAATGCAATGACCCATGACACAAACCTTCGTTGCCGAAGAAGAAAATCTCGTTCGTAGAAAAAATGTGGAAGGTTAAAATTAATTTATGTCAGACCTATAACATTCAGACGTAAAAGATCCGGCGTAAATTTATGTGGGACCCAAAAGAGTTAAACACAAAATACTTTTTTTTATGTCTCACAGCTTTAGGTTATCCGTAAGTTTGTCGCTGTGCATTTTTTATGTGTTCCATGTCAGACGTAAATGACGTCAGATAATGACTCTTTTTTTTTTGTGTTAATGCTATCCGGTAATTAAAAGAAAAAAAAATTTGACCAATATTATGCTATATTCATATTTTGGTCGACTGAAATCCGAATTGGTAATTTTAACTTGGTTTAAACTCAATTAGTCGAATCCATCAACCTCCAAGTTATGTTTTTAAACCTTTTATCTGTAAACTAATAATATTAGTAGTGAAGACCGGAGAAACAGCTGAAATGAAATGAAGAAGATCAGAGTGTGAAATGTTAATTATAAATTAGAAATTATAGAGACCAAGGTTAATTAGCTTAATTATGTAAAGATTGAAGAGGAAAAGAGGTGAAAGTTTTTAGAAAGTGGAAAACAATTAAGGAAGAAGGGTGTCTCTCACAAATCAGAACAATGTTTATGAAATGTTTAGGCAACACAAGTTCTTCAAAGAAACAGTATCTAACTGTAATAGAAGAGTTGTGCCATCAGTTTTCTCTTGCAGAGCTTAGAAAATCAACCAACAACTTCGATAGAAAGAGACTAATTGGACGTGGAGGATTTGGTGAAGTTTATAAAGGCTATCTCCAACATTCTAACTATATAGTAGCAGTGAAGCGGTTTTCTGCGGAACACAGTGAAGTGTTCAAGAATGAAATAGAGTTGCTCTGCCAGCTTCGTCACCCTAATTGTGTGTCTCTCATAGGATTCTGCAACCACAAGAAAGAGAAGATTGTGGTGTACGAGTACATGTCCAATGAATCTCTAGATCGACACCTACAACGTGGGGAACTGTCATGGAAGCAAAGGTTGGAGATTTGCACAGGAGCAGCGCGTGGACTACACTACCTTCATGCAGGAGCTAAGCGCACCATCATTCACCGTATTGTCAAACCTCGAACCATCCTTTTGGACGACAACATGCACCCAAAACTCACAGGTTTCTGCATCAGCGTAAAGGGGTCACGCTTGATGTCAAAACCAAAGCCAATTAAAGTTGATGTTGTGGCAGGTAAATCTTTGTTCTTTGCTTTATGAGCTTACTTTCTAAATTGATTTTTTTTGTATTATACGTATACTAAGCTGATATTTTTTACTTGCAGGTACTCCTGGATACATGGCTAGAGAGCTTTTCACTGACGATGCCATCACAGAGAAATCTGATGTTTATTCTTTTGGTATGGTTCTGCTAGAAGTTGTGTGTGGAAGGAAATACATAACAATGCCAGCTGAAAGAGAATTTCTGGAGAAGCCTGTTGAGGAAAAAGTTGATGCGAGCATCAAGGGAAAGATTGCACCAAAGTGTTGGGAAGTGTTCATAGATATTACCAAAAGATGCGTGATGTATGAACCAGATGAGCGACCAACAATGGGTGAAGTAGAGGTGCAACTAGAGCATGCTTTGTCGTTGCAGGAACAAGCTGATATCACAAATACTAATGGTGATTATACCTTACCTTCCACCACAGTTATTCACCCGGGAGCGGAACTGGTATACAGCACAGAAGACAGTGATACTGAAGAAATGTAACGTATTTGTTGATAATTAAACACTCGTATATATATAGAACAACACAAACATATAGACAAGTTATGTTATTTAAGGTTTAAATATTTGAAGAGTTAGATGGCTGCTGTGTGACCATAAATATGTACTTGATAAACCGTTGTGAGATTTATCTAATGTTAGATGGCTGCTGTATTGATTTGACTCTTTATTCTTGTGAATGATAGAATTTTAATAACTATTTTCTCTTAATAAAAATATTGTATTGGATTGCACATCTGGAATAGCAGTATCAGAATTAATAAACTATTACAACTTCTAGTTTTTATATCCATATCTAGATAGTTATAGTAACTGTGAATTAAGGGAGATGGTTATGTAGGAATCTTGTCTGATTCATAAGCTTTACTTTGAAACAGGTTCAGCTTGTTTCTTGAAGCAGCATTCTCTTCCAACCTTTAATAACAGAACTTCGTTTAGCTCTGACTGCATTGCATTTGTACGACTACAAACATTTTCTTGATCATATTACATGCTTGTATATAATACTTTCATTTTATATGACATCAAAAAGCTGCAAACTTTCGTTCAAAACCACACTTTTTCACTTTGCCATTCATATATTTTAACATCATTCCACCTATATCATTGAACTTGTCAGTATTTAAATTTATAATATAAACAGTCAACTTTATCCTCTCAAATTTTGTATGTATTTTTGCTCATCAGTGTGATCAGCGATCATTTGTATAATATTATTAGAAAAACAACTGGTAGGAAAAATATTATAAGCCCATAACATCAACTACGTCATTAATTATAAAGCTAGAGGTTAAAATTTCAAGTTGTAACGTACACGTTTAAGTAAAAGAAAAAAAAATTTGTACGATATTTTATTTCATTTCCTTTTTAGTTGTCAGAAAGTGGAAATGGCTCTTTCTCACGAAGTATGGAAACGCTAGAAAATGAAGCAGAAAAGAGGACGGGATTAGATGTTGAGAATGGAGAGAGTTGTTTGTTTCACAAATTAGTAATAGAAGAGTTGTGACCAAGAGATTTACTTAAGAAATTAACACCACTCTCAACTCAAGATAATGTGTTTATGGATCTTTATTATTATAAATTGCTCTACTTTTTCATTTTTAGTCAATGTCCTTGACTACATTGGTACACTCCCCTCCAACAGCAGAAGGATTCCCAACACTAGTACTTGTTAGGTTTTTTACGGTAGGAGTTTCACTGGAGAGAACAAACACCAATGAGACCTGAGTTCAACCATATAATCAACCATTTAAAGAATTGACACCACTTTCAATCCAAAACCTCATGGCAATTGGTTTATGGGTCTTTATCTTTATATAGTACTCTACTTTCTCATTTCTGGTCAACGTGAAAATTATACTCAAAAGTTGGATTCCTAACATTTTTCACCAGCCTAAACTATCTTTGAACCCAATGTTTAGTAAGAAGTAAACGCTGCCTTGTTAAAAACTGCAGGGGATCTTATTTGGTGTCACAAATTGGAAATATGTTTCTCAATTGTTTGGGTAGGAGCTGTTGTAAGCACACAACGAATACAAATTCATCTCAGAGACAGTTTCCAACGGTGATAGAAGAGCTGTGCCATAAATTTTCTCTCACCGATCTCAGGAAAGCCACCAATAACTTCGATCCAAACAGAGTAATAGGACGTGGATTATTTAGTGAAGTATATAAAGGCTGTGTACAGCAAAATGGTGCTTCTGATCACACGGTCGCAATAAAGCGATTTAAAGATCAAGGATGGGAAGCGTTCAACAAAGAAATAGAATTACTATGCCAGCTTCGTCACCCCAGATGTGTGTCTCTTATAGGATTCTGCAACCACGAAAATGAGAAGATTCTTGTATACGAGAACATGTCCAATGGATCTCTAGATGAACACCTGCAAGATGCTGACCTATCATGGAAGAAGAGACTAGAGATATGCATAGGAGTAGCAAATGGACTACACTACCTTCACACTGGAGCCAAGCGTTCCATCTTTCACTGTATCCTAGGTCCTAGTACCATCCTTTTGGATGACCACATGGAGCCAAAACTCACTGGTTTCGGTGTCAGTGTTCAGGGATCACGTTTTAAGTCAAAGCAGAAACAAATCAATGTAGAGCATGCTATAGGTAATTTTTGTTTGCAATGAATTTTTGTGGGTTAAACTAAGCTAATACTTTTTCTTATAGGTTCTTGGATCTACAGGGCCACAGAGTATGTCATGGATGGTACCATCACAGATAAATGGGATGTTTTCTCATTTGGTTTGGTTCTACTACTAGTAGTGCTGTGCAGGAGGACGAATTATTTAAAAACCCTGACTGAAAAAGAACTTCTGAACAAGCCTGTCGAGGAGAACATTGATCCGATTATCAAAGGAAAGATTGCACCAGATTGTTGGCAAGTCTTTGTAGATGTCATGGTAAATTGCCTGAAGTATAAACCAGATGAGCGACCTACAATGGGTGAAGTAGAGGTGCAACTTCAGCATGCTCTATTGATGCAGCAACGAGCAGATATCACAAACTCCAACCGCGATTATACATTATTTTCCAAAACCATTATTCCCATGGGATTGAAAAGAATGCGATGTAAGAACAGAACTCCATCAAATTGAATTTGGTGGTTACTTTGTTGTAAAAGGAGTATAACCAATACCAGCATAGATTATGCCGTGGTTCAAAATTCTTTTTTTTTATCAGTTTTCCTCTTGCAACAACAACGTTAGAAACAAGAACTTCTAATCAACTACACTATAGCAAGGGTAAGAGTCATGAAACCAATTGAAATCACTATGCATTATCTGGGCCACAAAATAGCTGGTTACCCGCGAGGTTTAGTTTCACTAAATGATTCATAAGTAAACGAAACTATATGTCTTTCCACTCCTTTAGAAATTTCAATTAGAATAGAAGCTGCCAGATTTTGGACTCAGCTTCCTGGGAAAAGTGAATTATGTCTCAAAAAACATAACTAATAGACAAGTTATAATCGTTGACAGGATATTTAAATAGAAGTAGAGACAGAAAACCAGTTAACAGGTGTTGAAAGTCGCTACTAACAAAAAAGAAGCACAAGTTGAAGCTGAGGTGAAGTATGAAAATAATTACGGCAAAAATTTGTTAAACTACATAACAAGGATCTTAACAGCACTGAAAAGTTTCTTCAATACTTGCATTGCAAGCAACAAGGTTGTCAACAATCTGTATATGTGTAATAGAACCAACTAATTTTGTAGCATTTACCAGAAGAGTAGCACACACATACACTTTTTTGACATACTTTTTATAATGAAAAAGGGAAAAATAAAGTATTAAATAAAGTGTAAAAGTGTGTTAAATTTTTTTTTTCTTACTAGAAATAGTATTCTGACTGATACCTTTAATTTTTCCCTTGCCACTATTGGAGTCCGTTAATCTACCTAACCTTATCTACGACCATATTGTATGAATTTCTCTTTAAACATTTCCAGAAAATAAAATCTTTGAACTTCCCCAACCGCTTTTTCTCATTTTGACTAAGTCAGACTTTAATATGCTGGCCAAACAATCTCTGAAATGAATGGTTAGTAAGAAATAAACGCAGCCTTGTTAAAAACTTTAGGGGATCTCGTTTTGGCAAGATTGCAACCCAACCCTAATATGCTTCTCAAGCCAAACGATTGAGGAGTAGCATAGTTCAATGTCTATCAATGGTAAGTGACTAGTGAGAACTAAAGCAAGCAGGTGTCACAAATTGGAACTATGTTTCTCAATTGTTTGGGTAGGAGCTGTTGGAAGCACACAACGAATACAAATTCAGCTCATAGACAGTTTCCAACGGTGATAGAAGAGCTGTGCCATCAATTTTCTCTCGCCGATTTAAGGAAAGCCACCAATAACTTCGATCTAAACAGAGTAATAGGGAGTGGAATATTCAGTGAAGTATATAAAGGCTATCTACAGCATAATGGTGCTTCTGATTACACGGTCGCAATAAAGCGATTTAACAATCAAGGATGCGAAGCGTTTAACAACGAAATAGAATTGTTATGCCAGCTTCGCCACCCCAGATGTGTGTCTCTTATAGGATTCTGCAACCACGAAAAGGAGAAGATTCTTGTATACGAGTACATGTCCAATGGATCTCTAAATGAACACCTACAACATGGTGAACTCTTATGGAAGAAGAGGCTACAAATATGCATAGGAGTGGCACGTGGACTACACTACCTTCACACCGGAGCGAAACGTTCGATCTTTCACTGTATCCTGGGTCCTAATACCATCCTTTTGGATGACCACATGGAGCCAAAACTCGCTGGTTTCGGTGTTAGCGTGCAGGGATCACGTTTTATGTCAAAGCAGAAGCAAATCAATGTAGAGCATGTTATGGGTAATTTTTGTTCTGTTGTATGAGCTTACTCACTGCAATGAATTTTTTTGGGTCAAACTGAGCTAATATTTTTTCTCATAGGTACTTGGGGTGTCATGGCTACGCAGTTTGTCATGGATAGTACCATCACAGCTAAATGGGATGTTTTCTCATTTGGTTTGGTTCTACTCGAAGTTGTGTGCAGGGGGAGGTTTTATTTAATAACCCTGGCTGAAAAAGAATTTCTGGAGAATCCTATTGAGGAGAAAATTGATCCGATTATCAAAGGAAAGATTGCACCAGATTGTTGGCAAGTCTTTGTTGATGTCATGGTAAATTGCTTGAAGTATGAACCAGATGAGCGACCGGCAATAGGTGAAGTAGAGGTGCAACTTGAGCATGCTCTATCGATGCAGGAACAAGCAGATATCACAAACTCCAACTGTGATTATACTTTATTGTCCAAAACCATTATTCCCCTGGGAGTGAAACAGTATGTGACACTGAAGAAATTAAGGGACTAGATCACCGAAATTAAGGTTAGTGTTTTTATTAAAAAGAATAACAGTTACAGTAAGCTGAAATTCGTTTAGCATTTAGATACTAGTGTGGCTTCTGTTCTGACACATGCTTTCAGGCTATATGTAATTTTGCTACACTTCCAAAATTCTTAACGACAATGTATGAGGATGTATTTTATATATAAGTCCACGTTATACCTCTTGTAGCCTTCCATACCATTACAAAAAATACAAAAACGTTAAGTATTAAATTAGGAAAAGCAGAAGTAGAAAGTGACTAAGACAGAGACTAAATCCACGTTAATAATAATATCTCATTAATCGAGAACTGCAGGAATGTCTGAAATGCTGAGAAGGGGGATATGTTAGATTTCTCTATTCTTCATAGACAATGATATTTTGACTATTAAATTTTGACAACTTTTTCTTACAACATCAGGTGTCATCTTCTAAGTGATTTTTAAATATTGAGAATGAGAAAAAGAAAGAATGGAAAACCACTTAGAAAATGACATCTAAGGTTGTAAGAAAAAGTTGTCATAATTTAGTGGTCAAAAAATCATTTTTCATTCTTTATTTCCAAGACTTGATGAGTATCTGTATTTGCCCATTATTATTTTATTTCAGTTCCTGCATTGCTTGTAACAAAACAAATCGCCAACTTATTATAGCAAAACTATAGAACTCCTCTTCTTAATTCTCTAACTTGTCCTTTGAGTGGAGTAGTGAAGCAAAAGGGAAGACAAATGAAAATTTACAGTAAGAAACTTCGGTTGTCAGAGAATTTGTATTCCACACAATCCAAACACTTACTCTGTTGATTTCACAAAATGGATCTCTCAAATTACATGCCAACAAAATAAATAAGTAGTAATAAGTAGCAACTTGTATGTACATGTCAAACCAGAGTCTTTATTCATTAAAAAAAAAAAAAAACTAGCTCAAATTGATTTTATGCATTGATTCTCACATGTTTGATCTATTTTCAGGCATTTGGTGGAACCAAAATTAATTGCAGCTGATGTTTTTCAATTTCAAAAGTCATGAATGAAATTTAACAACTATATTAGCAACAGAAAGTCAATTACTAACATGTCCCAGTAGTATACATCTTAAAAGATGTGACCATTACTTAAACACTCGTCTTCAATTTTTATTTTTTTTCACAGATAAAATGATGTAATTAAAAATTATCAGTCTTACCTTGGAAGAAAATCCCAACCTTAATCCTAACACCTTGGAAGCACCCAAATTAGCTTAGCTGTGAAAATTTAAGGGAAGTAGATGTTAAAGATGCGTCAAGTATGAACTTGATGAATGAACAACTATGGGTGAAGTAGAGTTGGAACTTGAGCATGATCTGTTGCAGGAACAAGCAGATATCACAGATACCAATGCTGATAATGATTCTACCTTATTGTTCATTATCATTATTCACCCAAAACTGGGTGAAGTAGAGGTGAAACTTGAGCATGCTCTGTCATTCCATCAGCAGGATTAATATCTGTGAGATTTTTCTGTTATTTACTTGTAGGATTTGGTAGCTTGCCTTTGACTGATCCTTTTGATGAGATTCTGTATATTCTCCTTACTGTTTTACATCAGTTTTTCGTTGCTTGTAACACCACAAATGGCCTTCTTATTATAGCCAAAAGAAAAAATTGCTAATTCTCTAACCTTTCCTCAATTATGACATGAGTGCAATTAACAGCAAGAAACTTTATATTTCGCACAATCCAATCTCTTGCTCAGTTGATTTCACATTACTTATGTGGTCATCATTAGCCAGAAGACTAATAGAGAAACAGAAAATTTTGACTTCATTGCAGAAGGGTTTCTCAATCTTAAGAGTACGAAGGATTGAAAATACAAATAGGCTACAAACCATTGAAGTGTAATATATGTTCACTACATTCACAAGCTTGGACATTGCAAACATAAACTTTATTCTTTCAAGTGCGATATAACTTTGTATAGTCGTTTGAAAATGTTCTTTTAAGTTTTGCATTACTTTTCCATTATTTTTGGAAATTTACTGTGCGCAATTCTTCTTCAAATTGAATGCCTTTGGTCAGAAAGTTTGTAGTCATCTCTCCAAATGTCATAGATCTAAACACTGGAGGAGAAGTTGGACTTATGAGAGGCTTAGCAGGTTCTACAAGGGATTCTTTTGTTGGGTTAACGAAATAAGCAACGCTGTGTCTCCCACTGCTTGAATTTGTAATAACCCGGTGTTTAGCAGCAATGAGTCTTCCATTGCTAATGATCTATGTATGGAAATCATAGAAAGTTAAACTGTGTCATGCAGAAACTATTGTATGAATCAATGTATTGAGACAGGATTGTAATATAATTCTTTGTATGAATCTATGTATTAAGACAGTATTGTAATATAATTCTTTGTCATAGATCTATGTATTGTAATATATTAAGAAAAAAAATTACCTGTAACACAATCCCAATGTTTACCACAAAGGCATTGGGAATGGGGTCAACGGCAATCCATTCCCCATCTTTGAAGACCTGAAGTGCAGTGATCCCTACTTGTTGAAGCAGAATGGTAATAAGGTTAGGGTCCTTGTGAATGGATGTTCCTAAGGTTAAACCTGGTTGAGGACAAGGAGGGTAGTAGTGAGACAACACTACAGGGTCTTCACTAAGTCCTCCACACAAATATTCTGTGTTAAGTCCTAATCCTTCACTAAACAGCTCCAAGATCTTAAGTCCCACTTTTCTCAGTTCTTCCGTGTATTTCCCTACAACTTCACTGAAAGTTCACAAAATCAGACCTACTTTCTCAAATTCACCTCAAACAACTGCAACATAATACAAGCAGTAATTTATAACAATATACAATTAACAATTTATAGTGGGAAAGATATTGTTTTGTTTGTAACATTATGGAATGTGAAGGTACTACCGTCTTCACAACACTTTGTTTGGAAAGTAATACTAAATAGAGTGGTCACTAAAGAAAATATAATTGTGATTTGGGAAATGATCTATGTGTTATGTGTGGGAAAAACTTGGTGGAACAACTAGTCACTTTTTTTTTAGTGTAGGATAACTAGTACAATATGGAATACGTGTGTAATATTTGGGTAGGAGTCAATAATGTATACCATAATAAGGTAAGAATACATTTCAACAATTCTACCTAATGAAATTAAGTCAGGAAGGGAACATGATCTTGAAGGGAATGCGGATAGCGATTGTATGGTATATGGAATCAAAGAAATGGTATTATATTTAGAAATGAGAGAGTTGATGCAGAAGAAATACTATGCATCGCACATATCAGGACTCTAGACCCTGGACATGGATAAAATTAAAAAATCTATATTCTCATACTTTCGTCTTTTTCTTTGCTGCAATAATATGAGCATTGCATGTAAAACAAAGCCACTTAATAGAAGATAGGGTGATGAAAACTTAACCCCTGATTTAATTCAATATTTTGTATCCTCATCATCGGTTTCCATATATGTATCAAGAATAGAATAGAGGGGTATATGATAGGAATATTTTATATCAAATATAGAGGTTTTAATTATGTTTATAGAGACTTAAAGCAGGAAACAATGTAAATATCTTTTGTATAAAGGTGGGAATACTCCAAGTGCTCCCATATAAGTATATATACAGTAAACATTCGTTTAAATCCGCATTTTTATATTGAGAGTTTGATTCGGATTTAATTGAGATGCGAACTTATAAAATTTTAAGAGTCATATTATAATATGGAATATTACGGATATGAAATATTGTGGGTGTTTGAAATTTTCAAAGATGGTGAAAATATGAGAGATATAAGATATATAATAGATATAAGAGATATTGAGAAACTTGTTATTTTATTTGATTAATAAAATATATATATATATATATATATATATATATATATATATATATATATATATATATATATACAATAAAATGTAATAGAATATAAAATATAAGTAATTGGTTTGAATGAAGTTGAAGTTGACCAACATGATGTCATATTTAAATCATTAGAAAGTGTTATCAACCTTGATGTCAATGTGAATGAGTTGAAAAGATTCTCCTTATCTATCATGGAATCAATTAAATCAAGTTAAGGTGTGTTCTTTACCTTTTATCACATTTTACTAGATGGTGAATCAACAATCACAGTGAACGAATAGAAAATAGTCGTCAAATGACTTTACGTGATTTTTTATAACGATAAAGTCAAAAAGTTATTGATTTGAGAATTTTTTCCTTTTTAAATACTAATTTATACGAGATTCGAATTTTAATGAATACGAACTTAAGCAAATGTCTATTGTACTTTATTGATAAAAAATAATTTAATATGCATTTTTTAAAATTATTCTAATATTAATTTATCTTGAATTTATTTTATATATATATATATATATATATATATATATATATATATGTTGTGATATTATATGATTTTGTAGAACATTATTGTACTTCTTTGTTGCAGTATCCAACGTAATAAAACGAGTTGTTCAATCCAGTTGACACCAATTATTTACCAAAAAATACAATGGGGGGACAGAAATTGACATATCCATTAAAGGTTTTAAAATTTGTTTACTAAAATTAAGGACAAAATTTAAACCTAAAAATTACATCGTAAACTTACGTAGCTTAAACACTGTATAGAACATAAAATACGGGTCAACTCATTTTGATTAATATTAACAGATTATAGTAATTATGACAGTTATTGTTTGTGAGTTGAATCATCTGTAATCTCACTCTTATTCATTCTTTTCAACATATCAGGTGATTTACATATGTATAAAAATAACACGACCATGCGAGACTATCATTTTTGTCATTAAGAAATCCACATGTAGGAAAATCAGTATTATAAGTCTAGCCAGCACATCAGCTACCATTGACTAAAATGATAAATTGAAAAGTTTAAGGATGAAACGTGAACGTTTAAGTGAAAAACAAGAAGAAGAAACAAAGCAAAAATAAATTAATTTACCGATATCCAAGTGGTTTATCTGGCCAATACTCCATGAATTCTCCCATAGGGTGTGATAATGAGTCTTTCCAATACTTAACAACATCTTTGGTGGCTCTTCCACTACTTGTGTAGAGCTTGCACCTTCCATTTGGATCCTTAGAGCTTTCCTTTATCTTCACATCCTCAGGCATCGTATGGAATTCTTTGAAAATATTCAGTGTAGCATCAACTATATCCTTTGAAACTCCATGGTTGATAACCTACTTTGTTTTTCACCGTTTCAGATTAACCAAATATACATACACGTGAAAACATGGACTTTATCTCTAATCCATATGTGAGATTTCCAACAAGACTACAAAATGGTGTAAACGGTGTATTGTTTCACATAAGAAATAGTTTAGGACACACCAAGTTAGGTTTTTTTTTTCACTTCTAGACAAATTTGTCTCCGTTATTAAGAAAATGGACAAACTTTTAAAAAATTACAAAAATAAGTAAATCGTGCAGCTCCCACACGTTTTCTAAAAGATAAATTGTACACCCCTCTCACGTTTTTCTTTGGATTTGGTGGACAAATAGTCAAAATAAGAAATCGTGTAGGTGTCACGTTTTTAAATCAAATTATACGATTTCAAGCTAAAATCGTGCAAGGGGTTAACGATTTCTATTGTAATTGATTACAAAGTGTTTGCAATCGATTACGAAATTGATTAAGGGGTACACAAATTCAAAGGGAAAAGAGTGAGGGGCAACATTTTCTTTATTAGAAAACGTGTGGGGGTGTGCCATTTTCTACTATTTCTAGTTGCACTCCCATTTTTCCTTTCAAAAGTCATCCAATAACTTCATTTGTTGTACGTGAATGACATATATGTACTATTGATTAAGCTATACAGGTCCTAACCTTATACCAGACCCTTAAACTTGGCGTGAGGCTTCCGGACAACCATCCACTACAAGGATCCATAACGAAATGGATCAACCAAATCCGGATAAACCCAAAAACAAGTATGAACATTTTTTTTGTTTATCCAGATTTGGTTGATCTATTTCATTATGGATCCTTGTAGTGGACGGTTATCCGGAAGCCTTACGCCTAGTTTAACGGTCTGGTATAAGGTTAGGACCTGTATAACTTAACTAATAGTACATATGTGTCATTCACTACAAGAAAATGGCACACCCATACACATTTTCTAATAAATAAAACGTTGTCCTTCACACTTTTTTCCTTTTAAATAAATTCCGTAATCAATTACAAAAACAGGAATCGTTAATCCCTGCACGATTTCAGCTTGAAATCATATAACCCCAACACGACTTTGATTTAAAAATGTGTCACACCAACACGATTTTCTAATTTGATTATTGGACCACCGATTCAAAGAAAACTTGAGAGGGGTGCATGATTTTTCTTTTAAAAGATGTATGGAACTGCACAATCTTTTCATTTTCATAATTTTTTATAAATTTGTTCATTTTCGTAATAACGGAAACAAATTTATCTGCAAGTTAAAAAAAAAAAAACACCGAGTTATATCACACAACACCAAAGATACATGCATGACATGTAATTTCTAATTGGTATGTACATTTTGCAAGAGATGGGAGATTCCAACTCTAAAGCCACGTGTGTGCAACCAATATCCATGATTTCATACATGGCAAACACGTGTGATGAAAGAAGACAGTGAAGTGAAGGATATTGGTGAATAAAGAATATATGGACCTGGAAAAAGCCATAATCCTGAGAGGACTTTAAGATATTCCTTATGATATCAGGTCGATCATGTCCTTCAAGATCAATAACTGGAACTAACTTTCCAGAGGCAAAAACAGCATTATCAGGTCTTGTTTCTGGTGGTTGCACATATGATGATGGCACCGCAGAATGAAGATTATACCAGCTAGACACCAGCTTCTGAGCCATGATATGTTATGACAGCATGAGTGGCACAGAGATGCTCTTAGGAGCTATATATATATATATATAATAGCAGAAAAATGCTAAATGATGATTACACAAGTTTATAGGTAGAAAGAAAACAATAAACTTTTGTGGTCAATTTCAACTTTAAGTTTGAGTTTTATTTGGATGGAAAGGAGTGGGAAAGAAGTGAAATGAAAAAGAATAGCATAAAAAGTTTAATTGTTTGAATGGGACGAAAATAAAAAGAAATAAATGATTTTTTTAATGATTTAACAATTGATATGATAAAATATTTTTTTATGTTAATAGAATTATAAAATAATTTAAATTGTTAATTTTTTTTCATTTTAATTTTTTTTTATATTTTTTAAATGTTGATTGTTATATTTTCTTTATTTTTCCCTTGATATCTTCCCGTGTTTAGAAATAAATAAAAGTAAATATTACTTTACAATATATAATAGAAATAATCAAATAAACATACATTACTGTATAACATAAGTTATAGAGTTCATTTTTGTAATCTTTTACCTATTTGTGTGATATTTTGATGCTCTTATCTCACTATCTATAAAAAAAGTAAAGAGTAATATTTCCTTCTACCTAAAATACGAAGTTACATATGATCAATACAATATTAAACTATATTAATTGAAGTATTTTTATCATTAAAAATGGTGTTTCGGGAAGCAATATATATATATATAATGTAAAATAGTTTTTGACATTTTTTCCTACCTAAAATGAACTATACTAATTAATTTGGTATCAAATTGCATTATTCAGTTGTAATAATAAATATTTGTTATATATGTGGGTTGAATTATCACCATAAAAGGTTCCTCTTATGATAATGTGAATTGTGTGATTCTTCGATCATCTTATATTAATTTTTAAATATAATTTTACTTCTCTTGAGGTAAGATAAAATGGGGAGCATATGTTTTGGTGTGTCACTCTCTTGAACTCAACTCAATTATGCCAAAACCAAAGGAAGTCACAAGTAGTTTCTCAAATGTTTGGTGATATTGTAACATGATATGGACATGATAATAAGCACATCCTTGAACCATGCGCAACCACACTTTCTTTGGTTGCCACAAAACACACTGTTTTGATGTTTAAAATGTTTTAGCTTCGTTTCTTTCATCACTGTAGCAACCATCATAACATACATTCATTATTATTAAATTGTATGTAATACATATGAGTATGGATTTCATAAAAAATACTAAAAATTGAAACTTATATGATATAAAAAGAGTTTTAAATTTTAAAGTTTAGGTATTAGAATTGAAAATATATTTTTCGACAATTAATAGTAGAATTATATATGTTACATTATAAAACATTTTATGTTGATCTTAAAAGTGATAAATCCTTCCTAAATTTAAGTCATTTAAGTATAAAGAAATATTATAAGTGAACTTTAAATTTAATTCGATTCTACAAAATTTTGTACTTCACTTATATATTATAAAATTGTATTTGAACTTATTTAAGGAAATATCGCTTGAACATCTCTCCTTTTTCTTTGTTTGTTACAATTTCAAATTATACCAAATTATTTTTTTATTCTATTTTATTTTTCCCAGATTGTTTAGATTGTTTAGACAGTGAATTGAAAAGTGAAACAAAGTTATTTAAATAAGTAACCATATATATATAAAAAAAAATTTTATTGGAAATGAAAAGGTTAAAAAAATTAATTCATTTATTAAGAATAAAAAGAGTTAATTCATCCAATTTTTTTATCGTATTATATTCACCCTTATTTCTAATCATTTAAATATAATATTTTAAAAGTAATTAACTATATTATTATTTTTAATAATTATTTTATAAAAAAATTGCAATAAAGAAAATTCGCTATTATTGAAACACTAAAATAATTATAAAAAAAACTAAATCTTTTTAAAGCTATGAGATAATCAACTAACTCAGTAAACAAATTATAATAAAAAAAATCCTTTTCTACTTTTTTTTTTTAGATTTAAACATTATCACAAATTAAAAAAAAAGTATGAAAATTATATAATCATTCAATATTTAAAGTATGAAAATATTCAAATCATTCATATTTTATATATATAAAATTAAAAATGGTATTTAAGATATTATGATCACAAATATGGTCAGATATAAGCAAACCAGTTAACAAAAGCTCTTATGTATTTATTTATACGTTCACAATTAATTAAAATTTAACATAATCCATACTAAATGTTAATTAAGATAAGTAATTCATTAATTGAATGTATTAATTAAAGCAGGGGTAGAAAATAGTTAAGAATTTAATAGTTGAGAAAAATCTAGAAAGATACCAAAGAAAGGAAGATAAGAGTCTGACCAAGCAGGTCAATTCCTCGTCCCTTCAAACAAGATAGTGTGATATTAATTTTCCGCGTCATCGTCATCTCTTTATCTCTGGCTGAAGCTGTCGTGAATAACTGAATTACCCTATTGCCTATTATTTTGGTCATTCTTCGCAAATTCTTACCTTAAAAAAACCAGAAAAACATGAGGCCAGCCCCTAGTTTTCTCCAAAAGTCAAATATTTTATGTTTCCACACAGCCCACTGTATATGCAACACTTGCATGCCAACTCTTCAAACTAGCCCTCCAAGTTCTGCATTAACAACTACTATTTATACACATGGCACACACACATTTAGATTAAAACCACCATTGTTCTTTGTCACAGTAACAAAACATCTTTAAGGTTCACGAGAGAGGAACATTTTTCGAATTAATGGGGCGCTGGATGAAACCAGAGGTACGTACTATACCATGCATAATTTAATTAAATCTAATCTTTAATTATGTGCCTTTCTCACTTTCTTGTATATCTTTTTTAGGTTTACCCTCTATTGGCTGCAATGACCTTTGTCACCACCATGTGTGTCTTCCAACTAACAAGAAATGTGCTGCAAAACCCTGATGTTAGGTAAAGCTTATTCAAATTGATTTTAGTTAAGAGCTTAATTTTCACATGAAATTCATAGTCAACGTCTTTTTTAAGGACAAACTCTAGCTACCAATATTTTACAAACATACTCCCACTGTAAAGAATCTTTGTAGTTTGACCGTTTTCTAATCAAATTATTATTTGAATGAAATGATGTGATAATGAAGTGAGTGCAGATTTTGGTGATTAATTTTGGTTGGAAAATTGGTGCAGGATTAATAAAACTCGACGCAGCATGGCAGTGTTGGATAACAGAGAAGAGGGAGAGAAATATGCTGAGCATAGTCTGAGGAAGTTTCTTCGTACTCGACCACCAGAGATTATGCCAACCATTAACCACTTCTTCAGCCAGGATAAATGAAACAAAAATCAACTTTATCACTTTTGGAATTTTTGTTTATAAATAAACCACTGTTGTTCTTTCTTAATTGTCTCTAGTGATCTTTCATTATTTTATCGTCCAGTGATGAGTATTTATATGTTTTCATCAGTAATAATCGATGTATAATTATTTTACTTCATTGAATCGTTTTCCTTAGAATCGTTAGTCTATGTTTACATAGATTAATCAGCATTGAGATTAATCAATATTACCAGCACTTGGTGAATGGAAGAATCTCCAGAATATTAACCATATTATAGAACTATAATCGTCATTATAAGTTGACCAGATTCTATGCTCTCAATAACCAATCATGAAATAAGTTGACCATATTTTATCGATCATTAGATATAGTATATGACTGAGATGTTTTCTGGATAGAACTGAGTCAAAAATACTCTAATAATAATTTCATGAAGAAAAATTAAAGTTGGAGGAAAGGATAGAAAAGGGGTGCAAAAAGAAAGAGCTATGTTTAAGCCCATTTGTAAAAGCCCAAATAACCCAGTGCTAAACTTGAACTTGGGCTCAGCTGCCGTAGACTTTTATTGTTCATTCTTTTAACATTGAATAGAATGGAATTAAATAAATGGTAATTGCATATTAATATTTTTTTTAAAAGAAAGAAAAAAGAAAGGAGTAATGAAATGGATTGATATAAAGAGGCACGTGCATGAGAAGCAACTAAGGAAGAAGGCATGAAAGTACATGTGAAGAAGCCAATTGAAAATATCCAGAATCCTCTTTGTTTATGCATTATGATTCTTTGGATGCTATTCAATGATAGCACAAGATACACACACAGTTATGCTCCTCCCATGTTTTGCTGTATGAATAATGGGTTGCAACTTAAGAATGATTTAAAGCGAAAGTAATCAAAGAACAAAAAGATAATCCCAAAAAATTACACATATCCATTTAACTCCAACACCATTTGCTGGCACTGGGTACTGATTTGGCTACCCTATGACCCGACACACACACCTTATCAGTTTTTAAATCCAGACAAACATCAATGGTCAAGCTTTTTGTGCCTTAAATCCATAACAACTTAGTTGTATTTCACCATGCAAATCTAATATTTTCTTTCTTTTAATTCTTCTCATCTGTGTCAAACCAATTGCAGATAAACAAATAAAAGCACTTTGAAACGCATGTGAAATGTATCACTTTCACTGGGGGAATCATTTTTCTATTTTGCTTGATCATTTCATTGGTTGTATGTAGAAAGCTTTTTGGGATTTTGAAATCTGAAATTGGAAAACAAAGGAAACTGGGTTTGTTGTAGGAGTAGATTTATGAGGAAAGTAGGATTTGCATTGAGATTAGGCACATACGTTGGGGCCAACCTTTAACCTAGACATGTGATACTCCCATATCGGGGAAGAGTGATTCCAGTATAGTAAAAGCATCCACCGACACATATTCAGAGAGTCAGGGTCAGAGGGAGCCCATAAGATTGTGAGCAAAAAGAGGCACCAAGTCAACCTCAACTTCTGAATCTACACTCATCATTCAAACACACATTTCAATGCTTCACAACTTCAACTTTCAGCCAATCATTTATGTAATCTCTATTATTAACCTTCTCACCACTTTAATCTGTTTACTCTCACCCTGTAGTTTTATTTTGTTACGAAGCATGTGATTAGGTAGTAGATTGTAGATTACTACGTAAGTGCCTCACACATGGTGCAACATTGCAGGAATTAAAATATATACCACAGAAAAAGCAACCTATATCGACCTTTTTCTCAAAATATTGTGTCTATAGAATACAGGATCCGATGATTAATTAACCTAATGTGCAGAAAAAAGAAAGAAGAAAAGGCCTAATAATAAAAAGTAAATGGAGAAATTGGAAGAAGAATGAATAGAGAGAGAAGTTGGTAACGGGACTGAGAAGTTAAGTGTGTGGTACTTGTGAAAAGCTTTGTTTTTGTACCAAAGTACGATATTCCCACGAGGGGGTAACATGCAATGAGGCATGATTTTGCGTTGTTGTTTGTGGCACAAGAGTTGTCCGAGGGGAGCCCCACAGGTTCTTGAGGTTGATCCTGAATGTGACGAAGCACACACCAGATCACATGGGTTTTGGTACTCTTTTCTAACATAAGGTTACCTAATGTGGGCTGAAAGCAAGGGAATGAAAGATTTTAATACAAATTGCATCAGTGGGAATGAAAGAAACAACAGCAAAGACAAAACCACTCCTCAACTATCAAACAAACCCAAACGGGACCGATTACACATGGGGTGACCTCTTTCTTATTCTCAACTGGACCCACCCACCACAAACCCAACAATCTCTACCTTATTAATGCCAAACTATTCTATCTCCAACTTTATCACACTCACTCAACCCTTTCTCTTCATTCCATTTCAATCCATGCTTCTCATTTCTCATTCAGACACTATACCTACAATCCTCTTCATATATATCTAACCCCAAAACACTCTCAAACGTTTTAAATCCCACATCGATTATTTGAAAAAGTGTTTGCCTGGAACATCGTAGTTTCATTGTATGTTGTAACAAAACAAGTGATTGATTATGGTAAGCTTGTGACAGTCCTTTGAAACTGTCGTAATTAAGTACTTGAACAGAAATTTAGATGGCTAAAGTTAGCAGAAAAAATGGTGCATAAGAGAATGTTAACTCTAGTCACATGTTATTTAAGTCAAAACAATAGGAACACCTTTTCACCAATTAAAAATTCACTTTATATTTTTTAGTTGTTTAAGGAAAAGGATAACAAATCAAGTGTCACTTCTCATAGGTTTCATGCAGATCTTTCATACTCAGTACTCAAGAGTTGTCAACAGTTGTGTAGCAGTAACAAGCAGGGTGTCATAGATTTCATAGATCTTCAATTCATTACAAAGGATGGATTATAAATATTTATAATTTTCTAAATTAATATTAAATTCATTCATTCCATGTCTATTCCAATTTATTTTTTTCTAAAAATTATTTCATAAAAAGAAATTCAAATACTAATACACATTTCAATACAAAGATCTCTCCCTTCAAAACTTTTGCTCGACCACTGAATTTTGTATTAATTTATTCAAAGGATTAGAAATATTTGTTGTATTATCCATCCAATTAATTTGTTAGATATAAATTAAACGAACCCATTAACTTTTACATTAATAACTCAGTGGTTATGCTTGCATTTTGATTTGTTTTTAGACGTATACATTTCTAACAATACATCAACGTTTACTATTATTTCTTTTATAATTTGAATTTTGATGTAACTATTGTTAGAAAAATAAGCAATCATCATTAATTCCTTACGTGGTGATAAGTTACGATGAGTTAGAAAAAATAATACGTAATTTAATATACATACACCAAAATGAGAAATCAAAAGAAATAATAATTTCAATCTGTTTATAAAAGTTATATGAAATAATTTACAAAAAAAAATAAAACTATATAGATTTTTTTTAACTCTAGGTTCTGATTCGTTGCGCTTTTAAGTAAGGTCCAAAATTGATAAAGACGTTGATCGTGAAACTTTCAAGTATCACATTAACAAAAAAGGTGATATTATTATGTTTCATGTAATTAAAAGTGACATCATTAATGTTATGTCAATAAAAGTGATTGTAGCCAAAAAAGTGTCTCACTAAAATAAATAAAAAGTGACAAATTTAAAAATGGGAAAATGGGGAGGAGAAGGAAAATCGGAGAGATTTACTTTTCAATTACAATCTATAACTATATATAAAGAGGATTCCCTTTTTTGTGTCTACTTTTCATAATTCCAATTTTACCCTTTATAATGTAATCATTTATTAAATTTTTAAAAATTAACAGTTACTTTTACAAATTTTTATAAAACTATTTATTTATCTCTTTCTTCTTTTTTCTCCTATTCATCAATAGTTATTTTTTCATATTTTCTCCGTACATTTCACTTTATTTTTATAAATATAATTTTATTTTGTTTATTAACTTAATAGCATTACCATATCATCAACTACTAATATAATATCATGCATATTCAAAAAATGTGTACACACAGGCGCTATCGCGCCTGTGTTTACTCTAGTAACTGTTAAAATTTATAATAACGTATCGTGATCAGATTACATTAATATTGTTCTAATTTAATATCCAATCAAATGAAACATAATTTTTTAAATTATTTTATTTTATCTTAATTGTGTCGATTTGGATAGATAATTGAGCTAACTAAATAAAATAATGATGTATTCTAAAAAAATGAAACAAATAAATAAAATAAGAAATGAAATACCAATTTTACTTTGATTATAAAAGGAAGGTATAATCACAAATTTAAAGTAATGAGAAAGTCTTTTTTTATGTCAATATATTATATCAATTGAAAGGAAATCGTTGAAAAATTGAATAGACTGACAAAATTAAAATTTTTAAAATAAATATTACATTCGTGAGGCAAGTGATCTATGTTAGATGTGAAGTCAAATGAATATAACATTTACTGTATATGGTAATTAATGTAATATATAATTAGTGGCAGATCTATCAAATTTTTTTCCTATATATAGAAAATTATTATATATATATATATATATAAATTTTATAATTTAATGTATTTTATGCATTTGATATCTTCAAAATTTTTATTAATTTATCTTGAGTTTAAGTTTTTAGTATCGAAGTTTTAACACAAATTTATAATTTGTCGATGTTCAAAAATTTAATATATATTTATTCCTAAATTTAAAAAATAAATAAATATAATTATGTTAATTCACTTGCCTTAAATTCTTTAAAAATATTATATGTGTTTTATATTATGATTTAAATGGTTTATTTTTCCAACACATTTCCATTTGAATATCCATTGAAAAATATGTTTCACATATATAAAAAATATATAATATGATTAAAAATACTATATTCATTTGTAAAGTTTTTAAATAAAAATATATCAAAATTTCATACAATAACAAATTTTAATTGTAATCAAATTCAGAGACTTAACCCTTTATTTTTACGGCCCCTAAATTTTGTATATAATATCGTCTTTAAATTTACTCACATCCTTGCTTTCGTTCTTCACACTATTTTTGCATCGTTTAATTTTCTTTTCTTTATCTCGTATTTAACATTCATCACTACAAGTCCACAAGTAGCATTGTTTCACTTTTATCTCCACCGTTGCAATTACAATTTGTTAATCTTTAACACTCAACACAATTACAAATAGATTAGTTAAAATGAACCTAAAACAATTTGATTAATAAACCAATTTCAAAATGTTGTTCAATATACAAACTAAGTCTAGTTTATTTTTCTATTGCTTATACCTATCATAAGCCCACGTCAAATAATCTCATTATTTCTGCCATATTAAATAATGTTTTTAATCGATTTCTGAGTTATTTATTTAAGACGGAGCATAGGAATTTCTGAGGATTTGAGGGAGTAAAATAATGGTTTTTGAAAATAAAGAATGAAAAAGAAATGCGTGTATATATTAATTTGATCGAAGATGTTTAAAAAATAGTAAAAATATAGAAAAGGTAAAGAAAATAACATATGGTTTGATGGAAGCGTGGAATGGAGAAAAAGTAGAAAAGATATGATAAAGAAGCGACAAATAGATGGATTGAAAGAATAGAAACAGGTGCACGTGGATAGGACCTGCCACACGTGTACTCAATGATCATGCGGATTTTTCACCTCTTTTCTTGTGTTTGTGAATAATAAAGTTGTAAAGAAAAGAACTAGAAAACAAATGAGCATTGATGTCTGATTCTGACCTCTGAAGAGAACTGAGTGTAGCTGCTAGTGCTATCCTTCTAGGTCTGCACAACCAACCTCTATTATTTTCTTTTTATTTTCTTTTTTCTTCTTTACTTCCTAACTCTGTTTTTGGAGAATCTCTATGACAACAAAGCTGCATCCTCACCTGCCAAAACAGATTACCATCCATCCTAATGCACAAAAAATTATTCATCATAAAAATTCTACAAAATGTTTTAGATCTCAATAAAACAATAAATTAACTAATTCCTTATTCACTCATCTAAATTAACTTAATCCACCCATCCATTTTATAAAATAATAATTATATTTTAAATAACAATATATATTATGTATTATATTTTGAATTTTAATATGTCAAATTACAAGATAATACGTCTTAGAACGTATCTAAGTGTTGTAGAAAAGTTTTAGATATGAGATTTCAACAATCAAATCAAATATTACAATTCATCATAAATGGAATTATATGATTTTTAACGTAAGTTTTGATCCATTCTTAACCTAAGAGATTTGATAAGGTATATCATATTTATATATGCATTATATAAGATAATATTAGAGAACAAGAAAAATAGCATTCATTATAAATGAGAGTACCGAATAATTTTGCAATAAGAAACATCTGAGGTTCTTTGAAAAATTCATTTAATATTTTGCATTTCTTTGTTATTTTTATATTTATTTTTACTTTTTAAATTTTTTGTTTGTATAAAAATTAGGATAACTTGTTTGTTTAAGTATCTTTTGTGATCTTGTGAATGGAAGGTATTGATGAAAATGAAGATAAGACATAAAGAAGTAGAGGGCATTGGTTCCACAAGCAACCCACCAAAAAGAGACAAAGGGTCAAACTATGAAAATAAAATGTGGAGCTAAAAGATGTTAAACAAGCACTTGTTAGAAGACAACCAGTGTTTTCTAAGATTTTTATTTAAATTTTATTTTTCTTTAGTAGTATTTTAATTTGTGTCTAATTTGCTTAATTATTGAAATTTTATCTGAACTTGTTATAATCATGTTTTCAAAATATATAAATTGAATGTTTGGATAATCAGTTGAGTTAGAATATGTTTGAGCAATAACTTTCTTGTCTCATACTATTGTGTATATTGTTGAGATAACCTGTATTATACATTAATTGTGAAATAATATGTTTATATTTAGTGAGTCCTTGTTCAGTACGAGAGTATGACCAAATTTTTGGATATTTAAGTATGGAAACATTTGAATGTTGAAAAGCATATGATTGTTATGGGCTTGAGAGTAGAGAGCTATAAGAAAAATAGTTGTTATCATGAAATTGATTTTTGTCCAATTCTTGTTAATATAGTCTCATAATTGGTTAGAAACGATAAAAACATTTGTTTGATATGTTTAAGCTACTTAGTCAAATAGTCAATCCTGATATATGTTAATTGTCTATTGTTAACCTTTTTTGAGTCTAATTGTTTCATTCTTTTGTCCTTAGCCTTTAAAGAAAATACATTTTGTCCCACACCTTAACCAAAGAGAACAATTTGAAGTATAGTATAAACACCCTGCCAGGGTATGAGATTGAATAAGTGTTGAGTATAGTATAAACCTGATTATGAACCTGTGTCATAATAGTTACGACGAAGTTATTTTACCTGCTTCGGTCGTCGCTCGGCACAACTCCTGCGTGATGTTACTACACAGATTTGGTTGAATGTTCAGTCAATATTACACATATTTTCATAATTTTTGAAGTGATTGTCATTTCTTTAGCCGATAGCCAATTATTGTTACACATATTTTCATAATTTATAAAGTCTAGAATAATTATCACTTGATCAGCCGATGACATATCATTATTACACATATTTTTATAATTTTCGAAGTGATCATTATCATCACTTGCCGGATTGATTAATATCACACATATTTTTTTTATATGTTTAATGATAGAATATAAATTCCTTAGTCACTCGGTGATCAATTAGCTGACAAGTCATACAGTACACACTCTTACACTATAATAATAATGTTAATGTTAAAATGAATTTCTTAGAAATGTTTAAATTTATCAGATTATAAAATTTGCAAACTAAAATAAATAGTGTATATATTAAAAAGATCAGTAAATACTCGTATTCTGGAATAAGTTGGGCCAATACATGGAAGTAAAAGAAGAAAACATGTCAATATCCTCGTGTGCAGACACGTATAAGATTTGGTGACATAATTATGGTAGTTAAAAGAGAACCAGAGAAAGAAGATTGCCACATTTCAGATATCTTCATTGGAATCTTTGGATAATATCTCATTTTATGTTTTAAGATATGGTCCTAGATGCATGATTTAACGGTTTCAAGATAACAAGGAAGCAATTAATGAAGATATACCATCTTTTTCATGTTTTTAATGAACACATACTAAATGGAGGCTACATCAGTTACAACTTTTCAGAGTTTAACAAAAATTATAAAACCATGAAAGAGACTTCTTAAATAAGAAGACTAAAAAAATTAAAACTTTTTGTAATAAATTTAGTCTATAATAGAAAATATAACAAAATGAATTATTAACGATTTCTTTGATATGTATCATTGTTAAAAAAAAAATCTCATTTTTTGCGAATTTTATTTTAATTTTTTTTAAATACTTGCAAATTTTATTATAAAAACTAAAAAATATTTTACAAAATATCTTATATTATATTTTTTACAACAAAGTTTGTAAAAATTACGAATTTTACAATTTTGTAAGAAATAATTACTTACAAAATTAATTAAAATTTTTAATAAAAATAAAAAAAAAATTCTTACAACTTATTTAATGTAAGAAAAATTTCATGTAAATGTACTCAAACACACACTGTTTAGAAAAAAGGGAAAATAGAAGCCATATACGGTGTCTTTCAAAATATAATTTGTTTTCTATTTTTAGTATTTTATCTTAGAAACAAATAATAACAACTTTTTTAATATTTTTCATATAAACATTTCAAAAACAGAAAATAAAATGAATAAAAAACTAAAGAATTGTTGTAAATAAATTCGAAAACAAATTTTTAAAGTAACAACATAAAATAAACAAGGTAAAATTGGATAAAAAAAATAGTTTTATGCAAGGTGAGGATTGATTGGGGGGCATATGATGAGTTGATATAAAAAAGAGGCCACAATGGTGAAAAAGTGAAATGAGGATATGCACCACATAATCAGAAAGATTGATGTGATGAGGGATTCATTGGAGGAAAATAAAAAAATAAAAAAATAAAAAAAACTGAATGAGATGGTTCATGAATGATCACGTCGAAACAAAATACAAACAATCGTGCACATTTTTGGAGCAAAAGAAGATAACAAAAGTTGATGATTATAGTACACCTATCGAAGGAAAAACGAAGAGCTGAAAAAAAAAATTGAAATTTGTTGACAGCCACTGGTCGATAGAATCAGCCAAAAACAGAGCCGTGATCAAAATGGTATGCATTGGCTTTATTCAGACAAAGTGATCAATAAATGTTCCTCACCAATCTCATTATGGTGTGGTGAAACTTTTGACATATAATATAATATAACGTAACATGTAGTAGAAGTACCAGTATCTTCACCAACTTATCCACGATTGAGATAGCTCAAAATATGGAGCCAAACATCATGAATAACTACATGACAACCTCAACACAGTTCAAAAAACAGACACCCAAAACTCTTTCTCTGCTCTAACTTGCATTACACCCACAATTGCTCCTTCAATTACATAACCTCATTCAAGACTCACATGTGTAAGTGTATATAATATACAATTGATTCAATCAAAATTTTCCTTCTCTCACGGTCTTCACCCTTTATGTTTGAGAGAGAAGGAAATTGAGGAACGGAAAGGGACACAAAAAAGCACAAGAAAACAGAACAGAGACCCTCGTGCAAACTAGTTGTCTCAATGTACATCACAAACTTTTGGGACAGAAAAAAAAATGCATAGCTGAAACTTTGGTATAAATGAGAAATAAATGAAAAGGGAAAGAGTATAAACTTGATGCATGCGTGTGGGTAGACATTCCTCTCTTTCCTTTCTGCAACCATTGCCATGGCCCACATCGCCCAACCAAACCAATTATTTGACACTTTTCTTTCACCCTAACATGTTTAATCTATTTAACCAAATTCTAACGGTAACTTTTTAAACCAATGGTAAATTTTAAGAATTAAGTTTTGTAGCTAATAATTGATTTTACATAAATTTTTTTACACCATACACGATATACAATTCTTAGAAAGGAAAATAAGTTTCATAATGATTGCATAAAAAAAATCATATGTAATAATAAGCAGGATTTTTGTCTGTCAAATAATTATCTTTAGATTTTCTTTATTGATTTTTAGATTATTACGGACAAAGAATTATTGTTAGTGCAATCAACGTCATGTCCATATTCACACATATACGTAGACAAGTCTAAAGGAATGCACACATTCACAAAGATATAAATAGAAAGTGTACATGTTTCATGATTAATAATTATACAAAGCGGAAATGAAATTTTACGCTAAATATATTTTTTTAGCATATTTTACTCCTATGAAACTATAACTATATTAGTAAATCACTATAAAATGGACTATAATTGTTAGTTCTCATTCCATGGAGACATGAGCATTCAATGTCACAATAACAAAAAATAGTTTCGAAATCAAGACTTGGAGAGTTAAAATCATATAATTACGGTATCCTAAAATTAAAATACAATTAAGTAAACATTTTTTCATAGAAACACAATTAGGTACGTCAACGGGACGGGTAGGTACAAATAGCAGTTCCCCCAAATTCTACTCGTTGGATAAATATCTACCGTGTACCCATACCCATATATGCCAAGTATATGTTATGAGGGTACTCACATAATTTTTTAATATCCACGGGTACCCGCAGATATTAAAAAAAATATTTAACATATTTTAATGATAAATTCAAATCAAATAAAATACATAACATTCATAAATTTTAAACAAAGTCTAAATAACCCATTTAAATAGTGTTGAATCACAGTTTACAAAGAAATAATTTTTTTTAAAACTAATTGATAAAAAAAATAACTCATTCAAAATTAATATGTTAATATTTTAATCATGTTGTTTTATTTTTTATTTAATTTAAATTAGAATATAGCGATTATGGGTATCCACGAATACAGATATCGATAATATGATACACGTACCCGCCCCATTAACATGCGGGTATTATATTCGTTACCGCGTGTATCCATTTACCATATTCTTTTCTTACCCGTTACGAATTTTATCCACAAATATTTATGAATACAACTTTTTTTGACATCCCTAAATACAACTACTCTAAGATTTGAACTCACCTAATAATACCAATAACACCGGCAATTTAAGATTTTGAAAATATAAAAACATGAAATTGTCTGAATAAGTCTTTGGCTCAAAATTTATGCCACAATTTAAGCAATTTAAGTAAAAAATACAATTACACACGATAATACTTAAGAAGTAATAAGGTGGCGTAGTTCTTAAAAGGAAAGGAAGAAAATAAAAGTTGTGGATTTAATTCTTTTTATTAACAATTTGAAGAAATAAAAATGATAGTATTATTTGTCTGTCATTTGAGTATTACATAAAAAAAAATCAATTATTCCTATATATTTTAACGTGTATTACACACCAAATACAACTAGTTTTTACAATCAAATGGACAAATTTATCAACTAATCTACATATTCATTAGAAACATCTAAATTAGGCCAAAATACACCCTATGCTTGTTTTAATCCATATTAAATCTGAAACCAACCTCAAAATTCAATAACTCAATTTTGGTAGACAATTAAAGGTCCTTTCGACAAAAAATTTAAAAAACAAACAAAACAGTATGACTTAAGTCCTCATTACTAATGATTTCATGTTTTTCGAGTAATAACAACTCTATAAGAAAAAAGAGATGAAATTATACCAAAATTTCATAAAGACCTTGAAAATTACACCTAACAAATGAAACATAAATAAAAATATCAAAATACTCACAAATAGAATCAAGATGGGAGCTCAGGGATAAGAAACTAAGAGTCTTTAAAGGAAACGAAGGACTAATTCAAAATCAAATTCACATTTGCTGGAAAAAGTCTATACTTAATCACCTCCTTAATGATGAAATTTAATTGATAAAAAAAATCCACTTTAAGAAGCTGGAAAGAATATAAAAAAAAGAGATAAGTTATAAATACAATAGTGACATTCACAAATAAATAACTAAATAATTAAATCTAATTTGTATCTATAAGATATAACTTAAAATATTAACATGTATTATTCTAATCCATTTCTTTTAAATCATCATATACATAGAACCAACAATTATAATAAACATTATTCCATGGAGCAACATAGGTCATGGTAATTTGTGCATGCAAAGTGCACTAATACAAACTTAAAATGAAGTACTTTATTTTTATTATAACACCGAACTTCTTTACTTTGGTTGTAACTTGTTTTATGTTAGGTGCCATTTGCTGTAACAAATTATTCCCACCGAAATTGCTCTTCTCAGAATAAAATTTCAATCTGTCAACAATATTAAAACATTCTTTATATTAAATATTTAATTCATATACACAACTATAGTGAAATTTATTTTTTTCACAGACAATTAAAGATTGTTTAGTGTTTATGCAAAGAAGTTTAACATTAATATATTTCTAGGTAGACATAAATGTCTAAATTTTTCAAAAAGAAACCAAGAATCTGAAACACATGAAAGATGAAAAGAAAAAAAAATGATTATATATAGTAATTTGTGATATGAGGGAAGAAGATGTTCAATGTTTGGTGTCAAATCTTTCTACGTGGATCCACATTTTTCTTTTTGGTCACCATCCAATCTAACCTTTTTATGCCACTTGAAGACATGTCCTCTTCTTGGTGCAAATTTAGTCAAAAAAACAATACCACGATTGAGCAAAGAAATCCATGTTAACCAGAAAATCACACCTCTTATTGGAATCATGTTAGAGCCGTGATCATCTCGTACTTCTACGTAGAATATCAATCATCAAACTCTACTCAACAACGATAACTTCTTACACAGTTTCAACTCCACTGTACATGTGGTTTTACTCACTAATAATTTCATACGCAAACAAGACAAAATTGATTTATATATGTTACTTGATTAAAACTATTATTTTTCTCTCTCATTTCTCATTAAAGATAAATTTTCAATTATGTATGTCTTACTATTATAAGTGATTGTGCAAAAATAAAGATATTGTTACCTAAATGTGAGTATAAACACCACATTTTGTATATATGAGAAAGTTGAACACCATATAAGAATGAAAACCCATAAATTCATTGTTTTAAAGTTTTGAGTAGAAAATGATCGGTCCCTTGTGTGGTTTAGACTCAAGTCTCATTAGTATTATATTTCTCTAATAAACTTTCTCTTTGAGGATCTGTCAGTAATATTAGTTGATGATTAGTCTTGGTGACTAGCACATACAAGTACATTATGTACATTAGGGTTCCTATGTCGAAAGTCTTCTTACTAAATAGTTCAAGTTAGTGTATTCCTTTAAAATAAACAATAGTACAATTTGTGGTTAGGAATACTTCCGTTTGAGGGGGAATATATCTATGTGGAAGAGATTCGCTCTTTGTGCGAGTCTAAATCCCAAATTGATAGATATGACAAAATTGAACATCATATTAATAATAAAGACACATCAATCTGTCTCAGTCTTAATGTTTTAGTTTAAAAATGATATCAATATTTTATGTGATTTGAGCTCATGTCTTATTTATATCTTCCTAATGATCTCTTTTTAAAGATCCATAAGATATTAAAAATAATAATAAGAAGATAGAAAACAAATGTTAAATATTGTCCATGAAGAATTTGTGCGAAAGTATCCTAGGATTTGCATGGATTGTGTGTCTAATTCAATTAATATGGATGGGAGAATACTAAACACGAAGAAGGAAACTCAGAAAAAAGAAAATAATAAAAGGAGAAGTGTTTCTTTCCGGTGATACATGGTTGGCCTGAGATCCAGTACTATGGTTTCCTTAACAAGCAATACTTATTGATTTGTGATTGAAGTGTTTTGAAGAGGGAATAGTATTGAACATATTTTACAAATAAAACTAAGGAGAAACATATAAAAGAAAAAACAATACTAAGAAGAAAGTGACAGTTTTTATAATAGGATGGCATGGCATTATTCACCTCATCTTCATCGAATGACTTTGATTGGCTACCATCTTTTGTACGGTTAATGTCCAATGTTCAGTCGGTGTACAGGGACCAAACCCTTTCTTCTTTCTTCAATTTCTTTAAGGTTTCTAATTTTCACGATTTTAAGGATAAAAATCTACTTCAAACAGTCTTCATCTGTTTAAGGGTTTTGCCCCTAAAACTTTTCATGTTCTCACCATGATATACGCTAGCAAATTTCTTGTCCTCTGATACCAGGAAGAAAATAAACTTATTACAGTTTCCTAGTGAACTTATTGTTTCTTCTCAGTTTACATAGAAAAAAGAAGAAGAAGAGAGCAATAAAGAAGTTATATATGAACATAAAGACAAAAATACCCTTGTTTATTACATAGTTATTTTGTTATTAGAGATATTATTGTTTATTATATCATATATTTTATTACACTTTTTTATCTTAAGTGATAAGGTTATTAAAAAACAGTAAGATAATAAAATTGGTCCAAATTAAAATTTGTGTTCTGTAATAGTGAAGCTTTTATGATAGCAGCCAGTAAGAAATAGAAATTTTGGGTTAGTTATGTAAAAGTAAAAAAATATTATAAATGATTGTTACAACTTATGATTGAAAAACATTATAAAAATCTTTTACAACATTATCGCGTGCATTATTTTCTTATTCTAAAACATAGACACTGTAATTTTGATGTTCTTTTTCGATCGTTTTCTGTACTTTTTGCATGGATTTTCCCTTGTTTCTTTTCGTTTTTGTTTTTTTAGAACAAACTAACAGGTTTTATGTAATATTATTAATGAAAACTATTTTAACTTTTAAACATTACTCACAATTTCTCTTCAAAACATGTTTTTTTTTTCTAAAAAAAAATTGGCAAAATACGGAAGAATTGATCCAATAGTCATGTACTGTATGACACAAAAACTAATTCATTGGTTATTATATCATTATCTAAAGCGAAAGACAAGTGTTAAGTGGTGTTCTTAAGTAGGAAATCAGAAGTAGAATTATTTTTATTTTTATTAAAATACATAAAAATACGATTATGATTTTGTAAACTGTTTTTTTTAATAATTTCAAATAAAAAAAATCTCTTACAGTTTTTAATTAGTGCCCCTCAAAATTCCTTCGTGTGTGCATCCTATCAAGTCTCAACCATGCAAATTTTTGTAATGAACAAGAAGGCCAAAACTGAATAGTTAATCGAGAACCATTTTTGAAAAGTAAAAATCAAATTCCTTTATCTCAACCATGCAAAATTTTCGTAATCTACAATGAGCCAAAAATCGAATAGTAAAGGGTAATCAGTAACCATCTTTAAAAAATTATATGTTAATTCAGCCAGACGTGATTAGCAGAAAACTAAGTACTTATCTATGTAGCTACACATGCAGAATCTTTTGCTCACAAATCACATAATTGAGATAAAAATCATCAGTCATGGATGTATCAATGTTCCTTTCTTGGGACATAACAAGTTTCGTGATGAACTTCATGTTGGTTAAGATATAAATGGCAAGGTTTATCTTTCATTGATTATGACTTATGTGTTGTTACATGTAAATACTTAATAGGTAGATTTGTCTATGAAACATAATACATAAATGAGTGTAATAATCGTCTCACAAGTTACTTGTATAAGTTTGAATTAAACACAAATTCATTTGTTAAAGAATATATACGTTCTAATCCTTTAATTTATTTTTCTCTTCGTATTTCTTTATTTTTTTCATGAACATGATTGAGATGGATCTGATTGTAATCACAACACTGAATAATCCAAAAGACGAAGAACACAGTTGAATGATTCTTTAGGAATTACAGTGGCACGAGAAGAAATTTGAAATTGCAACGTGGACAAGTTTAAAGTTATCTGTAAAGCAATTTTTGATTGACTGAAATTGAACCATTCTAGTTTTGTAAGAAACTAACAATTTTTCAGAAAGACAAGTTACTATTTTTTTTTTCTTGACGAGTTTCTGATTTTATTTTGTCAAAAGGCTAATTCGAAAAAGGGATAATACAATTATTGTTGATATCCACGATATACAAATTCGTAATCACCACCAACTATATATCAACCCATCATATGACAATATTAAAATTTATCATCTAACTTTTAACATAATTAGTTACACAAGATCAAAACTATTGACAAAGTTAAATAATCCTGACACTTTGTTATAATTAAGAGCGAACACTAATAACTCAGAAAATAAAGTCAAAAATCAAAGTAGCAATAATGTTATTCCTCTGGGTTACATAATTCAAAAGAAAAAAAAAGAACATTTTTCAATCCAATGGTAACCCAAATCCAACAAAACCTTATACAAAAAAAAAGTGTGGCTGAGTAAATAGTTTACTGTTATATACTTCATTGAACAATCATCAATCAACATCCTTCCAACCGACCCTTCCTTTCTTTCTTTCTTCTCTTACTTCTATAAAGGTAACAAAGGTTTCTGGCTTAAAATCTGTATTTTTTATACACAAATCATTGAAGGTTGCTAATGTCTGTTGAGTTGAGTTGTGCACTCCCCTGACATCCCTTCCAAAAGGCAACTCCTTTTTTCCACCCCTATAATCTTCAATCCATTTTCTTTTTTCTTTGGGTCTTCACTTTTCAATTTTTTAATCTTCAAGGCCTACAATAGGGGATGCCACTAGGCCATAGAGTGGCGGTTTTTTTTCTATGTAGCTATTCTTGTTATGCGCAAATGGTAGCTCAAGGACCTATATATATGTGTATGTTGGTGCACTTCTCGTGACTTCAACTGAAGCAGGCTGTTGCTATCTTCAAGTCTCTTCTTGAAGACACCAATGGCTTTGTTCATGGCAATTCTTGGCGTTGTTGTGTTTGTGCTCTGTTTTTGCTCTGTTCTCTTGAAGTGGAATGGTGTTAGATACAGGAGGAAAGGCTTGCCTCCTGGCGCAATGGGTTGGCCAGTTTTTGGGGAGACAACTGAGTTTCTTAAGCAAGGTCCGAACTTCATGAAGAACAAGAGGGCAAGGTAACTTCATATGTGCTTGTTTCCTCGTAGTTATGTCTTGTTCGGTTCTTTTGTGTAAGTGGAGGAAGTTTCTTTGGTGACAGTTAAAGTAAGTGTTGTGCTTTTGGAGTGAGCATGATTTGTTGCATATTTTAGCCTCTCTCTTTTTTTTTTTTTTTCGTTCAGAGCTGTTTCATCAGCATCCCCTGCATGACACTGTGATTTGTCACAGTAATTAAGGATATGGCATGTACTGGGCCTGGCATCTTGCATTTTCATGAGGAACAGCTTGTGGCTGTTCATTCATGAAGTGGTTTAAGAGATGCCGATGAACGTTGTTTCAGAGTAAAATCAATGAACTACTACTTGCGTTGTAGTTCTGGGAGTGAAGAGAAGAGGAAAGTGGGGTGGGGTTATAAGGCATAGACGTGAAGATCCAGGGAAAGATAAACTCTCACTGTCCCTAATGAATGGCACTCACATCATCAACGTGTGAAATGAAAAAAGGAGACATTGGATATGCACAAGTTTTTTTTTTTTTTTTGTATAGTTGTTTTTGTAGAGCAAAGAGAGATGTATAATTGATGTGATGGAGATATGGAAAAAAAGAAGATTTTGGAGATTGTTAAAAAAAAGTGTAATAGGAATAGCACGAAAAAAAACATACCTGTTGGACAAAACATGATCTTAGTAATATTTTTCCTCAAACTAGTTAAACTGGGAGAGGTAAATACTATTCATTCTTGTACTTTTGGTCTTTTACCTAATTGGTTGTGATTATAACTTTATTTTTTCCTTCTGTTTTGTGAATGGCAGGTATGGCAGTTTTTTCAAATCTCACATTCTGGGGTGTCCTACCATTGTATCCATGGATCCGGAGCTGAATAGATTCATACTGATGAATGAAGCAAAAGGGCTTGTTCCTGGGTACCCACAATCCATGTTAGATATCTTAGGCACACGCAATATTGCAGCTGTTCATGGCTCCACTCACAAGTACATGAGAGGGGCACTGCTTTCAATTATTAGCCCCACCTTGATCAGGGATCAGCTTTTGCCAAAAATTGATGAGTTCATGAGAACCCACTTGATTGATTGGGATAACAAAGTCATAAACATCCAGGAGAAAACTAAAGAGGTTTGTTTCACCATCGATTCAAAACTGAATACACTACTTCACTATTTAACACCAAAAGTTATCAGAATTTTTTCAAGTACTAATTCTCAAATATTTGGAACAGATGGCTTTTCTCTCTTCCCTGAAGCAGATTGCTGGTATGGAATCCAGCTCAATAGCTCAACCCTTCATGACAGAGTTCTTTAAACTAGTTTTGGGAACACTCTCTTTGCCTATTAACCTTCCTGGCACAAATTATCGCGGTGGATTGCAGGTATTGTCCTTCATCTTTAACCATTGGTGCTTTATATTGCTCCTGTTTGATTCCACATTGAATTTATCTAAAATTCACAGACAGCTAATGATGTTTTTGGTTTGGTGTATGTTTTTTTGTGTTTGGTCTCAGGTTAAGAAAGATATATAATATAATAACATGGTTCAAATTTACCTGAGTTGAAAATTGAAACAACTTTTGTAAAGCATCCAATGAAAAACAATACTGAATTTTATCATTAAATCATTTTTAAAATAGAACAATTTCTTTATGTACAGATTCACATTTACACTTCAACACTCAAATTTTACAAACATATAAGAACATTGAGTTATCACATTGCACTGTATTTCGTTGATTATACATTGATATGTGTATGTGTTGTAGGCAAGGAAAAGTATTATCGGCATTCTGAGTCAGTTGCTGGAGGAAAGGATAGCATCCCAAGAATCCCACGTGGACATGCTGGGTTGCTTGATGAATAGAGATGAAAACCGATACAAACTAACTGACGAGGAAATCATTGATCTAGTAATTACAATTATGTATTCTGGTTATGAAACTGTTTCAACAACATCGATGATGGCAGTGAAGTATCTCCATGACCATCCCAAAGTTCTTGAAGAAATCAGAGTGAGTGCAAAGATTCTCATGTTCTCTAGGTATGTTGTTTTCGCTTTATTATACTCTGCCCTCACTGTGATAACACTGAATGCAGAAAGAGCACTTTGCCATAAGGGAAAGGAAAAAGCCAGAGGATCCAATTGACTGTAATGATCTCAAGTCAATGAGGTTTACTCGTGCGGTGAGATGCTGCTATCTTTATCTTTTCATTTATTGTTATTGTTTGATCTGTCTTTTTTGTTTTTCTTTTCAGTAACTGTGTTGAATTGAATGAATCTTTGATCACGATATTTATGTTGTTTGCCATCTCTGCCCCTTGCAGGTGATTTTCGAGACCTCGAGATTAGCAACAATAGTTAATGGGGTTCTAAGAAAAACAACTCACGACATGGAACTAAACGGTGGGTTATGTAGCATGTCTCAAGCTTTTTTGCTGTATACTTAGGTTTATGGGCTCAAGAAGCTGTTTTTGACTTTCGGGGTCTTATTTCAGCAACTTTTTCTGCTTCAACAAAACTTCTTAGAAAGCACCCGGAGAATAGATTTATCCCTAGGATAATGTAATTGTACACATGGTATTACCTAAGAGATAACCACTTTAAACTTTTTAATGTTTTAGTCGCAGTGGAAATCAAGAACGAGACCATTACAAAAAAATTGTTACTTTATTGCAATGAAGAGACTTATTGGAGTATTTTGTGGTTGTTTTCAGGGTATCTGATTCCTAAAGGGTGGAGGATATATGTATATACGAGAGAGATAAATTATGATCCATTTCTGTATCATGATCCACTAACCTTCAATCCATGGAGATGGCTGGTTTGTAACACAACCTATACCTTTTTTTCTTTGTGATGAAAAAGCAGCATAATTAATGAGGAACTGGAAAATGCAGGGTAACAGTCTGGAGTCACAAAGCCACTTCTTGATTTTTGGAGGGGGAACGAGACAATGTCCAGGGAAGGAGTTAGGGATAGCAGAAATTTCCACTTTCTTGCACTACTTTGTAACTAGATACAGGTGAGGGAATTTATCTCTTTACCTAATCAGCATCCATCACATCCAAATTCGTTTGTTTGATGATGTTACTGATGGTACACATTAATGAAACAATGGTTTGTCTGTTTTGATAAACACACATGTGATATTTAATGTTGATTGCAGGTGGGAAGAGGTAGGAGGAGATAAACTAATGAAGTTTCCTAGAGTTGTGGCACCAAATGGACTGCACATAAGGGTCTCATCTTTCACTAGCTAGGCTTTTGCGCATGTACAGTACTGAGATATAGGAAATAGTAGGGTTCTTTTGTATGATAATATGCTCTAACAACTAGAGAAATCAATCAAAATTAGCTTCTTTCCATTCTTGTTTTTCTTCTTTCTTGAATTTATAAGGGGCAATGAACAAATCTGGGGGCGTTTAGGCCTGAGTTGTCAGAACTCAGGCCTAGCCCATGCTTAATTAGTAAAACTTTGAGAGTATACGATTTGTGGATCAGAGTATGTAACATGGTTTGGTCAAAGCTAGAGGCTAGTGTACCACACTCTAAGATGCTCCTTTCCCTTTCAATTTCAAATGTTGCACACTTGGTCAACATGGGCTAGGCCCTATAAACTATTGGGCTCGCCTTTCAAAGCTAGGACTCAGTTTCAGCCCAACTAATATTCTGCCATACTTCAATTCAACCCAAACGTCGCTTTCATACGAAAAAAAATATACTAAAGAAACTGAAATAATGAGAAATGGGATGTGAATAAGCATGTTGAGAAGTTTAGTTCGGTGGGAAAAGAACGAGTTTTTGTATAGAAGTGTGTGGTTCGTGGAAAAGCTTTCGCACGGTTCAGAGAACAAAGCTCGTGAAAGTATGTTCGGTTTGCTACCATTTGTAAGTCACGTGAATATGTTCTAGAAATATTGATTTGAATTTTTTTTTTATGAAAAAAATCGGTTCCAGAAATTGTAGAAAGCTTGTTTCAGAATCGTTTCAGAACAAAGATACTCCCCGGAAATCACATTTGCAAAATGTAAAATGGCATTTTAAAAACTTATAGGGGTGCAAGAAGAAAAAGCCATACTATCGTTCTTTTAAGCTTTTCTGTATTGACTCATTACACTTTGGACTATTGGGTTTTCAAGTCTACAAAATTGGGCTTTATCTTAAACCTAAAAAAGGAAAAAGAAGGTGGTGACCATTTTGCCTTTCTTTTCACCCCTCTCACTTGTTTATATTGCCGAAATTATTTTTTCAAATATTTTTATATTAAATCATAATTTGGTCTTCATTTAATTCTTGGTCAACCAATTGGCTTATCCTATTTTCTTTTTCACAATTCTAGACCTCATAATTAATAAAATTCACAATTTTACAAAATCAGTATTTTTTTTTAAGTGTGTTGTTATGGAAGTTAAAGGCTTGACCCTGTGTTTCTCACTTAACCTAAATTCTTCGACCCCAAAAGAGAGAACTTATCAGTGTGCTTGTGAATGTGACATTTTCAAAGTAAATGGCAAAACGTTGACCAAAAAACTGAAAGGGTTGGTGAGTGACCTAATCATGGTGCCATCTAGACTTAAAAATTGCCTAACCCAGTAAATGCATGATCAATGTGGTTTGCGCCCCATTCACGACGTAAAAGCAGATGCATTTTCCACCAATTCTGCCTAATATTATGTTAACCTAACATTCTCAAGAAAACAAAATATCAAATAACAATAAAACACAAACTAGTACAAAATATGAGCATATCTAAAAAAAAAAAAAGAAATAATGTTTTATCATATTGCGAGAAATTAAGAAATGACAACATTTTTATATTAATCAATCCTATTTCTTGCATCACCATTCATGCACACAAATTTCCACAAATAAGCAAAGTCGCCTTTCTTTTTCGTTTTGAAAGCAAAGAAACTTCCCTAATTGCACGCATACGCATCTCAATTCCCCTTTTCCGCCTCTCTCTCCGCATCAAAAGACACCACACAAAAATTGAACCCACAAGTTATGGCATAAAGAATAAGAAAAATATATTATATCTTACAAAGTTAAGTTACTTTATTACAATCATTAAACACGATAATCAGCTAGTTCAAACTTCTATATTGACCTTCACATGTTCTTTCTTCATGCATAGAACTCATAAAACAACGTAAAATTGTGAAGTTTGTTAAAGACAAATAAACTTAACAAGTTATGTACTAAATGCTTTTCTTTACTTTTTGTATTACAATCATGACTTTAGAGCTAAAATATAAAAATAAAAAATTACTCTTTTTTAATAAGAGAGATAACAGTGGACAAAATAGTGTCACTCATGTACGTTGATTACTTTTAGATTTTTCTTTTTTTTTTGCCTGAATTTGAACAAAATTAATTATATTTTGTAATTGAAGAATTCAAGAGTTGAGAATAGTCTTAGCAGCGTGAGAAGGGGGTTGGCAGAATCATCACAAACCATTTTGACCATTAGTGTAAATTGAATGGGAAAAGAAAAGAAAAGAAAATGAAAGTACTAATTCGACAGAAATCACTTTCAAAAGTGGGTCTTTTTGTAACTACTAATTTGACCAAGACATCACCATAAGATTCTTCTTTAGTTAGAAATTGACATTTTTTTGATCCATTAAAAGGCATTGATTTTTCTTACCCCCTTTATTCATTCTACCTAAATATCAATTTGAGTCACTGAAAGAAAGAGTAGGGTGACTTTTCTTCGTACAAGAATTCCATAAAAGAGCACAAAGCAACCCATACATCTCATAAACAAAACAAAAAAATATATTTAATAATTAGAGAATCGTATATTCAGTTTCCTTTATTTTAATATAAGTTTGCTCTTGGTGAGTGTATATTTCAAGTATGTGTTATTGGTCAAATATAATTGACATAATCAGATATTGTCTTCAACAGAGGATAGAAAAAAAAATTAAGAAAATATCATTAACAAAATCAGGGATTCAGATACTAAAAAAAATTAAACTTTTTGAATTTATTTCTTAATCAGGATTATTTTTATTTATAAATTTCACGATGTAATGTGAATAAAATAAAATTCTAGATTTAGTTAACAACTTAAGGCAAACACACACCAACAACGTTTGAAGTTGAAGGAGTCCTCTCACGTTAAACATTCAGACACGTCTATTTGAAAGCTCCCAAACTCGTGCCGAAAACAGTGGATTGGCACGTGCCACTCGTCTATATCATAGTCCTTTACGAACTCCCTCTTTCCCTCTGCATCTTCAAACAAACGCACACATAACATAACTCTGTGTTTGTGAAAAACTCACACCACCCTGTGTTCAGTTTCCAATCGAGTGCCATGGCAACACCAACACCAGCTTTGAAAGATGAGCTCGACATCGTGATCCCCACCATCAGGAACCTGGATTTCTTGGAGATGTGGAGGCCATTCTTTCAGCCTTACCATCTCATTATTGTGCAAGATGGTGACCCTTCAAAGACCATAAAGGTCCCTCAAGGGTTCGACTATGAGCTCTACAACCGCAATGACATCAATAGGATTCTTGGTCCCAAGGCCAATTGCATCTCGTTCAAGGACTCTGCGTGCCGTTGCTTTGGCTACATGGTCTCCAAGAAGAAATACATCTACACCATTGATGATGACTGCTTTGTGAGTTTTATTTTATTTTATTTTATTTTATTTTCTCTCAATCTCATTACATCACCCATTTGTTGGGATCTCGTTGGTTTTTGCATTCTGACTTTGGTTTTGGCTAGATCTTGACATGGTTTGCTTTGCAAGGTTGATCTCTTCCTTAGCCGTGTAAAATTTGGATCTTTTTGTTATGTTGGTTGTTAATGTTGTTGTTTGCAAGTGTAATGATGGTGCTGCTTCTGCTTTTTCTGGCCATTGCATGGATCGGATATTTCCTTTTGGCTTTATGATCTGTTTGAAACACAATGTCGGCTTTCTTACAATGTAGCTAGTGATTTTTGAATCTATGGAGTTGGGTCTAATGGAAATGATTAGTCTCTGGCAATGTGATTTGATGAAATTTGATTTGTCATTGGAAGAGTTGCCTACATTGAGGATGTGTTATTCTTTTACTGTAAAGCTTTGATGTTGGTCCACGATGTAATCGTGTTTTGTCACCTGTTTTGATCTCCTTAACCAATGTTGGAGTGAAATTCGAAATTATGGCTAGCTTTAGTGTCTGCATTTGGTTAATAATGACATGATATATATGTAATCATGTGCATATGATGGAATCCCGAGGTGCCCTCCAGCTATATGTGTTAATGCCAACATTTGTTTGATATATTTATATATTTTGTCAGGCATCCTCTTCATTTGAAATTTTAGGATTTATATCATTTTTTGTTGTGATTTAGGTTGCCACCAATCCATCTGGACAACAGATTAATGCACTTGAGCAGCATATAAAAAATCTTCTCTGTCCATCCACACCTTTCTTTTTCAACACTCTCTATGAACCTTACCGAGAAGGTGCAGACTTTGTTCGCGGTTACCCTTTCAGTCTCCGGGAAGGTGTGCCAACTGCAGTTTCTCATGGTCTCTGGCTCAACATCCCAGACTACGATGCTCCTACTCAGCTTGTGAAGCCTCTTGAGAGGAACACTAGGTACTTCTTCTATCTACCCTTGTGACCTTTTGAAAAATTAAAACTTGTGAGTGTGTTTGATTGTGAATAATGTGATATTCTTATTAGGTACGTGGATGCTGTTATGACCATACCAAAGGGCACTTTGTTTCCCATGTGTGGAATGAACCTGGCCTTTGATCGCGATCTCATAGGACCAGCAATGTACTTTGGTCTCATGGGTGATGGCCAGCCTATTGGACGCTACGATGACATGTGGGCTGGTTGGTGCTGCAAGGTACCAAATCTTTGTAATCAATTGATAGTTTCATTTGTATGAATATCATTGCATGAAAAGAACTGAGATATTTTGATGAATGATTGTTTAGGTAATCTGTGATCACTTGGGATTGGGAATCAAGACTGGTTTGCCTTATATCTATCACAGCAAGGCCAGCAACCCATTTGTGAACCTGAGGAAAGAGTACAAAGGCATATTCTGGCAAGAAGACATTATCCCATTTTTCCAGAGCATTGTTCTGCCAAAAGAAGCTACCACTGTTCAGAAGTGCTACATTGTGCTTGCCAAGCTAGTCAAGGAAAAGCTTTCCAAGGTAGATCCTTACTTTGACAAGTTGGCAGATGCCATGGTCACTTGGATTGAAGCTTGGGATGAACTTAACCCTGCTGGAGCATCACTGGCCAATGGCAAAAAATGAATCAGCTTTGGTTAACTGCATAACAGCCAGAAAACTTGCAACTCAAATTAATTATACTGTATTATTTTGTCTAGTATGTATTTTCAACTTAGCTGTTATTGTCCTCTTAAAATTTGCAGCACTATTAGCTGTAACTCTATCAGTAACTTTTGGTTTGAGCTTTTAGAAATAAGAAGCACATGTTATAGGGTGTTCTTTTCTTTTGATTATTGTTTGAAGGTTAGAGATCGGATGGACAGATATTGATGTATACCTTGTTTAATACTGAGTATAGATCCATAGTGATCAATTTTTAACCGATGAGATCAGAGCTTTGGATTTTTCTTTGGTACTTTATCTGCCACTTCAATACTGTCCTAACATCTATACCAATTTGAAATTGAAAAACATCAAAATCTATCAGGACTATGTGTTAGGATGGAGTGTTTATCACTAAACCAAAAACTATATCCATTACTCAGGCGCAATTCTTTTTACTTAAGAGTATAACAGCTCAAGCGTCACGATTCGATTGTGACCTGACCCACTTGATCTCTGTCAAACTCTTGACCTTAGTATTGATGTCAATTGTTAGGAACAAGGCAAGGCAATATAATGAACAACTAGATTGAGTTGAATGAGAACTTACAATCACTCAGAAGCACTGCTGGAAACTTCAGCCTAGAAGTTCCTTACACAAGCAACCACAATTTGCAAAATGAATGTCAATCAATTTGAAATTTATATCTGGTTGAAAACGATTTTGTTCTTGTATGTTACATGCACAAGCTAAAGGAAAAGATAAAAGAATGATTATACAAGTAAACTTTCATGCTACATTAACATCAAAAGTCAAAATCCCGCATTAGTGTGGCTGCCATACGAACATGGACATCACCATACATTTGGACGCTTCTAGATAATGGTTTTCATATGAAAGTTGTTACTGAAGCTGCAGAGCTGTTTTATTCTGGTTTTTTTTATTGGGTGGATACAACTTTGTAATTCCTTAAAATGTTGCTTCATTATTCGGTTAGCCATGGAAATTATTGCTTCAGGTAAATTGTGGTGGTCATGTTTGTACTTACTAACTGGTAAATTCATAAATTTTGTAATTCATTATTTCGGTTTCGCGTTTATACTGTAACAACTATCGATTTCATTGAAACAATTGTCTGTAACCTATGAAGTTAACCAGGGTATTTTTTTTACATCCTATAGAAATATCTACTCGTGCAGAATGTAAATTTTACATTCCAAATAAATACCCATTCAAAACGGAAGGACTTCAATCTACCAATATTAACTTTAATTGTTTTTTTAATTAATTACTTGTCTCAATATTTATATCATGTATATTTTTAATGGAAGTCTACAAATCGGAGAGTTTTAATTACATCACTTTTGGCTTATACAACTACAAGAATTCTTAATTTCGAATGCTAAGTTCTTAAAAGATTAAAGTTTTCAACGACAACCTGATCTTTTAGTTTCATTCATATTCTAAAATAGGTTATCAATGAATTGAATTATGTATATATCTATCAAGAGATCATGACAATAGTATTTCACTAGTAGAAGGATTGTTTTTCTTATATGAATATGGTGGTACCGGAAAAACATTTCTGTGGAGAATTTTATCGGTTGTTATTAGATTATGGGAAAGATTATTTTGAATATAGCTTTCCCGAATTTTCTAGAACAAACTTTACAAAAGACATACAATACCTTTTCCGAATAAGCATCTAACCAAATCTACCATTTTACACTTTCTCTCTTCTTCTTCCTTCTCCGTAAGAGTATAATAGCAATGCCAGTATGGAAGTACACTTAGTAATCATGGGAATGCAAGATGGAAAAGCCCTGTACTGCTTAATGCCCAAGCCCATTAACGATCCATAGACTACCATACCTTTTCTCTTTTGGATTCAATGTCCATTAAATCATACAAATCCCAACAAACAAAAATAGATAATTCTGCATGCAGTCAATCTTTGGAAATAAAAGTTTCAGATGACATTGTTATCGAACACCAGCATACACTAAACTGGAGAAAGAGAAAATAGTTACCAAGGTCTTTCAGGGGAATAAATACTACTAAAAAAACAATTTTTCTTTTTGAAATTTTTTTCTTAGAAAATACTTTGTTAATTTTATTATGAACAATGGTTTGAAATAATTTACTACCATTTTTACACAAAAATTTTTAAAATTTTTTTTTGTAAAAATACTTGCAAACTTTATAAAAAATAATTATTTGTTAATTAAAATTTATAGAAAAAATAATAAAAAAAAAGTCTTTTATTACAAAATATTATAACAAATTTGTAAGAAAAATTCAACAAAAGATTAAAAGTTCTAGTAGTGAAAGCAACCATTAAAACATCAACTACGTTGGAAATTCTAAATAAATTAAGAAAATATTCAACTGAATAAATTCCTAAATTCAATGCTACGAGCAACAAAGTGACACTACCAAACTAAGGTAAAACTATATCATATAGCCGTCTAATTCATTACTAAAAGTTATCATATTACAAAGAATTTTTTTTATAGATTTATTAAAAAAATGTAAGAAAAAACTTTTTTCTATTATTTTTACTAAAAATTTTAATTGACAAATAATTCATTCATGAGTAATTATTTCTAAGTATTTCTTACAAAATTTGTTGTGAAAATTGTTTTATGCAAAATATTTTGTAAAAAAATAGACAACAATTCCTTACAATTTTTTTATAACAAAATTTATAAGTATTTTCTAAAATATTTTTATAACAATTTTTGTAGTAGTATTACATAAAATATTAAAAAATGGACCTTCTTCAACAAGCAAACATGGGAGTGAACGTTGTCTAATTGAAAGAATGAAAGTATCACCGGCTAAATAGTATATTTTAATTTTTAGTTAAAAACAAACGAGTTTAAATGTAAAAGAAAATATTACCCACGAATTCAATGTAAATTCATCTTTGCATTACATTATATTAACAAATGAAATTATTTGGCGATATAAAGTTCCTAAGAAATATATGTAGTTTTTTTTTTTCAAATTTTCTAAAGACAGTTCACAGGAATTTTTTCCACTTTGAAATCAGATTCTTGTACAATTCTTTTTCTTTAATAAAGTGATTAAGGGTTTAATTGTACGCGGGGTAAATTTTCCTTAATCTGAATTTTAATGTATTTAAATTCACATCAAACTCTATCCATATTGAAACGTATTCATTCTCATATACTGAATTTTATAACATTTATTTGCTTATAATTTTATATTGTTCCTAATGTTTATAATACGTTGCATGTATAGAGGGTTGAGTAACATTGCTAACGACCCTGTCGGTTTTCAATGCAAGACTCGTATTAGTTTGTATTAATAAGGGGGCAAAAAACAGATATTTCATATAAAAAACTTCATGAACAACTCTTAAGGGACAAAAGAGTAGACAAATTAGTATCTGAGTGATAAATTTTTCTGTTCTAGGCTTGAAGCAATCAAGGTTTTGTGAAGATGCATGCAGCAGATAGAGTGTCCTTTTGACTAGAAAGGAACTCACTACCTAGTCTCTACTTAGCTTGCTTGCTTCAAACTCATGTCTCTGGTTCAAAGCAAGACCATAAAGAATCGTTCACAAAATTAGTTGGCAAGGTCTAAAGAAGTGACATATGTTACCTAATACAATGATCAAGTTGTGGACACAACATAGTACCACGTTTTCATCTCATCCCTCACTTGTTCAACACTTATCTTCCAATCATTCTTGCTAAAAAAAGGTTCAAAAAAAATGGGAAGATGCCACAGATACAAAAGAAAATTATACACACTGTTACTACTGCCATATTCATTTGGATGTAATTGAATGCCTAAATGAAAATGTTTAGACCAGATCAAACTTCAAAAAAGGGTAAAGGGGTGTTGAAATGTAGCATTACCAGGCTTATTTTAGACAGACTTATAATGTTTTTTCAATAAATCATCAATATGGTGTTGAAATGTTATTGTAATTTCCTGAATACTCTTTAAATGGATAAATTTATGTAAGTAGCTCTTAAAAGTATTGAGCATTAACATCAAATTAATCTCTGATTAACATCGGTTACTAATATTGAGGGACTAATATCATTTTGGACTGATACACACTTTTCTGTAAAAATTGATGTGTAGGGAATAAGGGGTATACTGGTAAGTTTATGGTGTGGTGAGGCTAAGCCATCAGAGAAGAAATGAGCCTTCAAACACAACGGTTGACGTGTAATGTTCACTCTTGTATCTCCCGCCTATTCTAGTCAGTGGCCGTTGCTTTAAGAAATGGGAAGTTCAAAAGGAAATCTCACGGCTCAGACAATGATAGAAATATAAATGTTAAGGTAACCAACAACCATTAGGTGAGCCATCACTTAGAACCCCAAACATATTCCCTTCAGAGCTCTTTTTCTACAATATTACACATCCAATTCCATACCATTCAGCTCACAATACTCCAATCTCACTGAAAAAAGTTGCTCACTCTCAGCACCACTCTCATCATATAGTTGATAACATCAGGGAATGAGGCTTTTCATATCAGCTGCATGTGTTCTTGTGCTATTCTCTTGTACAGGTCAGATAACAAGTTAGTTACCCTTTATGCTGAACTTGCTTCACTTTCATTTGCATTTCACACACATTCAACTGATTTGTTCATGTTCTTATTGTAGCTGCGTATGATCCTTTGGATCCAAATGGAAACGTAACGATCAAATGGGATGTTGTGTCTTGGACACCAGATGGCTATGTAGTAAGTAATACTAACTGAATTGATTTCACGTTGGATTTTCCTTAATCACCTTAAAATCCTAATTAACATGATTTTAAGTCAATTTTTCATCTGTTTGATTTCATTTGACGAGTTGATTCGTAGTCTATTTAGATCAAAATCATATTTTGCCATTACTCATCCAGGAAAACACCTAGATAGAAAGGCCACAGTATAGTCATCTAGCATTGCAACTTATTTCAGAGAGTAAAATGAGTGTAACTAAGTTGAAAAGTAACTTTTCATTTAATGAAATCTCCTGTTTCTGTGTATTGCATTTTTTTACCAGGCAGTGGTAACAATGAGCAATTTCCAAATGTTTCGGCACATCATGAATCCGGGGTGGACCTTGTCGTGGTCATGGGCAAAGAAGGAAGTAATATGGTCCATGGTAGGAGCTCAAACAACAGAGCAAGGAGACTGTTCTAAGTTCAAAGGCAATGTACCTCACTGCTGCAAGAAAACTCCCACAGTTGTAGACTTGCTCCCTGGTGTACCTTACAATCAACAATTCTCAAACTGTTGCAAGGGTGGAGTGGTTGCAGCATGGGGCCAAGACCCTTCATCAGCAGTTTCATCCTTCCAAGTCAGTGTTGGGTTAGCCGGCACTTCAAACAAGACTGTTAAACTTCCCAAGAACTTCACTCTCTTGGGTCCAGGACCAGGCTACACTTGTGGTCCTGCCAAGGTTGTTCCTTCCACCGTTTTCCTTACACCAGACAAGCGCCGCAAAACTCAAGCACTAAGTTAGTTCTCCAACTTTGCGACATCAATTTCCCGTTCATATTCAATTCAATTGTTTCCTTAGTTTCTTTTGTTTTACATCATGCAGTGACATGGAATGTTACTTGCACATACTCACAATTTCTGGCAAGAAAGAACCCAGGTTGCTGTGTATCTTTGTCATCCTTTTACAACGAGACCATTACCCCTTGTCCCTCTTGTGCATGTGGATGCCAGAACAAGAGGAACTGTGTCAAGTAAAGTCTGATTTTCAAAACAATTAATGACCTCTTAATATCCCACAACTAGAATCATTCTCTTACATGTTGCTATGGTATGCAGGAGTGACTCTAAACGTATCAACATGGTGGGGATTCACACTCCAAAGAAAGACAATGAACCATTGCTTCAGTGCACTCATCATATGTGCCCAATAAGAGTACACTGGCACGTGAAGCTCAACTACAAGGACTATTGGCGAGTCAAGGTTGCCGTAACAAATTTCAACTACAGGATGAACTACTCCCTCTGGACTCTTGCTGTTCAGCATCCAAATCTTAACAATGTCACCCAAGTTTTCAGCTTTGATTACAAGCCTCTACTTCCATACGAGTCCATAAGTGAGTGGCAACAAATAAATCTTTTTAGTGTGTTTTATAAGTCAAATCAATAACCTTTAAGAATGAGTGCTAATATGTATTATCTTATGTGCAGATGATACTGGTATGTTCTATGGAATGAAATACTTTAACGATCTATTGATGGAAGCTGGACCGACAGGGAATGTTCAGTCAGAAATTCTTCTTCAGAAAGATAAGGATACATTCACACTCAAGCAGGGGTGGGCATTTCCTCGCAAGGTCTACTTTAATGGCGAAGAATGCATGCTGCCACCGCCCGATACCTACCCGATCCTCCCTAACTCTGCCCCTGTGAACCTATTGAACTTCCCAGTATTCATTTTCACAATGCTTGTCATGCTAGCTGTTTGGTGAACAAGCACATAAGCGAGATACAATTGTTTTCTATGAAATTTTGAAGCCAAGTTTTCTTACACCCACATAACGTGCATCAGGTATGAAGATTCTATAGGAATTGTTTGAAAACAACAAACTAAACTCATGAATTTGTGAGCCGAGCCATAAGCGCTGATCGGGTGCTGAATAGAGAATATAATTCCATGCAATGATTTTGTTTGAATCGTGTAAATGCTTATATGGCAATGCTGTAATGGATATTGGATCCCACTTCCTTTTATTCAGGTTCTGTTTAGACCACATCGTGTATGATACAAAATATAGTTTTATTCTGTGTAGGAAACTGTAAGTAAAAGACCACTATCATTTCAAACCCACATATGATTCATCGAGTCTATATTTTTCATGTGACATGTTGGTGTGTATATTTATTATAATTACAGTTACATCAAAATAACGATACATACATCATTGAATTACAACAAACACGAACAAAAAACAAGTTCTACCACCAATGTGCTGAACCCTCGGTAATAAACCATAGGACACGTGAAGCTTATCTTGAGTTGCCACTAGATGTCATTCTCGTTCCTCCCTCACATGCTTCAAATGACAAATTGACATCACAATTTAGTCAAAACTGATCTGATTGAAATTTTTTTGTTACAAGGCTAAGTGTACCACAGATTGGAACTTTATGCATGGGCATAAAATACCAAGGCTACCAAAGAAGCTATCACTACGGCAAACAAAGAAACCTCTGGCCGAGAACCAGCATTAGGTAACCAGGGATAAGCATCAGGTGGTGGCATGACACAGTTGTCACCGTTGAAGTAGATCCTTCGAGGAAAAGCCCATCCCTTATCAAAAGTAAAAGTTGCTTTATCCTTTCGGAAGAGTAGCTCGGATTGAACATTGCCATTAGGACCAGCTTGGTTGAGAAAATCGTTATAGAACTTAACTCCCCATAGCATTGCTGTATCATCTGTAAAAGGGAACTTAAAAATCAGTACTTGCCTTCAAGTTTATGAAAAAAAGTAGTAAAAGTTTGATGCTTTATTTCTAAACAAGTTGCCTCACTTACTTATTGAACCGTAAGGGGTCAATGACTTGTAGTTGAAACTGAATAGCTGAGTCAAATTGTCAAAGTTTGGATGTTGAACAACCATGTTCCACTCAGAATAGTTCATCCTGTAATTAAAATTAGTAATAGTAACCTTTACACGCCAGTACTCCTTGTAGTTTAGCTTAACATGCCAGTGGATTCGGACGGGACACATATGACTAGTACACTGAACCAAAGGTGAAAAGTTATTCTTCCCAGAGCCAGAAACAACCGATGCCAAATGTGGGGTATTTGGACTGTAAACACAGAGAAAGGAAATATATGAGTGTACACAACTTAGTGGCTAGAAGGAAATGAAAATTCACTTAGCGGTGGAAACTTACTTCACACAGCTTCCTGACAGAGATGAGTTACCCTGGCAACCACATGCACATGTTGGGCACGGCACAATAGTATCATTATAGAAAGATGAAAGTGAGACACAGCAAGAGGGAGTTTTCTGAGCTAGAAATTGTGAGTATGTGCATGTCACATTCCATGTCACTGCAATAAACAAGAGTGATGTTAATAATGTAGTTACTTATGACAACTGTAAGCTTCAATTAGTTCTAACTTTAAGAGAATTATTAACATTAGTCTCAGATTTTGTTACCAACAAAACCTACATCTGGTGGGTAACACTGTTGAAGGTTGGAAGGAGGCATCATAAAGATAAATAGTCATATTGGCAACAGTGAAAATGACATTAAAAAAAGTCCTACAACTTACTCAGTGCTTGGGTAACTCTCCTTTTATCTGCTTGAATGAATTGGGTGGGTTTCACAATCTTGGCTGGACCACAAGTATAACCTGGTCCTGGTGCATTCAGGGTAAAGTTTTTCGGGACTTTGACAGTTTTGTTTGTGGTTCCAGCTCTACCAACACTAACTTGAAATGATGAAACTGCATTGGTAGGATCCTGCACCCAAGAACTGAGCACCCCACCTTTGCAGCAATTTGCAATTTGTTGATTGTATGGTGTTCCAGGAAGCAAATCCACAACCGTCGGATCTTTCTTACAGCAATGTGGAATACCTCCCTTAAATTTTGAACAATCACCTTGTTCCGTGGTCTGCCCTCCCATCATGCTCCATATTACCTCCTTTTTTGCCCATGTCCATCCTAGTGACCAGCCAGGTGAAGCAATATGACGATATTGTTGGAAATTGTTCATTGTAACAACAGCCTGCACATTCAGTGGTATCTTAGATATAAGCAAAGTCACTTTAAATGTCTATAATCACTACTTTAAATAAATTCATCTGTATAATTGAGTTATCAACCTTATTCATTAATTAAAACTTCAATGGTAAAAGAACACTAACAGAAGATAGTTGTAACACGGCCCATAATTGTGACAGGAAATTCAAACCATGTCAGGTTTCTAGTTGAAATGAAATTACTTTTTATCCAAACCTCTATATTATCCAAGAATTGATATATTACATGAGATGCAGCTGACAAGAACATGCGTATGCATCACAAAAGATGGTAAGCCACCAGTAGAAAGAAAAGGAGCAAATCCATGCATAATGCATAACAACAGTTTTGCTTCTCATATTAATGGTTGTTATTGTAAAAGAGTATACTTACGACATATCCATCAGGGGTCCAACTTATAATGTCCCATTTGATTGTGATATTCCCATTTGGGTCAAGCGGATCATAAGCATCTGAAAGATAAACATCCAACAGCAAGAGGAAAGTAATTAGAAGGAAAGGAAAGAAAACAAAGTAAATGTTGATCCTCTGAAAATCCCTATAGTATACTACAAAGTACACACAGTAGAAATGATTACACACACAATTGCCATAATTGCTCAAGCAGTCACAAAAATAACAAAGCAAATACATTGTTGAAGTCAACGGGGTGAAGTTATAGTTTTTTTATCAGTACATATTTTAGCATGTATGATTCATAATTCCATCGTTTAAACCGGAAGATATCTGGGATCTAAAATGCATGGACCTTTATACATGAATTATTCCATATACAGCCAAAACTGATCAGCACCGGTGACTGCCTACTCAAATCCTCATGCAGAGTATACCTAATTACAGGGTTCTTAGGCACAAATCTCGTGGAAGCAATCATAATTTCAACTTAAAACTATCACAAACGACAACAGGTAAAGAAAAAAAAAAAGAACAGAAAAAAAGACAAACCATGAACTTACTTCTCACTTGACTCAACAAAAATTCAAATGCGAAATCAAATTTAATCAAAAGATAGTCAGAACACAATTTTCATTAAGTTCCCTGTTAAAAATGTAAATCTTTATAGTAACAAAACAATCAAACAGCGTATTTTCTGCATAAAACATTTGGTCCCAACAAGATTACCCTTCAAGGTTAATAAATGATCAAAATTTTCCACAACAGGACAAAACCCACTTTCTTTATCAAATTCAAAGGGCAAAGGCAGCATCTTTCCAAACTCACAAGCCTTCATTTAAAGAACCAAAAGGGCGTAATGTCCACGCAGCATAAAATGAAGACCCCCAGAGAATGGAAAATGCTAGGCAGCTAATGAAAACTGAACAAAGTCACAGAACCAATGAAAATTCCAAGACACAGAGAAGGAAAAAAGAGAAGAAAAAATAAAAGAAAAAACAGTAATGGGGTGAACCTGTTGAAGTGAAGGAAGTGCAATACAGCAGAACCAAGAGCAATATGCAAGGAGTTGCTTTTGGTAACAGAGAGAAACCCATTTTGGATGCCACAAGAGGTGAGTGGTCTGAGTTCTTGCCTGAACAGTTCAAGATCTGTGACAGAGAAGACTAGAAATAAAGAAAAAGAAGAAAAGGAAGAGAGAGAGAGAGAGTGAAGAAAAGAAAGTGAGAGAGTGGAAAAAATAATCGGCAGAAACTGACTATTTAGTTTGTCCCAGTTGGCTCATCATCTTGTGTTTAAGAAAGGTATATATGCAAATTGTTATCTATAAAAAACTATGCAAGTACCTAAACTCATTATTGACGGTGTTCTAAAATAAAGTAGAACTTTTGCTTTTTGTACATACAAAAAAATTATAAAAAAAAAGGTTTTTTCTTGCAAATTTGTGATGATAAACTTTCACCTTTTACAGAAACTAGAGATTGTCATGTGAAACAAAATGGGTTTTGATTTTCCGCACAAGATAATAATGAGAGAAGCTTGTTATACTCTGCAAAAGCTATGGTAAAAGAGCCATATGATTAGTGTATGATGAGAACAATCCAATTACCTAGGATGTAGAAAATAAAAAAGTCAATTAAGTATATACAATACTGTATAGCACGATTGTTTTTTATTGTGATTATTTTTAAAATTATATTTAAAAGTTTGTATATTTATAATGTAAATAAAAGTTAAATGTACTTTTCTATACTCTGTTGTTAACTGAAATGTGTTAAAAGTTGCAATTTTAATGATTTTTTATTTAATACTTATCTTCATCTACAAGTGATTTTCTCCCAAATATGTAATTGTAAATGCTTTTTGTTGATGACAAACAGTGTTAGGAATAGTGTATTAAAATTAAATTAATCTTTTGCAAAAAATTAATTAAAAATTATGTGCTTTATTTCTTTGAAGTCAAATGGTAAAAATATAATGCAATAAATTATAACAGTCTTTAAAATATAATAATGTGGCATGACATGTGTGGAGAAACAAATTGGCATAGCAAAATATAATATATATATATATATATATATATATATATATATAGTTTGACTTGTAGGATGACGTTCAAACAGCCTTTATCGAGTCTGTCTTTTATTAATCAATGAACATTTTTAGGGTTTAGTTAATATTACAATAACCATGACTAATACATTATAAATTTGATTTGAGTATTCCTTTTTTGATATAAGAATCAAACTTTTAATATTTTCTATTGTTATATTTAGTAAGTATTTTAATTTTAATTTTCAATTATTTTTCTTTTATGTTAAAATTTTGAAATTCAAAATCTTAAATTAATTATTTTTAATTTTTATTTTAAATATTTTTTTCAAATCTAAATTACTTTTAAAAAATCTTTTCCAAGTTTAATCCGCATTTATTTTTTAAAATAAATTTAAAAAATATCATTAATAAGTGAGAGACGTGAAGTTTATATATGAGTTATTCTGTTGAGTATTGACATGACAAAAAAAAAATATACAAATTTCTTTATCCAATAAAAAAAATAATGTAAAGTATCAAATAAAATAGGACTATTAATATATCCATAAACACCCCTTGCATATTAAAGACAAAAGACTCCAACAAAGGAAGTCCGCACAAATATGCCATTATTTTTTTATCACTCCAAACCAAAAGACAAGTTCAATAAATTGGCTTCATCTGTGTATAAGCAATGCAAAATATTCTCCCATCTAGTCGAATAAATTATTTAATATAAAAATTATATGACTATTATTGCTTAAAATTGCTTCACCAAACGCAACAATTTTGATTTTGTAAAACACGTTTTACTATTTAGCATTTTCGTTTATCGCAAACCTAAATTTATATACTTTTAGCAATGTCTTCATATTTAAATATAAAACTAATAAAATAAACAAGCTTTAGTTGCACCTACCATATGAATGGTTTTTTCTCATGGCTTTTAATTGCATAATAGAACAAAAAGAAGTAGACGAAAGCAAATTAATTAATAATATAAACAGCTATTACTTAATCCCCATCATTCTCAAACCAACTAAGTCTGAAGATTCACGAAAGCAACCCTTTCCATTTGGTCAGCTCTTTCATAATTTCTTCTGCTTCATATTTACTTTCCAAATTAAAGAAATTATGTGTTTGGAGCATAATTACACGTGTCATCTCGTGGTTGGACAAACGTGTGTGAACAGAATGGATTTTAGTGTCGGTGGGGCATTTTATGTTATGCAGTAGGGTTGTGTGTGTACTTACAGATGCCTTACCGACACCGTCAGATTAGACCCACAAAACACATCAGGGGCTGTTTCAATGTGGTTCTTTCTTTTTTGGGAAATTGATGGCGAACAAATATAGCATTTAAATTCATGTTTAATGTGGGTATATATTTCAGAGAATAAAAGATATTGTTAGTCTTTTATTTTATTGTGAAAATCTTCATTTCTGTTTTAAAAAGGATTCTTTTTTATTGAATGATATATAATAATATTGAACATTATTGTTGTTGTCGTTTTCCTAACCAGGAGACAACTAAACCCAACCAAACAAAGAAAGAAATAGTTCAGGGAAGGTCAGGAAAATTGGCAACCAAGAGTGAGAAGTAAGAATTGTTGTGTCCTCAAGTTGTCATGTTATGTTTGACAGTGTAAGAATATAAGAAACAAAGTCATTGCCAGCTGTTATTTTGGTGAAGTCTCTCACATGCTTTTCATTTTTCAATTATTTTGTTTCAGGCTTTGATTTTTCAATTATTTTGTTGGGATTAGGAATGTTGTTTTCGGAAAGTTTCAATATTTCATAAACTTTTTGGTTTTAGGGCGTACTTTCGGTGATATTCTAGGACAGTTCAAAGAATGTGGCATTATTTCAAAGAAAAAGTATTTCGGTTGGTGTTTGTTTCTATGAAATTGCATTTTCTCACTTTCGAGTAAATTATCGTGAAATGATGAGAAATGTTATGATAAAAAACGTAAACTATTTTTATGTTGACGAAATAATATTGAAAGTTTATTTTAGAAAAATGATGTAGTAACAATAATATAGGATACAAAGAAAGTCAAAGTCAATTGGTATCGGATAACCATTTTAAATCTGAACCCGTTCATATTAACCCTACCCTACTCTAAAAAAATGAAATGAAGAAAAATTTCCGACAAACTCTTTAACAAGATGTTTCTTTTCCTCATCCTCATTTTCAATCTAGTTTTAATTATTCAACTTATGTTCGTACAAACAAGAGAATATAAAATAAATAAAAAAAAAACTCCAACAACATAGTAAAAGAAAGAATTTATTAGGAATTTCACACCAGAAGCAAATCATAAGTTAGTTTTAACAGCGCAACACAAACCTTTTGAATTTATTTTGCTTTTCAAAGTTCTTTTAGATGTCCAAAAGAGTGGATGGATTTTTTATTTATAGAATTTTGGAAACACTAATTAAAAACTTATTATTAAAACATATTTAATCAATTATATTAAGTTGATATATAATCGGTTATTCTTGATAAAAATTAGAATTTTTTTCTGTTTTAATCGATCATGATATGTATTTTGGATTTGCATCTAATTTAGAAAACAAAGATAACAAATTATGCAAGAATTTAATCGGTTAATTCTTAAGAACACTTAAAAAAAACATAATTTTACTCTCTGTTTTAACCGGCTAACACATTAGATAATTGATTATCTTGTTTTAAAAATGTCAAAAACAATTCATTTTATTACATAAAATCTTATTCCATTAATATAGTTATAAACTATTTTTCACATGTTTTTAGCCTTTCAAAACAATTTTCTATTGATAGCTTTAAGATTGAGTGTGTGCTAGATTAAAAAAAACCTTATAATAAATTCCTTGTTTAAAAGACTCTCAAACGTATGCAATAAAAGTTATAATACTCGATATATGATCAAGATAGCTTCTCTTGATGCTTAACATTGTTCTTCAATACCAACATTATGGAGCTTTTAAAGCAACAAGCAAATACTATGGTCTTATAGCAATGCAGAAGAATTTTCAGCAAACTTGTTGAGATCGAAGACTGCAATCTCATTATACTCTAAAAGGGGTAAGCACTGGGTGGTGGCATAATACAAGTGTCACCATTGAAGTAGATCCTTCGGGGGAAAGCCCATCCCTTATCAAAGCTTAAAGTTGCTTTATCCTTTCGGAAGAGAACATCTCCTTCAACCTTCCCATTCGGGCCAGCTTGGATCAGAACATCATTATGCTGGGACTTCACTCCCCACAACATTGCTGTATCATCTGTTAAGACCAACTTTTAGAATTTCTACTTTCCCAAAACAAGATGAAAAGTTTGATATTTTATGATGAAGAAGAACTGAGACAAAAAATTTAGCATTGGTCCAGAATTTTGGAACAACTAATTTAGGATCATTTCACACACTTACTCATTGAAGCATAAGGAGTCATGAGCTTGTAGGTGAAACCGGACACTTGAGTCCGATGGTCGAAGTTTGGGTGTTGAATGGCTAAGTTCCAGTCAGAATAATTCATCCCGTAATTCAAATTAGTAACAGTAACCTTCACATGCCAGTACTTCTCTGAGTTGAACTTAACATGCCAGTGGACTCTGATTGGACACATGTGATTGGTACATTCAACCGTAGGCGAAAATTCGTTCTTCCCGAAGCCAGAAACAAATGAGGCCAAATGTGGTGTACCTGGACTGTAACCATACACAAAAATAAAAAATGACTTTACTACAGCTTAGTATCTAGAAGGAAATCACGATACTGCACGATGGAGATTGGAAACCTACTTTACACATTTCCCTGACTGAGATGAGTTACTTCGGCAGCCACATGAACATGTTGGGCAAGGCACAATAGTATTATTATGGAAAGATGAAAGTGAGACGCAGCAAGTGGGAGTTTTCTGAGTTAGAAATTGTGAGTATGTGCATACCACCTGCCATGTCACTGCAATAAATAATAATTATATTAAGGATACAATAAACTGTAGCAATTTGCTGACAGTTCTTTAAACAAGGAGATCTTTCTGGTGAGTGAGGAAGACTATAATTGAAGAAGAATCAAACTCTGGATCCTTAATTACTAGTTGCTAACAACAGAATGAGGGTGATACAAGATGAAAATAGATAATCATACTGACTGCAGAAATGTGAAAATGGCAATAAAAATCCTAAAACTTACTCAATGCTTGGGTGAATCTCCTTTTGTCTGGAGTAATGAATTGAGTGGGTCTGACAATCTTAGCTGGTGCACAAGTATAACGTGGTCCAGGTGCTTCCAAGGTGAAGTTTTTCGGGACTTTGACAGTTTTGTTTGTGGTTCCAGCTCTACCAACACTAACTTGAAAAGCTGCTGCTGCTCTGCTTGGATCCTGCACCGATGAACTAAGCACCCCACCTTTGCAGCAATTTGCAATTTGTTGATTGTATGGTGTTCCAGGAAGCAAATCCACAACTGTCGGATCCTTCTTACAAGAATGTGGAATACCTCCCTTAAATTTTGAACAATCTCCTTGTTCAGTGGTCTGCGCTCCCATCATGGCCCATATTACCTCCTTTTCTGCCCATCTCCACCTTAGAAACCAGCCAGGTAAAGTAATATGACGATATCTTTGGAAGTTGTTCATTGTAACAACAGCCTGTGTACATTCAATTCTTTCTTAGAATTTCCAGTAACTCACCGGACAAAAGATGGAACCAACCAGTGGAAAGAAAAGCAAAAAAGACAACATATGTTTTCATATTAGTGCAGGTGATGTTGTAAGAGAATGTACTTACTACATATCCATCAGGAGTCCATGACATAACATCCCAGTTGATTGTGATATTCCCATTTGGGTCAAGCGGATCATAAGCATCTGAAAGATAAACAACAAACATCAAGTGGAAAGTGATTAAAAGAAAAAGAAAGTAAGCAAAGTAAGTGTTGAACCTCTAAATTCCGATAATTTACTCTACGCGCCATTGATATAATACTTGCTTATGTAGTCATAAAAAGGAAAGCACGAAGCAAGCACACATTTTTTTACGGGTGAAGTTACAGTTCTTCATCTTTGCATATTTATTTCTTGCAGAATGATTCATGACGAATTAACCAAATCTCTATTGGTGACCACCGACTCATGGGAAGTTTTCCCAGTTGCAGGAGTTCTTGGGACAAATGTCGTGTAAGCTTCAACTTGAAACATATTTCAAACGCCAAAGGGGAAAACAACAAAACAAATCATAAATTCACTTCTGAGATGACTCAACGAAAATTCAAATGCCAAAGCAACAATTCATATAGTAAAAGAATCAGATCTTCATAGAATCAAATCAAGCTAAACGACTCACTTCAACTAAATATACTTGGCATCAACTAGATTAGCCACCAGAAGTTAATAAATGATACAAAGTTTCCACGTTTTACTTATCAAGTTCAAATGTAGCATCTTTCTCAGGCATAAATAAGCACATCAAAATCCAACAGCACGTAAGGTCCATACAGCATTAAAGAAGACTTCCTTAAAAGGTTGTCCATTTAAGGAAATCTGAACAACCCATTATACAAAAAACACGAAAGCAATTACAATTTCACGAAATGGACGAGGAAGAAAGAAAACAGTAGCAATGGGGTGAACCTGTTGAAGTGAAGCAAGTTGAAGATAGCAGAAGCAAGAACAAAATGCAAGGAGATAACTTTGGTAACAGAGAGAAGGCCATTTTTTTAGCAACACCTTTGCACCAGAAGCTCATCAAGCGCTGACTTCGAAGTCAACAAGCTTTTGAAGACTAACTTTGGTAGAAACACATTATTGCATAAGAAGAAGGAGAAGCGCTAGCGTCTATATATATTGAAATAGGGAAGTGCTGAGTGTTATCCATTACTTAAGTGGGAAGATTTTCTTTATTAATAAACTACCTCCCATCCAAATCTTAAATTTTGAGATAATAAATCTAAAATTTTAATTCGTTATCCATTAGTTAAGTCGAAGAAACACAAACTCGTTTTTAAATTCATACACATTTTCAAAACAGATCATGTTTATAAAAGTCAACAAAATCTGCAGAGTGTCTTTCCTCGAAGGTAGAGGCTTATAAATGCAGAAAAGGAAATATAGTTAAGTTAGTTGACTCCATTAATGAGTAATCTTATAACAATATAATACAATGAATTATTCTACCTACAAAAATATTTTCCTATTTTTTCAATAATATTTTGAAGTGGCAGTAAAAAAATTATAATAATGAATACTAATATAATTAAAAAATGTATATAAAAAAAAAAAAAAGAAGAGTAGAAAAAACTAAAACGTAGTGGAAAGAAACTTAAACAAATAACTTTTGTAATTTTTAAAAGAATATGGAGCCATAAAGTACTCTTTTTTCCTAGTAGTATAGTATTGGATAATTGTTTTTATTTAAAAGTTTAAGTATATAAAGAATTTTATTTTTATTTATAGTAAATGTATTGTATGGCAGGATGAGATTATTTCGAAAAAATATGTAGTCGTATGGCAAACAATGAACAGGTGCCGATCGGATTTGTATTCGGTGCCGACAGTTGAATTGTCCTTAAGATTCTATCCTCATTTTATCATTCTTTTGTATGTCTTTTGCATTTTTTTCAACTTTTATATTCAATGCTTCACTACTTCGCATTTCACTTTTTTTTTCATCGTCTTATAATATTTTTCTTAAATATTTAGGCTTTTATCAATTTCAGAACTCTATTTTCACCACTTTGACAAAATAGTTATTTGTGTAAAAGATGAATACAAATCAATTTAAACTTGTCCTTTGAATAATTTTTTTATTGAAAGTATACAGTTTGTTTATGTTATTGTTTATACACTTGCTATATTTAATTTGGGAAAAAACATTATGTTTCAATTGTTTTAGAGGGACCTCACGATTGTGGTGTTGGTTGGTACTGAAAAAACTTTTAAGTGTGACATTTTTTACGCACATTACAAAGCGACTCTTCTTTTGCTCTATATTAATTAATTATGAAAGTGTAAAAATTTTCCTTTAATATTTATCTTTTTGTTAAGGTGTTTTAAAATTCAGCAAAATGAAAGAGTATTTCATTTTAGTTCAGTTCAGTTTAGTTTGGTTCGGTTCAGTTCGATTCAGTTTGGTTCGGTTTGGTCTGGTTCAGTTTGGTTCGGCTCGGTTCGGTCCGGTCCGATTTGGTTCAATGCGATTCTGTTCGATTCGGTTCGGTTCGGTTCAGTGTGGTTCAGTTTAGTGTGGTTCGGTTCGGTTTGGTTCAGTTTAGTGTGGTTTGGTTCGGTTCGGTTCAGTACAATTCGGTTTGGTCAGCTCCAGTACGGTTCGGTTTGTTTTGGTCCATTTCGATTCAGTTCAATTCGATTCGATTCGATTTATCCTTCTCATATATGTCTTTTGCATTCTTCTCAATTTTTTTTATACTCAATGCTTCACTACTCCCATTTCACCTTTTTTTTTTCATCGTCTTATAATATTTTTCTTAAATATTTAGGCTTTTACCAATTTCAGAACTCTATATTCACCACTTTAACAAAATATTTATTTGTGTGAAAGATGAATACAAACCAATTTAAGCTTGTCTTTTGAATGCTTTTTTTTTATTATTGAAAGTATATAGTTTGTTTATGTTATTGTTTATGCACTTGCTATATTTAATTTGGGAAAAAACATTATGTTTCAATTGTTTAAGAGGGACCTCGCGATTGTGATGTTGGTTGGTGCTGAAAAAACTTTTGGGTGTGACATTTTTTATGCACATTACAAAGCGACTCTCCTTTTGCTCTATATGAATTAATTATGAAAGTGTAAAATTTTACTTTAATATTTATCTTTTTTTAAGGTGTTTTAAAATTCAGCAAAATGAAAGAATATTTCATTTCAGTTCAGTTCGGTTTAGTTCGATTTGGTTCGATTCAGTTTGGTTCGGTTTGGTCCGGTCCGGTTTGGTTCGGCTCGGTTCAATCCGGTCTGATTCGGTTCAGTGCGGTTCGGTTTGGTTTGGTGTGGTTCGGTTCAGTTTAGTGTGATTCGGTTCGGTTTAGTGCGGTTCGGTTCTGTTCAGTACGGTTCGGTTTGGTCAGCTCCGGTCCGGTTCAGTTCGGTTCGATTTGGTCCATTTCGATTCAGTTCAATTCGATTCGGTTCGATTTCTCCTTCTCATATATGTCTTTTGCATTCTTCTCAATTTTTTTATACTCAATGCTTCACTACTCCCCTTTCACCTTTTTTTTCTCATCGTCTTATAATATTTTTCTTAAATATTTAGGCTTTTACCAATTTCGAAACTCTATATTCACCACTTTGACAAAATATTTATTTGTGTGAAAGATGAATACAAAGCAATTTAAGCTTGTCCTTTGAATGTTTTTTATTTATTGAAAGTATATAGTTTGTTTATGTTATTGTTTATGCACTTGCTATATTTAATTTGGGAAAAAACATTATGTTTCAATTGTTTAAGAGGGACCTCGCGATTGTGAGGGTGGTTGGTGCTGAAAAAACTTTTGGGTGTGACATTTTTTACGCACATTACAAACCGACTTTCCTTTTGCTCTATATGAATTAATTATGAAAGTGTACAATTTCCTTTAATATTTTTCTTCTTTTTTTGAAGGTGTTTTAAAACTCAGCAAAATTAAAGAGTATTTCATTTCAGTTCAGTTCGGTTCGATTCAATTTAGTTTAGTTCGGTTCGGTTTGGTTCAGTCCGGTTTGGTTCGGCTCGGTTCGGTCCGATTCGATTCAGTTTGGTTCAGTGTGGTTCGGTTTGGTGCGGTTTGGTTTGGTTTAGTGTGGTTCGGTTCAATTTGATTCGGTTTGGTTCAGTGCGGTTCGGTTCGGTCCGCTCCGGTCCGGTTTGATTTGGTGCGATTTGAGTAAATAAAGTTGAAAAAACTAATAAAGTTTAATTTGTATACGGGATATTGTAATTTTAATAAAAATTGAATAAAGTCTTCTCCCTCTGAACAAGGTTCCGTTACCTAGATAAGTCGTAGTGGTTATACATTAAAGGTTAAAATACTCGTTTGGTCCATGTTTTTGTTGAAAAATCTCAAATAGGTACTAAGATTTTTTTTAGTCTCAATTAGGTCCATATTTTTGAAAATGTGTAACAATTAGGCCCATTCCGTTAGTAT
>Ga0214544_1000544_pt1 | contig 70047 bp, 29 predicted proteins | sample CNSS3metaG_FD_160074 | JGI IMG/M metagenome (GOLD analysis project Ga0214544, IMG submission 160074) | Root nodule microbial communities from cowpea collected in UCLA plant growth center, Los Angeles, California, USA - CNSS3 | ecosystem: Host-associated > Plants > Roots > Nodule | place: USA... | reverse complement strand
ATATATATCGGAAGTTGACTACTAGAAATTCAAATTTTTTATCTGATATCGACTTTTATTGATAGCCGACATGCAAAAATAAATTTGGGAGTATGATCTATTTATATTTTCTCAAATAGTTAAAGAGTAGTTTTAAATCATACAAACTTTTTGGAGGTGCAAAATAAATCTTGGAGGTGTAGGAAGCAATTAGGAGTCTCTTTCTTTTTGGATCAGAGCTCAACTCAATCTTTTTCTCTTTCGAATTTATAATTTTTAAATGATTTAACATTTTCAAGTCTATTACAACAATTATTAAATAGTTAAAAAAATAAATATGAACTGAATTATGTAAAATCAACTACTAGCAGTTTGACATATTGTATGGTATTTTAATTTTTACAATATTAAAATTAAAATGTTAAAACTATTTTTAGTATTTAAAAATAATAGTAATTTAGTTATCATGATTTCTCAATGATAAAAAAGTAAAAAACTTTAAACTATTAATTCAATCAATATTATTTAATTTGAAAGTTTAGTTTTCCAAGGAAATATTATAACGAATTTACATAATAAAAATTAGTAAAAGAGAATTTGATTTTATATAACTTTAACTTATAGTTTGAATAAGACATCTAACGTGAATAAAAAGAGTGAAGAGAAAAAGTAAGAAATTTAAATTTGAATTGGATGGACAAAAGAAAAATAATAATTTTTGTTTCTTTATTTATTGTAAAATATACAATAAATGTTGACAGAAATGATCAGATTGTATTTTTAAATAATGAAGGGTATAATCCAAATTAAGTGCGAGATTACTACGACTCTTTTAAGAAATTTAATTACCATTTGTACTTTAAATTACTTTAATGAAGAAAATAAAGAATCTAAAATGAGAAGAAATAAAATATTTATTATTCTGAGCCGACATTTTATTTACGATTTTAGAATAGTTTCAAAAACATTAAATATTTATCAATCAAATTGAATATTAATAAGACTTCGCTTGAAAAAAAAAAAAGAATCATCTCTTACAATTCTACAAGTTCATATCAAATGGTTTATTTGTTAATCAACGAACTTAAAAATTACAACCCACACGTAATCATCGAGCAAGATTAGATTATTAAGTTAAATTTGACTATGAAAACTTTGAATTTTTGTTATTTTTTGTGTTGTATCTACCGAGTGTTAGCCAATGAGAAAGTGGTAGCAAAAAATTGACTTGAACCTTATCAAAACTTAGAAGCAGACGTATTTCTTTTATTTTAATGTGAATTGCTACCTTTTTGTTAATTTTTGATTAATTAAATTATTTGAAAATAAAAAGGTTTAGTTTGGGGAACATAAAATAGTAATACAATTACTTGGGACTGATTCTGCACACGCAACACACAGATTTGCTCCAAAACATAATACGGTTTTTATTATCCTTTTATAGCCGCCTGATACAACAGACAAAAGTTTATTTACAAGACATCACAGAGACACATACACCGACTTTGTAAATGATTGATTCTTCCTCCCAATGTCCTTGGAGCTCATCTCCAACTTGTATATAATTTATTAATGTACATCTGATTCTTGTCGGTAATCATTTTAGAATTGGAAAATTATTTAATATATATAAATAAAAGAGTTTGAAACATCTACAAAATAAAAACTATCGTATTTGTTAATATGTCTGTATAACAATATACACGTACAAAGGTTTTCAGGACTCATACACTAGAGGATCTTCTTTAGTGGTGTTGGTCTCCCATATGTATAATGTAATATATAAATATTTTTCTTAAAATTTTAGTATATTTCGTATATTTAAGTCCAAAAAATATTTCAACAAGTTCCTTAAATTATACGTACAAAAAAGTTGTAACATAACATGAGGATTATACTATTGAAAATTTTATCCGCCTCCACTTTCATTTATATAACATCTATTCTTATAACCAATATAATAATCACACTAGCCTACAACAAACATATAACAAACATATAAGGTGATTTAATGTAACAAAATATATCATTATTTACACATGGCATCATCATAATAAATATGTGTTGCACTCTTTCGCATCCTATGAGAAGTACATTATATATTTGTGTTTAAATATGACAAATAAACTCGTCCTGTAGGTACTGTTTGAATTCGTTCCCATTTTGATGGGGAATCTCTGTATTGGTTGGGTATGAATATAAGTATGTATGGGAAATTCTCAACTTTTTCAATTGGGTATGAGGATGTACATATCCGCCTCATTCCCGTCCCCATACCCGCCATAATATTCGCCCCGTTAAAATTATTAAAATATTCATAATTAATTTAGTAACATTATATATATATATATATATATATATATATATATATATATATACACTACACACTTTTTATTATTTAACTCTTCTAATTATTTGTTTTTCATGAAATTTTTTCATATCTCCAATATATTTTTCATCTTATCATAACATTTATCCAATTATGTTCAATTGATGTATGTTAATTAAATATTTTTTATGTCTCACATTTGAATATTTTTATTTATTGTATATTTTTCTTTCATATGAAAATGTTAAACGCTCTCAATTCAAGTGTTTAATAATATAAACTTTTCATTTATTAGGTAATATTAAAAATTTATCTTTTTTATTATATTATTATTAATTTTTTTTCATTCGAATAACTTATTTGTTTTGCTAAAAATAATTTTTGTGATTTCTCAACTATTGACTAGGTTAATATTTGAAAATTTGTTTAGAACTCTAAGGTATTTTTCATCTTATCATAACTGTAATTATGTATATATTTTCCTTTGTGTGATTTCTTTCAATCATTTCTCAAATTGTTTCTAAAACACATATTTAATTTTTTTTTTATTTGTTATTTATTTTTATCATGTCGAATAATATTTTGATATATTTTATATAACTATTTTTTTATTTTCTAACGCATATCAAAGTGTAATTTTGTCACTATAATTGTATAAATAAATTTTATTTACTATAATATAAAAATTTAATACAATTGCTATGATTTTTTTTATCATCATCCAACATATATTGAACTTAAAAAGATACAAGATCTATGTTGAAAATTTATTATTATTACTTTAATCTTTTTTCTTTGCATGATTTTGATTAAGTGATGTATTATAACTTTGATTAGAGTATGAAAAATAGGTTCATAAAATTTAAAAAATTGAAGTAAATAGACATTTAAAATATATTTTAAGTTGAATATTTGTTTTCCTTTTATATATTTTTAAAAATATTTTTAAATTTTATCAATTAGGTTTTATTAATATTTACAAATTTAATAAATGTTTGGTTCTATTCTATTTGGTATTCTAATTTGAAATGTATATATAATTATAATTTTTTTTTTAAATATTTTATAGAAAAAAACAAATATTTACCGTAATTTTATATTATTTTACCGTAATTTTTCTTTATCGTAATTGAATATTTAATAATATTATATTTCCTTTACCGTAATTTTATAATATATAAATAATTATAAATTTTATTTAAAATTTAATAATGTAAGATTGAATTAAGTTAATTTTTTTTTTCGGATATCTAGTGGACATAATGGTTTCAGAATAAGACGAAATATGAAGCGAAAGAGAAGGTACAGAAACCGGAACATATATGGTAAGGCGACCTTTCCGCGCGCCAAACAGCACACAACTTTCCTTGACCTAACGTAAAGTGAAGGGTGGCGAGTTTATGTGAAGCTGCGCATCTACTTCCTTCCTACAGATTCATCCCGTGTGTTGTATCAAACTGCTTCCAATACTACTTTCTCTTAAATAATATAATTTAATGTTCCATTTGCCTAAACAAATCTGCACACTGTTAACTCAAAAACCACATTCTATCTTTCACATCACAAAGTAGATTCCTTTGTTTCCCATATTATCTACTTCTTTTACAGTGTTATCGAGGTAAAAGATAATGAATCTGTTCATTACATGTATGCAGGTCCCACTCTCAAGATTTCTTCTTCTCCTCTCAGTCTCTCCAGACAAATATCTCAGGGCAAATGTTTGTGTGGAAAATACATAATTGTTGGTTACATTCAGATGGATATGTTTATACGTGAGGTGACTTCCATATACAAGATATTTGTTTTTGCATAATCTTGATCACTTATTTCATAGTTTTTATGTAAATTATAAACAAGCACACACATGTCTCAATCCTAGAACAAATATTTTTAATGTGTGTGACTAGTATAACTTCAAAACACTTATTTTTACCCTTTGGAAAACAACATGAAAAAAATATGTATTTGTGAAAATATTTGGTTGTGTTCCAAGATGTAATGATCTTATTCCTGCGTACTTTATAGAAAATACGGATTACATAATTCTTTTGTGTTGAATTCTTAGTTTTAGATTTTAATATTGTTAGTGTTTTATGATATAGTTTAGCTTTTTGTAATGCTCACGGTACAGATACTATTATGAAAGGGCATTAAAAATATGAAAGGTTACAAATGATATTCTTAGGAGAGTAAAGATAATACAGATTATACAGAGGTACAGATACATTGTATATGATAGCATGTGAATCTCATTAAATAATGTTTAAAAGATGTTTTTATTTTTTTAAAATATTTATTGACTTAAATTTTTTTTAGATGATTGTAATGACTTGGATATGATATTAACATTTTATTATCGAACTTCGATAGTAGAATTATTTTTTATGGTTTGTTATATCAGACGAAGTACACAAGTACATGTGTGAGCCGATATGCTTAGCACAAAAATATATTTAACCGATGTGACATGTTAGTATATAAGTATTTTCCTTGGTATATATTTGGTACAAAGTACTTATGGGTACACATTTGGTACACGTATTTAAGTAACATATTTGTTCATCTCAAATAGTTTTTGGTGTTATTCTTTGAAATGCAGATACAAATAATAAAATTATAAAAACTGGATCAATAAAAGAATATTCTGTAATGACTGCATGATTAACGTCACTATTCAGCAACAAAAAATGCATCGCTCTTTTATTGTAAAGTCGATGTCATTTTTCATCTTTTAAATTTGATTTATAAATATACAGTAGAATAGGTACGAGTAGTGCCCTGTAAGGTTTTAAATTCGTAGCCTCGCCTAGTAATCCTGCTTATATAAATGACGTAATGCAATGCGTGCAAATAAATTGAAAAGTGATAGTTGGACACTTGGTTTTATATTATTTTATAATACAAAAAGTAGTCAAAAGCATTGACACACTTCTCTACATGAAATTTGAGGAACTAGTTTGTCCCATGTACATGTACACTTTTTATTTAAAAATGGAAACATTAAAAAGTCTTGAAAGAAGGTGGTTGAATTATTTATATAGAATATAATAAGAGATACAGCCTAGTATTTTGTTATACTAAAACACGAGCAAGTCGTTGTGGATGTCGTAGCCCAACTTCTCCAAATTGGGTTGCACCGCGAACTGAATCATGGGTGGTGGACCACAAGTCAACGCCAAGGTATCAGGAGATGCAAGTGGAACATGCTCCCGCAGGATGGTCTCGGTGATGAACCCCACACTGAATTCCCACCCTTCTCTTACGCTTTCTTGCACCACGTACCACACCTTGAGCCTGTCATGTTTCTTAGCCCATTCATCAAGCTCATCTCTCAGCAATATATCATCCTCGGTTCGATTCGCGTACACCATATGCATTTCGGTGCGGTCCTCTGGGTCCTTTAGAATGGCTTGAACCACTTGGTAGATGGGTGTGATCCCGGTTCCACCAGCCAACATGGCTAGCCTCTTGGCAAACCTAGGCTTTCCCTGGACGAGGAAGTTTCCTCTGCCGGTGTATTCTATGTGGCCTAGAGGGCCTTTCACGTCCAGGAAAGAGCCAATGGGGAGAGTGTCCAAGTGTTGAGACATGATCCCACCGTTGGGGAACTTAGGATGCACTCCTTTGAAGTAAACCTTGACGACGAGGTCAAAGAAACCCACTTCATCTACACTGCTTGTGGGAGTGTAGGCTCGCATGCATAGCTTCTCGTCGACGGTGGCACACAAGAATACGTGCTTCCCGACTGGCAAACCCATGAGCTGGTCCTCGCTGGGCAACGCAAAGCGGAGGAGCCTAACGTCGTGGGAGATGGAGGTTCTGGAGAGGAGCTTGCATGGGATTTTCTCGCGTGGGTTGAGAGCCACCTCCCTGATTGGGGCCAAGTGGGTGGTTTCAGAATTCCCATGCACGGTGGAGTTCGGGGAAGAGGAGTCAGAGGAGGTGTAGTCGGTGGTCATGAGCTCGCCGATTCGGTAGGCTTCGAGCATTTCCTTGGCTTTGCCGGAGTGGATCGCATCGAACTCCTCTGTACAGTCGGTGCCGGCGTTGATGAGGATGCTATCTTCGCCGCCGGGATGGTCTTTGAGAAAGCGGGTGCAATCGTAGACATTTCCGTGGACTATGATCCAAGCTGAATCGCGGTTGTTGTGTTTTCTTACTTCGGAGATGGAAAAGGTTTTGGTGGTCGTGTTCATGAATGGGGAGGAAACACTCTTCTTGAGGGATGGGTTGGACTCTGATGATTTCTCCAGCTGTCTCTCTCTTGCCATCCATCCGCCAGATTGGTTGCCTTGTTGGGTGGGGTGCTCGAACACTATACCAATCTCACCCTTCTTCGGCCTGCACACGTTCGTCTTCACTCTGAACCAGCAATTGTTCATCATTCCCTGCACGTTCAAAACCTTCTTTCGTAAATTGCACTCTAAATTATTTATTAACATCAATTTCATTAAAAACCTAATTGTTTCTCATGTTTTTTAACTTTTAATTACTTCAAGTTACTAATACTAAACCTAGATGCCTAAGTCACGGAAACAGCTATTACCAGCTGTCACTATTTTAACGGGACCAAAGTTGTGTGCGATGCGAACCTACCAAAGCTAGGTCGTTGTCAATGAGCACGCGGGAAAGAAAAACGACAGATAATGGACGAGAGAGAGAGAGAGGCGAAGAAAGAAACAGAAACTGACCCATTTTCAGCGGGTTGACGTCATAAGATCATAATAGATAAAATAAAAAAAAATAAAAACATATTGTGACAGATAAAAGAAACAATGAATCAAAAGAGCACTGTGGTGCTCGAGTTAAAACATAGTTTTCCATTTTTTTTTCTATTTTCTTTTAATCTCATTTATTTTATTAGAATGTTATTTAAGTGTTACTGAAGTTGTTTTCTAACAAAGTTATACAGAATTACAGTAGAGTTAATGAATAATGGAGGTAGGATTGAAAGAGGTATTTACCAAAACATTCCAGATGAGTTTCTGAGGCTGGGTGTTGAGGGCCTCATCCCAAGCTCGCACCGCAATCTCTTTTGCTGCGAGAAGATCCAACACCTCCACCTCCAACGACCAGAAACACCAACACCAGTACTTCCCATATTTGTTCGGCTTCTCGGGACGTTCCACACTGCACACTCGCCACGTTTCACCACCGTCCAGCGTTACCTCCACACGTGTCACCTTTCTCCCACCTCCTGCATCAACGACAACAATCTTCAGGTTTATCCCAAATTCACTTCCAAAGCCAAATCACATCAAAACTTGTTTTTCCGTCTCTTCTTTCTCAACATTACTTTCCATAATGATTTTTATTAAAGTAAAGATAAAATTTTAACTTATAATCTCATATAAATTATTCAAACTGCTAGTAAAACTAGCTTCAGGTACCTTCCCAAATCCTAAAAAAATAAAAAAGAGAGAAACCTGCAGATAGTAATACTGGGGAAGGAAGAAAAAAATACAAGAGATGAAACTGACCGGAATAAGCGTAGCCTTTGATGAAATAAGGCAACTGAGTCGTCCATGAGTTGATGGGCAAGATCTCTTCGTGAGAGGGCGTTGTTATGACGGAGTTTATGTTGACCTCGTTGATGCAATACTCTGGCTTGTACCACCAAGCTACAGATTTTGAAACACATACGCACTTTTCGATAAGAATTGATGAACCCAGTAATTAAGAAGAAAAGAGAAAGTGGAAATGGAGAAAAGGGAAATACCTTCTGCATTGGCAAGTTCGGCGTCAACGTGAGATGGAAGTACCCTGTTATCCATGTAATGGTAATAGCTTTGAGATTCCTGGGTAGAGACAATGATGCGCTTCAACCATTTCACCATGCGGCCGCCGACGAAACCGGGTATTATCATCCTAACGGGGAAGCCATGATCCGGGGACAAAAGCTCCCCGTTTTGCATGTAAGCGAGGATGATGTCGCGAGAGGGATCGAGTGCAACCTCCCTCCTGATACTCGTCCCGTACTTGGACCCACCGTCAGCGGGCAGATCCTCGGCGCCTTCGAAGCACACGTGAAGCGCTCCCTTCGTGCGACTGTAGATCCCGCACTTCTTCAACAGGCTCCGCAACGGTACACCGCGCCACACCGAAGTAGAGACGACGGCGGGCCCCCAGTTGAAACCGATGCTCTGTTTCACCATGTTCTGTTCCTGGCGCCTGTTCCCAGCGCAGACAAGTGTGACAGGGAACTCGCGGCTGGGAAAGTCGTGGAGCAGCTGCTCCATGGTGAAGCACGTGGGCCGAGAAACGAGGCCCGTGACCTCAACGGTCCAGTCCTCCCAGCGAGCCCGTGCCACGGGCCCGTGGTTACGGACGTAGTGGAGGGGAACCGGGGTGATGAAACCGTGGTGCATGAGACGATCGAGTGGTGGCTCCGAGTTTAAGGGATGCTTCCCCGTCAACCGGATCAGGGAGGCGTTCCGTTTGACCCAGTGGTCGGCGGTTCCATCGTCGCGAGGGTCGAAAATAGAGGATTCAACTTCGACGCTGGACTTAAGAATCAGTTCCTTCATCGCAGTGGTTTCTTCTTCTTCGTCGCTTGAGGAATCGGAGAGCGGTGTTGGCAGGGGTAACTTCATGGGACGCGGGAGTTCCGGGGCGGGCTTGTAGGTGCGAACGACGCCGTGCCGGTGGGCGGTGAACGGACGGTTGTCGACTGAAGTCGCCATTGGGGAAGTGGAGGGACTGAGAGCACTTGGAAATTAAGAAAAGAAGAGTTTTGTTTAAGAAGTGGTTATGTTTTGATGGAGTTGGTTGGTTTAGAAGATGGCAAATTGTTTTTGAACGAAGGAAGATGCAGGGATCGGGGAAGTTATATAGAAGGGTGGTGGGGGTATAAAAGGAAAGTTACGTAACCAACGCTGAGGCAAAAGAGTGGGACTTTTCTGTGTACCATATACTATGTCCCACTCAAACCAAACATCTATAATCCACCAATTGTCTATTAAAAAATTATTTATTCAAGTATTATAAATAAAAAGCCTCTTTTTTCACATTTTCTTCATTCATCCCTGAAAATCAATCTTACACTGTGTTAGTCAACCATTATTCATTATCATATGGCTTCTTTTTCTTACATAAATCAACCAACTTATTACATATTAGTCTCCTTTAATCCACATTTATTAAGAAAAATTAATCACCTTCTTTATGATAAAAATATCACATTTTTTTACAACTTTTGACTTTTATAGTTTCACTAAATATCATGTTAACATTGAATGTCAATTTAATACGGTAAACATTCAACAAAATTAAGTAAACCCATTGTTCTATTGATTTATGTAAGTAATGTTAGAAGTTTCCAGCATTAAAGAATTGAGAATATAACAATTTAGTAGACTCTATTTTTTTCTCTATATTCTTATTATTATAAAAGCTAAAGTTTTACACTTTTAAATATTTTGTTCAATATTAATTTTAATATAATTATTATAGATATTAATGGTTATACTGTGTTTGACAAATAACATATATTTGTAATATTATATTCTAATTAGGTTGATGATCTTTGTAATAAAAAGGTAAACTGGTTATCTTACATAGAGCAACGACACATGCTCAGCGAAAAAAGTGTGCATAAAAAGGAAATCTACTGATTAAAATAAAGATAGGAAGGGAAAATAGAGGAAAAACTGAAAGTAACGGTAAATAAAAAGCAAGAAACTGCATAAAATACGTGCCAAAAAAACTAATATTTAAAGAATAAATAAGTTAACATTATTTTGATAAGCACTGAAAAATGTCTTTTAAATATTTATTCTCTATCAATAAAGACAAATGCTGTGATAAAGACTACTATTATTCAAAAAAGTATAGTACACTAAAAATCAAAGAAAAGGATTAATTTATAGCAAGTTTGTAAAGTTTTTTCATAAATAAACCATTTTTTTCCAAAACCAGCCAGTTTATTTGCATAAGTTAGCCTGTATATTCTAGCAGTTCTGAATTAAACTACTGGAAAACCTAATTTTGAACGTCGTAGATAATTATAGGCGAGTGAATTTTTTATAACTAAAAATCACGTCATTTTTTTCTTAAGAAATGTCTTCAAAAATACAAAGTAGTTTTTAAAATATTAATATAATTTGTTAAGGTAAATTATGTATTTTTCAGAATTTGTATTATTATATTTAATTAAAAACTACTCAATCAATCATTATTATATATTTAGTTGAAATTTTGCTAGGTATTGATAATGATGCGCTTAAATAATTTTCATTTAACACCTTAAATTATTAATAATAAATTAATATTTTTATTACAATTAATGTCATATTATAAATATCAAAATAACAATTTAATTTTTGTGAGTTGAAAAAATTGACTATTATTATTAACTTGAATTTATTATTGATAACAAATTCAGTCTAAGGCGATAAAATTTACAGCTATTATATTTTCTGAAAAGTGACGAAACTGACATATGTATAAAGATAAGATATGTAGATAGATGTTAAGGAGGTATTTTCTAACTTGAAGGAGTTCAAAATAAAATGGGTACATACATTCAATATTGAATTATCGTTTGGTTATAATATATATATATATATATATATATATATATATATATATATATATATAAATAGCAAAATTATTATTATAGTGTGTTTTAAATTATTAATAATAAATTTATTATTCTTTATAATATTAGCTTAAATTATTTATTTAAATTTATGTGTTCAATTTATAATTTAATTATAATTAATTATTTCTAAAAATTATTTGGGCAATGGGTTTTTCTGGGAAAAAACTATAAACTTCAAAGTTTTTAATATTATAAATAATAATTTTTTTATTAGACCATTATATTTTTTATTATTATAATAATTTAAATTATTCATATTAATATTTTAATTATTTTTTCAAAATAATACATTAAAAAATTAAATAATCAGAATTTCTATAATTTACATTACATTTATCATGAAGAGTAAAATTGTAAATAAACATTATCAATCACATTATTATACACAAATTTTTCCCTCACGTCCACTTAAATTATATTATCTTTTCATTAATCCAACCAACCTCATATTCACCTACAAATCAATTCAAATCACTCTTTAATCCAAACAAAACGTTAATATTGATAATGAATGAATATAATAGGTCTATGTAGTTTACAATACCATGGGTTGAACAGTGAAATGTGTCGTCCTCGGGAAAAACATGTTCCATTATCCTGATGTTTTTGAGCAACATATGACGATTCTCATTATAGGTTTAATCAATCGTGTAGAAAGAAAGTTTCATCAACTCATGAATACCGTTTGAATTTTTTTTATTATATAGAGTAATAGAAGAGTATGTACTATTCATACTTTCGATCTCTCTTCTTTATTATCAAAAACACCAAATACACTTTTTTTCACACCACAAACAAATTTAGAGTCACGGGCAACAAAAGAGAATATGAAAACAGAACAATCGCACAAGCCTAAGAAAAAGGTAGCGTGCTGATGATGATCTTCTGTTCCAAATTTTTCTTCAACGTTAACGTTATAATATAATATAATAAATGGATAACAATATCACTATTGTTTTAAACGTTATAAACTGGAAAATAGTTTGATAAACGTACAAGTGCAGAGCCAAAAATCGAATAATAATCCTAAAAATTACAAATATAAAATATTTAACAACCAATAATATTAATGATATGATTATAATTTTATCAGACAAATATGAAAGGTGAGTGAAGTTTGAGAGTACGCACTCATGGAGTCCGAAACCTAAAAGACGAATTGTGAGAACTCATGTCGTAAAACAAGGTTCAATTTGTTTATTATCTTTAATAATTTTGTTCATATATATTTCTTCAAATGTAGGTATAAAAATTGGAATTCTTGACAAAATTTAAAAAAATTGAAAGAGAATTCTCAGAGGATATCATCCCCGTTCTTACTTTGGTGGTTAAGATTCAGTGTGAGTCCTGTGATTAGAAAGAATCCACGTGCTAGGATTCTTACTTGAAAAAGGAAACAAGTGTTGCACTTTTTGTTTGTTTAAGGATATTTTGGTGAATCTAAAGAAGAGATGCACATGAGAGAAGATATTGCAGCATAGATTTTTAAAGTGAATATGAAGAGGCAAAAAGGTTGTGTTGAGGCGCCACAATTGTTGTGGCCAATGGGTTTAAAATGAGTTGTGGATCTACCAGCTTTGGTTATTTTATTGTTTAAATAAGAAGACGGAAATGGGTCAAGTGTCTCCAAGATTCCCATGATTGAAGAGCGTTGAAACATATAATTTATATAATTTAGTGTTTGTTATTAATTAACGTACTATTTTCTTTTAAAAAATTAATAATTTATATTAAGTCACGTAAAAAAATAAAGAACAAAATTAAAAAAGTAGAATGATGGTATATATTTTTTTATAATTTGAAGCGTAATGGGAAAGAAGCAACGGTAAAAGTGATAAGGAGCATAAAAATATGAAAGGGACAAGTTTGGAAGTGCGAAGTGGCGCATGGTCTGTCCCAACAGCCAAACAAAACATGGGGCTGTTTTTCGTACCCAGACACGGAAATTGAATAAACCCTCCCCAGTAAAACAAATCAACAATATAAACTCCACCCGAGTTAGCTACAAATCGTAAATTTAAAGTTCTTCCACAATCAAATAAGTTATGTTTTCAAAGGGAAAAGAATGAAGTTTCCAAAGAACGAATATTCTCCCACCACATTGAGTTGTGGTAGTAAGTATCGGTTTAAATCTCGTTTATGATAGACTTTCATGTCTTATATCAAAATAGTGAAATTTATATTTAACTCAACCTTAATATCAACTATCACATACTCTTGTATTAAAGTAGTGAAATTTATCTATAACTCAACTTTATTAAATCGATTAAGATATATTTACATTCATTTATATACACAAATTTGATCTTAATAAATGTGATTTTTTATGAAAAAACTTATAATTAAATTTTTAAATATTACATATGATTATGATTATATTTCTAAGTATTTTGGATAGAATGTATATTGACCTTATATCTAGTTAACATGAGACTTCTAATACATTTTTTTTATGTTGAGACATATACATTTTCCTGAACATAAAATTAGATACTAATAGGTGATTTGATAACAATTCGATAGCTTGTAGAATAATAAATTTAACAAATAATAAATTTTGTGAGGACAATCTAATTCAGGATTCTAATATCATGTTAAAAAATAAATTTTAAATTTAATTCAACTCTACAAAATTAACTTGTAATATAAGATTTGCATTTATATATATATATATATATATATATATATATATATATTATAAACTAATTTTATTTCATGTTAAGAAATAAATTTTAAATTTAATCCAATTTTACAAAATTGATGTGTAAGGTAAATTTTGTATTCATATATAATTATATTATAAATTGATTTTATATTTACTCAATGTTTAGTGTTGAACCATAAAACATATAGAAAAGAAAATGCAGTGACATCTTAGATGGAAATGTGAAAAGAAAAAAGAAAAAAAAAAAAGGAAATCGAAGAGTTGGAAAGGGAGAGGGGTAATGCGGAAGGTCGGGTTGGCTCTTAGAGAAGGTGTGGAGTCACCTTTGTGTTTATGTCTCTTTCTGTCTCTGTGTCACCCATTTTTACATGCATCTCAAATACCCCAAAATTTCAAACTATATTTATTCACCTGACGACATAATATATCACTAATATTCATTGAAAAAAACACACACTAAAAGTGCCAACAAAAAGATTCGCAGTTTTGCATCTCAGAAAATACATGGGATTTTTTCACTCACTTTCTCTCTTTCACAACTCCAAACGTACGAGGATACCACAAAAACCACATCTCTTTTGTTTGGCCTTGGATATTTTTCTTGTCCATTCCTGCTAACTCATCATAAGTCACAACTGTATCTTTTTGTGAACTAGTAATAGATATCATCATATCCAATACTGGAAAAATAGTGCTTATATTCAGTCTCTGTCAATATTTGTATTTGGAAATTCATTTTCAATAAATTGTATTCACGGTTCAGATTCATTTAAATCAAATTAATATGTTTTCTCCTATTGGTGAAAATGGATTGCGATTCAGATATGGTTTCTTCTCAGTCTAACAAATTAACTTTTGTGTGATATTTATATTCCAACAAAGATTTCCTAGAAAATTTTTACAAGGTAGTTTCTTTTATTTAAAAAATTAAAATATTGTGCGATAAATATATAATCTGTATAATGGTTTTTTAAAAGAAAACGAAATTAACTTGATTACTTATTAAAATTATAAAATTATAAAATTTGGATGTTTTTATGTTCTCTGCTCTATTAACAAATAAATTTAATAAATTCGAATTTTCTTATTCAAATAAAAATGTTTTAAAATTAAATAATTTGATTATCCATATCAATGTCACAAATGTTAAAAATAAAAATTATAGTGAGGTATACGAAACGCAGAGGTTAGTTAAAAATTAATCAAGTGAGGATTATATAAATCAAAAAGGTACTAAATTCATCGTTTAGAATTTCTAGTCAACATATATAATAAGAAGCTAATTATTGTACTTTGTCGTTTTCTTGTTAATAAATGTCTCTCCTCCTACTTTTTCCTCTTGTATTTTAATTAAAAGCTAGAAAGTTAATTAGTCCACATAAATTATATCATTTTATTGTCACGTACAAGCGAATTAATTAATGTATCAATATAAGACTATTTTAACTAATTGATAATTTTAAAATAAACGATGAAATATTTTTAAAACCCATGGAAAATATCTCAGGTGATTAAATATTGTTTCCGTTGCTTCTAGTGGATTCTTCTTTAAGATGTTATTTTATAAGAAAGTTTAAGCTGAGAAGAAAGTATATATATGAAAGAGTTTCACACAGACACCAGCTAACCTAGTTGAAGCCATGTTGCTACTAGAATATACAACAACAGACTTTAATTTTATTTTTTAATTTCATACTTCCTAATCAAATAGAGTAAGAAAGCATTTTTAATGTTGGTTTTAAGCAAGTATTTTAGATTAGAAGTTTCACTCAGATTTCATCAAGGATTAATAGGAAATAGATTTTTTACAATGAGCACCATTGTATAAAATGAAGGTTTTTTTTTTCTCAAATAAAAAGAAAGAATATGACTTTGAAAAAAAATGTTTAATTTTAAGTATTTCACAATTTTAGATATTTTATTTAAAATTCTATTAGAAATCATTATATTGAGTATTCAAAATATTTTTTATTTTTATTTAAATACCTACCATTTTATTTTTTCAGTTAATGGATGATGTAATTGTTACTTCTGTTTTTTTTTCTCCAACTTACAAATCAATTAGTTTTTTTGTTTTCCTAATCTTCTTTATTGTTTAATGAATTAAAGACTAAAAAATAAATAATATTACTTCATTTTATTAATGACAAAATCAAAAAACCCAAGCTTTAGATAAAAACAAAAAGATGTTTTAAATACTCAATATATACATTTTTTTAAAAAATCAACTAAAAATATTTAAATCTATACAATATATAAAACTTGATTAATACACATACTTCTTGTGTAAATTAAAGCACCATTTTTTTCTTGTAGATTTTTATAGAAAACTTTGTTGGATTCTAAATTCTAATGGGTTTCTGATGTATAGATCCGAAACCCAGACTTGCGGATGGGCCTAGATTTTTGTTGCGTTTTTAATACTTATTTCTTCCACAAAATACTTTATTTCCCTCAATTATATTTTCCTAATTGTATTTTAAAAGAGATAACTTGAAGATCCATATGAAAAAGACTATCTCATACTTAAATCAATAAAGAATATAAATCATACAAATATGTATAGTATTTAATGTTGAGAAGAAGAGAAGAAGATAATTAATATATGATAATAAGATAATTACAGAAATACATGGATGAGTAATCATATTAACTGAACTTGGATTGGACCATCACGATCTGGACTTCATGTTTGGAAGTAAATTTTTTTGGGCCTTGACCCATTTTGGGCCGATTAGGTACATAAGTATTTGTGAACTACTCCATTAATGATAGTCTTAATTCATATTGTGCATCTTTCAATTCAAAAATCCAGTTTTGGTAAGACTTAACTCCTTGGTCATGATTGCTTTCTTAGAGTGTGAATTAACAGAAAACAAAATCTTTACCATTCACATCTTTTGCTCTGAAAAGTCAACCAAATTCGGTAGCAATAAAGAAACTTCAATATGCACTGATTTTTTTCAGTTAATCAGCAGATACTACTGAATCTCTTGAACAAATAGCTGAATTTATAGGATTATTTGTTTTTGGATACATAGTTCTGATAATCCATTTCATGGAAAACGAAAGAAGAGAGAGGAATGAAGAGATTGGGAGTGTGAAGAGAAACCCTAACAACGCAAATGGGGTGGTGATCACAGTGTACAAGGAAGAAGACGGAAGAAGAAGAGTATCAGAAGATCCCACCAACAAAACAAAGCCACGTGGCATTGGCCATGATCGTCGTGTTCTGCTTCTTGCTTACTCTCGAAAGCTCAGAAATGAAGCCTGCAAAAAGATTCCATTGCCGGAAACTAAAACCAAGGTAATGATAATAACTTATCGTGTTTATCTCTTGTTTCTTCAAGTGATTCAGAGAATTAAGAAGAAGAAAATTAGAACTTTTAAAATTTAGTTGGAGGTTGCACGTGCACGATCAATCTGGTGGCGCTCCTCCTTAACCAAAATGTGCAGAAATGAAGGATTTGCATCGAAACAAAGAACCCCAAATGAATTCCCCTTGTTGGTAACATCATATTTACCATTTGAATTCACTGTTTTTTCTTACCTTAATGTTGTGTTTCACTGTGTTTCTGTTTTGTGTGCAGAGTAAAATTAAGAACGCGTTGAAAATGTTGTCGTGCAAAGAAATGTAGCCGCGAAAAGAAGGAAGATTGAGTTAACCCTTATTTTCTGATTTAGTTATCCTCACATCTCTTATTTGAATATTTTTTACTATAATCCACATATTTTATATAATAAGACTATTTTGAAGAATTTACATTTGATCTTTGAATTTGATGAGCTTAGAAATAGTTCATGAACTTTACTAATTGACATTTTAAGTGTGATGGAAGAATCCACACTTAGTAAACTTATAAGAATTTGTAGGATTTAACGCAACAAAGCAGGTTTTTGACCCGTTTTTTTTAATTATGTGTTAAGAAAAATATTAAATAATTATTATATTTAAAAAAGTAAATATTTTATATAATATTATTAATTGTTATAAAATAATAATAATAATAGATATTCATTAATAATAACTATTTTATATAATATTATTAAGTGTTATGAATTCCGTACAAAATAATAATAATAATAGATATTCATTAAAAATAATAATTTAAGTAATAATAATAGTAATAATATAATAATAATAATATTACTAATAATAATAATAATAATAATAATAAATATCAGTGAACATACAATGGTATCGGTATATGTGTGTTCGCATTTTTTAATTTTCAAGAAATTTAAGTTAAGATCAATAACAAATTTATAATTAATTTTTAAAATAGTTGTTAAATGTAAAATTAAAACAATATGATATATACAAAAAACGTTTTTAAATTAATGGTTTAAGACAAAAGAGGTTTTTATAAAGTAAATTATTTATAAAATAATTAAGGGTAAAACTGGTATTATGAAATGTGGACACAAAAGAGGAAATCCTCTTTATATTCTTTATATATATATATATATATATATATTATATATTATATATATTGTTATAGATTTATTAATACTAATCACATTAATAATAATAATAATTTATTAATTCAACTTTTAAGTTATATATAAAATTAAAATAAAATGTAAGAATATTGTGCATTATGAATAATATATATAAAATCATGTTTATCAAGCTTATGTCAAAATTTGTTAACAGAAGTAGAGATATAAATACTTTAGTCAATATTTAAAATAAATTGGCTATATGGAATCATAAGAATATGAAGTTAAATGTAAATCATAAAAACTTTAACCAATATTTAAATAAGATGTTGGTATATTATGCATCATGGATAATGTACAAAATAAAAATACAAAACGTAGTCGATGATGTTAAAAATTTAACAAAAGCATAAATATAAAATTTTAAACCAATATTTAAAATTAATTGGCCATATAAAACCAATATTAATCAATATATAAGAGGTACATCTCATTGGATGATAAAAAAAAAATAGAATGACTTGTAAATTCTAAAAAATTGTACGAAAACTAATACGCAACTCACCATTTATTTGTCTATCTGGTTTGGCCTATGTTTTTCTTCAAGCCAATCACCTTATGCAAGTTATAAGGGTTGATTTTTGTAACTTATAATCAAATTTGTGGTACATAAGAAGTGCATCCTTTAGATGATAAAAAAAAAGATCGATTAACAATTTTTAAAAATTTTTACCAAAAATAAGACGCAACTTCCCACTTTTTTGTTATTATGCGCTACTTATTTGCCGATCTGGTTTGACCTATTTTTTTTTTCAAGCCAGCCACCTAGTGCAAGGAATAATAGTCAATTTTGGTAACTTACAATCAAATTCGGGGTACATAAGAGATACATCCATTTGCACGATAAAAAAAGACTGATTAGTAAATTTTAAAAATTTGTACGAAAACTAATACGTTACTCCATACTTATTATTTATTATGCCCCTGTTATTTGGCTACTTAATTTGGCCTTTTCTTTTTTTCTTTTTTTCAAGCCAGCCACCTAGTGCAAGAATTAAGGGTTGATTTTTTTGTAACTTATAAACAAATTTGGGATACATAAGAGGTACATCCCATTGGATGATAAAAAAAGATTGATTAGTAAATTTTACGAAAAAGTAATATGCAGCTCCTCAGTTATTTTTTCTTTCCTCATTAGGTGGCTGGCTTAATGAAAAAAATAGGCTAAATCATATCTCAATTTAAGAAAGGAACTGTATACATAGTACTTTTTGTACAATTTTTTTAAATATACTAATCAATCTTTTATTTGTTATTCAATGGAAAATATTTCTTATTTACCATAAATTTGCTTAGAAGTACCAAAAATAACCTTTATTGCTTGCATTGAATGAATGACTTGAAAAAAAAAAATAGGTCAAACCAGATTGTTAAATAAGATGGGAATAATAAAAAAATAATTGGGGAGTAGCGTATTACTTTGTACAATTTTTTAAACTTTGCTAATCAATAATTTTTCTATCATCCAAAGGATATACTTCTTATGTACACAAACTTGATTACAAGTCACAAAAATCAACCCGTATAACCTGCACGAGGTGACTGCCTTGAAGAAAAACAATAGGCAAAAGCAGATAGACAAAAAAATTGGGCATAAGAAACAAATAAGTGGGGAGCAACATCTTATTTTTCGTACAAAATTTTAAAAGTTATTAATCAATCTTTTTTTTATCATCCAATGGAATGTACCTCTTATGTACACAAATTTGATTATAAGTTACAAAAACAACTCTTATTATTTCACTAGGTGGCTGACTTGATGAAAAAAATAGGCAAAAAATCATATCTCAATCTAAGAAGGGAACTGCATACATATTACTCTTTGTACAATTTTTTTAAATATACTAATCAATCTTTTGTTTGTTATTCAATGAGAAATATTTCTTTTGTAGCATAAATTTGCTTAGAAGTCACAAAAACAACCCTTGTTACTTGCATTGAATGAATGATTTTAAAAAAAAAGGCCAAACTAGATACATAATAAAAATATAAGTAAAATGTTGCGTATTACTTTGTATAATTTTGTAAACTTTGCTAATCAATATTTTTTTTATCATCCAAAGGATGTACTTCTTATGTACACAAACTTGATTACAAGTCACAAAAATCAACCCTTATAACTTCCACTAGGTGACTGCCTTGAAGAAAAAAATTGGCCAAACCCGATAGACAAAAATGTTGGGCATAATAAATAAATAAGTGGGGAGCAGCGTCTTATTCTTATGTACCACGAATTTGACTATAAGTTACAAAAACAACCCTTATTTTTTCATTAGGTGGCTGACTTAATGAAAAAAAAAAGGGCTAAATCATAACTCAATATAAGAAAGGAACTGTATACATAGTACACTTTGTACAATTTTTTTAAACATACTAATCAATCTTTTGTTTGTTATTCAATGGGAAGTAATTCTTATCTACCATAAATTTTCTTTGAAGTTCCAAAAACAACCCTTATTGCTTGCATTGAATGAATGATTTAAAAAAAAAAATAGGCAAAAGTAGATAGGTAAATAAAATGGGCATAATAAAAAAATAAGTGAATAGTTGCGTATTACTTTGTACATTCTTGGTCCTCATTTTCGTAATGTTTGTTATAGATGGTCCTCATTTTGACAGAATGTTTAAAATGGTCCTCATTTTTACCGAATGTTTAAAATGGTCATCATTTTCACAATTCGTGTTTTATTTGTTTTTTTTCTGTAACGTCGTTTAAATCATGAACGGAGCATAGTACATGTGACACGATTTGTATTAGGGTGTGTTACGTGTACTATACATATGACTAATTAACGTTAATTTTTTAATTTAGGGGAAATTTTGTAATTAGGAAATTTTCTTCATCTTCATCTTTCTTGAGCTCGGATTTGCAGAGAAAGCAACTAATACTTGTCATTTCATCATTGGATTATAGTTGTGCTCTTCATTTTAATTTTTCAGTTAAGCATATGCCGTCAGATTGGACATAACAGGAACAATTGCCCATATAAGCCTGTGGATGAGCAGACTGCAACACCTGCTGAGACTGCACCAGATGCCCAAACTGCTGAGAATGCACCAACTGCTGAAACTCAAACAACTCAACCACCAAGGAATAAGTGAAAAGTCAAGCAGCACCACTACCAACACCAGAAGAACCATCTCAGCAGTTTAGGATGAAATTACAGATTAGGAGGAGGTCATGATAGCAGCTACAAACGTCTTAGTTATTTTTTGGAATTTCTGATGTAGGATTCATTATTGATGTACTGCATTTTGACTTTCCTTAAACTTCGTTCAATTTCACTTTTGTCAAACATTGATGTAGTGCATTTTGATGAGGATGAATTAATGTTATGAATTTAACTTCTTCCAGACTTAGATCAATTTAATTTTTTTCCAAACTTAGATCAATATCATTTACTTCAATGTTCAGATTAAGATGTCATTTTGAACATGTTGGGACTAATATTAACATAATCAAACTAATTCACTTCTTCATTTAACAATAGTACAAAACAGATTGGACTTTAAAAGATTACACATAATAATAGTACGAATAATCCAATAACAACACAAGTGAACCCTATTACTAATTGCAGCCTTTTTTCAGCAACCTTGATTGACTTCTCCAAATCATTAATCTGCCTCATTTGTATCATGATGATACATCCTTTTCATCAACACCACCATTTGAAAAAGTTGCAGCCCACATTATTGGAACCACCATAAATCAATAAACCAAAAATTAAAACTAATTTATTATTAACACAAAAATAAAATAGATTGTACCCAAAATTTTCTACCAATATTCTTTGGAGTTCTTGTCATCCTCAAAGCTGTCATCTCTCCGCAGCTACAAATCGGGGTTAATCCATTTCTCGTTGAACCACCAACAGTGCATGAAGTGATACAACACGATTGTCTGTCTCCAACGATTACAACCAGAGGTAAAGGAAGAAGATTGGGACCGTAACATACCTATATAATGGGATTGCAGGAAGAAGAAGATTGCAGCAACACCAATTGGGAATGGAGGAACAAGATTGCCAAAACTCATCAATTGCCCAAACATTCCTTACCAAAACCTAGCTCACTTATTTATCCCCAAATATCTAATTACCACACCTGATAGTACACGTAACACGCCCTAATACAAATTGTGTCACCTGTACAATGCTCCGTTAATGATTTAAACGACGTTACAGAAAAGGACCAAATAAAACACGAATTGCGAAAATGAGGACCATTTTAAACATTCGGTAAAAATGAGGACCATTGTAAGGATTCTGTCAAAATGAGGACCATCTGCAACAAACACTACGAAAATAAGGACCATAAAGGTATTTAAGCCATATTTTTTTTATCATCCAAGTGTGGAGAAGCGTCTTATTCTTCGTAACAAGTTTTAAAGGTTATTAATCAATCTTTTTGTTATCATCCAATAGGATGTATCTCTTATGTAACACGAATTTGATTATAAGTTACAAAAGCAACCCTAATTTTTTCATTAGCTATCTGGCTTAATGAAAAAAGTAGGCTAAATCGTATCTCAATCTAAGAAAGGAACTGTATACATAGTACTCTTTGTACAATTTTTTTAAAATATACTAATAAATCTTTTGTTTGTTATTCAATGAAAAATATTTCTTATTTATCATAAATTTGCTTAGAGGTCCCAAAACAACCTTATTGTTTGCATTAAATGAATGACTTAAAAAAAAAAAGGTCAAACCAGATATTTAAATAAGATGGGAATAATAAAAAAATAATTGGGGAGTTACGTATTACTTTGTACAATCTTTTAAACTTTGCTAATCAATATTTTTTCTATCATCCAAAGGATGTACTTCTCATGTAGACAAACTTGATTACAAGTCACAAAAATCAACCCGTATAACTTGCACTAGGGGCTGCCTTGAAGAAAAAAATAGACCAAACCAGATAGACAACAAAATTGGACATAATAAACAAATAATTAGGGAGCACCTTCTTTTTTTTCATACAAAGTTTTAAAAGTTTTTAATCAATCTTTTTTTTATCATCCAATGGAATGTACCTCTTATGTACACGAATTTGATTATTCAATTGAAAATATTTCTTATCTACCATAAATTTGTTTAGAAGTCCCAAAAACAACCCTTATTGCTTGCGTTGAATGAATGACTTCAAAAAAAATTACAATTGGCCAAACCAGATTATTAAATAAGATGGGAATAATAAAAAAATAAGTGAGGAGTTGCGTATTACTTTGAACAATTTTTTAAACTTTGCTAATCAATATTTTTTCTATCATCCAAAGGATGTACTTCATATGTACACAAACTTGATTATAAGTTACAAAAATTAACCCGTATAACTTGTACTAGGTGGCTGGCTTGAAGAAAAAAAATAAGTCAAACTAGATAGACAAAAAAATTAGACATAATAAACAAATAAGTGGGGAGCAACATCTTATTTTTCGTACAAAGTTTTAAAAGTTATTAATCATCTTTTTTTTATCATCCACTGGAATGTAATTCTATTATACACGAATTTGATTATAAGTTACAAAAACAACCATTATTTTTTCACTAGGTGGCTGGCTTGATGAAAAATATAAGCAAAATCATATCTCAATCTAAGAAGGGAACTGCATACATATTACCCGTACTATTTTTTTAAATATACTAATCAATCTTTTGTTTGTTATTCAAAGGGAAATATTTCTTATGTACCATAAATTTGCTTAGAAGTCACAAAAACATCCCTTGTTACTTACATTGAATGAATGATTTAGAACAAAAATAGGCCAAACTAGATAGGTAAATAAAATGGGCATAATAAACAAATAAGTGGGAAGCACCTTTTTTTTTCGTACAAAGTTTTAAAAGTTATTAATCAAATTTTTTTTATCATCCAATGGGATGTACCTCTTGTGTATCATGAATTTGATTTTAAGTTACAAAAACAACCATTATTTTTTAATTAGGTGGCTGGCATGAAAAAAATAGGCTAAATCATATCTCAATCTAAGAAAGGAACTGTATACATAGTACTCTTCGTACAATTTTTAAAAATATACTAATCAATCTTTTGTTTGTTATTCAATGGAAAATATTTCATATTTACCATAAATTTGCTTAGAAGTCCCAAAAACAACTCTTATTGCTTGCATTGAATGAATGATTTGAAAAAAAAAAATAGGCCAAGCAAATTGTTAAATAAGATGGGAATAATAAAAAAATAATTGGGGAGTTGCGTATTACTTTGTACAATTTTTTAAACTTTGCTAATCAATATTTTTTCTATCATCCGCAATTCTTATGTACACAAACTTGATTACAAGTCATCCAAATAAACCCGTATAACTTGCACTAGGGGCTGCCTTGAAGAAAAAAATAGGTCAAATCAGATAGACAAAAAATTGGGCATAATAAACAAATAAGTGGGGAGCAACTTTTTTTTTCGTATAAAGTTTTAAAAGTTATTAATCAATTTTTTTTTATCATCCAATGGAATCTACCTCTTATGTACACGAATTTGATTATAAGTTACAAAAACAACCCTTATTTTTTCACTAGGTGTTGGCTTGATGAAAAAAATAGGCAAAATCATATCTCAATCTAAGAAGGGAACTTCATAGATATTACTCTTTGTACAATTTTTTTTTAAATATACTAATCAATCTTTTGTTTGTTATTCAATGAGAAATATTTCTTATGTATCATAAATTTTCTTAGAAGTCACAAAAACATCCATTGTTACTTACATTGAATCAATGATTTAAAAAAAAAAAAAATAGGCCAAACTTGATAGGTAAATAAAATGGATATAATAAAAAATATGTGAAGAGCTAGCTTTGTACAATTTTTTAAACTTTGCTAATCAATATTTTACTTATCATCCAAAAGATGTACTTCTTATGTACACAAACTTGATTACAAGTCACAAAAATCAACCCTTATAACTTACACTAGGTAGCTGCCTTGAAGAAAAAAATAAGTCAAACCAGATAGACAACAGAGTTGAGCATAATAAATAAATGAGTGGGGAGCAGCGTCTGGTAGCATCTGCTGGTGAGCCAGAGGTGTTAAAGGTCAGGTTGAGGGTTCGATTTCCACTGGCAACAACCCACCTAGTATGAATGGATGGAGAAGGGTAGTATGAATGGACGGAGAAGGGTGATGGGTTGGAACCCACCTAGTATGAATGGACGGAGAAGGGTGATGGAATGACTTGAAAAAAAATAGGCCAAACCAGATTCTTAAATAAGATGGAATAATAAAAAAATAAGTTGCTTGATGAAAAAAATAGGCAAAATCATATCTCAATATATAAAGATGGGCACAATAAAAAAATTAGTGAGGAACTGCCTATTACTTTGTACAATCTTTTAAACTTTGCTAATCAATATTCTTGGTCAAATCAGATAGACAAAAAAATTGGGCATAATAAACAAATGTGGAACAACGTATAATTCTTGGTACAAAGTTTTAAAAGTTATTAATCAATCTTTTTGTTATCATCCAATGGGATGTAATGTACCACGAATTTAATTATAAGTTACAAAGGCAACCCTTATTTTTTCATTATCAATCTTTTGTTTGTTTTGGAATGGGTAATATTTCTTATGTACCATGAATTTGCTTAAAAGTCACGGAAACAACCATTATTACTTGTATTGAATGAATGACTTGATATAATGTACATCTCATTGGATGATAAAAAAAAGATTATTTAGTAAATTTTAAAAAATTATACAAAAAATAATACACAACTCACCTTTTATTTCTTCTTTGTGCCTCACTTAATATAGGATAATAAAATATAGTCCTTCACTTAAATAACTTATTGACCGAGAACAATTACATACTAAAAAAATTTCAAGCACATTAGATGATTATATTATTTTAACATTTATTTATTTATTAGAAAAAAAAAGTTCCTAATAAAAAATAAACATGAGATAAATATTCAATCATCTTTCGAGTGTCATTTTATAATCATCTAATAATTCATACATAAGAAATGACTAGGCCATAAATAATAAAAAGCTAACTAGTAACAGTATTCTAGACTCTGCCTTATGTCAAAAAGGAAATTAATGAGAAAAAGACTAATATAGTTATAAAAAGGTATAAATACACATTTGGTATCCAAACTTTTTTGGAAAGTTTAATTTGGTACCCTAATTTTCTGAAGAGATTTAATTTGATCATCTCCATTAAGTTGGAGTTAACACCCTGTCCGTACAGGACACGTGTCAAGCCATGAAATTTTAATTTTTTTTTAATTTTTTTTCAAAAAACATAATTTTTTTAAAAAAAATTTCAAAAACTGTCACGTATCGGTTTATGGCAGTGTAATAGTTGTTTTCAATTTAGTACCCTAATTTAAATTTTTGGTCCAATTTAGTACCCAAATTTTTTAAAATGATCCAATTTCGTCATTTCCTATTTGAGACCAAATTAGTAACATGTATATATTGGTTGTAATTAAGCTTATCTACTAATTTGGTCTCAAATGGAAGATGACGAAATTGGATATTTTAAAAAATTGGGATACTAAATTGAACCAAAAATTTAAATTGGGGTACTAAATTGAAAACAACTATTACACTGTCACGTGTTATGATTGTAAGCTGCCACGTGACACGATGATACGTGGCAGTTTTTTAAATTTTTTGAAAAAAAATAATTTTTTTTTGAAAAAAAATAAAAAAAAATAAAAAAATTCATGGCTTGACACATGGTGTTAACTCCAACTTAACAGAAAGGACCAAATTGAATCTCTTTAGAAAATTTGGATACTAAATTGAACAAACCAAAAATTTGGGTATCAAATTGAACTTTCTGAAAAAATTTGGATACCAAATATATATTTATACCTTATAAAAATGTTCAATGAGAACGAACTTTTTACCAGAGAAAAACCTAATGGACTATTGTGAGAAAAAAAATGATAAAAAATGAGATGACGTTTGTCATTTAAGATAATTGTCCAAAACTTAGTCTCCTTCCATTTCCCAATTTCATTCCTATCTCCATTGCGTTAGGTCTACAAAATAAGAAACAAAAAAAAAAAAAAAGAAGCTTCTTTTCTAATTTTGACCCTTTAAACTTTAAAATCTTTACCCAAATAATAGCATAGTTAAAAATAGAAGAGATAAAATAGTGTCCTTATTTTATAAACTCTCAGTGTGTAATATATACACAATATGGTTCAGTGCCCTTTAAAATTTAAATAGACTGAAAGCATGTAGACCCAGTTCCAAAGATGTCAAGGACATTTTAGCCTATGAAAAGTATTTATCATCTTAAAATAAATTATCTTAATAGTTAAATTTTATTGTTATTATAGAATAAACCCAAATTAAAAGGTTTAACAATCACTAGACTAGACTCAAACTTTCCAATGACCCGTTAAATATGTGTAAAAATACTATATCCTACAAAATAACTATTTGGCGCATGAAGTGATATCCACTTTCTGATGCATATAGAAAACATAAACTTTTGTACTGGGTCCTAATCACTAATCAGTGAAGAGGTCCACCAAGGGCTTACCATTTTTCGGTAGTGGTCATTTCATACCGATGACGACCGTGAAATAACAGGTAAAAGAAAACCATAATTTCTATGCAGCCTCGTCTGAATCACTGCACACAATAGTGGGTCCAAGGACATGCAGAATGACATTCTATATCCCTAACACTATCAAAGACGATTTATTATACAGAAATTCATCCTGTACAGAAAGCAAATCACAATTGGAAGAATAAAGCATCAGTTCAAAATGAAATTATTTGGAGATCTTCTTTGCCTGACCGCATAAAAACCAATCCAACCTATGGGACCTAACAATCATAATGGCTGAATCTCCTACACCTAGAATTCAGAGAGGCAATGAGCACTCTATAATTGCCTTTTGTACAGTCTATTTTAAAAAATATATAAAGCAGGGAATGTCACGGTGCCATATCAATCTATAGATGAGATGAACTGCTATACTCTGCCAATTAAATTATAGATAGCTCTGGCATAGCAACAAAACCAGCCATGCCAAGATCACTTGCATACTATTTGCAGAAGTGCAGCTCTTTCCCTACAAGTTTGCCTTTGAACTTACCTTCTCGCAGTTGCTATCCTATGTCTCCGTCGTCTTCTAGACCTTCCTATCAGTATCCTGTGGAGTCTACGTCCAGACACAGCAGCAGAACCTGCAGATGCCACACTCTGAAAACCAAAGCGATCAACATCGAAAGAATCTCCAGCACGATCCTGATTATATCTAATGTTCGGCAAAAAGTGGCCAGTTCTCCCCAAGCCAATGGACCTAACTGAGAAAAAATCATCCTCTAGATATTCATCGTCTGAGTCATACTCATCACTATAAAAGGCATGGTCATTTGGCTCCAGCACATAATCCCCCAGTACCATAGCCCCTGGTGTTGAAGATAAAATTGTGCTAATAACATCATTTCGTTCTCTTTCACACTCAAACCTCTTCCATTTTTCTTCTTTTATTGGGTCCACTTCTCGGGGTCGTGCAAATGGATGCTTAGACTTAACATGTTTCCTAAGCTCCTTGTAATTCCCCACAAAAGAGCAGTCATCCTGCATGCAACTTCTTTTCTTGGCATTCAGAGACTTCCTTGCGGCTTCAACCACTGTCCAACCTTTCACCTGTCGGCGACAAAGGGGGCAAAGAAGCTCAGGAACTTCAGTGTTGTCTTTAGATTCACCTGCGCTTAAATCAAGATTTGAATTGTTTGCTTCTAACTGCAAACTTTGAACAGATGTTGCTTTAGTATATGCTTTTTTATATTGTTCAAAACAGTTTGAATAGCGATGACTTGTAGCACACATATAAGGGCGACAACCCTTGTCATAAGACGAACAAAGCAGGAGAATGGCATTGTGAGGGACCTCCATACATACAGAGCAGGTTGCATCTTCCCAATCTTTCTTCTCCGATGCTTTAGAAGAGCACTTCTTTACATTAACATCTTTCATATTTTTTCTTGCACAAGACAAAAGACATGGTGATGACTTCCGACCTTGAGACTTGTTCCGCAACTTACCAACTTTAGCCATTTACAAACTGAACCTGAAACTAATCAAGGAAAGACATCACTATAGGTCTTTTAGAATGGAGAGAAATTGTAGAATAATAAATTAAAATGTCAGTCATTCCAAATACAATCGTCAAATGTCTGAAGTACATATTTCACATTATACCATTTATGACATCGTAGAAATTTTTATAAAACCTAAAAATGTCTTTAGCAACAAACACAGGTAAAATGATCATAATGATTCAACCATTCTCGACAACTTTGGCAGTTACATCTAAGTCACAAATGGTAGGATAGTATTGAGTCCAGATTAAATAAAGGATGTTTAAATAACAAGTAGAAGCAGAAATTTAGGTCGTCCTTGCTCACCACAACTAGCACTAATCATGTGATTCATCTAGTGAATGTAATAGAGGGCATAAAAACACAGAACGTTCTATCATAAGCTCCTCACCACATTCTAACTTGAAGCACAATACACAACTAAGACAAAACAGCAAGCAAAGCTTCATTTTACAGAAAAATGAAATAAAATGATAACTACGAGGTAATGTGAAATAACACCTAATGAGTACAATCACTAGCTTGCAAAATTGTGTAACAAGCAGCACCACTACAAAAGACAACCAAAGGTGTGTAAAACCAACCGATCTTATATCATTCCCTATCACATATCATCAGATCGTCCTATGGAAATGGAATCTTAAACAAAACATACAATTAAAAGCTATATGATTGCCTTCACTCAATCTTTCTCAACTTGATTCATGTATTCACACTGCCAGACATCAGTCTTGATAACATTCGGTCTTATGGAAACGGAATCTTAAACAACACGTACAACAGAAAGCTATGTTATTGCTTTCACTCAATCCTTATCATCTTGATTCATGTATGCCAGACATCAGTCTTGATAACAGACAGTCATACGGAAATGGAATCTTAAACAACACATACAATAGAAAGCTATGTCATTGCTTTCACTCAATCTTTCTCATTTTGATTCATGTATCCACGCTGCCAGACATCAGTCTTGATCTACTATATTCATTTCCGTCGAGGATAGACACTGCAACCTTTATGACCCAAATTTCCTTCAGTTCAGTCACATCCTGATTTTATAGATCCAAGTTGCCATTTTTTTTTTGGATACACCAAATGAAGAACAATATAAAATGCATAAAAAAAGCTCTATAGAAATTAATAGAGAAAACTGTCATTGGTAGATACATCATTCATTAGAAAATGAATGATAGAAAATAACATAGTTAAAATAGCAATTTCACCTTAAATCGGGAAGAGTGGTAAAAATCGCATTTTGAATCAATGGATTTTACAAAATTATTATTCCATATTCTACAGCATTAAATTCATAAGTAATAACCCATTAAGTGGCAAGAAGCTTAACAAAAAAATTCCAAAACACATAAAGGTCAAGTACACATCAAAACCTTGCAAGGCAGAACATATTAAACACAACGAAAACAGAAATACTCTACTATTAGAATCTAGATGTCTGGTCCAGAAAACTTATCACATTATAATCACAAGGATCCACCAATACATACCTATTTTCAATTCCATCAACTTCATAATCCAAATAGAGGTTCAAACATATTAATAATGGTGGAAGACAAGCCCAGAACAGCAACAACTCAGATAACAGAGGAAGCAAACAGAGGAAGAACAGAGACCGGAAGAGTGGAGAGTGAACTTCATATGATGACTAGGGTTTCACCAAATCAAACAAATGAGCACACAGTGTTGGGTGTGTCACAAACAAGAAGAAATCGGGTTGGGAGAAAATTAGCCATAGGCAAAATAATAAAATTTATGGATTTTACTTGTTATGGCATTTAAATCAGGATGTCAGAGGGATTTACCTCAGTGAAGAATTTATCTATGATTTGAACTGCGGGGTGCAGTTAAAAAGGTAAAGCCGTGGGATTTGATGATTTAAATCCCAACTTTAACTACCATGAAAGAGAATCTACTTTTTTTCATCTCTTCTAAACCCATTTGCTTGTTTCTCAAGCTAACAAAAACTATATGAATAACCCCTACAGAAAGTTTATGCAGATTGCAATGTAAATCTTATAGATACAAAATTACTGGATACTTTATAACACTCTTCTTTATATTATCATTCTAAATATCCTTCATTTGCGACACTTGAGAACTATTTCAAAATGTCATTTAAAATGAGTAAGTAACAATACACATAATACATCTAATGCTCCTTCACATAAGAATAGGGTTTCCTTTTCAGAGATCGCAAACCGATTAAGATTTCCTAACTATAGTATCAGACTATGCATAACCAAGTAATGATTGTTTACTAGATGCTAATCATTCAGCAAAAAGGTCCAAAAAGGCTATGTGGATGGAAATTATTTTTAAGAAAATATCATCTATCAACGCAAGCATGTATGACTACTCTCTAATAATGCCAAAGACTTGAAATATAAAAGAACATCATGAATTGTGAATGTGGACCAATCATGAAAAAAACGAGGACAAAATGGATTACGAGTTCTGACATGAATACTAAATATTTAACCTATGAAAAAGATATAATGCAAATCCCTGTGGTCATAGAGATAGAAATAGTCAGATCAAGTAAAGGCATTGCCAAACCAAAGCCTGGGCCTATTAGTTTGTTACAATTCTTTTTTTAAGCCTTGGCCTGTTCTATTTAACCTGTTAGTTCGCCAAAATGTTTGTTTTTTCATTTCCACCAAACCAAACAACGCACATTTTTCAACATCACTTGATTTCTTCTCACATCCATGTCTTTCTCTTTTCTTTCCTCGTGAACAGCCAAGCTCTTTGATAACCACCCACAAAAGCTAGTCATTAAAAAGAGAAAAAAATTCAAATACCTCCACCAAGCAGACAACTCAATGCAGGACTTAGGCAACCCTTGATGGCAAAGTCCCCATCATAGCACCACCCTTAAAGTGGACGTCTCAAAAACTTTCACTAAATTTTGCTTCATGACATTACACTTAACTTTCTCGTTGGCCAAAACCCTCCATAACCCTTTCAAAAAAGGTCGATAACTAACTCTAATGCCAATCGATAAGCACCCAACTTTGAAGGCTAGTAGTTAACAGCAGAGAATCAAACACTTCGATATTCCACTAAGCATCCCATGCTACTCAACTCCCAATCACCGCTACGGAACTTACCATGAAACAGTCAAATATAAACTAGTAATTCTAACACTAAAACAAGGAAATCAATCAATCCAATCCAAAGCATATCAAATGACAATCAATAGAATAAAAATATACTCAACTCAACAAGTTTTATTGTTGACCTTGTTGAGTTGTCAAAATAATCTGGCATGCAGTCTTAAAACAAGTACAACATACAAAACATTGAAAAAGGCCAACTTTGATGACAACTTTTTTATTTCCAAAAACATCAACAAAGGTCTAATATACTCAAGAGAATTCAGTATCATCCATTAATACCATAAGTTCTGTCCTGTCATACCTCTTATAGGGTCTTACAAAGAAGCGAGGAAATAAGGTAGTTCCACTTGGCATGAAACAACCAACCTCTTGATTTGTTGGATTTTGAAGTCTCTCTTGATGGACAGAACTATTAAAATATCATCACATTTAAGTAAGCAAAAGATAGGTAGATACTGCATACATCTCAATGTAGTACTAGATAGCAAGCATTTAAAAACACATAAGCCACGTGTTCTCTGTAACTGTGTAACTGCAACACAACCACAACTTATAACATTTCTCGCAAATCTTAATATCAGGAATCCTCAATAATATCACATCCCACAGATGCACAGACACTAGTAATCCACCATTTTCACAGTGAAAGGGAAAAATAGAACATCCATATTCTTTTCTAACAGCACATCATCATCAAGACAATATGAGACCAAACTCAATGTCTAAGAAAGAATACACTAGCAATGTCGGTTAATAAGTTAACACTACATTGTTCTGGAGACAAACAATGCACCGCAGGCACATATGACAACAACAACCTGGTGGAAATGTACAGGACGTGCCATCAGTAAAAGAACCGAAACGAAATTATCCAAATTCCAAAAGAACAGTTCATACTATGTTTAATCCCATTACCTTACCGGTAGAGTCTATGTTTTCAAAAACACATCCATGGGCGAAAATCTAGATTACAACATGGAAACAAACAATTATGTCACTGTTGCTAAATGCGGAACTAAAATGAAAGGAGAAAGGTATAAGGAAAGGTTCAATATCTTAACACATTCGCGAAATTCAAGATCGTGGATCTAGTCTAGGCAGCATGCGGAAATGGAATCCTGAGGTGTAATTCATAAATCGAGGCCTCGCGCCAAAAGAAAAGGTTCTAAAAGCCCGTAAGATGCAGAAACATGGTCAAGATTGCAAAAAAAAAATAGAGAAAATAAAGAAAAAAAGATAAATGGAGGCATCTAATATCAGGAGAAGAGACAGTGGGAAAAACCCTCGCCAGAGAACGATTTGGAAGAAATGAGTACCTGGAACCGGAATTCTCCAAGAAACGGTTTGAGAGGCGTAGTTTTGTTGAAACAGTGGAAATGAAGGGAATCAGAGGGAGTGTTCCGATCTTCGCGCTCACGCTCCCCAAAATCCGATTATAAAAAAAAAAAAAAAAAGCTGGCAGAGGTGACGTGTGCTGGTACTGCAACACTTAACCTACACAACACTAGTTTCTTCTCACTTTTTCACCTTTTATAACTTCATCAAAATGAAAAGAGAAACGCTGCGTTTTGTGGGCTCATGAGCCTAGTTAACATGTTGTCCACTGCATCAGGCCCCATCTACCTTTCCACAAAAGCCCATTCATTCACTCTTTATTTGGTGTGGTTGTTCTCACATGAACTACATTAATAAAAAACAAGTGCTTGTTTTTTCAGTTTAGTTAGTTGTGATAATTGGAGTAAAAAACATCAAATTCTATACCATAAACACATAAGAAAAATTGGCAGGACTTTTATGATACTTTGTGAAAATAAGTAACTTGTGATTCATACTAAGTTGTGATTACATAATAATGTAAAAATTAATAATTATTTCTATGTTTAAATTAAACTCTTTATTCTTTATGTACAAACATGTACAACGAGTAAAAGATTCCATCTACAGAAAACAAAAAATAAAATAATTCATTGATAGGTTTTTCTTTGTTCATTTTATTTATTTAGTTATTTTATCATAAAATTATTATAAGAAGAGTTAAACTTACAACTTCTCTTATTTTATTTTATTTTCAATTCCACCAAATTAGTAGAAGGAAAATTAAACTCATAATATCTTCCGGCACTTTCAACTTTTGCTATTAAACAATTTTTATATTCACCTTTTTTTTATTTCCTAGTTAGTGTTTATGAAATTTAAAAGATAATTTATTATAGTTATTATTATATTGCAATTAATTTTGATTAGATTATAAATTAGCTATTAACTTACCAATTAGTTTAATTGATATAAAAGTGTTTGATAAGATATTTAAAGTAACTCATTTTAATAGATAGAAACTATTTTTAAAAACTTATAACTTGTATTTTATTTTATTTACCTTTGTCATTATCTTTTATAGTTTAATATATTCTATTGCTAATCTTAATTCACCTCATGATAATAAAAAATAAAAAATAATTATTCTAATTATCATTAAAATAAAAAATGATATTAAAATTATAAAAAAAAATATTCTTAAATAATAATTATAGAAACGCATTTATAATTATAAATAATTAATAAAATATTTTCTTTTTTGAGAGATAATTAGTTATTACTTTTTATTATTTGTTAAGTTTTTTTTAATTTTTTTATGTGGTTCAAATTAAAAATATATATATTATACAGTGAATAACATCTGTTTGATTTTTAAATTTTTATGTAATTCAAATTAAAAAATATATATTATTATTTATTAAAATAACTAATATTTGATTAATTCATTATATACAAAATTTACAGACAATAAAAATAAAAAAAAATGTAACAGTAATTTAAATTAACAAATATAAATTTAATTTTTATAAAAAATGGAAATATATATTGAAACTCATTCAATCGATTAGTTTAGACAAAAAAATTATTCAGATCGAAAAACACATAGAATTTTAAAAAATAAATATTAATATAAATTAAATTTACGTAATAATATTTATTTACAATAAAATATTTGTGTAATAAAATTTACATAGTTGTATTTTTTTATATTGTTTTATATTTATCAATTAGTTTTATCAAATACTTTTATCTTGTATTTGGACGAGAAATTTCAACAATTTCAAGAGATTAAAATATATTATATTTGAATTCTTTTTGAATTCTTTTTATTTTTTAAATAGTTTGTTTGGATAGAGTAATTAAAATGTCTTATATTTCAATCTTTTTATTTGGATAAAGAATTTAGTTTTTATTTCAAGGCAAACTCAACTTTAATATTGAGCCCGTACTGAGTTAGATCAACCTTCGACCTGGGATAACTCGCCTATACTTTTGGTCTGAGTCAACTCACGAAATTCAAACTGGGCTGATTAGGCCTAGCCTCCGGCCTAAGTCGACTCGACTTGACCTATAGCTCAGATCGATTCAGTTCGTCCTTCAGCCTAAGTTAACTCATTTTGACTTTCACTCGGGACAGACTTGGTTTGACTTCAGTCCAGACTGACTCGGCTCAACTTCGACCTAGCCGACTCGGCTCAACTTCAGTACGGCCAACTCGGCTCGTCCATAAGCCTAGACCGAATCGGCTCGACCTTCAATCTGAGCCAACTCGACTCGACTTCAGCCCGAGCCAACTTAACTGGAGTTCGACATGGATCAACTTGGTTCGACCTTCAACTTGGGATGTTTCACACTCAACTTTCGATCTAGGCCAACTCGAACTCGAGTCAACCTTCGTCTCAGACCAACTCGACTCAATCTTCACGAGTGGAATAATATTGAAGTGAAAAGTTGTGGAATATCAATTTTTTTTTATTTTTATGGATATTTGATATTCTTCTATTTTATTAATTTGAAATAGCATACAAAATTCCTTACATTTAAATTTATTTCTAATTACTTTAACCAAACAAATATTTTAATATAAAGAATTTTAAATTTTTTAAATAACTGAATTACTAAACAAACGAGTAGCTTATCAATTCATAACTTATAGATGGGAGCTTATCAATTTTATTTTATATTAATTATATATATATATATATATATATATATTTGTCTTTATTTTTTTTTTTAATTGCTCAAGTGTTGGGTGGGTGGTTACGAAAATATTTTTTTCATGTCAAAAGGAAGAACATAAATATATTTTTTTTGTGATTTGAATTATATATACATTAGTGTGAGGTGTAAAAACAATACTCGTTTTTGTGGTTTTTGAATTGAGGTTTTGAGTTTGTTTTGTAGAATTTGGAATTCACCTTGACAATGTTCGAATGTGACTTTCAAGATCGTTAGTTACAAATATTAAAGTGAGTAAATTTAATTAACTTATCGAGTTAAAAATAAGTTAAATTAATTTTGTTAATCAAAAGTTTTGTAACCAGGTTTGACCATTATTGTTCATTTAAATCTATTTTATTCTCTCCAATTATGCTATATATGTATTATAGTACTATGATCTAATCCACCTATTATTATTTCACATATTTATTGTAAATTAGTCATAATAAGAAAGTGATATTATAAATATAGAAAGTGAAAATCAAAATAACAATTTATACAATTGAATCAATAAATAAGTTTGGCATTAAAATCATTCAAACATTACTGAACAAAAGTTTAGTCTTAAAAACTAGTTAATTATTGGTGTGTGTAATTAAAAGTAGTAAGCTGTTACGATAAAACAATATAAAGAATTGTTATTTGTAAGTTATAAGTCAATTCATGTTGAAAGTAACTTGAACTCATTTAAGCCACTAGTTAACTGAAATAAATTTAAATTGATTCACATCTAAAAAAAAACAATCTTGACACATCTCTTGTACGTCTCTTCCTTGTAAAGTTTGAGGTTGTTGGTAATTGAGGATGTGTCCATATTGTAGATTGATGAAACTGAAAGATAGTTTGATTTATTATCAAAACCATTATAGTTAACAAAATATTTTGATAGAACCTAGACTCCAAATATTTTACCTAAATTTAGTCAAGTAGTTTAAAAGGGGAAGCTCCCAAATCTACAAGCGAAGTGGTGGATAGGAATGAAAAAAAAAAAGTAATACACTGATAAATATGAAAAAAAACGTGAATAAAAATCTACATACAAATAACAATTTGACACCTAAGCCAATAAAATAACAAGAAAACAGAAGCATGATGTAAGTTATAGAAGCGAATAAAAGTTCAAGTAAAACTTTGAGCGAATATGTTATTATATATAGGCATTCATATTTTTGATTTTAAGGTCAATGATATAAACATGATTTAATAATTATCATTTGCTAGATTTATTATGATTATATTATAGTAGATATTTGATAGAAAATATTGTTATTAAATTTGATCTTTTATATGATTACGAATAATAAGGAAAACGAGGCAAAGAATGAAACTCATGCGACAAGAAAAGTAACTGTATCAAACAAGAAGTCGTTGTTGAAGGTGAGAGAAAATGAGGACATAAAAGGAATAGAAGATGGGTAGAGGAAGGAGTGAACCTTGACAACGTTTTTCCACTACTAGATTTTCCATGTCATGAAATCCTTCTTCCCCTCTTATAGTTTTTCCTTCTATTTATGTTTTGTAACTTTTATGAAATACTAGAATAACGATTGTTTTGTCACTCACTTGATGTAATATAATAGTCTGTTCCTGATCTGGTTTTCTTTTTTTATATAATTACTGATTTGGTATTATAATTTTTTGAGTTTGTTCAATTTGGTATCCGAATTTTTGAAATATTCAATTTGATATCCAAATTTTATAAAGGATTCATTTCAGTATCTTCCATTAAATACTAGTTAACATCGTTTATGTTGTGTTGAGATGATACTGTGCATCGAAAATTTATATTTATCAAATAATTAGAAGGAAACAAAATTGTCATGGATGAAAGGTTCATGATTTATTATGTGACAAGTTGAATACTTTTCCCTATTCCTATAGTTTATCTCTTATCAATGTTTTACCCTTCTCCTTCAAATTATTCCTTTGTTTATATCTAGAGTTTACTACATCTCATGGCAACACTCCATTACACTACATTTTTCTCAACAAAACCCCTTTTTTCTAAGCCTGGTTATGTTCCTAAACCATCCCCAACAACACAAAAGAAAAAGTTGTTGATCTATTTTGCAAAAGTGTGAGAGAAAACTGAAGTGAAGATGGTGAGAACAGTTTTGAGAGTGAAATGAAGGAAGTGAAAGCAACAAGTACACATGAAGTTCCGAAATCCGCACACAGCACTCTGTATGTGTCATTGGGCAACAACTCTGCATGTAGCAGTGAAAGAACAATGAATGGTGATCATGTATCCCTTAGAGGAAAAACTGTTAAATATGTGCAAGGGTGCCTTCCAAGCTTGGTTTCATGGCGAGGAAGAGAAAGCTTCTTGTTCCACTGCAATGAACGACCCCCACACCTTCCACCTTCGTCCTCTACAATCTACTTGATAAATGTAGCTTCAAATTCCACCACAAACCCTAATTTCCACCACAATGTCTCAAACTCGTCCTCCCTTTCTCTACCACGAACCCTAATTTCCAAATCCACATTTAGATTTAAATTCTCTTTGCTTAATTTTTTTTCAATTAATGTAATAACTCATTTTTTTTTACTTAAGAATTTCCTTTTACAATAAATCGACGTGCACATTTCTACTACATTTTTTATGCAGAGTGCCACCTCAACACAACACAATACAAACTGTGTTAATTGATATTTAACGGAAGGTACTAAAATAAACCTTTTCAAAAAATTGAAATATCAAATTGAACATTTCAAAAGTTCAAGTACCAAAATTGAACAAATCCAAAAAATTAAGATATAAAATAAGTAATTATATCTTAATTCTTGTGTTCATAACATATAAAGATTATATATGTATCAAAATTTAAAGCTGAATTCAAACCGAGTGAAATAAATAAGAAATTTCACTTCAATAAATGGCCCATTTAAAGAGAACAATTTTATTGTTTATAGAGAAAGCATATATATTAGAAATTGGTGAAATACAAGGGTTCCCTTAAGTTCTAATTGAATGAGGTAATCTTAAATGCAAAGATCATAACATGAATTTTAATTTAATCTAAGGTAATATTCAATGCAAACATGAATTAATTTAACCTTTTAGTCTCGAAAGTTTTACATTAACCCAGTAATAAGACCGGTTTAAATATATATATATATATATATATATATATATATATATATATATATATATATATATATATATATATATATATTTGAATAAATGAATAAATGCAAATTTTACTTTAAAATTAAAAATTATAAAATTAAATTAGACTTAAAAGTCTAATTTATAACATTTAGGTTGGACATTGTAACTTTTGCTCTTATGCGAAAGTCTTGTAAGACATATACTTTATAATTTTTTACATGCACTTTCTATAAACTTGTTGGCAGAAAATATGTTTTCAAGACAAAAAAAAAAACTTTTATTCATTTAACTTAATTTTATGGCATATGAGCATGTTGTAATATAAAGACTTTTTTTATAAGACTCGCATTTGATACTTATATCCTCAAGTTCTCTTGCATTGAAAATGCCGCAAATAATCTGTTTGTGCAATAGCATCAGACCAAAGACAGTTTAGAGACCACGCAAAAGAAATGGATTAAACAAAATTTTGGACATAAATACAAACAGTACGCAATCAAGATGTACACAAACAATGACATGCTAATAATAATAAATAAATAATATGTACAAATAGAATCGTCACCAATTCTTGCTACACTATTGCTCCTGAGTTAAGCAAGCCCTATAGTTTTTTCGCCTGTCAGGTAATATGAGTGGAATGCAAGGTTAGCTTTTTCAGCTGGAAGTTGATCCTCCACCTTTGCTACAACGGACAAATCATCAGAGTAATTAGATAACACATTGATCATAATTATCCGATAGGATATCGCCTAGTTGATAACTTAGTTCTCTGGTGTGCCAAGTCACGCGTTAGATCCAAAGTCATGCAGAAAAATGGATACAAGTTGCAATTAAGCAAACTCTGAATGCTACAACACGAGCCAATGAATGATTTCTGCAGTCATGGACCCTAGATGAACCCCAGCAACTTCCAGACTGAACATTGGAAATGTTACACGCAATGAAGGACAGAACTGTCATCGAAGAGTAAAATAATCAAATACGCCACTCAGACAGATAAATTCAACCTATACTCCAATGATTTGCACAAATGGATGATGCAATGTTATTTGAGTTATGAATGGAAGCCTTATAAGGATAGACAAGTATGAAAACAGCCATTTTTGTATATAAATTCAGGTGCCATGATAAAAAGAGAAAATTCGTGGAAAAATGAGACAGTATGCATTTACCTCCATATAATGCTTCATAGTTGAAGATAGCATGGTTAACCCTTCCGGCCAAGAACATGAGGAAACGAAGAACCAGAGGTCTGAGAAAGTGGCCTTTGGACAAATGAATGGTTTAGAAGTTGAGCAGCGGTGGGACGATCATTTGGATTAACTTGAAGGCACTGCAGGATAAAATCGGTTGCATCTCTCGAAAGGGAGTCAGGAATAGATGGTGGTACACCTTTTCCAATTTTAAATAATGCCTGCATCTGTTGTTTTAAGAGATTAATTAAAACTCAACCGTCAAAGCCAGCAATAATTCAATTTGAGACATATTAATAATGTCAAAAACCAAAATATTCTACCTAATATAAAACGTGGGACACCGAACATAGACAAAATTCATAAGTTGATGGAAAAAGATACACAAACATCCATTAAAATATATTTTTCTTTGCCCAGTTCTTCTTTTATTACATATAAATTAGTAAAATAATATATCATAAATCACACCAGTAGGTCTCTTTTGGGTGTTCTTTTTACTATTTAAGTGTATTTGTATCAGTACTCTTTACAAAATATATGTTAGCCTGAATAGTTACAAAACAGAAAAGTAAAAAAGAATGTAAAGGCGAACACATGAAACAGAAAATAAATAAATAAAAATTATGGAATTAAAATCAGAAGTGAAACTGTGAGAACTGAAGAACCTCCCTAGAGACAGAAAAAGCAAAATAACGTGTCGCATGATCACCCTTCCTGTGAACTAACAATAGTAACGTAAGTTAAGTAGCAATAATATGACATGTACCCATTCCAAATCACAGTACGGAAGTTGGCCTGTTAACATCTCCAGTACAGTGCATCCCAGACTCCATATATCAGCTGGAAGCCCATAACCCTTGTTCTTTCCTTTCACAACCTGCATATTTCAGATTAAGAAATTGATATAGCTATCAGTAAATCAAAAGACGAAACACCCAAAATGAGAAAAGTTAAGAAAGTATTAAGGTTTCAAAAGCAAAGGGAAGCTTATTTCCATATATAAGAAGGCGATAAATTATTGAAACAAGACATGTATAATCACTACCACTATCAATAATTACATCCAGCTGTTTATTACATTGATCAAGCCATATGTAAAAAATGGGACAAAGCAAAGAAAAAGGTAAAAATTAAAATTTTCATATTCTCTAATAATCTCATTTACAAAATGTGACATGATCTAATGTTACTACGGAATTTATTTCGATGGAGTTCGAATAATTCCTTGGACTCAGGGTTTTAGACCAGTAGCACAATGAATACAAATAATTTTAACTGTGACAACTAATTTCATTTAATAAGTGTACAGTTTACATATAAATGAGAGTGAGCGGAAACTAGTGTCAGAGTCATGCATCTAGCTATTAACATAACCAGTTACTGTTAAGGAAATGAATTTGAAGTTTGGAGCCATGTACACGCTCCATTAATAGATTTGGCAGAAGTTTCCATTATAAAGTATTTCTGTTCTGGTCAAAAGTAAAGATTGAAGGCAAACCTCCGGGGCCATCCAGAATGCTGTACCCTTCATTGATTTAACGTCATTCATTTTGGTTGCCTGAAAAACAAATCATAAAATGAAGTCAGAAAAATTGAAATGATAAGAAATTTAACATTACTCAGACATCTATAACTGATATCAAAATATTCTAGAAATAAAAGAAACCCTAGATCAGGAAACATAAATGGAAGAGAATGAATACCTTGGCCAATCCAAAATCTGCAAGCTTGACAGATCCGCTTGCATCCACCAATATATTTGCACATTTGATATCCCTTAAATCGGGGAAATATAATTTAGAAAATATTTACAATGATAGTTTCATCCCAATTACATAACTGGTACAGGAATGCATAAAATAGGATATCAAATGAAACCCAAGCAATAACCCAAAGACAAAATCTGCAAAACTGAAATTTCCCACATGCATGTAACCATTCAACCTGATCTTAGTCTGATATTGAAGAACATGATTTTCGTTTTTAATTATTTCAATTTGAAGCCCAACGTAACTAACAACTGGAAGAAACTAATAGGCCATCCACAAATACCGGACTATTAGCATCAAAAGGTAGTAGTTTGAGGCACGGAAATAATTGGACATCTTCTCCCTCCAAGATTCTTCTGTCCAACTCACTCCTCAACTCTCTTCTTTGGCCAAATAAGTAAAACGCAATTCAAACAATGAAAATAGAGCAAAATTTGACCAAAAAATAAAAACAATCCAGGCAAATAACAAGAAGAAAATAAAACAAATGCCACAAGTTATTTACAAAGTATATATTGCAACTACAAGACAGGACGCAAAAAGTGAAAGTTCTTTTGAAGAAAGGAAAGCAAGAACCATAGAACTCTTGCCAGCATCGTTCTAGAGAAATGAACCATACTGTGTGATTCAAAACCATGATTACCATGGAAAGTACAAGTCATATACAGGATTAAAAAAATAAAATAAAATATAGTCACCTGTGAACCACATTTCGATCATGAAGATACTTCATACCATGCAGAATCTGTCTTGTATAGGCAGATACTTGGGAATCTCGAAGAGTATACTTTTGGTAGAGGCTTCTAAGGGAACCTTTGGTTACAAACTCAAGAAAGATGTACAGCTTTGATTCATCCTGTAAAACATTGAGCAAAGTGTAAAATACAAATCATTTTGAATTATTAGAATTGCATTTTATTTTACTAGTAATTGCAGTCATGTGAATCCTTCACCATACAAACATTAGACTACATTTCATGGCCCATCATAACATCACGCCCTGATTCTTAACTACAAACATTCCGCTTATATTAGAAATCTTGTAAGAAGTTTGAGTCTTTGAAATGCGATAGGACCTGATTTCATTGGCAAAATCTGTGATGACAACTTCCAAATAGATTTAAAAATAATAGTAAACAATAAGAAGATATGAACTTGAACATAACAGAAGAAAACGAGACAAAACAGCAAATCTCAACCTGTAAACAGCAAGGAAATGTAAAAATGAGCATAAGACAGAAAAGGAAATCAGAAGAAGAAAGTACCATTTCTGTGCCATAGTATTGAACAATATTTTCATGCTCAAACTGACTCAAAAGTGCTATTTCCTGAGACAGAAGAAAAAGACAAATCTGAGAAAATAAACATAGTGGGAGAAGCATGAAGAACAGTAACATCTCAAATGATCTAATGGGGTACTGCACAAGATAGCATAATATTTATCTGATAAAACTTTTCAAAGAAGTATTCCATTATTGGAAAAGCGTGCAAAAAAAAAGAGTTATAAAGCAAAAAAGTGTAAGCCCCTCACCTGCTCCAGTTGATATACACTTTGCTTTCCCTGAGTCCCCTGATCGAGCAATGAAACTTCTTTTACAGCGAAAAAGAAGCCATCACTACAGTGATTCAGAAAGCATAATAACATGTTAGTAGATATCACTTGCACAATAACATAAATAGATGCTAAATCGTTGTAAAGCTTGGCTTCCAATTTTGTACAGAAAAAAAAAAAATTGAAGCAGCAATTTGATAGGAAGATGCTAAATTAAAAATTATCTTTTGAGATGTTTTTTGGATTTGACAAAAATCTGGCACTAAATCGCAATTACAATGTCTTGCCCCTGCAAAATCTAGCTCACTTCATTAATTTTTTCTATAGTTCTCTTTAACTAAGATTTTAAATATGTTTTAAATTGTTTATTCAACTAGATAGAAGCCATCTGTACCATTGCATCAATTTCGCATAGTGTCCAAATAACAATCTAAAAAGGTCAAAGTCATTTCCTAATCGGGATGAATAATAGAAAACTTGCAGAATTTAATTTCAGAAATTCTCTTTATCACTACTCAAAAAAAGGCTACCGACAAAGTATATTAAAAAAGACAATAGCAGGGATCCTACACAGCATGAAACTATTAAATGTTTAAAAGAACAGTTTTCTTAAGTATTGTCTTTAGGGTAATGGTTAAGACATCAAATGTAGAAAGTTTTTTTTAGGAAATTTATCAAAGAAAATCAAAAGCAATAGAAACTTCACACACACACTAGTTTTCATCTCACGTCAAACAGACATTGGACACAAAGACAACCCCACACAAAATAAAAGGATCGCTGTCATCGTGCTCTTTTGTCTGAATATCCTCGACTGACTAACATTTTTGAATTAGGTAACCAAAATCTGGAAGTTAATAAACGATGCAGACATATTGGATGAGATGGAAAAAAACCATTTTAGCTCGTCTTCAACAAAAAGGGAAGCAATAGAATTCGAATATATCATAAGCCCTTGTGCTCCTATTCTGGCCAAATATGAGAAGAAATGAAATATTTGATAATATTATCAGATACACTGCAAAATGTTTTCCACCTTCCCACCCAAAAAGAAAGTTTGCTTCAGGACACAAACTGACAATTGCTGAATCAGTTAGCTCAATTCAAAAGACGTCAACCTGCAGATTCAACGAGTTGGTTCAAGACCTATTGGACACAAGTGTGTAACATTCATCTTTAAAAAAATTGTGTAATAATCATTACTTGTGTTATCATTGGAACACCATAAAAAAGATTACTTGTGTTATCATTGGAACACCATAAAAAAGTATCAGTTTCTACAGAACAGCTAAGTCTCGCTCTTACTAATTCTGCTCAAGATAACCATTACCTACTCTTTATTTTAAAACATTTGAGTAAATATCGGATCTGGGTACGTGTTATCGGTGCATCATATCACCCACTTCTTAATTTGACAGAAACCATAACAGCACAGCCTTACCTATTTTATTTTCGTATTCACACTCACACAGCAACATTCTTGAACTAACCTTACATCCAAATCATAAACTCCAAAACTACAAACGCATTAACCCCGCCGTCAATCCCATCCACCTCATTCAAAATTTAAATTGGAAATCTCCAAAATTGCATTTAACGTAATAGAATTTTAAGTTTTAAAAACCTTCTCTACCAACTACCACTAAAGGAAAACATCACAACAAATATCCACAGCCACAATAGGAAAGGGAAGCACGCCGCACGTGCTAAAGTAGACCAGTTTTTCGAATGCCAGATAAAATAAATTGGCTGAAGGAGAGAAAAACTAATTGTGTATCTATGTGGATCATTGAAATGTTTATATAATGCATGTATGTAATTGTGCATGAACTTCCAAGTGCAAATCCCGTATAATAATAATAGTTTTAAATTTATAAATAATAAAAAAATAAGAGTATAGATGATGACGCATAAGAGAGAATGAAAAGTGAAGGGTGAATAGAATGCACTTACTCAGAAATTCCTTCATAAACGGTGCCAAACGAGCCACCCCCAAGAAACTCACCCTTCTGCCAACTTCCGGCGGTAATAATCCGCTTGATTCTCCCTTGCGGAGAAATATTGTTGGAGGTATGATCCGTGGTACTACTAGAAGAATCATCTTCGTTCGACGTGGAAAACGAACATGATTCCGAAAGCCCAGCCACGATCTCCGCAATCCTCGCTGCATTATCCACATTCTCTTCCTCTTCCCTCTTCGGGCTCGCTCTATCCACTTCCCCTTCTTCTTTCTCCGATACCTCCCTCTCTACTCCCCCTAGCGGTGCATCATTCTCTACTTCCCTCGTATGCTCGGAGTGCTTCAACGATAACCCTTCACCAATCGGAGCCAAATCCCTCAAAAGGTCCCACGTGGAACACGAGCTATCATCCACCATCTGAACTCTCACCCCCGGCGGCGGCTTCAGCATCGGTGGACGAGCACCCTTAATACCAGTGCTCGACTCATCTGCCTCCAAAACCCTAACCCCATCTCCTAATTTTTCACTAAATTCACTATCCTCTGGTGGTTTTACTATTCTCTCCTCGTTTACCTTCGGTACTTCTTCTTCTTCTTCGTCCTCTTCCTCTTCCTCGGGAATATCGAGGTTTTCGAGATTCAGTCTCGGGAGGATATCCGAAGAGGAACGAAACTTCATGGCTTCCCAGGCCGCAGCGGGAATAGAGAAGTCTTCTGGGCCGGAGAGGCCCAAACTCCGGCAAATTCGATCGAACTCTCCCTCGACGCCCTCGATTCGGAAGCTGGTGCGGTCGTAAAACTCCATAGAGCGCGTGTAGAGTGCTTCGTCGGAGGTAGACGATCCGGCGTCGTATTCAGAGTACTTGAGAGCGTTGCGGCGCTCGAGCTTGGGCTTCCTCCGCGGGTTTTTGCGATCCATGGCCTTGGTGCGGTTGCGGTGCTCAAAAATCCGAGATAGGTGATGCATCTGAATCCATCTAAAACGACGCCGCCAATGGCTTGAGCAATCGGTTGTGAAACTGAAGGGTTTGAAGAGATGTAGAGAAAGATTTGTAGTTTTCTATGGCTCTTGTGTATTGGTACGATGTTAGAAACGAAAAGCGCTTGAAGAGGGACAAAGTAAACGGAGCTGACCAGAGAGGAATGAGGGATTGATCGAGAGAGAAAGTGAAGAAAGACTGCACGCACAAGACCAGTAAACGTCGTTGAACTGGAAACACAAAACGCGGTGCCACATCGACGACCCTTGCATGACTTGGATTGCCCCCACTGCATTTTATTTTTTTTTAAATCCCATGAATAATAGGCAATAAGATTTTATTTAAAAATATTATTACCAAATTTAACTGATATTCCAATCATGTCGACTCAAGAAATATAAGTATTTTTTTTAATTAAAAACCCAATCGATTTATTCTACTTTCCAAACATTTCATTTCAGACATGGATTTTGATTAAAGAATCTCAATGTTATTAATTATTTTAATCGATGCCTAAAAACACCGATCATTAATTACTTTTTTTAATTTTTAGCCTCATTTCTTTAGCAATATATATGTATGATATTATAAATGGAGAGGTGAGATCATTCATAAGAGTTCGTGTTAATTTTTGTTAAGAATCTTTTCGGAATATCTTTATCGGAGAAAATTGAGAGTGTTAGGTAGGTTAATGAATTTCTCTCTAAACAATTAATGCCTACACAAGATTTTTCACGTGGTTATTTAACATTTTCCCATTTAAAAAACTTCATGTAGTTTTTAGCACATGAAGTGTCATTAACATTGACGATAATAATTACGAAATTTACAATAAAATAAACAACTAGTTTTGAGACTATAATACAGTATTATTTTACAATAGGTCGTCCTAATATAGAACCTTCATTTATCTAAGTCATTTTAAACAATTTAATCTATCAAAATCAATAACACGTATAAAGTAAGAAGAGTTATAAATTTATAGATATAAAATTTAGGGTTAAATATGTTTTTGTCCTTCAAGTTTAAGTGAATTTTGGAATTAGTCTATCTTCGAAACTTTGTACCAATTTAGTCTTTCATCTTTAGAAATGTGTGGATTTAGTTCTTCTTACCAACTTTTGTTAACTTTATTTGACATTTTAAACGCATTTTATAATAATATTTGAGTTAACACTGAAACGAAAATGTATCAAACTGTGTAAACAATTCAAATACTATCATGAAATGCGCTTAAAACGTCAAATAAACTTAACATAACTTGGTTAAAAGACCTAAATTCACGTATTTTTAAAGATAAATGACTAAATTGGTCAAAAGTTTTGAAAATGGACTAATTCCAAATTTCACTGAAACTTGAGGGACCAAAAAAATATTTAACCCTAAAATTTATAGCTATTGAGCATAAATATTCCAAAAATTTCAATTACATGAAATCAAATATAATCTTAGACCTAAATATGTTAAAGCCATATTCTTTAATGTGTACAAATATTAAAAAAAAAAAGGAATTTGCTTTTAAAAGTTTATTACAAAATGTTGTCTACTCGGATAATTACTCATATTAATCTAACATCTAAAATGAATACATGATACTTCAAAATTTGTAAACATTTAAGCAAAATGTTAAATAAAAATATCATTTAGGTTACATTTATTTACTCATGTAATTGAAAATTTGTTTAAAAGCACAAATACACTCATTTTCTTGAGGTGTGGATGATTGTTGCTTTTAAGGATTTATTCTATATTGTTCAAACTTCTCAAAATACAAAATGAACTTCTCAAATATTTTTTAGGAACTTGGAACTTAGAACTAGTAAGAAAACTCTAAAGGACAAATAACATACAATAAAAGAAGTAAACATAATAGATGAAAATGAGAGACAATGGGTTATTTAGAGGAGCATAAAAGCATTTATTTACAGGTGGAGTACATGGTCATATACCCCATGATCCACGAAAGAGAACTTGCAAAGGAATAAGTGCAACTCGCGATTGAAACCCTTTGACCTGCATAACGAATATGCATTACTTGGAGCATAAGAGTGTGATTTGCGATAATAGATCTACGCTTCATGGAAGTTCACTTGGAGAGGAGATCTCCAAAAATTGTGAAGCGTGGAAAGGAGATCTCCAACAAATATAACAAGATGGAACTGTTACATTGTGAATCTTTTCCCAATCCCAGTATATAAGTAACATTTCCAACAATTGTGAAATTTTTAGAATCTTTTGCAATGCTATTATTTTCACAATAATCTTCCACATGTTGCAAAAGACGCGAAATATAAAGAATGAACGAAGAAAATATTGGGTCTCATATAAGATATAATGTACCAAAGTTAGTATAACAAGTATATGAACCAATCATAGATTGAGGAACTTAACACATATTGTAGTTTGTATATTAGACTATATGAATTCAAACAATTAGTATGTGCAAAGAGTTTATCAATCATAATATACCCTCACAATCATTGTTGATATTGTTGTGTTGCGCTTACTAGACTATGCGCTTGCTAGGATTTCACGAGTGCTTTAAAGATCTTGTCAAGATCTCATGCAAACGATTTTACTCGACACTTCTATAGGTAATTTCATTAAATGTGTATTATAAATCATATGTCACCTATAAGGAATATGAAAATCATTAAAAAAATTTGTTTAGAGTTAAAATTATTATAAAACATTGAATTTTAACTACAAAATTTAGCCTCTCAATAATGCATTAATTAGCACTTTCATACACCATAGAAATGGACATTTTATTTCAAAATAATTTCAGTGCTACCAAAACTAACAAGTGACTTATTTTTATCCATGTGAGTCTTATTTCTGGGGATCTCTAATCACAGGGATTGAGTTTTCATCAATTGTTTGTTTGCAAGTCTTTGAGTCTCATTCCCTTCAATGTTTCTAAAGTCATTTTTCTTTCTGAGGGTTTCGTTAGATGATTTATTATAATTCATGTGTTTTAACATAATAAGTGGAAATTGTTATAGTTTTTAGCAAATGTTTTACCAAATTGTAGCTCAATTTCATATGTCTGGTTTTTTCATTGTAAGTTATGTTTTTAGTTGTAGCTAGTGTTAATTAACGATCACAATAAATTGAGACAAATGGGTTTGGTTTCACTCCTAATGGGATGTTTGCTAAAAAGCTTTTCAATCACTCGACCAACTTTAGTTCCAACCATCTCAAAAGCAACAATCTCTGATTTCATTGTTGATCTTGTAATAATTCTTTGCATGACTAATCTCTATGTAATCGCATCACTCCCATAAGTGGATTTTGTCTCACAAAAATATTCAATTAATATCCTTGTACCATTCTAATACCATAGGAAACCCAATATTATTAAATGACACAATCCATTGTACCTCTTAAATATTTAATGAATATTGTTAGTGCATCCAAATGTTTTTTATTAGGAGATTAAGTGTACTTACTTAGTCTACCTATTGCAAACATAATGTTTGGTCTAAAAAAACTCATTAAATACAATAAGTTAAGTATTTGAGCATATTTTTCTATATTTTTATTTAATTTAGAGTTACCATCATAAGAGATGTTTGCTAGTTTAAGGTCATAATACTCAAACTTCATAAGAAGTTTCTTAATACATTACCTCTATTCCTTATGATTTTAACTCCTAAAATCACATTGGCTTCTCCCATGTCCTTCATTTCAAACTTAGATCCCATAAACAACTTTGTTTACAAACTATATCATAGCATGTACAAAAAATTAGTATATCATCATATAAATATATAGTAGCACATTCATCATTTCCATGTTTAAGCACATGCATTCATCAATCCTTAGTTGAAAACCAACACAAAATAAAATACTATCAAGTTTTTCATGTCATTATTTTGGTATATGTTGCAATCTATATAAAAACTTTGAGAGTTTACATATTGTGTTATTTTTTTAACTATGAATTACACACCCTTTAGGTTGAGTCACATAAATTTTATTCTCTAGTTCACTCTCCGAAAAGGTTGTCTTAACACCCGTTTGGTGAATAATTAAATTATAAATGAATACTAAAGCTAACAACGCTTGAATAAATAAAATCCTAGTCACTAGGCAAGAGTATCAAAATAATCTATATTAGGTTTTATATATGTGCGTGTGCGTATGTGTTATTCTTTTAAATCCACTTACAACTAATAGGTTTTTCTCTTTTAGGTATATTTACTAAAGTCCAAATATTATTTTTTTCTTAATTGAATCAATCTCGGTCTTAATGGCCTTATGCTAATGTTGGACACTTCGAGCATTGGTAACATATAAAAAGCTTTCTATATCATTTTCAAACGTATAAACATAAAAATAATCTATGAAGCAAGTATTATTATTTATCTTTTACTTTTCCTCAAATCCTCACACATGTCATCATTATTAGTTTCAAATGTCACATTAATCTTTAATGAAAAAATAATTCTGTCTATACTATACTACTATGTTCAATCACATCATTTTTAAAAATAAGAATTTACATGTAACATTATGTTTTACATAACTTAACAACATGCAATCAAAAGTTTTAGAACCTGTTTTATTTTTCTTATGATCAAATAATATTACTTTAGCTAAACACCGAGTCTCATGGGTATCCAAGATTAGGATGACAATTTTTCCACAACATATGGCAATTTACCATTTTTCTTATGTCATGCCCTATTTTGTAAAAGTAACATTTTGTGAAATTTTTTTCTCCTTACAGATTACCAGGAGCATTAAAACTAATAAGCATATCATTCATCATTTCTTTAAAAGTCATATTTTTACTCTCAACTACTTCATTAGATTCAAGTAAATATGGTGGGTTACTCCATGAGTAATACCTTTTCAACACAAAAATCAGTTAACAAAAACATAATCACTACATTTATTCGATCTAATCCTTTGAATTTTTCAATTTATTTCATTTTGTACTTGCATCCTGTGAGTTAGAAACATATCAAATGTTTCATCCTTATGTTTGATTGAGTACACTTTGACGTATATAAAGTAATCATATATGAATGTTACAAAATATTTTATACCACCTTTAGTCGTGACTTATTTTAAGTCAACAAGATCAATATGAATTAATCTTATAAGTTTAGTTTGACATTATACAAAATGACATGTTTTCTTTATTACTTTAAATTCTACGTATATATCACATTCCATACTCTATTTCTCATGCACGTTAATTAATCATGGTCGTTGCAATTTCATGACATATGCAAAATTTACATGTCCTAATCTAGCATGTCACCTATCACTTTGACGTATATAAAGTAATCATATATGAATGTTACAAAATATTTTATACCACCTTTAGTCGTGACTTATTTTAAGTCAACAAGATCAATATGAATTAATCTTATAAGTTTAGTTTGACATTATACAAAATGACATGTTTTCTTTATTACTTTAAATTCTACGTATATATCACATTCCATACTTTATTTCTCATGCACGTTAATTAATCATGGTCGTTGCAATTTCATGACATATGCAAAATTTACATGTCCTAATCTAGCATGTCACCTATCACAAGAACCAACAATATAAGCAAAAGACCCAAATCTAAATTTATTGATAATTCCAAAAATGGTTTGTATGAAAAGCCTTAATCACAAAATATCTTTTTTGGAGATAGATTTTTTTTGTCATAGCAATATTGTCAAATTCAAATGGTATTTTAACTTCAATTTTTTTTGATAATGTTACAAATTAAATAAGCTATAATAGAATGCACATGTAATACAGGGATATAATCTTTCCATACGTGAGTTTTAAAAGAACTTTTTCCTTTTTGTGAGACAATGGGTGTATTGCAATCATTGTGACACACTTGTTAATTTTTCATCCCCACACTATTGTAGGAGATAAATACACTTTTATTTGTACAAATGTGTGTAGTAACCCTAAAATCTACCATTTATTTGTTTATTGTTTATACCTACACTTTCATTGAATATTTTTAAAAAATATATAGATATTTAAACTTTAGTTAAAGGTTCTTAGTGTCCCTTTCTTTGTTTCACATGTTCTATTAAGTTTTGTGGCAAGATTGAAAGTTATTTTTTGCTTGTGTTATACCAATTTCATACACAACAATTTTGGTGTTTGACGCATTAATCTTTTAACATTAACACCGAGGTTATAAGCTTAGCATCTACTATATTGTGATAGTTAGTTACCATAATTAATGACCATTGGACTTTTTACGTTAAGCACTACTTAATTTATAGAAAACATGTTAAGTTTGAGGAACATGAATACACAAGTTTATAGGTAGTTAAACATGTTGCAACAAAATCAACTCAATTTTTTTAAATAATATTTATTGTTTGATTAGTGAGTGCTTTTACTAGTCAAATATGTTGCTACAAAATTGACACAATCTCTTTAATAATATTAGTTATTTAATTAGTGAGTGTTTCAATGAAGGTGAAGAAGACACTAAGACTACCAAAACATAATTTGATATGCTTGTACATGACAATATTAATATATATAATGTTCTACTACTCTTAAAAATCAATGGTACAACTACCAACAAGGTAATTTAAAAAAAATTGATTGCAAACTTATACACATAAAAAAAAAAAAAACTATCATTTTCAAATACATTGTTTTTAGCACAAATCTCACATAAAATATTACTCTAGAGGACGTGAGTAATACAAACAATCATATATCGTATATAATATTAATCTTTATTTTGTTTTTATTTCACAATCGTTATTTTTATAATCGGTCAACAATTACAAATAAAAAAAATTACAATATTTCAAATTTAAGTGAGCTAAATATGAGAGCATGTATTTTTGTTTGTGAGGTTTAGTCATAAAAAGACCTCACAGTTTAGTAAATGGTTGAAGGTTCATCAGAGTAATCCATCATCAACCGATTTCTAACAATATCTATCTCCACATTAATACAAAGTATTACAAAACCAACCATCACAAACTCATATATTCATACTTGCAGGGTAAAACAGTGATAATCATATTTTGAATGGTTCTTCCCTTGAAAATCAGACTTTAGGCATACATATTTATCAAAATTTTGGGAGCACATTGAATATCAAGCCACATCTACCTTTTACCAATAAATTAATAAATTAAATGTAAAAGTATATGCCTAAAAACAAATATAATTTACAAATTTTGGTTTGGGAGTCTAAACTTATTTTTTTCTTTTGTATATAACTTAAAATAAGAAAAAAATGTATGATAAGCCATCAAAATGTATCTCTAGTATTTCAAAGAAAATAATAAATAAAAATAGGATGAAGACTTAAATAGATAAATAAAATGTTTGATTGAAAAATATGTATAATAAGAAAAAAAGAAGAAGACATCATATAGTATATATCACCAAAGAAAATGGTGACCACTTTGTATATTATCTAAAATATAAAAAATAAAAGATTTTGCCGTCACGTGTAATTAAATTTTTTAAAATTATAGATATCTACTATCTAAACTATTATTTCAAAAAGATACTTATTTATTAGGAGTGAATAAAAATATTGCTACAATAAATAAAATATTACAAGTTTAGCAGGTTTTATAAAAAAATACTGTGCATGGTTACTCACGAGTCAGTTTTTTTGTATATTATTGATAAAGTAGGTAGCAGGTGAGATGCACATTTGTGTATTTTTTGGGAATCATGTGTGGCAAGTGTGAGTAAATTTGTGACCTACAATACCCTAATATAAAAATATCTACCAGAGCATAAATAGCTAATTTCTCTTCTTTTCTTTTTACAATTTTTTTTATTCTCCCACCTCACTCTTGTCCTGTCCTGAAGAGAACTGCACGAAACGAAGTCTAAAAAAACGGATCCCAATAAAAAACTGAACCCTAACCCTAGAATACGGGGCTTATCCTCTGCTTCATTTTCCGTTTGTTCGCTCCCGAAATCGAACCACCAGGTACGATAGGGGTTTGTCACTGAATCTTCACTGGGGTACGCATTAGGGTTATCTCTGCAATTTGTTTCGCTAGGGTTTGGATTTATATGATGGAATGCTCCGCTTCCTGTGTACCTTGTTGTTGCCGGCGATGACCGGGGGACGATGTCTTCCGTTGAAGGACATGGCAGAGGAAGGGGATGCCGCTGCCGTGGGGAGACCCTGTCGGTCTGACTTTGTGGCGGAAATGACTTGTGATTCTTCTGTACGTGAAATTGAAATTGATTACTTGTCCCAGGCTAGGAAAGCGCTCTCAGAACGTTCCCCCTTTGATGCTGCTGAAGAAACTTCGACTTCTGCTGCGCTCACACTGCCCAGTGGGTTGGCTGGCCTGCTGAATAGGCAGACTGATAACAGGAGACGTCCTAAGAAGTCCCATTCTGGTGGGCACAAGAGGAAATCGTCGACTAGGGCAAACCAGAAGAAGCCCGAGGATTCTAACATTTGGGTTGAGACTGAGGAGTACTTTAGAGACTTAACCTTGGCAGATATTGACTTCTTGTTTGAGTTCTCTCGCACTTCTAGTTTAGCTTTTCAGGACTATTTCTCCATTCCGCTGTTGGGAGATGTTCCGACAGACAATGTAGTTAGTAGTTATAGAGAGAATGAAATGGAGCCTGCTCCAAAAGTCAACCTAGGAGTGAGTAGTGAGGAAGAAAAAAAGGGTGATTTAGTGGGTAGTGAGGATCAAAAAAAGGGTGAATTAGTGGGTAGTGAGGATGCAAAGAAGGTTGGTGAAGCTGTGGATAGTGAGGATGGATTGTTGGTAATTGAGGCAATTGATGATGCTGCTGTTGAACAACCATGTCCTCAGGATGACAGGAATCAAGACAGTTCTGGTTCTTCTATCAGTTTAGAGTGGTTTTTGGGATGTAGGAATAAACTTTCTTTAGCTTCTGAGCGTCCCACCAAGAAAAGGAGGCTTTTGGGCGTTGAAGCTGGTTTGGAGAAAGTTATAATGACTTGTCCTTGTGATGAGGGTCAGCCGTTTTGCCATTATTGTGGCAGAGGAGACACTGGCAGTGACTCCAATAGGTTAATTGTATGCGCGGCTTGTAAAATGGCAGTTCACGGGAAGTGCTATGGTGTGCATGATGGTGTGGATGAGGCTTGGCTGTGCTCCTGGTGCAAACAAATGGGTGATGTTGATGAATCACTGAATCCTTGTGTTCTTTGTCCAAAGAAAGGTGGTGCATTAAAACCAGTTTGTAGCAGTGTGAAAGGTGCTGACTCAGCTGCATTTGTGCACTTATTCTGCTCTCTGTGGATGCCTGAGGTTTATGTAGATGATCTGGAGAAGATGGAACCTGTTATGAATGTGGGGGAAGTCAAGGAAACCAAGAAGAAATTAGTGTGTAGTGTTTGCAAATCAAAGTGTGGTGCATGTGTTCGGTGCAGCCATGGTATGTTTTGTTTATTGTAGCATGCAATTCTCAATTCTTAGGCCAATTTTGCATTGTTTTCTAATTATGACTAAAAGCATGTTTGTTAGACCTTCTGATCTGGCTTCACATAGCAATGCTTTTTAAGATCACATAATTTTGTTTATCTGTTGCCTTTTAGTCTGTGTGCAAGGATGACTGAGTTACATTCTGCTAAGATGATTTCTGTATTAAATCAGGTGTAGTGAAGTTGAATACAATTTAAACTCTTCAATGTGCATTTTTCTCAACTTCATAGATTAATTATCATGGTTCTGACCAAACATTTCAATATCTTTGCACGACATTTTTGTGTAAGATTGTTCTGTTCATTGAGTACTTGCATCCCGAAATTTATTCTTAGAAACATTATATTGATTAAAGAGCTTTAATTTTTTGATTGCAAAATGATGATTTAAATTGATGGGCATTAATCATTGTGTATGATTTTAGTTTAAAATATTGTTTTGGTACTTTAGGTTAGAGTTGTATTATATAACAGGACTTCTTCAAGTGTACAAGTGTTTTGGTTATTTATTATGCTCTTTGTCTCCTCGAAAAACACACTTTTATGTTTGTAATTGTAGTGCATCTTGACATGTTATTTTATTCTAAAATGTCCCTGGTTCTGGATAATTGTGAAATTAGGTTGAAAGGTGACGTTCTTTCCATTTTTTTTAAGTGAAGTATACAATTCAACTTAAACTGACTATCCTAATCCTGTTTTTGAATATTGCATATTCTCAGCAATGTCTGACTTGGACAATTGATGATTAGGCCTATTCTGTGATTGAAATATGCTAAGCAAGATTTTGAAATTACTTTTTGTAGTTGATTTACTTTTTCATGGTTCAAGATGTTAGTCATTAGTGTGACTTGCAATGAAATAGGATTTTGGTACTCACTTTTTTTCCACAATTTTTTTGTCTTTTCCCCTTCAACGTGATTTTGGGAGAAACTGAAGATACTGTAATGTGAAGTTTTGTTGGGGATGCACACACGTATTAGTTACCATTGTCTGATGGTAAACTTCAGATTATAAACATCTTTGCTGTTTCTCTTTTAACTACCCAGCATGCTTAATTTGAACCTGCTTATGTTGATATTCCGTTGACTTTTCTGTTTATGAGATTGGACCTTCGAGTAAACAAAGAACTCCTTGTCATATTAAGTATTTGTTTTCCCTTTCTATATTCTTGTTGGTAATGGACCTTGTGTCCAAAAGCCCATCTTTCCTCGTTTAGGAAGGTTAGAGGTGGGGATTACAGAATTCGGGGCAGTGTTACCAATGGGGGAAGGCCAAAAATTTGCCATATAAAGAATCCATTGTAGTCTATGGTGCCACCAGAGCAGGCCTCCCTTCACAAATTGCATATGGCTATTGGTGAAAGATGTGTCACACCACTCTGCCTTGGCTGCAATGGTGCCACCATTTTAGTGCATCTGCTCTACAAAAGTTATTAAGATAATTGGATTTCTTTTTTTATTTAAAGGATAAATTTATACCATGTTCAATTGCATCTGTTCATCTGTTGATACCCTGGTTTGTTATTCATGAGAAAACAGAATGTTAATCATCTCGATATTTTCTGGCGCGAGGAATAGTTTTGATTACGTTTCAGTTCTGAATTTGTCTTTGTACAAGTCTCACTGATTTGTGACAGGAAACCCATATAAAATAAGCTAAACGATATATAAACCATTTGGTATGCTCTTGAAAGCTGGGTAATTAGGCCTTTAAAATTATTATATCAACTACTGCAGATAGGTGTTTTATAAGTTTATATTTTGATGTATTGCATTTTGTATATAGGATTTTGGACTCAATCTTGTTAATGTAGTATTTTCTGAACAGGGGGACTGGATTATGCAGCTTTTCATTTTATTATTTTTCTCCCTTTTATTTATTATTTTAAGCCACGATGAATCATACATGTCTGGGATTCAAGAAGTTTTACAGTGGTTGCTAAAACTGCCCAAAAAAGGGAAAGATTTTTCATCTGGGGTAGGAAAGTCATTATTGGGCTAGTACACCCAGAGTCATGGAACTTGTGAGTAATTTGTTGAAACGGAATGACTACTTTGTTTTCTGTTTTAATTAATCAAATTCAGCATGTCCTAACCTTTTATTCATCAATTTTTCTTACCTTACCCCAGCAAGGTTTGGAATAGTGGAGTGAGTAAAGTTTTGAATTATAGTACAAAAATGTGTTTCTCATAATTAATATGTTTGCTAATGGTAATTGGGGCTTCTCATAGTGCAACCGACCTCCTTTACCTAGGTCTGAGTCCAGCTACAGGATCATAGGTGTGGAAAGTAGATTGCATAATTTTTAGTTGAGCGAAAAGGGTCATTGTAATACTAAGAAGAGCATTGAATGGAATTATTACGTGGGATCTCATGCCAGGGGTGGAAATAAGGCAGACCAAACCAGACCAGACTTGACCTTCGTTAAAAAAAAGTTTGAGCCCCTAACTTATTTATCTCTTTTTAAGCCTTTTTTAATAGTTCTGGTCTGATCTGTATGAATGTTTGACCTGACTTGCGAGCTTGTTCAATAGTTAGTTTTGTTATCAAGCCTTTTAAAGAGTAGTGTTGTATTATTTGTCCTAAATAGTCCCATTAGTTATTATTATGCATTAAATGTACTGTTTGTGTGTATCAGGTATATGTTATGTATAATTATGTGTATGTATACATAATATAACTTTGATTTACTTATTAGAAACCTATTTTGACGCTTGCTCATGGTTTTCTGGTACTTCCATACCATTTTTGTATGCCTTGCAGCTACTTTTTTCTAAATAGTAAATATTTCATTTTATGTGCTCGTTTTGATCTCTTGAGTTATGTTTGTAAGTTGTATTCTTAGCTATCTTATTCTCCTTACAACTTGCAAGTCATTTCTTCTGTGTGGTATTTTCAGGAAGCTGCAGAACTTCTTTCCACCCTTCATGTGCAAGGGAAGCTAGACATAGGATGGAGGTTTGGGCAAAGTATGGTAATGATAATGTGAGTAATCTGTATTTTTTTGGATAATGTCCATGTTCCCCTTTCCAAGAAGAAAGTAACAAAAAAATAAGCAAAATGTTGAATATTATTATCGGATCAATTCCTAAGCTGCCAATGGTTCCTCTTTTTAGTGACAACTGTCTAAACTGTTGTGCTACTTATGTGTCATGCTTTGTCAGGTTGAGTTGCGGGCTTTTTGCTTGAAACACTCGGATCTACCAGAGAGCAAAAGCATCTTGCCACAGGAAGCCTTTATAGAGGTTAGAAATGAATTTTCAGAAGCCAGTGACCTTCCAGTGACATTGCCAGTGAGTGGTGAACACAACTTGAGAGATTGCAGGAATGGAGGATTAGTCTCTGACAGTAATCCAGACAAATTGAACCATAATGACGAACCACCAGATGGAGGATTACCTGATTGCAGGTTAAGTGATCACATGTTGGGATGTGTTGCTGTGCCCCAACAAAATGTTGAAGTGGTAGAGAGAGAGAATGAGAATGCTGATGGATCTGATTCTAACAGTTTTGCTCTAGTTTTGAAGAAGGTATTATATGTATATCCATACATGTGTTTGTTTTGGATAAAGCTATAATTTTTGTAAACAATTGATCTTATTCCATGTTTCGTTTTAAACTGACATTCACTCTTTGGTAGTTGATTGATCGAGGAAAAGTTAACGTAAAAGATGTAGCATTGGAGATTGGCATTTCACCAGATACATTAACTGCAAATACAAATGTAACGCATGGAATTTGTCATGCTTTCTTTCTTGAAAATTATCATTCTTAGTATAATATTTGTTTATTAGTTTTATGTCCCAATCCTTTTCCTTGCAGGAAGCTTATATGGCCCCTGATGTCCGACACAAAATAGTGAATTGGCTAAAAAGCCATGTATATACCAGTGCATTTCAGAAGGGTTTAAAGGTCAAATTCAAACCAGCCAATGCATCCAAAATTGATAGTGGAGCCACGGATGGCTCTGATACTTTACCAATATCAGACTCGGGTTTGCTGGATCCTGTTGCTGTTAAGTCGGTTCCACCAAGGAGGAGAACAACCAATAACATTAGGATTTTGAAGGATAATAAAGTGATTTGTTCATCTGAGGGGGTTACAAGTGAGAATGGGATGCCGGTGCACATGTGCAGAGTAGGACAGCCCAACTGCGAGAATCCAACAAGTTCCAATGAAGCATCCATCCCCAATGCAACGGAAACGGTAAATTTACTTTTATAATTTATTTTGCTTTGTTTCTGAGTAATTAAATTAAATGTTATTGTAATACATTATTCTGAATGATTCAATACATTAAGAGTAACGAAGAGTCTGAAACTTTTTTTTCGGATTTCGTATTAGATAGGCTAGTTTTTTACCTGGTTCTTGAAGTTTTCAATCTCATTAATGACTTAACATTATCCGTGTTATTTGTTTTTCACCATTTATTACTTTGTGAATCTTGAACCACATGGCGATTTTTGTTTTCGTTCTTTCTTCCCTTGTGATCTTTGTTACCCTTCTCCTAGAACATTGTTAACATTTTTGCAAGGATTCTTTAAATACACAGTATAATTCTTTAGAATTTCAAAGTGGGCAGCTTCTTTCAACCATTCATTCATCTTTTACACCTTCTCTATTGTCTGATGGCTCACCTGTTGTTTGGAAGCTAATTAGTGTTGCCACCCAGATTTTTGTCACTCCTAGCCTGCCTTAGTCATGGCCTCTATGGGATTCTTCAAGGCTTGAGCAATTCTTACTTTACAACCTACTTTTGTGAAGTTGAGTTAGACTAAGTCATTCTAAGAGTTCTTTTTGTTGTTTTTTCTGCTGGTACTGCTTCTGCCTTGAGAAATCTCAGTTGTGTTTATACTCATTATAATGGTCTAAATTGCCAATTCAATTCTGATGTTGCTTGTGAAATTTCATGTCTTTCCTATTATTGTTAGTTTAGATCAATTTTTAGTTTTTGGACAGATGTATTTGCTTTCTTTTAAATTTGTTTCCGATGTTTTATATATCACTGAGCATTATGGTGGCTGCCAAAAGCTTAATGCAACCATTCTTTTCTGGGCCCGGGACTGGCAACTGAAGCCATAGGCTTTGCATGCACAAACTCAAAATACCTTGAGTAAGGATTATACTGTGAATGTGATATGCGGGTGACTGGTAAACCCCATTGCTGGAAGAATAAGTAGTACTTTTGAGATTGGGGCTGTGGGATGATTAGTGAGTTAACTTCCTATAAATAAAAAGGGGGTAAAGAAGGAGGTTTATACTGTGATTTTGTAGGAAATCCAGATTGATGTGGAGAGTCTAGTTTCTTGATCCGGTTTTTGATCCCATTTTTTTTAATTGTAATCCAGTGTCAGTGGGGTCTCATTTTGAATTTTGGAACTGGTTTTCTTGAAGCCATATTCTTTGATCTTAATACAGATTTTACTCTCCTTCGTTGCATGAGTTATATTTATGATGATATCAACAACTGCTTTTTGTAATTCATTTTTGGGAAGGTGTGATGCTTAACAGGAAAAGTAGTGTTGCTTGCTTTTCTTCTGTGTTCTTTGTTCTTCTTTATTAATCTGCCTACTTTCAAGAATGTGTTTTGCCTGACTATTGAAGTACTCTATCTTTGTGACATTGTATGACAATTTCATTGTAAGGTAGAATTGTGTGGGTTTATGAGCTTCACGTTATCTATATTTTTGGTCTTTAGTTGTCTTGGAACGGGATTTCCAATTGGACTTGTGTGATGCAAGGACAAGACGTGGGCAGTATATAAAAAAGAAACTATATTATGAATACGAATATGACATCCTTAATAAGGCCGTCTTGATGTTTTTCTTGGACGAACATGACGAATGGGGATATTTTGACCTCTCTAATCTTATTGATGAAAGAAATGAAATAGCAAAGAATATACTTATGTTATCAATCCACTGGTCTCCCCTGTTTAAATACCTTTTGGCAAATTGATAAAAAAATTGTGTGGCTAATCTTTACATTACAATTTCTGAAGGCTTCCCTTTTCCATCTGCTCCACAGAAACTAAAATTGGAAAAAGTATCATTTTTTTAACTATTTATTTTTAATGCAGAAATTACTCAAGTCCGAGGATATTTTTCAAGAAGTTCAAGGTATGGCTTTAATTACTTCCCTTTTCAGAGTTCATTAGTTACTTAGTATTTGGCAATTTCTTTCTAAATTCCCTTCCCCCTTCCATTCTGTTTCTTTTAAAGAGAGATGATGATTTTGTATGATGAAAACTTGTTTTTTGAGATTTTGGTTTGCTTTTAACTGTATATGTCTGAGCCTCTTCTGATTATTCTTTATAGAGTTATTGTCAATATGTTTTTTCCTCTTGCTGCTCTGTGTTTTTTAAAGTATGCATACTCATTTTTGCAGAGAATGCAGATAAACCTCACAAATCCTGCTTATCTGGGTACGTTTCAAAAGACAAGTGTAGTATTCGTTTGCAAAATCCTTCTACGCTTTCATATCAGCAATGTCTTGTTCATTCTGCTTCAGAACCATCTGATTCTGGTTTCATGTGAGCTTTTCAAAGTGGATATTTTAGTTATTTGCAGCATGTACTGTTTTCTGTCTCTTATTATGTTTTAGTAGAAGTTCTTTAATGTGAGGACTTTCATAGGTCGGTATTCTTCTTTAAAGCCAATTTTAATTTATTTGAAATGCAGAAAGGGTGCTGTCTCTAGTTACATTCATCCATTCATCAACAAGAAATTGCTGCAGATTCAGGATGGGGTGCCCTTGGAGAATGTTATATGTGAGACTAATTTAAATATTCTTTTAAGAGGTGTTTGGTATGGCTGTTCTAATTTCCTGAATGTATATATATATATATATATATATATATATATATATATATATATATATATATATATATATATATATATATAAACCTGTTTTTGTATAATGTTTGGGTATATGATATGTGAAAATCTTCAATTTCAAAAGTATGTCAAAACTTAAGTTTTTGTGTGGTATTGTTATACCCAAATGTAAAATATATAGGTTTCTATTTGTTTAGAAAATTAGAATGAGGCTCCTTAGTTGTTTTCTTTAATATCCCTTTGAAATTGTCTAACAAATTCCTATCTCAGCAGGTTCAACTGACAAGGGAAATTCGGGTTTGGTTGAATCCTTTGGAGCTAGCGGCTGCTCAAATAGCCAAAATCAGAACTTAACTGGCAGTGAAATATCAAAGCCTGATGAAGTAAAGAGGGAGCAATTGGTCAGGACTAAAGAAGTGGAACTTTTGGAAATTTCTCCACAAGATGAGTTGGAGGGGGAACTTGTTTATTTTCAATATAGGTTATTGCAGAATGTGGTTGCAAAAAGGAGGCATATTGGTGCGTCTCATTCTTCGTAAATTCTCATCAATTCCTTGTTTTAAAATTTAATTTGAAGTTGGTAATATTGTTTGGAACCAGGAATTTGTTCTCTCTTTTTTAAACATTGAGCGATAGTTATTCTTGATTTTGTAATTGCAGATAATTTAATCTACAGTGTTGCAAAGAGTTTACCACATGAGATTGATAAGGCACATCAACAAAGATGGGATGATGTTATTGTTAATCAATATCTACGTGATCTTAGAGAGGCAAAAAAGCAGGGCAGAAAAGAAAGAAAGCACAAGGAAGCACAGGCAGTATTGGCTGCTGCAACTGCTGCTGCTGCAGCATCTTCTAGGTCATTCCGGAAAGACACATTAGATGAATCTATGCAACAGGAGGTTGTAGATACTTTATTCTCTCCCTCTCTCTATAATCAGCTAGTTGTATTGACAACACAATATTATCCTTTTTTCAGAATTTTTTAAAATCAGACCATTTAAATGGAAGGACGGGTGCTTGTTCTCAACCAATGCCTCGAGCCAAAGAGACACTTTCAAGAGTAGCTGTGACTAGAACTTCATCGGAGAAATATTCGGATTTCTGCATGCCAGCTTCAGATTTTTCTAAGGAGCAATGTAAATCATGTGATATTTGTAGACGATCAGAGACTATTTTAAACCCCATCTTAGTCTGCTCTGGTTGTAAGGTTTTAGGACTCATCCCTGGTCTTTTTCATGTATTTGTTTCACTTATCTATGTTCCATAGTAATTGTTATTCTGTTGCAGGTTTCAGTCCACTTAGATTGCTACCGTAGTGTGAAAGAAACGACAGGTCCGTGGTACTGTGAGTTATGTGAAGATTTGTCCTCTAGAAGCTCTGGGGCATCTGCCATCAACTTTTGGGAGAAACCTTATATTGGTGTAGAATGTGCTCTCTGTGGTGGTACTACTGGTGCTTTTAGGAAGTCTTCTGACGGTCAATGGGTTCATGCTTTCTGTGCTGAGGTTAACTATTTCCCTTTGAATTCTTTGGGAGATTGCTCTTTCTTTCTTTAATTCCTAAGTTTGGTTAAGTGGTAACTTTATTTGGAATACTTTCTAGTGGGTTTTTGAGTCTACGTTCAGAAGAGGACAAATAGATGCTGTGGAAGGAATGGTATGGGCCTAAACTGCTAATTCCTTAGTTTGAAGTTCCACCCTCCTTGCTCCTGCTTGTTAACTTGGAAAAAGAATTGACGTATCTTTTCTAACACCTCTGTCTTCATTGTTAAATGCCAGGAAAGTGTGCCAAAAGGCGTTGACACTTGTTGCATCTGCCATTGCAAGAATGGTGTATGCATGAAGGTAATGGTAACATAAAAAATTGAATTTTCTTCTTTATCCTGTTTCAATCAATAAGCTTTGAAATTAACGTTTTTATTTGAAAGTAAATGTTTAAATGGTGAATGCAGTGTTGCTATGGGCATTGTCAGACCACTTTCCACCCATCCTGTGCTAGAAGTGCTGGTTTGTACATGAATGCAAGGACTGCTGGTGGCAAGGTTCAACACAAAGCTTACTGTGAAAAGCATAGTCTGGAGCAAAAAGCGAAGGTTAAATTTTGCCTCTAGGAATAAAATGTTCTTTATTTGTCTAGCTTGATCGTATCCTGAGTTTGTGCTCCTAATTTTATTCAGGCTGAAAATCAAAAACATGGAATTGAAGAGTTAAAAAGTATCAGGCAAATTAGGGTGAGACTTCGTTTCCTTTTTTGTTTTAATCAGCTTCCACATTATTGTTTGAAGGACTTGATAATAGGATGCATTGTCCATCGAACTTTGGATGTTCTATTTGTAGACATCTAAGCCTGCTTAAAATATATGTTCATCATTATAGTTATTTGTGCATAATATGTTTTCTGTTTTGAAGTCTGTTAGTGAAATTTATGTTAGGCATTATTTGAAGTTTATCAGATAACTTATTCTTCCTGTGTTTCTGAAACAGGTTGAACTAGAGAGATTACGTCTCCTTTGTGAAAGAATTGTCAAACGTGAAAAAATAAAGGTAATCATTTGTCAAATTTGCCATAAGAATCTCAATTGTTCTTACGTTCCTTCATTTGGCAATTATGACTGATGAAATTTAATTGCCAATCTCAGAGTGATATATAGAATCTCTATGTAGCATTTTCAATTAGGTTGTAGATTCTCATGTTTGGATTTTCTTTCACTTCGCTGTCGTGCATGGCGATTTTGATTTACTTGTATTGTGGGCATTTACAGCGGGAATTAGTACTATGTTCACATGACATACTTGCCTTTAAAAGAGATAATGTTGCGAGGTCTGTGCTAGTTCATAGCCCTTTCATCCTTCCGGATGGTAGTTCAGAATCAGCTACAACGTCTCTAAAAGGGAACACAGAGGGATACAGATCATGCAGTGAACCACCCCAAAGATCAGATGATGTTACTGTTGACAGTTCTATTTCTGCTAAGCACCGTGTCAGAGTTGCCATATCTATGGATGCAGACCCAAAATTGGATGATGACTGTTCAACCTCGCAGAGCAAATATAACCACAAGATCCCAGAAAGAACACAATTTTCTGGCAAGAAGATTCCTCATAGAGCTGCTGCTGCTGCATCACGAAATATTTTGGATGAAGGTGGATGGAGATCCAAATCTAGAAAGGTGAGTAATGACAGACTTCAATGTTTAATTATCATTTTTTTTTTAATTTTTCAATGAGATATGTAGTCTGTGCCTTATGGATTTAATGGGAGAAAGAACTTCTCAAGTCTTTCTTTGCAATTGCAGCATGCTGAAACATTTGGAAAAGAGCTTGTTATGACGTCAGATGAAGCATCCATGAAGAATTCAATGCTGCCAAAAGGATATGCATATGTTCCTGCTGATTGTCTGTCAAATGACAAGCACTCTAACGAGGATATGCATGACAGATAGTGTTGGATCCCATCCTGGTTCTTTATTTTGCCCTCGAGGCTGACATCCATAATAATTGATGCCATGCGATTTTGCGCTTGGGGGAGTTTTATTTGAAACTGAAAATGGCAAAATGTAGAGATAGGGTTGATCATACTGAATTGTTGCAAAATGTTGCTTTCTGCTCTCTGCGGTTGCAAGTTTTGTTAGCATTGTTGTACATTCCTTATGAGAGTAAACTGTACAGTGGATGAGCATATCTTGCGTTTACTTGTATTAGAAGGGGGCATGCATTCCGTTTTATTATTGACACTCGTGAGAATGATCAAACGGAAGCATTCCTTGTAATCATCATACAAGGGAGGATCAGGGAATTACATGTTTTTCTGTAAAGTTGATGTACATATTTTATGACAGTCGTAGTAATCTGAAAGGGGTAGCGCTCGGCATCAGATCCACCAGCATATAAATTATATTCAACTTCCACCCAAATTTGTATTCCCCCCTTTATACTGCATTTCTATGGTGATGATTCTTGTGATTACTGAAATCCCTGATATCATAAATTGTAATGTAGGTAAGTGATAATTGATCTATGCATTTTTGTTGTCGATAGACCATTTTCTTTACTTTATATAAAGGTGACTTTTGAATTATCTCTTTTGAAAATTTTCTAGAAAATGATATCCATAGAAAGATTTGTGGAATAAAATTTTTAAACCAGGATTTTTGGAAGAAGCTATAAATTCCAGAATGAATTTTAAACTTAATTTTTGGGAACAAGGTTTTTGATATATATAAGATGTTATCTGAAATAAGGTTTTTAGAACATATGAGGTGTGTTTTGGAACAAGATCTTTAAAACAAGATTTCTGGAAAAAGTTTCTCAAAGTATAAACGCTGTCTTTTGGAACAAATTTTTCTGAAGAAGTTTATTACTAAACTCACCGTTTTATTCTCTCTTCTCAAAGAGTGCAGCGGTGATTGTGGCTGCAGCAGTAGTATGGTACAGTGAAGAGGCTTTTGATTTTCTTTTTAGAATTCGGTGAAGATAGCAATGTTTGAGGTGCAGAAAGAAGAAACCTCAGTGATTCAACGAAAGTTTGGGGACTGGGCTTTTTCCTTACCCATTATTTTCTGAATTGTGTGATTCATTGCTCAAACAATTTGATTAAATAAGATAAACTATCTGCTTTTTACATTGTTGATTTGTGATTTATTCATTTATGTGTATATTTTAATTACTTGTATATGGTTTAAATCAACCTTTGAACGTTTCTTTGTCCTTTGGACATAAAATAAGGGCCATAATGGTTTAGTTTGTTGGTCGACGTTTTAATTTTAAGAAAACTAATTATTTCTGAAAATGTTTTAAAAAATTGAGTGAGTTACTGTTGATTTTAAAATTAATCATTTAAAGTTTAGTTTATTACATGTCATTATTAAGGTTTTAGATTTGACCTCAACTACCATTAATGTGTTAAATATGTGTCCTACAAGGTAAAAACATTACAGGTATTTCACATAAAAATTGTCATGGTGAAAAAAGGAGAGAACAAAGGTTTATTTGTTTCTAAAAAATCTTTTCAATCTTTTGGGTATTTGCATTATTTCTATTTAACACTTTTCGAATTATGCCTCAGTTGACAGGCTTAATTAGTTTTAAGTCTTCCACATATTATCGAATTTTGTTTTGAGAGGTTAATTTATTGTTTTCAAAATTGAATATATAACAGATTATACAATTTTAATTTAAGTTTTTGAAAAAAAAAATTATGCTACGATTTATTAAAAAGTGAATTTAATCTAATATAGTCTCAACTTCAGTCTGTAAGATAAAATTTGATTAGTTAAGGTTCAAAATATCACACCACAATTCCTACATCTATCTATTTGTGTCTTCATTGTTAATTCTCTCAACTATATTTGTTTTTCTATTTCAATCATAATTAGTATTTTGTCAACTATATTTAGTTTTCTTTTTATTTGTTTTTTCCATAGTTTTTATTTTTGTAATTAAATTCATTTCGTTTGTTTCATTTCGTATATCATTCACAATAATAAAAACATGCGCTCAGCATTATTATGTTTTCTCTTTCTAAAGTGTGTTTTCTTCTTCTTCTTCCTTTTCTCATCATGCGTTGGTACACTTGTGTTTATTTTATTATCTTATCGGAGCCTAATTTTCTTCTTTATAGATAATGGTTAATTTTGTCAACTTAACGTAAGCACATCCGCATCCATTCAAATTTCTCGTCACTTGTTTTGACCTTTTTCACTTGTGAACATTTACTTAAACCCAAAAGGTACATATTCAACAATATAAAAACTGGAAGCAGAAACTGTGATTTCATAATTTCTTATTTAAAAGAGATATAAAAATTGGATTTTAAACCTAATTTAATATTGTAAAATCGATTTATAAGATGATGGAGATTCTACGTCGACTAGAGATAAATTAATTTTTATAATATATAAATGAGTGCAAACCTCACCTTACAAATTTGTTTTGTAAAATTGAGTTAAATTTAAAGTCTAAATTATGTACTGAGTTTTTTTGTGTTGTCCTCTTTATCTTATATTAAACAATAAAAATACATGTTAATACTTTAAATTTTTTTGTAATATATTTTAAAATTTTAAAATTAGAAGTCATTGAAATATTTTAAAAACACATCAAAATAACATCACATAAAAATTGAATTGAAATCTAAATTTATTGTGTTATTGATTATCAGACCAATATCGAACAATACATTAATATTTAATTTTATACATAATATATATATAAAGTATGTTGAAAGTCACATAGACTGACATTTATTCCAAAAGATAAACATGTTGAATATCCCAATCGAAAATTTTCGCCCCCATTTGATGGTATAAACAATATCGATGGTATGGCCTGATGTTGTTGACTTGAACTATTCTTCACTTTCACAAATCATTAGTTAATTATACCATTTATCACTTTCGTAGAGATTTACTTATCTGTATTTCGCTTTCACAGTGTACAATGCTGACTTCTTATTCCTAACCACACTTCTGAATCACATGCCTTTAATTCAAATATTGCGTTTGGTGTGGAATTTTTTAGTGACAAGGTGAAAGAAAAAAATGCTCTTTTGTTTGACATAAAAGGTGATAGTAAAATTAGAAACAGTGGGTAATAGTTTATGAGTCTTACAATTTCCCATTCCCTTTTTCAGAAGATTTAAGATGGAATAAGAAAAAGGTCAAATCATAACTCTTTAACTTTTTTTTTTCCCTTTCCTTTATGCTTTTATCTTACCAAATAAAACCTAAAGGGTTTGCACCAAATTTTCAGTGTTTGGGTTCCATCAAAATCACCAAAATCTAAACTGCAGGAAAAAAAAAAAAACCGTCCTGTGAATGGAACAGTGACCCATGTAAGAAT
>Ga0214544_1000541_pt1 | contig 70120 bp, 29 predicted proteins | sample CNSS3metaG_FD_160074 | JGI IMG/M metagenome (GOLD analysis project Ga0214544, IMG submission 160074) | Root nodule microbial communities from cowpea collected in UCLA plant growth center, Los Angeles, California, USA - CNSS3 | ecosystem: Host-associated > Plants > Roots > Nodule | place: USA... | reverse complement strand
ATATTATGGGTGGTCAAATTTTAAGTTGTCATCCAAATTGATTTCATCATATTAGAAAGGTTTAATGTGTACAAGAAATTAAATAAGAAACTCAAACCTTTTAAGTTAGTTATTCAAATTTATTAATTGTTCCTGCCGTATCCAATAAACCTATATGGCTTAGAAAAATTGAAACCCAAGAAGATTTAAGTATTTATTCCTTCCTTTTATCATTGAATTTGGGATATTTTTTATTAGTATTTTTTATGAATTCCCATTTAAATTTTTATATTTGATCTTTGGTGTTAAAAAAGTAAAAAAGAAAAATAGTCTCATGAGTAAAAACGAATGTAATAATCACAATACATTATATTCTATTAACTAAATTTTTTAATTTAAATTATTATATTATTTTTCTTTTTTTCCTTTTCAACGTGTAAATAAAACTATTGATAGTTTGTAAAATTAATAAATATTTTATATTATTTTAAAGTTTTAGTTTGTGTAATTGTTTATTATTTATATAATTATTTGAATTTTTTATGTTATTATTTGATATTTATATAATTATAATATTTTTTTAATATTTAACTCCATAAAAAAAGAGTATGTTATTTTAATATTAAATATTTTGTTAGTATGATGATTTTTATTTTTATTTAAAAAAAAATTAATTAATATTTGAAATAATAAAAATATGGATGAGTATAAATATAGGAGTATATCTGTTATCCAATAAAAAGATAAAAATGATACGTTAAATATAAAAACGAGAATGAAAATAAATTTTTATTACCCAAGTGAGAAAGAGAGAGTGAAACCCGATCCTTTCACATCCCTTGTCTTTCTTCCCTGCAAGATCATTATCATTATAGTGATTCCGTGAGTTGGTAGGAGCACCCTAACCAGAGTAAGAAGGCCTCTGCTTGTTCTGAACGGTCAGAATTGAATTTGCAAACACAAACTCATTCCAAAATGCAAGACACCAAACCTTGTTCCTTTCATCAACTGGACCACACCAAACTCGTTTAAGATTCATACCAGCCGTCAATAATGAATTCAAAAATCAAACTACACATTTTTTGCAGCGACCAAAACATTGTTAATCAGCGTCATAATGTGCTAAACATCACAACCAGAGATAAGTAGTGTCTGTCTTTCTCCTTCAGATTTTTAAGATTTTTGTTCTCAGCCCTCAGTCGTTGAACTCGTGAGGGTTGTCGTTTATGCACAAACTTCGAGGCAATTCAATTAGCGGTTCACAATCACCAGAAGCTAAAGGTTAACCACAATTATTGTTGTACTTGCTTTGATCATGCTGGGATAGACCACACTTGTAGGCTCCACCATATTCATCATGCAACTTTTTTTAAATATTTCATCAAAGATCATCATCATACCTTTTACGGTCCAACAAATTTCACATCTCTTTATTTTTTTATAATTATAAAAATTTTACATTCTAACTAATTACAAAAAGAAGTTAACGATGATACTATTCCTAAACGTTAGTTAGTGTGAAGTAGTTGTTGAGTTGTGTTCATATCACCTACTTTCTTTGCAAACTTCCAATTTAATTTGTACTGCAGTGGCTGTCATGTTGGAAGCTCTACGTTTCAAAAAAATTGTTGACTCAGAAAAAAACGTGATTAGTGCGACTAAATGCTAACGACACAGTTTTAATCTTCCTTACCATAATCGAAAATCTCAACACGTTATTTTGGTGTATTTTTTCCTTTCGTTTTCGTTTTATTTGTTTATTTAATTTATCTCGTGATCAAAAAGATCTATGATTCGATAACCGGCAATTTCTCTTATTATCCAAATTTTCATTTAACTTAGCTTTAGACCGAGAAGAAAAGAATATGATATATATTTTTATTTATACATCAAATATATCTCTTACTTATCTATTTATTCTCTTATTATGTTAACAAGTTTTGCTTTAAGTTTAACGTAAATAATGAAAAATGGTTGACTATATCTTATAAACAATATAAAATTATCTCAAATATCACTAGAAAAAGTTTGACTATCTAAATCATTTATAATATCAGAAAATGATATAATAAAAACTCAACCACCTAGTTGCGTTATATCTAAATAATTTATCTTTTAATTATACTTTTAATTTCTCCAGTTTGGACTAGACCCAATTTTGGTCTCCGAGTTGTTTTTTATCAGTCAGAATCTTGGTTTTAAATGATATAAATTTGCCTTTTTTTTTATCGATATCATTCTACCTATAACTTCAAAATTCTAATCTTCTACTCAAAATCTTCACAAATCAGTTAACTTAATTATCTACCACTCATAATTTATCAATCAAAACTTTAATCTTAGTCCAATATAAATAAATAAAAAAACTTCAAATTTCCCGTCATCAAACTCTTATATCTTACATCTTTTATGCGTAAACTAAACTTCTTTATATCTAAAAATTTTAAATTGTATATTTCATATCTTAAATCTACCACAAGGCAGTATCAGCAAAAACCAACTAGTTATGATAGAGATGACGATATTGAAAAATCTTTTGAAACTACAAAGAAAATTCTCTTTAAGATATTAATTTTATTTATTTATTCAGTAAAAATCTACGCCGTTAGTTGTTAACTTGGTACAAACTATGGAATCCCTATTCTCTATAAATGTCCAACTCTAACGCCCCTTCCTCACAGAAAACCCTGTTTCCAACTCTGCCATCTTCTCACCAACCCTTCTCCCTTCCTTGCAACATTCGTAATCACTTCACCATTGTTAACTCTGATATCCAACGTTCAGAAAACTGAAGAAGCAGCCATCATGATCTCTTTAACGAAATGCTCAGCGTCATCGCTCACTTGTTCTGCTTTCTCAACCAGAAAACTTCCCCTAGCAAGGCCTCAACTTCTCACATTACCAACCGTTAACAACGTTGAACAAAGCATAAGTCCCTCTCAGTTGTGCTCCCAGAAACCGCTGTACCTTTCATCCACAGAGAACATGGCATTGGTGAAGAGAAAGAGGGTGACGGAGTGCCAGGCCTACGAGGCTGACAGGTCACGCCCCATAGAGATTAACATTGAACTTCCGGGTGAAGATGCTGCTCAGAGGGTGAAGATTGGGGTGTATTTTGCCACCTGGTGGGCTTTGAATGTGGTCTTCAACATCTACAACAAGAAGGTTTTGAATGCTTTTCCTTACCCCTGGCTCACCTCCACTCTCTCCCTCGCCGCTGGTTCCCTCATGATGTTAATCTCCTGGGCCACCAGAGTTGCTGAAGTCCCAAAAGTTAACTTCGATTTCTGGAAGGCCTTGTTTCCCGTAAGAAAAATCCTTTTTTTCTTTCTTTCTATTTTTTGCATTTTTGTCGTTTTCCTAGCTATTTGCATGTGGGCGAAGAAACACTCATGATGTGATTGGCTATAAACTGTTTGTGAAAAGTTTTATTGTAAATTGAAAAACTTGAGAGAATTCAATAAAGTAATTCATTCTCTGTGTGTGGTCAAATGGTGTGACGATGCGAGTTTAGTTTGAAAGGCTGATGATACAGTAGTACTCAATTTCAACTTTTTTGTGCAGGTTGCGGTGGCGCACACAATTGGGCATGTTGCTGCAACTGTGAGCATGTCCAAGGTTGCTGTCTCTTTCACTCACATCATCAAGAGTGGAGAGCCTGCTTTCAGTGTCCTGGTGTCAAGGTTCTTGCTTGGGGAAGCGTTCCCCATGCCGGTTTATCTGTCACTGATGCCAATCATTGGTGGTTGTGCACTAGCTGCCGTGACTGAACTCAATTTCAATATGATTGGTATGATTACTTACTGAACAGCAAGTTTCTGACTTTGACAAATGTAGAATCTTTGTTAGTTCAACACTCTAAATGACAAATTTTGATTGTTTCAGGCTTCATGGGGGCTATGATATCCAATTTGGCATTTGTGTTCAGGAATATATTCTCAAAGAAAGGAATGAAGGGAATGTCTGTTAGTGGAATGAACTACTATGCCTGTCTTTCCATAATGTCTCTGTTGATCCTCACACCTTTTGCCATTGCTGTGGAAGGCCCCAGGGTTTGGGCTGCAGGCTGGCAATCAGCTATGTCTCAGATTGGTCCAAATTTTGTGTGGTGAGTACATCTACAATCTTCCATTGAAGGTGTTGTATTTGAAGTTTTTAACTGTTGAGTTCTTTAAATTAGTCCAACAAGATTTCTTATTGTTCTGCCTTTAATTTCGTGATTCTCTTGAGAAAATGTTTTGAAGTGGTGAATTTTTATGTTTGCAGGTGGGTAGCTGCTCAGAGTGTCTTCTATCACTTGTACAACCAAGTCTCTTATATGTCTCTGGATCAGATTTCTCCATTGACATTCAGCATTGGAAACACAATGAAGAGGATTTCGGTCATTGTCTCTTCTATTCTTATCTTTCACACCCCTGTTCAGCCCATCAATGCTCTTGGTGCTGCCATTGCAATTCTTGGCACTTTCCTCTATTCACAGGTGCATTAATCATCCCTTAAAGCATTTGATTTGTGAAAACAAAGTCAAATAAGCAATATTTTTTTATATATGGAAGAATTTGAATACATATCAAGGTGTTTACTATATAATGAATGCACTCTATTAGTGATACATCGGACACTGTCATGTGTGTTAAAGAAACTGACAGGTTTCGTTAATTCTGTGAACAGGCTAAACAGTGAGGCTGAAATTTTGAAGCTGTAATGTAACAAAAGGGAAGAATGACTCATGGTTGGAGCTCAAAGTGTCACTGATGAGGATAATGGCATTATTAGCTATTAAGTTATGTCGTCAATAGGAATTAAGTTGCTTTCTTTTTGGGGTCATATCCGCAGAATTTGTAATCATGTTTTGTGTAAATGAGATTTAGAAGGATGGAGTGCTTACATATTGAGGCTAAAAGTATATGAAAAAAATCTTCAAAAGATCATTGTAAAATCACTTAGAGCAGTGCGTCTTCCAACTTTCGCTGTTGAAGCTAAGTATTTGTTTATAATTAATTTCTCTAATATTACTAAAAGTTAATATTTAAATCAAACTATTTACTTATTTTAATTTTTAACTAAATTTGTCTATACAAATCAATTGTTCATTCATCTTCTAATAGACAATAAAAATTATTATTTTTACTTTAATATACAGCAATACAATTTTTTTATTTTAATCTTTAATGATATCATACATTAATGTCACACATTCAATAATATCATGATTATTGATTTGATAATTTTGTTGACATTGCACATTTGAAGATCCCATCATGACATCAAGATAATGCCCTCATTATTACTAGGTTTAACAGATAAAATTAGGATCAACGAATTTATTATGGAACCAACCATTTTTTTAAGACCAAAAAATCTTTTATGAGTGCAATAATTCTTTTAAGAGTAACAAATCTATTATGGAGTGGAAGCAATCGGTCTCCTATGTCAAAAAAGTCTATAACGGGAGCCATCAGTTTCTTAAAATAATAAAAAAAATCTTCTAGAAGAGCAACTGGTCTCCTAAATCTCAAAATCTACTGTGGGGCAACTAATCTCCTAAATGTCAAAGTCTGCTATAATCTCCTTTATCAAGAGACCATTAAGAAAGAAGAACATAGTGCTACCCCAACTCTTTCAAAATAAGGAAAAATCAGTGGGCAGGTACATTATTCTATATATTTTGAAAAACAAACTCTAAAATCAAGGTTTTGAAGGTGACACCCATAGTTCATAAAGATATCATCTATGAAAAAATATTTACACAGCTTGCGCACGTACGCTATCCAATTCTTTAGGTACGCAAAAATAAAAAAGATAGCAAGGCCAAGAAATTCTCAATTAAAAAACACAAACATGCAAAATACGATATGCAACCAAAGTAATGCCCAACACAAGTACTAAAGTGTTGCACTAAGCACACATCCAAAACGATTACACCAAGTAAAACTCAATCTAAAAGACATAAATTGTATTTTCAACAGGAACATGTAGGAATATCAACAAGTTGACCGACCATCCACAACTTCTTTCGTCAGATTTAAACTAGTAAAGTTCGTATCTGGATAAAGCATCTTTGTTTGCTCCATAGTTGTTGTGAATTCCTCTCAAAAAGACTTAACAATAAAGTCTTTGGCATCCTCCAGATCAATCTTCATTCTTTCCAAATTGGTGATCAAATTAGAATTGCCTTGGTCAAATCAATTTCCTTCTTCTCCCATCCAGCTCGATCCTCTTGTATTTTGTCTCGATATTTTTCATAATCATATTTCACGCGTAGGAATTTATCATAGAACTCATCCCTCTCGTTTGGAAGTTTGAAAATCACGGACCCATGTCAAAGTCCATAAGTCCATACCTGGTCAAGCTTTATCATAGCCTTTATGTTCCAAAGAGATAAAGGCTAAGGGGTTGTGTACTGATAGGCCTAACCAGTCGTCCTTTTTTTGAGTAAGTTATTTTGAACAAGTTTTCTTCTAGTCTCTACACTCCAACGAGCTAAAGGCTAAGGGGTTGTGTGGTGATAGGTACAACCGGTCAGTCCCTTATTGAGTAAGTCATCTTGAACAGGTTTCCTTCTAGCCTTTATGTTCCAAAGAGTTAAAGGTTAGGGGGTTGTGTGGTGATAGGCCCAACCAGTCAACCCAATATCGATTGAATACTTTAGGAGGAGAAATAGTAGATGTTGCCTAGGATGTCCCATGATGATAAAAGAGGGAATTAAAGAGATAAGTCAGATAACGGACTATAAAGAGTAACGAGTGCGTTAAAGTGACATTAAAAGAGTCTTAAGGAGACTAGAAAAAGTAAAATAAAGAGTGACATATGACAAAAATAAAAAATAAAAAACACTTTGAATGCTCTGACTAATCAGATTCCGGTCTTTTTTTAACTAAAACAGTGAAAATAAGAAAAATGATAAAATATAAATATAAAAGTTAATAAAATAATGGAGTTACTATTTAAGATTATCGTAAGATTGTGATACTCAAATTAATAACAATAACAGAAATTATAGAATATGAATATAAGCATTAATAAAATAATTGAGGTAGTGCTGCTTTATGTATAAGATTTATCAATGTTCACATACTCTTGAACCTAAACTAAAATATTTTGAAAATATTTGAAATAAATAGACGGAGCTAAACTCAATTATTTTCCTGTCTAATCTGAACTTTTGGTGATATAAAATCAAATCACGTATAGTTAAAGGAGAGCATGTGAAATATCAATTTCCCTGGATGACATCTTAGCCATTATGGGTTGTTTTTGTTTGTTTGCATTCAAGTATTTGTTACTCCACATTCCCTCAAACACACACAACATGGAACTTCCACTCCTACCACTCCTTGCACTAAGCTTCTCTCTCACCATTCTCTTCGGATGGGTTTCTGCTGATTTTCTATCCCTCAAACACCATTCAACTTCTTCATTTCCACCGAACTTTCTTTTCGGAACTGCATCTTCTTCGTATCAGGTTCTTTCTCCGTGAAACACTGTGATTGGTTATTCTTCTTATTTTCTCCGGTGAATGATTTTGCCAAACAATGAACAATTTCGCAGATTGAAGGAGCTTACTTGGCTGATGGAAAGGGGCTAAATAACTGGGATGTTTTCACTCACAAGCCAGGTTCACATTTCTTACTCATTATTTTCTAAAATACTTATTTATTGGGAAAGAATCCATAGCTATTTACATGGTTCTACATTTCAGGAACAATAACTGATGGAAGTAACGGCGATGTTGCTGATGATCATTACCATCGTTATAAGGTACCATCTTGCATACTTCTGTTTCTGCTTCATCCAACGCTTCCTCTTCCTTCTCTAACAAAACTTATCAACACAAATAATTATTATTTTTAATAATCCTGGGTTTTATTTGGGACGATGTTTTCAAGATTCTAACAAAACAAATTTCCTGATAATATTTCTTTTAAAAAGTCTACCTCAATCTATCTCACTCTTTTTCCTACATCTGAAAAAATAAACTTTCACGTCTCTTCCATTATATATAAAATATCAGTGTAAACCTTTCGCTATGAAATGTGTAAAAAAAAATATAATAGCATAATTTAATTTTAATTTTGATGCTTATTTTTATAACATTAAAAATAAAATAAAAATAAAACTACAATTATAATAATGACTGAATACTGAAGAAAAAGAAAAATAAAACTACAAATTTTTAAAATATATATGGATAAAAAATATAATCAAACTAAATATTTATATAATTATTCCTTTTCAAGAAGTCAAAATTATTAAAATTAGATTTATGTCATTTATATATATATATATATATATATATATATATATATATATATATATATATATATTTATATATATATATATATATATATATATATATATATATATATATATATATATATATATATATATATATATATATAGCATGTTTTTGTTTATGTAACATGTATTCTATATTTGTACGTGGTTCATGTTATCCATCGTTTTTCAAGTTGCTTTCTTTAGTATAAAATAAATTGCACACCCTAATTTTAATCATAAAGCTTTTCTGACTGAAAATAATAGTAGACGAAGGGGTGATAAGAAAATATAAGTTAAAAGTTAATTTGAAATTAACCTGTTATTACTGAAATAAATATCCACCATGGGTGTAGAAAGAATGACGTTAGGAAATTATTGTTGAAGAGAAATATAAAAGTAAAGTAATTAAAACTAATAGAGTAAACTTTACTTTATCAATCATAAAATATTTATAACGTTTTACTTTAAGTGATTGTAAATTAAAATAAGGAAAAACTGAGAAAGTACTCGCAATAATTATGATTTTAATATTAATGAATCAATTTTTTCTTCACTATATTATTTCTATTTGGTTATAATGAATCGAATTTTCAATAAGTTATTTTCATGTACCATTGAAAATAGATGTCGTTTTCTTTTTTTATAATAATAAAAATAATATATTTAATTTAATTATAAATATAAATATAAATATTTTACTAGATATTTATTTTATAAGTATCGTTTTTATTATAAATAGTTATTTTAGTTTTAAAATAATTTAATTTAAATAAATAGTCAAAATGAAAAAAACAGTTAAATTTAAAAAAAATTAATGAAATAATTATTTTAATTTAAAAAAAAAAATATAAACCTTCTTCTCAAAATAATAGTATAAATAAATACAAAGTACCAACTTGCATCGATCTTGCAGCTTTCAAATAGAGACTGGTGGGAGCCTTAAAATAGAGCCTAAATGGTGTCAATCATTTCCAATTCAACATTTTTTTTCTTTTTTGTACTTTATCCTATCTATGAAATTAGTTAATTAACTATGGGAGAAACTAATATTTTTTTTTTGTAATTTTTACTGAGTTTGATTGTATTTATATTTTATTCTTGATCAAATAAAATTAGGTTGGACGGTAAAAAAACACCATTCAAATTTAGTTTGATTATTTAGTATGTCGAATCAAATGAATTTGGGTAGGTGCATGAGAAAAAATAATTTAAATTAAAAGCAATTAAAATAATATTATTTTATTAAATATGTGTACATATTTTATATTTTATGTATTAAATTTATATGTAATAATAAATTTAGTTTTATTTATAAGAAACAAATTTTAGAACAAGATTTTAAATTTTCATTTATTGTATCTAAATTATCTTTATTTATTTATTTATTTTAGAATGGGCCTAATGATTTTATATAAAACTAGTTTGAGCACAAAAAAAAAATTCTAATCGGTAGGAAATGTGGGTTGAGGTAAAGCTATTTAACACTTTATGGATAAGATATTTTACTTGTGAATTCCATTTCAATGAATAGAGTACTTAAACAAGTTGAAATGAATCTAAGTCCACTTCAATATTGAGGATTGGTTGAGGGTTTAGATTCATCTTTAAGATAAGATGTCATTTTCTTTCATCTATCATATTTTATATTTCATGACTACAAATCATTGTTGGTGTCATAATTTTTCCTTATTAATCAATTTAATTACTATACAATGCTTTTTATGAATTTACTATTTATATTAAGTTACTAGACCAACTCTAAAATAATATATATAAAATATAGCCCAAATAATAATTAAAAATAAAACACTGCATTATCTGGAATGGATAGAAAACAAATTTAAACACGAAAGACAGAAAGACAGAATGGTCTATTTTGATTCACTTTTTTTTGACACATTTTTAATTCATTGTGTATTAGATTAAAAGTGAGTAAAAGAAATACAGCAAAATATTATTATTCATTCAATAATAAAAAATCCAATTAAAAATAGCAATAAATATTTTTTATAATAAATATATTATTTATATTAGCACGTAAAAGATTAATTTAAAGAGAAATAATTTATAAACATCAAACATTTTAATAAAGTGAGAGTATTAAAGAATTTAATTTGTTTAAAAAATGTAAATTATTGTAATTTTTTGGACCAATAAAGAAGTATGTACGTAGATATTAAATTCTAAAAACAGGAAGATGAGATCTTAGTGGCAGCAGATATCTATTTTTGTCAACGCATCTTTAGTTAAGTCTAAAGTAAGATGGTGATAGTGGGCCAACCAGCATTAACTTATGATTTCGTCTATTTTTTAGTTAAAATTAATTTAAAAAATAAAATATGCTTAATATTATTTAGAAGATTATATATATGATAACTTTTTAATATAAATGATGACTATTTACTATTTAAATTCTAATTAAAAATTACAACAGAGTAACTTATTATATAAAACTATTAATTTTCTCAATTTAATAAAAAAATTATATAATTGACAAATATAGAATGTATAACCTTTAATATAACTTAATAATATGATTTTCTTTTTGTTATATATATATATAGTTTGAGCCTTGTTTGCTTGAGTCCATTAGACAAGTCCTGGAGTAAAATAGAAATTTAGTTCAGTTTGAGACATTCAACATTTAATTTAGTCACTAAAAATGATATTCTGGTTGTAAGTAGGGTCACGCATTGAATTTGTTGGTAGTTTTCAACAGTTTCGTATAATCAGAATATTCTTAAACTTGTTGAGACTTTTTTCTTGATACTTATTCCACTGAATTAGTTTTTACATCTTTGATTATGCATATTTTTATAAGTAGATAATTTACTATTGATAAAAGAAATTAAGATTAACTGTTCAAGTATGGGTATCTAAATATGCATGATTGTTTTTGTCGATCTTAATTTTAGTGATACAATCTAACTAAGGCACTTTCCTCCACCTCCATATGTTTTCTCCTATATTTTATATATATATATATATATATATATATATATATATATATATAAATTATTTAATTTTGGATTGTTTATTTGAAAAACAAAAATGACTTTAAATTATATAATTAATTTTTTTCAAAAGAAATGGTTTTCAGAATACAATTAAAAAAAGTTATTTAATTTTTATAATATACATTCAAAATTATTTTTTACTTTTGAATTGTACACTCCAGGAATCTATGAATATTTTTTACCTATAAATCATATGAGTCAGAAGTCATTTATAATTTTTAAATTGTAAAATTCAAAAGAGGAGAAAAATCAAAACTTTTTTATATAAGCTGCAGAGAAAAATATATGGAGGGCCTCCAACTAATTGTTTGATGGAATGTTTTTTTTTATGGATATATGACTTGAAAAACAGGAAGATGTGGATCTTATGGAAGGCATTGGAATCAACAGTTATCGCTTCTCAATATCATGGGCCAGAATTCTGCCCAGTAAGCTTTCTTTTTAATTAAAAAATAATTACACTTTTCATTTAAATTCTTAAATGTTTAATTTTTATTTTTAAATTTTAATTCAACAATTTCATCCTCACATATCATAATTGTGAACTTTGATCACATTAAATAACCTTCTCAAACAGTAAATGTATTAGTTTTATTATCAGTTGAAAATACAAATATTGAACTGATTAACTTATTTGAAAATAAATTATAAATACAATAATTAATGTTACATCAAAAGCCCAAAACATTAGTTAATTTAATTATTTTTGAATTCTTAAAAATAACAAAATGCAATTACTTTTTTTATCTCTGACTATTACATTATAAATTTGATCCAGAGGGGAGATTCGGCAAAGTGAATTGGGCTGGCATTGATTACTATAACAGTCTCATTGACACACTTCTCTCCAGAGGTTTCATTTTTTTCTATATCATTAATTCTGTAGTTTTTCTATCTCTAACACTCTTCCTTTTCTGATTTTGATTTAGGAATAGAACCTTTTGTCACAATATCACATTATGATATTCCTCAAGAACTTCAGGAAAGATACAAAGGTTGGCTAAGTCGTGAGATTGAGTAAGTACTTCTGATATCAACACATAATAAAAGTAGAGTAAAAGAGTATGCTCACAAATATACGTTGATTTCTGTAGGAAGGATTTCAAGTATTATGCAGACATATGCTTCAAGAACTTCGGTGACAGAGTGAAATACTGGATCACATTTAATGAACCAAATGTTGCATTTATTTGTGGCTATAGAAAAGGGTTATGGCCTCCTGGTCGTTGTTCCGGTTCATTTGGGAATTGCACCAGTGGTGGGGACTCAGAAAGGGAACCTTTCATTGCAGGTTCTAACCTTCTTTTATCCCATGCCACTGCTGTTCATCTCTACAGAACCAAATATCAGGTAAGACATGAGTTTTCTTATCTACTCAATGTGTATAGAGTTTATAGGTGTCCAGATATGAGCAATAATCTTACGAGAAAGGTTTGAATGGCAGAAAAATCAAGGAGGGAGAATTGGAGTTGCCATGAATACTAAATGGTTTGAACCCTTCACCAACTCCTCAGAAGACAAGAAAGCTGCGGAGCGAGCTCAATCATTTTACATGAACTGGTAAATGCCTTTGTTAAATTTTGTCACTGAATAATGCATGCATGAATTCTTCAAAACTATGCTCGTGAAAACGTGCAGGTTTCTGGACCCAATTATCCTAGGGGAGTATCCAAGGGAAATGCGTGAAATATTGGGAGAAGACCTTCCACCAGTTCCAGAAAGCCTAAAAAGAATGAAACCTGCAATAGATTTCATTGGAGTAAACCACTATACTAGTTACTTTGTAAAGGACTGCATCCACTCAGTGTGTGAACCGGGAGAAGGGTCTACAAGGACAGAAGGTTTTGCTCTCACATCGGCCAAAATGAATGGCCTTAGCATTGGAGAACCGGTGTGTATCTATAAAACCCTGTAATAACTTTTCTAGATCGAAGATCACGCACCTTCAATTCGGGAAATAATGTTAATCATATGGAGTTCATGCATGCAGACTCAACTTGAGTGGTTGTATGTTTACCCACAAGGCATAGAGAAGATTGTGACTTACATTAAGGAGAGGTACAACAATATACCAATGTTCATTACTGAAAATGGTGAGTGGAAATACCCATCGTTCTTCCCTCCAATCTTTAATACAAAACACTTCCATAATCTATTTGGAGTTTTTTAACCTTTTAGAAAAAGTTGAGTTACATGGAGAATAACTGAGTAAAAGTAGTTTTTGGAAATATTGATTTTGAATTGTATACATTGTCTTGCATAGGAGTTGGGATGAAAGAGAACTCCAACCTCACCACTAAAGAAATGATCAATGACCTGGAAAGAGTGGAGTACTTGCGTGCTTACTTGGATTCCTTGGCCACAGCAATAAGGTGTTGACATACCTATCTTACTTTGAAAAGTGTACATACACACACCAAACTTTGCACATTTTTTTTCTCTTGATAAAATATTACGAGATAATTAATTAGAAAGTACAGAAAGATTCCAGATAATTAAAGATAAAACAATTTTATAATATATACTTTACACGCCGATTCGAAGTTAAACTTAAAATAACATGCATGATAAGTCTTGTTGATTAAAAAATTGTTTGATGCATGAACAGGAAAGGAGCAGACGTGAGAGGGTACTTTTTGTGGTCTTTTCTTGACAACTTTGAGTGGACTCATGGATCCTCTATAAGGTTTGGACTTCATCGTGTGGACTATGACACTCTTGACAGGACTCCAAGAATGTCTGCTTCTTGGTACAAAGATTTCATTGCTCTTCATGCCACGAAACCTTCACATACTCAAGAATGACAAAGAATCAATGGAATGGTATATAATTCCTTTTTATATTCTGATATATCTTCCTGTACCTCGTTAATGTTTTGGCTCACTCTCACTTACTTTCTGAAATATATACAGGTGAGTCAAGAAATTAATGGGCTGAAGAAGTTAAAGTGTGTATATTGTAATTGTTTTCTTTAGACTTTTGGCCTTCAATCTACTGTAATCTTGTCCAATAAATAAATAAATCAATATATAAATATATATATATATATATATATATATATATATATATATATATATATATATATATATAACTCCATAATCACTGGTAGTTTCGTGCAAGCAACTGATAGTCATAATGACCCTACCCAAGACAGAGATTGACCAAGACAGAGATTGATAAAATACAATACAAACAATTTTGAAGTTGGCTCGAGCTTAACGCAATAATAACACGTCCTAATCAAATGTTATAACAAGTTGTCCGTGAATGTCATAACCTCTGGCTTACTTGTTCACGCTTGGCTCTGCTAGAAAAAGGTGCACTCACCACCAGTACATTGCAGCATGCAAAATTAAAAACCCTGTATCACCTCCTCAATTTTTCCTTTTATTTTGATTTCTCTTTTCAAACCTGCAAATCTCATTGTCTTCACTCTACAACCTCTAGGAAATATTGCACTCTTCTGTGTATAAAAACGTTAATCAGTTCTAACACAGAACCAGGATGTTTTCAATTTTCCATGTTGTGCAATCCAAAGTTGCCGTTTCGTTTTCACTCTCACTACTGAAATCTCTCTTGTATTTTTCCATATACTGTCCTTCTACATTGACCTTTACTTGTCCCACTTTATGAGACATGTTTTCTGTATACTACAGTAAGATACTTCTCAAAGAAATACACCAAAAAGATTAGGTATTTTTATATAATCTTCTAACTTTCTTATTTTTACACAAGATTCAAACTCCAGAAGCTGCTTCACCGTTCATAATTAAGTGGTTGATACCAGATTCTGTGATATATTTTCAGATTAAAATGCCTTGTCCATTCATAGACAAATACATCTTTGATAGAAATGCCTACATCATATAACCACGCAAGTTACGTAGCAAACACATCTTTCATAGAAAAGCCCTGTCCATTCTAATTACTCCGTCAAATAATAACACATCATGCTGCTGCAGTAAACTAAGATAGGCTACACCATTCAAATTATACTAAATGAAATACATACAATCATACATGTTCAATAAGGAACTAATTTCCATTTAGGGTAATGCACCAAACCAAAGTATTTGTTTGAAGAGTAAATGACATCTCGATTCCCATCAAACAGTTTAAAACGAATCTACTATTATCAAGAGTATGATTCTGGTTTTTATTATTCCCTTTCAGGGAATTGAATATTCAGTATGAGCCAAACGCAATGTCTAAAGTTAAGGTTGAGGCAGCAATACCATGACGATGAGGCATGGTCCTGGCTTGTCCTGCATGCTGCTAAAGATAGTCGGCGAAAGCGAACAGAACTGTCACTATCTAGCTTCTTCTATTCCCATCTCACAACGAAGATCAAATACTTCATGCCTTTTCAAGTAGAAGAAGGTTGTGTTAGATTTTGCATCAGAAAACACAATCATAAAACAATCAACCCTAGGTTAATTGAACATTCCCCAATACCCTAAACAGTATAATGCGGAAACATACCTGTGTGAGACGATGATACTTTCTTTCTAGTAAGATATTTCCTGTAGATCGAATGCTCAACACAACAAAATCAAGTATCTAGGGTTTTATTTACTTTTATTTAAAATTAATTGAATCAGTTTTATATTTTTACTGACCGATATAAAAATCTGTCAACAACTTAATGAAATATCTATTTATTGATATTAATTTAGTATATATTAATTTAGTATATATTATTCATAAAATTAATAAATATTATGCAATGTAATTATACTAATAAATAATATAATTTATTAATTAATAATATAATTTATTGATTAATATTAATTCATGTTAATAACAAAATAGAGATAACAATTTTATATAAAATACAATGTTGTTCCAGCATAAGATATGAAATGGGAATAATCATACTCCGCGCCCAGAAGCCGATCCTGAATAGTGTGAATCCTGATAGATATTTTATGGCCCTGGCATGGCATTAGTTGGGTCCATTAAATTTTGTTATGCTGCTAAAGTGTAGATTTGATAATGAAAATATGAGAAAAAAGCTCGAGCTAATTCATATGTATTCATCAACATATAAGTGTTTATCTTAAGTCTTTTTGCAATATATGAGGATTCAGATGAATGACAACATTTTCTTAAATAAGACACGAAACTTCCATAAAGTGATTAACCAGTTCAAGAACAAAAGAAAAATTAAATATGTTTCGGGTGTAGGGAGTAAACACCTATTTTCAGTATTCCTTTAATTTTTTTGTCTGATGTTCTCCTCATTTAACTTGTCTTCTCTTTTTAGTTCAAAGTCTTTTTTTTTCCTCCTCTCGGCTAATCGGACGATCGATGAACCTGTATAAAAGACTTTGATGCTTAAGTCAGTTTAAGTTTGATCGGTGGATAGCAATAAATGTTATAATAAATGCGAGTTAAAAGGTTCTTACCAACCTACCTTAGGCCTCTATTTATAGTTTTCGATATGACATGTGATTAGAGTTTCTTAATCATGGCTCAATCACTTTTTAAACTTGATTATTGACTTGTATTATCTTAATTTATTTCTAACTTACTGATCCAAGTTTTGGTGTGGTCGCCAAATCGAAGGGTCGTGCGTTCTGTCGGTTGTTCTCATGAATGAGGGTCTCCACAGAAGTGGAGACAAAGTGCAATTGAAAATGAACGCAGGGGCGTTTAGTCCGCCTGACCGACGGGCCGGCGATGGGACCTTCCAGGTAGCCGATTTGGCGTGTTTAGAGCTGAGAGTTCATCCGGAGAACGCGGGAGACTTTTGGTCGCGAGCTCTCTTAAAGCACTCAGGAAAAATTGTTACATCAACGTCCTAGGAAAAGGTCCGCCTGTAACGGGCGGCCTATAATTGGTCCGCCTGACCAATGGTCTGATAGCCACAATACAAAATATACTAAAAATGAAATAATACATAAATTTTTCAATAAATTTTCTATATCTCTGTAACTATGAGAAAAATCACTCTTTACCATAAGTTTTTATTTAGGCGTATCAAACTATTCATAGGTCTATAATTTTTTTTGGCATATCTAAGAGATGTTTTGTTTGAGAAATTATTGAAGCACTCCCCTACCACAAAGTACTGAAAAGATTGAAGATATTTTATAAAAAAAGTAATTATTGTTTGGACAAATATTTCGAAGCAGTTGCAGTTGGAATGAGCTGTCGACAATGATTGAACTAAGTTTTTTTACATGATAACTAACATTAGTTATTCAGGCGCACAATGGCTACAACATTTTTAATACGTATAAAAATAGTAACATTAACGATACCTAAAAACATATTTTCGTTTTTTGTCAAGCTAGTATCTTTGATATATAGTAATAAAAAAAAAAAAACTATCATAATTATAAACATTTGAAGCTTTTTTTCAATATCTTTTTCACATTAATTATAAAAGACTTGGTCTTTAACTATCAATAAATAGCCAAGAGATATCTTTAATGTCTACAAGATAAATGAAATTTGTAGCACTTAAAAACAATTGCATCTGCTTAATATATATATATATATATATATATATATATATATATATATATATATATATATTTGATTTCGATTTTTTAAAAATTGATGCAATTTGATTAGTTTCGTTAAATTATTTGAAGAAGAGTAAGATTTTTTCATCATAATTGACATTAGCATTATGTCAATTAGACCAACAAAGGAAATCAATTTTACTCAACTTCAATTTTGATGAGAAAACATTAATCCGATTCAAGAAATTTAACGGAAAAATGATCAAATTGCATTCACTTTCTAAAAAATCAGGACCAAATTGAGATTAAAAAAAACTAGAAGACCAATTTGATATCTTTAAATGAAAATAAAAAACAAAAGAATAATTACAAAATTTTTATATAAACTAGTATAGACATTGTATTTTTTTTTATGATAATAAAAAATAATAAAATTATTATTATTATAATTATAAAATTAAATATAAATAATTTTTATAATTTTACTATAATTAATTTTTATTTGTAATAATTAAGTTTAAAAAAATAATTAAATAAAAAATTGATTAAATTAAATAAATAATCACTTAAAAGATAATATTAATAAAATAATTATTTTTATTAAAAAATATTTAAAAGATAAAATTGAAAAATAAATATAGACAAAAAAACTATTCTTAATATAGATATAGATATATAAAATATGATATATATATATATATATATATATATATATATAAAAAATAATATATAGATATATATATATATATATATATATATATATATATATATATATATATATATATATATATATATAAACAGTTATTGTAAAACTATCACTTACTTTAATATATTTTTAGAAGACATGTTAAATTAAACTCATATGGAATGTGTTTATTAGTAGAATTAATATGTCTTATACAAAATCTTAAATTCAATCCACGACCTAAATATTATTCTTATCCCTTAAAATAATTATGTTTACGATACATCACTTGTCATATATGAGAACATCTTTATATATTTGTTTTTACGTGTATTTCAACTAAATTCATATTTTATTTAATATCATTCATAATTTACATCATGCATTTTAAATTTCATAAATTTGTGTGATTTTTTTTAATTGTCAAAATGGACAATTTAAATAAATATGGATAAGTTGTTTAACATTCACATGACTTTGTTGAGAAAAAGTTGGGTCAGAGTAACATTATTTTAGCACAAAGCATTTTTAAGTTAAGTCATGCTAATAATGTTACATAAATTTAGTTTAATGCATTTTAAATTAAAATCGTCTTAGAATCATAACATGAATTTAGTTAAATTTTGTTAGAAATCATACTAGGATAACACGATGCTTTGAACTAAAGTTGTGTCACCTTAATATGATTTGAACTTTAAAAATATTTTAAATAAAAATCGGAACACCTTAACATGACTTATTTACAATAGTGACTTATTTATATCCGTAATTTTCTTAGTAATTTTCTTAAAAATTACACATTTGAAGAAATTAAAAAAAATCTACTTCGATGAAAAAACTTTTAAATTCTACGTATAGTCGTATAGTCATATATATATATATATATATATAGATTAATAATTGATAAACTTACATATAAAGTTTATCATTTAAAATGATATATTCTAACATAAAAATAAATACTCATAAAATTTAATTTACTAATCATGAGACTATAATAATGTTCAAGTATATATATAATAATTTAATGAAATATAAACAATATAAACATATATATATATATATATATATATATATATATATATATATTACTTAAAGCTTAGACAACATTATTTTCATTCAACTACCAATTTTGCTCACTTAGTGAATTCAACATATATTTAAATTCACTTAACTACCATTTTTCTCATTCAACCAAAGGTATGTTTGTTTAATGATTTTTTTTTTCTCATGACGAACAAAATAACTCTCAGTTTTTACTAAATTAAATTTTGTCCGATGAATAAATAAGCATCCAACAACTAAACTTCTTTGGTTTCAAATAAAATTTTCTCATAACAAAATAGAACTATATGTAGAAAACAAGAATGACATAAATTATGTTAAATTGGTAAATAAAATGTTCCACCTCATTATGGATACGCATAATTGAGTAATTACTTTTAAATAACATCAGCTTGAATTAAATTGGACCCATTTGCACCATTTTACACTTTAACCCTAAAACATACGACATATCTCATCCAACTTAATTCGACTTAAAAAGATAATAACCGTCACATATACGATTTATATAAAAAATTCAACATTTTGAATAATAAAAGACACTCCCCACACAAAACTCTAAATATTGGGACAAAATCAAGTTCACATATCGATTGTAAAATTTTAAGTAACTTTTTTTTATCTTTACAACTTGCTTTGCTTTACAAAGTTCAAGTCCCAAACTTTATTAATTTCATACTAAGGTTAACATATGCATAGAATATTTTAATTAATAATTTAAATGTACTATCTCAGTCTTTATTTTTAAAATCTCACATGTAAAGTCTTAATTCTAGCATACAATCCTTCTTATAGAATAAACTAAAATAGAACTAAATCAAACCTACTCTAAAACAACTTCAGAATGGACAAAAATATTTTAATTCCTATTAAAATCTGTAAGATAAACTCAGATATATGAAATGATCAACAATTATCTTTAAAATATAGAGAGGAAATAAAAAAATATAATAATTTCTTTTAAATGAAGTTTTAGAATAGTTAATATTTTTTCTATTTATAAATTTATTAACTTACATAATAAAATATTTATTTTTGATTGTATTTAAATCACTTATATATTTAGATAAATTAAGCTCCTAACTGAATTTGTGTAATAAGAGAGATAAATAACTGTTGTACGAAATTAAATGAAATAAAATAAATGAATAAATAGAATACAATATCAATAACAGGCTGTATTTTCGATTTTAGTAACAAAATTTGGAATAAATTATACGACAGGAATGTTAGCTACATTTTGTACAAAAGTACAAAAATGTTTTTTATAACTTAGAAATTTGTTGAAAATTATCAATTTTAGTGGATTTTATGTTAAATTTATATATCCAAGTTTTTAAATCATATATAAAAAAAAACAAGTTTCTAATAAATTTCAATTAAATAATTAAAGAATAAAATGTGTTGTGAACAAAAACAAGTTTTTAACAAATTTCAATTAAAGAATTAAAAAAAAACGTGTCGTTAACATTTTCTCAAAATATACCATCACCAATCACGTTTTTATCTTCCTCACCAACTTTTTTGAAATACTTCTGTAACTTTCAACATGAAAGCAACGGGAATACATATTATTTTTTTCTTTTTTGATAAAATATTATAAAATAGTGTGATTTAACTTCTTCTTTCATCTTCTACCGAAATGTGCAGTGTAACCTGCGATGAAATTTGAAAAAAAAAATAGAGATCTTAAATTAAATTTTTATGTATAAATTATTTTGTAATTAAAAAAAATATATTTATTTTTTATGTTTATTTTTCTTACTAAAAATAAGCACATATAATATTAAAATTAAAACAAATATGATTATCATTAATTATTTTTTTATTAAATAATTATAAAAATTATCATTAAATATTAAAGATTACTTTTATTCAAAGTGTTCATCTTCGTTCTTTAAATGATTTGAAATTTTTAATAATTGAATCAAAATTAAAATTTGTTGTAATATTCCTTTCAATATAAACTATCATACTTGTTAAAGAATTTTCAAAGTCATTATATGTAATTATATTAAATTTAGAGAGTTTTTTTTTTCTTCAAATTTGGAATTCATGAAACTTCTCAAGTTTAGTTAATGTATATGTATTTTTTCATCTTCATCACAAATCTCCCTCTTAAAAAAGAGACAATTCTTTTACCCTACACCCTAAACCACATGTAAAAGGAAAATAGGTTATTTAAAAAAAAGTAGAAAATGAACTTATTCAAAAGAATGTTCAAACTGATTCTTAAATCCCTAATTTCAATGTGGTAGAATTTGATTTTGAAAATAATGAAAGATTGAGATTGCAAATTGAGTTAGAAATGAGAGGTGAAAAAGAGATAGAGATATGGATGAGAGAGAAACCAAATAAAGAAGAAAAGGTATAGAAGGAAAAAACTTTGTTTTCAAGTTCAAAAAAGAAGTAAACTAACTTAATATACATAATATAATTGTTAGATATATTACATTTTATGTTAATTAGGAAAACATAATGTATGTTATTTATTATGAAAACATAAACATTGTTTGATATTGGTATATATTGTTGACCTTTTCTATAACAATATTTTTTATTTACTATATTTATGTTTTATTATCATACATATTTGTATCACTCTTTATTATAAATATACTTACCCTATGTGTATTTTAGACACAAGGAAAATTAACTCTATACAATTTTTTCTTATATTTAACAATAATAATATAAATGTAATCTTAAAATATATTTAAAAGATAAAATGAAAAATTAACACCTTTATATTAGCATAAAAAAAATACTAGTATCAACATTTAGGATATAAAGTAATATAAAAAATATATAATATCCTTAAAATCATAGACCAATAACTAAAAGAAGTGTGAGCTAATATAAATAAAACGATTAAATTTCATTTTAAATAAACAACATATTTTCAATTGTTCTAAATAAATAAAATCAAATAATAACATTGAATTCATCACACAAATTCATAAATTATTAACTTTTTTTATTCTAGTCCTAAAAAATACGTGTATTGAATAGACTCAAAGATCATGCACATATCACCTCTCACTCTTGTCTCATAAGAACTATAGTTATATATCTAAAGGTCGCACAATCTCCGCTTCTATATCACATGATAAGGTATACATTTATAAGTTTGATCAATTAAAGAAATGTGAATGACATAATTAAACAAAACGTTAACCAAAAATATATGAGAGGACAACCAAAAGGTCATGAAAAATAGGAATAAAGAGATAAGGATAAGAAAAATATATATATCATTATATATATATATATATATATATATATATATATATATTTTGATCAATACGATTTTACTCTTTGACTAGAAAAAAAAAACACATTTTCTACTTTTAATTGGTCTTCTAAGATTTCACAACAATATAAATATTTTGTTTATTATTTTTTTATCTTAAGTTAAAGATTAAATAAAATTCAATACGTTCAATCGTCTTCCTAAAGAAAAATGTAATTCAAAAAATAATGTTGATAAATGTTGTCGATAATCTTGATGATATATTTTAAAAATTTTGTATAGTGTTTGTTTTGGTACATCCAATAACTCTCATGTCGTTTAAGAGTTGAGGTCAAACTAGTTTAAATATTTTTTTCTTTTGTCCACCCTTTGACGGGTTTTTAAGGACAAAATTGTGATAGAGTTACATGCTCCAAAGCGAATAATATCTCAGATTGCGATTGTTGTTCCTAACGATACTGTCGTACCAACTTGGGTCGGGTTGGAACATTGACGTCCACCGTGGGGTCGAACAACTCCCCTTACTCTCGACTGAGGAGTTTATTCCGGTACATCTAATAAGTTCCACATCGCTTAGGAGTTGAGATAAAATGAGTTTAAATAGTTTTTCCTCTCTCATTTTTCGAAATATTTTTTAAGAATAAAATTATAACAAAGCTTCACATTTGAAAACAGACAATACCTATAAAAAACGTAGTGATTATTCTTAAGGTTATTGTCCGACTTGATTGGACCTACACATAGTGTCTTCTCACATGCGTGATTGGAACAATACAATAGTAAATTATGACACCAGTAAATTCTCTCACCCCTTAACAAAATAAGGATAAACAGAGAACATAGTATTTTGAACCATGAGTATGTATTTTTCCTAGGTTGGGTTTTTTTTTATATTTTATTTAAAGATTATTAAGTTACAAAGTTTCAGAAACAAACATTTTTTTTATTTAATCTAACATAAATAAATAATGAAAAGTGATTGACAACATTTTATAAAAAAATATAAAACTATCAAATGCAATAAAAAATAGTTTTTATTTTATATTAGTCCTTTAGATAATATATTTTTATTTTAATCTTTGTAAATTATCATTTCTTATTTTAATCTCCGGTAATGTTATATATTGACGAGACAATGTTAACAATAACATCATGGTTGAATTTGACAATTTTTCCAACATCTCATGTGAAGATGTTATCATAACATTAAAATAACATCATCAATCATAGAAACTAAATAAAAAATAAAAATTTAGAAAAGAAAGCAACATTAATCAAGTGTTGTAACAAGTATAACTCTTATAATTGATTAAATTTTGTTTTTTAGTGAAAAAATATGATTGGTTGTATACATCCTACAAATTAAAAAGAATATGTTAAAATTTTAATTAATTATGATATTAAATAATTTAATAAAAATAATATAATATTATTTTAATTAAAAAAAATTAAACGGGTCTCTTTCATAAAATATTTTTCGAAAAATAAAGTGAGTTGGCTGATATCGTATCAATATCTCTGTATTAAAACTTAAATGTAAACAAATGATTTTTTGAAAAATTGATATACATGAAAAATTTGAATAAACCTATTATCCAAGGCATTATTTTTGAGGTGGAAATCAAAGCGGGACGGGAGAATGACAAAAGAGTCCCTGTCAATTATCAATATACCTTGATATGGGCCTCATCAACATGCCAAGCACTGTGCTTCTCTATTGGTTGCTAATAGGTTTGTTTGCATATAAGTATTTGTCGCTCCACATTCCCTCACACACACACACAAAACAATGGAACTTCCATTTCTACCACTCTTTGCACTCACCTTCTCTATCTCCATTCTCTTCCCTCATTCTCTGTCTGTCAAAGACGATTCATCTTCATCTCCATTTCCACCAAACTTTCTCTTTGGAACTGCATCTTCTTCGTACCAGGTTCTTTCTCTGTGAAACACTGTGATTGGTTATTCTTCTTATTTTCTCCAGTGAATGATTTTGCCAAACAATGAACGATTTCGCAGATCGAAGGAGCTTACTTGGCTGATGGAAAGGGGCTAAATAACTGGGATGTTTTCACTCACAAGCCAGGTTCACATTCTTACTCATTATTTTCTAAAACATTTATCGTTTATATTGGAAAAAAAATCCAATGGTATATGTGGTTGTACATTTTAGGAACTGTCACTGATGGAAGTAATGGTGACGTTGCTGATGACCATTACCATCGTTATAAGGTATCATCTTCTATTCTGTCTCATTATTCCCTTCCCTTGCTTTCTCTACGGAACTTATGGACTCAAATAATTATCACTTTTAAACAAAACACAGTCCTCAATAATAATTTGGAGGATGTGTTTCAAACCTTCCAACAAGACAAGTTCTCTGAAATTAGCTTTTTTATTTTATTATTTTTAATTTTTATAAACAGATCCACCGTCCCTTCGATCCATCTCACTTTCACTCTTTTTAATACAACTAACAAACAAACTTTCACATGCTCTTCTGTTGTACACAAATTTAATATCAATACAATATGTAAAAAAAATGGAAAAATTATTTTAACCACTCACTTTTCACTGAAATATTAAATAGAAATTTAATAAAATCTGTCGTGAAAAGTTGTGTAAATTTGAGTGGTTGTTAATCTATAACAAATAAAAAAAATTAGTATATGTTATGTAAAAAATAGAAATAAAAGTTATATAATTGTGAGTCTTAACCTATTTATATAAGAGTCTTTTTCAATGAAGTCCACATAACTTGCGGATTTAAACAATTGTTTCAAGTCAATCCAACAACTTTTGTTGGTACTTTACCATCAAGCTAAATAATGATTATCAAATAACAAACCATGGAGAGGGGAACAGCCGATATTTTTTGTATTTTTAAATTTTTAGTGAGTCTTACATTATTTATATTGTATTCTTCATTTCCTAACCACATAAATATAATGATAAAAATAATTTAAGTTGAAAGTATTGAATAATATTATTTCATTAAATATAATTTAGATGTAACAATAAATTTATTTTAATCATAACAATTAATTTTAAAAATATATTTTATTAATTATTTATTTTATCTAAATTTTTATTTATTTATTTTAAAACGGAACAAATATGATTCAATGATTTTATATAAGACAAAGTTGGACATAAAAATAATCATAATCCATAAAAAGAAAAGGTGTGGCTTGAACTAGACCTTGCATCTTAACACTTTATGCGTAAGATAAATATAGACGACAAATAATTTCTTTTTGCTGTTAGATCCATTTCAAATCTAAACCATACTTAAGTAAGTTGAAATGACTAGTACACCTGCAATATAATATTAGATAATAAAAATATAAGGTTTTAAATTCATATGTATTTTTTAGTTAAAGATAAGTTGTCGATTTCTATTGTTTCTTTTATTCCGTGACAATAAATATATGTTGGTGTGATAATATTTTATTGTTCATAAATTAAAAATCAAGTTAGTAACTTGATGTTGATGAATGTCTAATGGTTTTTAATGGATTTAATTGTTGTATTGACTTGATGGTGATTAGGTGAACTGCTAAATAATGTTTAATACCTTTTTTTTTCTTACTATTTATCTCTTCTTAATATATTATATAATTTATAAATTTATTAAATTTACTCCTTTTCTAAATGTATATTAAGTATTAAAGCATTTTATTTTAGTGCCTAAAAGTATTTTTCTAAATAGAACAGAAGTTTAGATCTAAGATAAGATGGCCGAAGATATGGGACAATAAAAGATAAGGTAGTTTTTGTTTTGAAGATAACATGTGGTCGGAAAAGTTGTACCATTCAATAAAAAAGACACATCACATAAATGTGTGAAATATTGCCTCAATAAAAGTCCCAACTGTCTCCAAAATATCTCTTCCTTCTTCTGTAGTGTCGGAGTTTTTCAGAGGTTAAATTAAAAATAAAAAAAATAATTTTTTATGATAGAATATTGTATTTATTAAGACCTAAAATATCAAAATTGAATGTTATAATAAAGTGAGAATATTGATTAATTAAATTTGTTTTAAAATACTGAAACTACAATAATTTTTCAGACCAAGAAAAGAAAAAGGTACGTGGATATTAAAATTTAATATGAAGAAGATGTGGATGAGATTAAAATGGCACAAGAGTCAACAAGTATCGATTTTGGTGAATGCATAAATGATGGGCACTTCGTATTTATACACTTGCGGGGACACATAGGAATGGGTCAGTAGATATTTCCAAAATCTATACTTTTCAAAGTCAATTCAATTCATGAGTTTAGGTTAAATTAAGTTTCTTTTTTTACAAATTTTAATAGGTTGATTTTTATCCGATTTATTTAAAATTTGACTTACTCGAATTGAATTTATGGTAAGCCAAATTGGCTTATCAACTCATAAATAAAGAGTCATACAAGTATTTTTTGTTAAGTTAAATTTTGCATTTGGGTCATGTTATGTTGTTTTTTTAGCCAACATATAGATAATTTGTATTTTTGTGATTTTAATTTGTATTTGGATTGTATTAAAATTTATTTAGATTTTAATTATAATTATAATTTAGTTTTGATTGAAAAAAATAAAAAAAAAATTATATATTTTTTAATTAAGTTAGCCCGTGAGTCAACCCGTTTAACCCACCAACATGGGGTGGGTCGGACCGGGTTCAAATTTTTTTGATTTGCTAATAAGTGAGTCGGGTTAGATTGACTTACTAAGTGATTAACCCATGGTGGGTCGAGTCAGGTCAGACCAGATTACTCGTTTTGAATGCTCTACCAAAATCCAATTCAAACACAATCTAAATTTAGATATTTTAATTAAAATTAAAATTAAATTTATATTATTTTGAAAAATCAGTTTATGATTTTGTAAATTTAAATTTAAATAATTGAATTGACTTTTAAATTTAAATTTACATTCTTTATAACAAAATAGGTTGGATGTTTAAAAATTAATTTTAAATCCAAAATGATTTAAAATTACTCTATATGTACTAAAACTAGTTTTCTAAATAAAAATTGATTGAGACCTTTTATATTTCATAGAAATTAACTAATAATTGTAGAATTAAACTAATTTTTAATATTTAATACATGTTTTATGTGAAATTAGCTGTTATGATTGTTATTCGATTTGAATAATTCACCACATGTGATTTCTTAATAGGAGTAAATTATATCCTTGTAGTGATGGAATAAGAATAGAATATGAATTGAATTCTAAAAAATTTAATCCAAAATTTAGTTTAAATATGATATAAATTTAAATACTTCTACTGAAAATAGATTTAAACTCATACTTTTTGTAGAAAAACAAAAAGTTCAATTTTGTGTGGACTAAAATTCTAAATAATTGAATTAGATCTAAAATCCAAATCTATATTCTTAAATAAAATAATATAAATATTAATAAATCAATAAAATAAAAATAACTTAAATTAATATAAATTTTGTAAGAATATATTTTAGAATAAAAATTGGTTATATTTCATAAAATATTAATCAATAATCTAAACAAAAGGACTAGTTTGTTATGATGTAGAAAAGATGGTATATTATTTAAAAGTTTAGTATTTAAATATAATAGTTAAAAGAAATGACTTACTATTTTTTACTAAAAATAAAATATTTATATACTTATTGATTATTTTTCATAATGAATATTTTTTATTAATATGTAAAAAGAATTAATTTAAAGATACAAAATAAATAAATCTGATGTGTTAATAAAGTGAGAGTATTGATTAGTTTAATTTGTTTTAAAAATTGAATACATAATAACTTTTCAGACCAAGAAGAAAAGAAGAAGTACGTGGATATTAAGATTTGAAAATAGGAAGTTTTGGATCTTCATGATAGGAGATATTAAAATTTGAAGGGTTAGGTCGTTAACTTTAAATGGATTTTAAAATTAGCGTATTTTGAAATTTTAGAATAATTTAATTTTTTATCTTTTAAAATATTTAAATTTAGTTATTTTAATAAAATTTTATTAAGTTTATTTAATATTTTAAACGTGTTTTATAATATTATTTAATTTAACATTAAAATAAAATTATGTTAAATAGAATAAATAATTTAAATATAATTATAAAATACGTATAAAATATTAATTAAATCTAATAAAATCTGATTAAAAAAACTAAATTTACATATTTTAAAAACTAAAAGATTAAATTAATTTAAAATTTAATCAAAATATATTTAATCCAAATTCAAAAATAGGAAGTTTCTATCATCACGCTACATTAATGTGTTGTACCTATTTGGTCCATCCTGAACTAATGTGTTGTCATTTCACGTTAGGCCGTTAGCGGTCCAATGACAGAATTTATTGGTCTTTTTATAAAATAAATAAAAAAATAACCTAAAAATTATTTGGTATATAGTTAGAAAGATTTAAATATATAATAATATAACAAATACAATTATAAAATATAACTGAATAATTTAGCATGTTAAAATAGTAATTCTTTTCCATTTATTTAGTTAAATACTTTTATTAATTAATTTTAAATACTAAAAATCTTAATTTAATTAAGTATATATATATATATATATATATATATATATATTAATGTTATTCTGTTTGTTGTCTAATTGGTCAGGGTATTTCCGATCGTAATTTATAGGATGAGATCATGAATTTCGTGGTAACAATAATAACCAATTGACACAATTTCACATTACTCAACTAAATATAAATAAAGCGTTTGAAAAAAATAATAATTAATAGTTTCTTAAGAAAAAAAAAATATAAAATAGAGGAAATGATCTTTTAGATATTTTTGAAAAAAAAATTATATAAACATTTTTAGATACATTTGAAAACTCATTTTGGAACATGATTTTTTTTTTTTTGCTGGTATTAATTTCAGTGATACAACCCAACTAATTGTTTGATGAATATATGACTTGGAAAACAGGAAGATGTGGATCTTATGGAAGACCTTGGAGTCAACAGTTATCGCATGTCATTATCATGGACCAGAATTCTGCCCAGTAAGTTTTCTTTTAATTAACAAATTAATTATACTTTTCATTTTAAATTCTTAAATGTTTAATTTTTATTTTTAAATTTTAATTCTACAATTTCATCTTCACATATCATAGTTGTGAACTTTAATCACATTAAAATAACATTTTGAAACTGTAAAAGCATTGATTTTATATCAGTTGAAAATACAAATATTGAACTGATGTAACTTATTTGAAAATAAATCATAAACACAATAGTTAACGTTCCATCAAAAGCCTAAAACATTAGTTAACAAAATGCATTTACTTTTTTTTTTTTTTATCTCTAACCACTGCATTGTAAATTTGATCCAGAGGGTAGATTCGGCAAGGTGAATCAGGCTGGCATTGATTACTATAACAGGCTACTTAACCTACTTCTCGCCAGAGGTTTCATTCTTTTGTTATCATTGTTATTCTTCTTCTGTACTTTTTCTATCTCTAACTCTTTTCATTCTCTGATTTTATTTCAGGAATAGAACCTTTTGTGACAATTTCACATTATGATATTCCTCAAGAAGCTGTGGATAGATACGACGGTTGGCTAAGTCCTGAGATTGCGTAAGTACTTCTGATATCAACGCATAATAAAAGTAAAATAAAAGAGTATGCTCACAGATATACGTTGATTTCTGTAGGAAGGATTTCACGTATTATGCAGACGTATGCTTCAAGAACTTCGGTGACAGAGTGAAATACTGGATCACATTTAATGAACCAAACGTTGCATTTATTCGTGGCTATAGAATTGGGATATGGCCACCTGGTCGTTGTTCTTGTTCATTTGGGAATTGCAGCGTTGGTGGGAACTCAGAGAAGGAACCTTTCATTGTAGGCCACAACTTTCTCTTAGCCCATGGCTCTATCGTTGAACTCTACAGAACCAAATATCAGGTAACATAAAAAGAACGTGTAAGGCAAAATTTACACTAATGAATCATATTTCTATAGTTCAAGTAAGGTTAGTTATGAGAGAAATAGATAGAGTGAATTAAGAGTTTGTCGAAATATGAGGAAGCTTACGGGAAATGTTTGAATGGCAGAAAATTCAGGGAGGGAAAATTGGACTTGCCTCGCATACCATGTGGTTTGAACCCATCAGCAACTCCACAGAAGACAAGATGGCTCTTGAGAGAGCTCAAGCATTTTATATGAATTGGTAAATGGCTTTGTTATATTTTGTCATTGAATGAATTCATGCATGCATGCATGAATGGCTTCTTCAAAATTGTTTATGCTGGTGAAACATGCAGGTTTTTGGACCCAGCTATCCGAGGGGATTATCCAAAAGAGATGCGTGAAATATTGGGAGACGACCTCCCACCAGTTCCAGAAATCCTAAAAAGACTGAAACCTTCAATAGATTTCATTGGAGTAAACCACTATACCAGTTACTTTGTAAAGGACTGTCTCCACTCAGCGTGTGAAGAAGGAGGACTAGGCTCTACAAGAACAGAAGGTTCTGCTCTGACATGGGCTCATGTCGATGGCAGGACCATTGGAAAACCGGTGTGTATATATGAAACCCTGTGTTAATAGCTTTTGTAGATCGAAGACCATGCACCTGCAATTTGGAACATAATGTTAATCATTGAGAGTTAATGCATGCAGACTTCACTTGAGTGGTTGTTCATTTACCCACAAGGAATGGAGAAGATTGTGACTTACATTTGGGAGAGGTTCAAGATACCAATATTCGTTACCGAAAATGGTGAATACAAATACCGATCACTCTTTTTTTAACATTTCTAACATTATTACACCTATTTTTTTCAAGTTAGTTCTTACAAGTTTATTAATATGGACAAAAAAAGATTAATTGATAAAACTTGATTAACTGATATTATTAACAATTTATCTTCCTACCTTGGTTTGAATTGTATATGTTGTCTTGCACAGGAGTTGGGTGGAAGGAGAGCCCCAACCTCACCATTAATGAAAGGATCAATGATGAGGACAGAATAGACTACGTGCGTGCTTATTTGGATGCCTTGGTTACAGCAATGAGGTGTTGATATACCCATCTTTGTTTGAAAAATATACAAACCAAACTTGCACAATTTTGATTTTTTTTTGTCTTGATAAAATATTAAGAAATAAGTAATTATGATAAGGCATTGTTGGTTAAGAAAATGTTTGTTGCATGGAACAGGAAAGGAGCAGACGTGAGAGGGTACTTTTTGTGGTCTTTGCTTGACAACTTTGAGTGGACCGATGGATCTTCTATAAGGTTTGGACTTCATCGTGTGGACTATGACACTCTGGAAAGAACTCCAAGAATGTCTGCTTCTTGGTACAAAAACTTCATTGCTCTTCATGGCTTTGGCCCAGCCACCAAACCTCTACACAGTCAAGAGTGACAAAGAATGAATGGAATGGTATATGATTTGGTTTCAAGGAAAAATAAGAGCAGTTATTTTCCTTCGTGGTATTATTAGTGGGCCACTGAAACGGAAGCAGAAGATGCTCACATGGATGAAAGTCTACGTGTAATTCCTTTGTTTTTTTATTTTTGTGATATATCGTCCAGTACAATACCTCGTTATGTTTTTGGTCACGTCCTGCTCATTTACTCATTTTGGATTGGACTTTGTCAAATATAGGCGAGACAAGAAATTAATGGGGGTGGAAGAAGTTTAAGTGTGGAAGTGTGTAATTAGTGTTGTTGTTTTCTGTAGACTTTTGGGGCCCAATCTTCTTGTAAGTGTCATTTGTAATGTATAACAAACAATTGGGATTTATCATTGGTATATAGGTCGATTCAAAGTCATATTTTATTAAATTTATATGGATGATTGAAATTTAGAAGAAAATGATGATGATGATGATGATGATAAGTTCTACTTTATGAATGTTACACAAAATTTAAAACACGGTATATTTTGGTTTCATTAAAATGACTTATTTATTTTATACATATTATTATTCATTAAATTTAATTTAATGTTTCTTGATAAGAATTTGACTTTATCTGTATTCTTCTGTAAGGATAAAATGTTATAAAAGATACTAGAGATTAGAAATAATTATAAAATGAAAACTTGTCTTAATTTAAATAAATACCTGTTTATGTAAATATATTTCCACTTGGTTGCATCCTTTTCTATTTACTTACATTTCTTTTAACAAACTAGTTCATGCACTTTTGTCTTTGTATGTTTTGTGCCCAGTAATGAAAAAGTTTTTTCTGCATATCATATAAAATGACTATCAAGTGCTTTCATATACAACTTTGATCTATCCATTCATATAAAACTTTAATTACTTTAATTCCTCCTAATGCATACGTCAGTACTTTATTTCTCTCTGCAGTGTTGTATTATCTCAGGTGTGTCTTTTCTTCTTTTTCCCTATTGCTTTTTGTTTCCTTGTAGAACATATTGCCTGTTCATAATAATAAGATAACTCGTCTTCAAATCAGTAACATTGCAGAAAATTTTAATTACTATGCATTATTGATGACTACAAAGTTCACATGAACTCTCAGAATCCCTTGAGTATTTACGAATGTAGGAAATTTTCAAAACCAAGCAAAAAAGAGCGTCAATAGGAAGTGATCACACGCAGACTTGAAAAATGACTTTGAAAATTAATCATAAATTTTCAACACTTGGACTCTACAAAAAAAAATGGGAAAATGAAAAGGAATTATAGGTCCTAAAAAGTGATAGTTAGAACAATATAAAATGAAAATTAACTATATAGTTTGACATTGCTGCAGTAAATACCACTATGTCATGAATAAGATCCTCACCAGACCTAGTTTGATGAAGCCACCTATGAGGTTTACAAGGGTAAGAAAGATTAATGTCACATTCCCATACCTTTGAATGCAAATGTTTTGTTTTGAATAATGACAATAGTAACCTTGGAAAAATTGATGCAAAATTATATGAAACTATATTATTAACCTATTCACCATTTAGTAAAAATACAGAGTTTACATTACAAGAATGTTGATGATCTAAACGACATTGAACAAAGAGAATGGACTGAAAATATAAGTCAAATGAAACACGGGTCTACTGCCTAGGAGTGACAAACAATATAAGACCACCCATTGGACAAAGTGATAGGCGATGTCTCAGAATGAGTAACAGCTAGAAATCCCCGTAATCATGTGACTAGTGGAACCTTAAAATCATTGATGAAAAATAATTGATAAGCATTACATGTTACCTATGCAAAATTAAATATATGTTAAAATATTGATAATGTTGATTAAAATAGTTGAAGAGAAAGAACTTTAAAATCATTACCAAGTTAGTACAAGCAATTGATAGTCATCCTGGCCCAAAACGCTACAGAGATTGGCAAAATACAATACAAACAATTTTGTGGTTGACGTGAGCTTAATACATTAACGGCCTGATCACATGTTACTAAAGAGTTGTGTCATTATCTCAGTTCTTCAATCTCCTAGTAAAATATATAAAGCTAAATTATCTTCTCAAAAAATACTCCTTTATCAGAGAATGTGTTATCCTCTGGCTTACCTGTTCAGACTTTACTCTGCTAGAAAATGTGCCATAATGCTCACCAGTACATGACAGCATGCACTATTTAAAACCCTGCATGAAGTCCTCCTCCTTTCCATTTATTTGGGATTCTCTTTTCAAACCTGAAAATCTCAATGCCTTCACTCAACAACCTCTAGGAAATATTGTAACCTTACCCCCGCTGAAGCAGAAACCAGCACCAAGTCGTCCGTGGCCGCTCTTCCACCTTTTGAATATCTGCTTCTGCCTACAAAAACATTTATTATTTTTCAGCCAAACAAATCAGTTGTAACTCTGAATCAAGATGTTTCCTATCAGAATGAATGATAGTATACTCACTTGAAACTGAGGCATGATGAAAACATAACTATAAAGGCGAATCCCTATCCTCAACATTAGCACACGTTTCAAGCATTTTAACACCTCCACCAAGGGGAACCAGATTCGTAAAAGTGTTCATTATCATCCCATGAAATTTGACATGCTTGAAGGCCAATTGCAACACCTGGCTCTTTTCCATGTTGTGCAATCCAATTTACAACAGCCGTTTCTTTCTCACTCTCACTACTGAAATCTCTGTTGTATTTTCCAAACGGGTTAAGTCCAGGATTACTTATATCCGCAATTGCAGCTGGCATATACATAGAATCACCAATTAATGGTGCTCTACAGGCAGCAAATTGAGCTCGAATCTGCATTTAAATTTTAGTTACTATTCAGGTACAAAACGTAGCTTCTTTCTCCTTAAGGATGATCAAATAAAAGAAATTCCAAGATTCTCTAATTGGGCCCTATTCTGATAAGTTTCTTAATACACTCAAAAAAGAAAATAAAAAGGAAAAAAAAAGTTTCTCCTATAATTTAAAATTAACTTATACATGAACTAGTTTTAGATTATGGAAAGAACTTATTCCATTTTTTTTATTTTCCTCTCCTAAAATTACTTATAGAGATGTTTATCCAAATAATCTGTTTTCGAAAACTGCCAAATGTATAAAAGAATGCAACATTTAAGTGGTTGATACCAGATTTTGGGAGATATTACCACCAAAATAACGAGGGAAGACATTTTCAAATTAAAATCCTCCTTGGAAAAAGTGTATTCTGATATTTAGACCCAACAATGGCAAGAACAGTATACATTTAACTAACAATGGCAGTGATCAAGAAAAAAATATGTAGAATGAAGTAGATCACGAACTTCTCATCAGTTTACTTGAGGATTAGAAATATCACTCAACTATATCTTCATTAAGTTTTTGAATTATCAACGATTATTTATTCTAATCTGCCAACACATACGTAATAAAACAGGACACTTCCCTAAAAATACAAACAATAAATAAAATGACCACTAACAGACCTGATGTGTACGACCAGTAAGAAGGTTGATTTTGCATTCGTAAGCAAAATCTTGAGAAGGCCACCCACAATCTTCAACACAGTACTTGTCCTGTATAGCAGGAGTTGGCCAGGGAACCTTTCTGCATTCCTGGATCTCGAGTTGACACATATGCCATCCCTTGATAAAATCTGCATTCAAATCAACATAATGGGTTGAATCCACAATACAAGACCCTTTTTGGAGCATATTTGATAGAACTGTCTTGTCCATTCAAATTACTCAGTCAAATAATAACACATGCTGCATAACACTAGGCAAGGCTAAACCATTCAAATTATACTCAGTCAAATATCATACAATTACGTGTGTTCATTAAGGAACTAATTTCCATCTAAGGTAATGCACCTAACCAAAGTATTTGGTTGAGGTGTAAATGACATCTGAATTTCCATCAAATAGTTTAAAACGAATATATTATTCTCAACAGCCAAATCTGAGGTCTAAAATTAAGCTTATGAGCCACCAATACCATGATGAGGTCCCGCCTTCTCCTGCATGCTGCTAAAGATAGTCAATGAAAGCACCCTTAACTATCACTATTAGCTACATCTATTGCTAAATCACTCAAAATCATGTGATTACCTTCAGAAATAAGTCTAGGAGCCATGTTAATAGGGCGCATGTAGTGGGTAATGATTCCCGTTGGCATAGGAGAAGATGCAAGAGCCAGATAGAGCTTCTTCACCTTTTTCTCCTGAAAAATATTGATTGGACATGTACTCAGTAACATACAAACAATGACATTTCAGTTACAAGCAATTTTTACTTTCAATTGATTAAAAAAGAACCATATCGTGCTGTAACCCTGTCTCACAACGTAGATTAAATAAGAGTGTGCCCATTCAAGTAGACGAAGGTTATTCTAGCATAAGATATGAAATGGGATCATAGACATACCCTGATTTTACCATGAAAGACAGAGCAATACTCTTTAGTCCTAGCCAACACCACACTGCACGTAATGACATTTCATTACAATCTATGACAGTCAGAATGACAAAGAGCTCTAATTGCTTTTAACATAAATGCAGTACCAGCCTTCCGTGCAATTGTCAATTTGATGAGTAGTCATCAAAGGGGCTGTCAATCCCAAGGCACGAGTAGCAAAGGTCGCGCAACTTTCTTCAATGTTGTCAGTGGTGCCACCTACCTAACCAAGATTTGAAAAAAATTATTATGAAGAAACCCTAAGCAATTAATTATTTAATAGTGTAAACATATCAATAAAGGGAAGTTGTGTAAAGGGAAGTAGTTCTTTTAAGTATAGCACATTCCTTTACAATAAGAGTATGGAGAACATCCATGACTACTTCATCCTCCTCAATTACCACAGTTTCCCCATCTATAAGTAGATACCATGACAGATGATTCAACAGAATCATGAAGATTTATGCTGGTAAGGGTGGGAACACAAAGCAGTCGTTTTGTTAGACTTTGATGGAAATTCTTGATTGGTCAATATTTGATTTAGAGTATGATCAAAATCTGGGTTCATGACATTCAGGATCTAAACCACATAGAAACTATCCGATTTCTTCTTAATCAATTCTGATGAATCATTTGCAAACCTAAAACTACATACTCTCAGGTTTCAAGACTCGAGAACTAATCTTCCCTTGGCAATATAAAGAGAACTCCAACTTACTGTGTTTGGTTGAGTGTTAGAAGGCCTAAGGCACGTCAATTTCAAAGCATGTGATAGTTGCTTCTACTACTACATCGTTGGCACAATTTGGACATAAATTAATTGCAGATGCGGATCTGACACCTTAAACCAATCTCGGCTCAGTATATTTTTATCTCTGTTCTTTTCTACTAACCATCCCTCAAACCTTAAATCAAATTTGAAAACCTGTTTTCCAAATTTCAGCCTCCTAAATTCTAATACCATCTGTGTCCTACAACCAACAAATTCAACTAGTCTGGCTAATCTTAATGTTAGACGCAATGCAATTACGATTGTAGTATGCTGAATCTGAGACATCTGTAAAACCAAAAAGTTAGAACAGTGAAAGCTGAGGACTGACACAGACAATGAGTACAAAAATCAATCGATAATCATCTAGCCTGATCTAAATATCAATTTTCACTAACTACAGGATTCGGCACCATCAAGCATAAATAGTTACAGAAACAATTGTACTGTGCACATATACAAGAATTTATAAACTTTGAGTTTGTAATATGGAATTGATTACATACTGATGTACCAGCAGGTTTATCCAAAACTACATAGGATTCCGCCACAGCTATGATCCGTGATCTCCAGTCAATCTCATAACACCTAAAAAAAAAGCTTTAAAATGTCAAATAACATCTTCCCAAAATAATCTAAAATGTAAATTCATTCCAACAAACTCTCTGAGTGTACCTAGGAAAGCGTTTGGGGTGCACATGGACTCGCAAATATGTTCCAGGCTCAACAAATTGATCCGCGTGAGTTACACGGAAAGTTTTCTGTGCCTCCCGCACAGTTTTGCCTTTGATAGAAGCTCTTTGGCGCAATACCGAAGGTTTCGTTACTTCTTTGAATACCCTAATTTGTTCTTCAGTAGCACTCGGAGGAGGCTGTGGACAAACAAGAGCGTAGTATACAGCTCCAAATTGAATCAGATCCTTAACATACCTACACAAAATGAAACATACCATTTAATAATACTTGCGTGAAGAAAATATGAGAAAATAATGAATCTTACGGCATGCAGAGGCATAGAAAAAACGCTTACAAAGGTGGAAGTTCCAGCGCCTTGCAAATATGTTCTAAAACTGGTCCGCCCTCGGACACAACTAAGTGCTCAACTCTCGGTGGAGATTTTTGCAACGGACATGGAAGCAATCGATCATACTTCGGGAAACTTAAACAGAAGCAAGTTCAGTATCAAGCAAAACGCGAAGATAGTGGAAAGGAACTAACTATTGGAGACTCAACGCGAACTCTTGAGAATGTTCAGGTACCTATCGGAAGATGTAGAAGCAGTTAAGCTTTCGGCGTTGGTTTTTGAGAATTCAGATTCAGTGGCGAGTGCAGTGTAACTGTTGTGTGAACTCCGACAGCACCAACTCGGCGCGTTCTTGTTGCGGTAATTTCTAAGTGCTGTCCGCGAGATGCAAAGGGAGTGCGCCGCTGCAGGCACCGTGAGGCTCCGGCAGCCACCAGAGAACAACATTGACGCCACCGTCACTGCCACTGAGCCCATTCTCACTCTCCTATCTCCGACTCCTAGCTTCTTCTTCGCAATTATACGAGGCAGCCAAGTTTTTGTTTTGAAGATGGGAATTACTTCCTTAAACCCCACAATTACTAACTGCACGTCGAAAAGACTAAAATATCCTTTATTATTATATCATACCACCGTTCCTGCCACCACTTCCATTACTATCACTACTGAGGAAGAAAATAAAACAAGAATACGGAAAAACTTCATTTCATAAAGCTCTTTCCATAATTCATTTCGCATTTTTTGAAAAGTTTTATCCAGAAAACTGCTTACCAACTATCATATGCATTTCAGAAAATTTGTTCCGAAAATCTTATTTCAAAAAACTTATTTCAGAATTAAAACAGTGCACACAAAAATTGTGGAAGTGTAGAAAGTAAAAACCTTTGAAGATAAGTAAACCCATTTATCAGAGAGGTCAACATTGGGCTACGTCAATGAACTTGGTTTAATATTAGGCCTTCTTTCATATAAATAAGGGATTACTATTGGCACCCCATATTTCTATTAATCCTCTCACTTTTAAAAAATGGCTTCAATTCAATTTTAATTCTTATAATTTCGCAAATGCGTTTCTTGACCCTTATAAAAATCTAATAAAATATTTGGGTCTCCATTTTTTTTAATTAATAAATTTTAGTTCACGTAAGTATATTATTCAATTGATGATAGAAATATTAGCATATCCGAATACGTATCAAGATTTATTATTGTAAGGGCTTTCTATTAATATCTTTGTCAATGATTAGTTGACATTTTATTACTTACATATACACAACATTTTCGGTAAAAACAGTTTATCTTAACTTTAGAAAACTGAATGACCAAATTTATAATTAAAATTGTGTAAGATCAAAATGAACATTTTACTAAATTACAGGGAGGAAAAAGTGAATTTAAGCCTCAAAATTTTTCAAAAAGTTCGAATGAAATGCTAAAAAGATGTGCAAATAGAAAAGTTGTTTATTGTCTGTATTGTTATCAATTTTGGTCTGGTTTCGTATTTAGATAGGTCTGCAATTATGATCAGAGAAAAAATACAGTACAAAAAATGTTATATTAAAAACATAAAGTGAAAAATGTTTTTGAAATGAAAAACAAAATAATATATTTTTGAAACTGTATTATCACATACAATGTGGTGACTCGAGCTACGTATTTGTGAAAGTCACGGAAGTATTTATATCATAAAATAAGTTTACAAATTACGTAGAAAGTTACGTAGTCAAGCAAGTACTTTGATAACTGTATCGAACTACTTCACTACTTTCGTATCATACATTAAATGACTGACACGTAACGTGGCACTCAATCAAAAGTTGGTGCCAGATCTACACAAATACACTTATTTTATCTTTTTAAGTTTTAAGTGTGAAAACAGTATTAGGCTGACCATAAGATAGAAAAGTTCAAAGATTGGGCTAGAAAAAAAAATATATATCTAAACTGAATTCAGTTATTTTTAGTTCAATCTTTTATCTTATATTGATATAAGTTGAGTCCATACGTAGGTTAATAATAAATCAATCCATTTTTTAAAATTAAAAATAATTTTGTTAAGTAAATATAATATTATTTTATTAAAATATATGAATGTTAGTTGAGGTCATCATTTAATCATCAATAAATTCAATAAAATATATTTTATTAAAATATCTAAATGAATTTTATAAAGTAAATATAATATATCATATCATATCATATCATTTTGTATTACTTTTGGAGTTGAGGTCGTCTCGTTTAGACTTAAGTTGGGTCATGCTCATAGTCATAATTATTATTTTTTTAGTTTATCATCTTTTAATTTATTTATTTTTTAATCCGAAATGTTGGGCTGACCTTATATTTGTTTAGACGACGGACACATATTGCGCCTTAACAAAAAGGTTCGTAATACTTTTCTAATATAATTTAATCGTCAATAAATTATATATTTGTGCCCTGGTCAATAAAAGATTTTGATATATTAAAAAATATTCACAATGATTGTGAAATTAAGAAACCACAAATTCTGGTAGAAATATAGAAACAATATTACACTTTTCCGTGAAACTTTATTCTAGAACAATAAATAAGGTATAGTGATATTGAAATAGCAAATAGTTTAGTACTGATAATACAAATTCAACTATATAAAAAATATAGTTAAAATAACTTTTACTTTAAAAGTATAATACCTTAATGATATTACCTCCATAATTATTTTTCTTCTTTTATACTGAGTGTGCAAAGTATTGAGAGTTGAGTATAAATAAAAGGAATATTTGAAAATAATCATTAATAATTTTTGACAAATTGAAAAGAAAACACAAATATATTAAAATAATTTCTAAATTCATGCAATAAATTATATTTTTATTGAATATTGTTATATTGATTTTTTAGTAATAAATTAAGCAAAAAGAAATAAACAGACGAAGAAACAAAAGAACTAATAAAGTGCACTTAAAAGAATTTACTAAAATATAACTATTTGTTTTTTTAAAAATTAGAAAATCATAACTAGAGATTATCTTAAAATAATTCACTTACTTCTTATGTAAGATTATTTAAAAGAAATCTACAGTATAACTTCCTAGCGTTCTCATCATGCTAAAAACTTAAAAGTAAACAAATAGTTATACATACATTTAAAGAAAACGAGTAAAGTTATTCCATTGCAAATTACTTTATGTTCAGTTTTTTATAGTAATACCCCAATTATCTATAAGTTTTATCAAATTCAAAACATTTTTCTTCTACATCAAAAGATGATTACGCATAATCACAATAAGAGTAAACTAAGTATTGTTTTGAATGATTAATGTTTGAGCCACAACCCAACTTAAATGGTATGTATCTTCAAAACATATAAAATTAAATAATATGTAAAATAAAATCCCATAATTTGATTTGACAATTTTACAAATTGTAATTATGTAAATTGTCTTTTAAACAACAACTTCAACCGAGAACTTACAAATTCCATAAACTTTAGAAACTCCAAATTGCACCACTTAACCTAAAAATAATAATCATAAACTATATCAGTATAAGCAAAACGTTATCAGCTTGTAAAACTTATAAATCGTATTGTATTCTCAAATGAAACCGACTAAAACGAAAGAAAAAATTTAGAGAAAATAAAAGAAAAAATATTTCATTAGAAAAAGACAAGAAGTTTTAAAAGACTTAAAACAAGTTAAAGACAATAGAATCATTTTCAAAAAAACACGAGTTTTAAAATAATGGTTCGATAATTATAAATATAACTTCTAATTTTTTTTAACCTATCCCTGCAAAAGTAAGAAGATTATATTAGAAGTGAGTTTGCGCCTTTATCTCGTATGTGGAACAAGAAATCAGTGGGTGGTCTTACTTATATGCTATAATTTGACTCTGATACCATGTTAGAAGTGAGATTTCAAACCGATTACGAGTCATTGTTAAAATAGGGAAATGCATTTGAAAGAGTCTAAATTCCACAAGTTAAACATGTGTATGAATAATTGTGGTAGATCTACTATTGAATTCCTACTAATAAAAAATTAGGATAATGTGTATGAATTGTTGTAGACTTAGCTGTAAACACTTCCCTGGAAAATGGTCCCAACTCTCACTGTTTGTAGGGTAAGTTATTTAATAGGTACGTAGATAGATTGAGTAAACAGGTATGAGATTCATAGGGAATATTGAGATATGATGCTTCGCATAATATAAGAAAATAGAAACAGAAAAACAAAAAGGAAACAGAAGATGCATCCTATTCATCACATGCATTGTTTTAATTTCATGTTGTTGTGTGGTAACATTATTACACTCTGAATTTCTGAAAAGGGCTTCCATATTTACAAAAGTAAATGGTTTATTTTTGTAAAGTATATATTATTTATTGATAGGTTAAAGACGAAAGATGTTTGAAAGAAGAAGGAAGATAAGACGAGAGTTGATTCATGAGATGCACATGCAGTGTCTTAATTTTTGTCAATTGTGATCTATTGGTGAGATCCTGTTTGTCTGATCGAAGTCGAATCCAAGCCAAAATTTAGAGCATTCATGTCTCACGTGTACAAAATTTGACAGAACACTGCAGGATTCATGTCTAGTAAACATCCAACCTAATAATGTCTTGTGTTTTCACTCCATCTAGATGCGATCTTCCTTGTGCCTACATATACATACAATAACACGGTTACCAATCACCATTTCATAAACAGTCTAACAAAGATTTCAAATATAAAAGTTATTTAATGCAGATTAATTTAACATATATCTCTTCTTTTAAGTCACCATTCAAAAAATATCCAGTTCACATTTAATTAAAATAGTTTCTCATCACCATTTAAAGCTATAAGAAAATTTAAAAATTACACTAATCCAAAATAAAAATTATATGAAACAAGCTTCTAAACATGTGTTACTAGAGAAGAGTTTCGTCAAGATCAAAATTGAATTTTTATGAATGGTTTGGAACAAGTTTTATTGATAATTATATTATTTATACTTTAGGTGTTAGATAAAAGAAGTGTACAACCAATTCTAAGACTTAGCCAATCTCCAATTAATTCTCAACGACTATTAGATATGTTGACTGACGTTTATATATTTTAAAAATAATTATTATTATTTAAATATGTTTTATCACATAAGTTTCATGTGATAAATATTTAATATTTAATGAATTTTTACGTTATTTTTTAATTAATTTAATTTACTGTTTGTCTTAGTTTATTTTAATTTTGAAATATTTATGTAACTTATGTCAATGTAAGTATAATATAAAATTTATTTCTGTGGGTGATCACTCTATAATTAATTAAAAAAAATAGTAATATTATAAAAATATAGTGATTAAAAAAGTGGCAATGGTAGTATTACGACATTTACAAAGATTATAAAATTACAGCTAAGGTATGATGTTAACGAGTTGTAAAATTACATATGATGATGATATGGTGTTAAGGAGTTGTAAAATTACATATAATCTTATAACATCAATAAGGTTATAAAATCATAAATAATATTAGAAAAAATATTGTTTGAGACCATTTAACGACCATTTGATAATTTTTCTAAGAGTAAAATAGTTTTCATAAAATTTAACTTTTATAATTTAAAAGAAAGAGAAAGAGAATAGTAATAAGGAATAGTGTCAAATGATAGTAAAAAAAAGGTGGTGTCAAAATATCAGTGTTCATAATATTATGACATTAACTTATATTAGAAAAATAAAATAAATGTAAGACATTATTGAGATTACCTGAAATTGCTGGTAGATTGTTTGCCACGAATGTCTTACTAAATTTTTGCGTCAACGAATTACACGTTTAATAAGGAGTCTAAACCGTCAATAAAACAAATAATTCTCATTTAAAAAAAAACACAATTTTCTGTAATGTGTTTTTAATACATATTTTCAGTTTTTGCGTGAAATATCACCATTTTTTACCATATCATTAAATTATTTAAAAAAAAACTACAAAATCATATAGTGAATACATTTTTCTTAATTTTTCAGAAACCATTTTAATTTTCAACTTTTAAAGGGTGCCTATGAATACATAATAAATAGCTCAAGTTGTTTACGAATAAGAAGAACATGTGTATTTTTACACTACGGTAATAAATTTGTAGTCAAAACATATAAATTGATCGTTCAAGTCGAAGTAAATATTAATTAATAGAATTAAGAAGGTTGAGCATGTAAAATATAAACATTCTTTTTTGAATAAGTACAGATGTTTTATTGATTTTTTTAATGTTGTTGTCTGCTGAACATTAAAAATATACTGCATTGATATTTTAAATATTTTTTTAATATATTTTAAAATATCAAAATAAGTAATAATCAATGTATTATAAAGATATAGTAGAAAAATAGTATACAAAAACTCAGCAGAGAATCCAAATTTCCTTTAAACACTATATATTATTACTTAAAACAACATGATCGAAGAATTTAACCTATACTACTTAGTTAAAGAATATTAATAATTTGATGATGGGGTGAAAAGCAAAAAGGTAGAAGAAAAGGGAAGTAGGGTTTGTGAGTGCAGTTGTGAAGAGAGAACAAAGATATGTTGTTCACAAAAAAGACAAAATTTTGGTGAAGTGAGAAAACATTTGCCATCCAGTGTCCCACTTGGCTTCTCTTTCCTCTACATCTCTTAGAAAAACATGGTTTCCCTTTTGGATCTTTCTCTTAACGCCACACATACTTCCAATACAACAATAAATGGTGAGAGTTGAGTCTACAACGCCAAAATCAACACATAAAAATTAATGCTCACACTATGGATCATATCATCGAATAGTAGTAGTAATAAATTAAAACTCATGTTCTCAAAATTACAACAAAATAATTCTGATAATGACAAATAACTATACCTGATGCTGATATTTTTCATTTTATTTATGCTAATTAATTTCATATTCTGTAAACTATATAAATATTTTGAAGGAAATTGTTCCGGTATATCCATCACTTTCACATTATTTAAGAAGTAAAATTAAAGATAATTTAAATATATATTTATTCGTTAATTTTCTAAGAATAAAATCATAACAAAAATTTTAACTCTAAATCTAATAATACCTCTAACACAGTGATTAACTATAACAATGATATTTCAACAAACTTAACTTTGGAACATGAATAAATATATTTTTAGTTTTTAAAATTATTATTTCTCTTCATTTGACATATTTTGGTCCTTCTGATTTAAATATATTATACTCTCGTCTTCTTCTTTTTTTATCTAAAAGAGCTATTTTGTGAAGGTTTATAAATTAACATGTTAATTATAATCACTTTGAAGATTAAATGTTAAATAATGTTTTTACAGTTAGGTGAAAGAAGGACTCAAGGTCTTAAAGAAATAAAAAAATTAATATATTTTTAGTTTTTGAATTTTGACGTGAAATTTAAAAATTTTGATTCTCAAACTTAAAAAATGAATAAATGTAGTATTTTTAACTCAATTATATTAAATTTGTTTTACGAGTCAAATGTGTTTCATGCTAATATTTAAGTTATTTATATTGTTTGATATCTTCTCGGCTAAAAAACACTTAAAAAAAATAACTTAATTGATTTAAAAAAATTATATTTATTTATTTTAAAAATGTATGACCAAAATATATTAAAATTTTGAATAAGACGAATTTTAATTTAACGTGAAAAGTGAATAAAACCAAGTTTGAAAAAAGATAAAATAGAAATATATATTTTCTATATTAACATCCACATTTAAGTTTACTTTTTAATATAGAATTAGAGTTTATTTTAGTCACTGTCTCGCTGCGAGATACTTTCCTTACAAAACTAGTTCAATTAGTTAAAGTTTACTTTTTAATATATTTTAACTAAATTACTCATCAATATTTTTTATAATGATTTTAATAGTTAACATGTATGTATACTGTTTTTAATTTTCGAATCATTTTAAGAGTTAATATTTCATTGATTATATTCATTCAATAAAATTTGGTTGAAAAGCTTTGGAGAAGAAAGAGAGAAGATAGAGTAGAGGAACCGTTCATTGATTGTGGTAGAAGAACAAACATTTAAATAAATGCAAATTTAAATAATGAATATTGACTACTAAATTTTAATAATTATTTATTATAATCTGGATGATATCTTTTGAATAGTTTTAGAATATAAAAATTAAAAAAGTAGAAAAACATTTAAAATATAACATATTAAATTATAAGAAAAAAATTTTAAAATTTAGTTATCAAAAAATTATTTGAACAATATTCATTTAATCAAGCAGTCAAAAAGAAATAAAAAAAAAATTATACATGGGAATAATAGATTGGAGACAGACAAGGAAACTCTCTTCAACGTATTAAGGGAAATTGGAAGAAGCAGCACAGAAGAAGAGGACTCAGCTCTGGTACAAAAACGCAATTTTCAAATTTTCTTCATACAAAATAAATGTAATAATGTCTATAATTTTAAGGAAACCCTAAGAAACAGAGAAGAAGGAGTGGACCATGACAGTATAGAAAAGACAAAGAAACATGATGATCGATTTGATTTGAAAAGCTTGGAAAATCTCCAAACTAGCGTACTATGTTAGATAAAAGGGACAATCACTAATGAAAACTCTAGCATTTAAATTTTAAAGAAAAATGATGGCTCATCAGATTTATTGCGCACATTCAAAAACACTATTTTTCATACAAAATTTTAGCACAACGAATGTATAATTTTTTTTCTCGGGATATTATTCAACTTGGATAAGTTTGTCTGAAATTCTCCACTGTAAAAAGTTATAAGATAATTTATTTGAGAGATTTGACCATTAAATTTAAAATCCACTTTTTTTTTTTTAAGCAAACACAGCTTACTCTGTTCTTTGTTTTAAACCATGAAGACTCTCTCATCCTCTCAATTCCAATTATTTTCTCCTTTCCAACTTCATTTTATCCGTGATTCATTTGTTTTGGGTTATCGCGGTTGATTTAGAGTTTTTGTGGTCAAAATAGTATTTGGGATTTCGTTGTTTATATTTGAGATGAGAGAAGCTTTTTCTTTTTTATTGAAGTAAACTTGTCTTACATGTTATAATTTGATAGATTGAATTGTTTGAATTGTTGTGATTTAGTGTGTTGAAGTTATGAGCGCACATGAAATTGTGGTGGTTTGTGTTTCTAGTGTTGAATGATGAGAATAGATGAAAAGTTGTTATTTTCGCTCAAGTTAGAGAAATTTAGCTTAAGCAAAAATAGTTAGAATTCTATGTCTCTGTTTGAGATTTAGTTCAAGCGAAAATCTTTTGCTTAAGCGATAGCTCCTCTCGCTCAAGTAGAATCTCTGGCTTATGCGAGAAAGTCACTGAAACTCTTTTTGCTTCTATTTAATTTTAGTTCAAGCGAGAATTTTTATCTCAAGTGAGAGCCCCTGTCGCTTAAGTGAGAATCCCTTGCTCATACGAGAATGCTGCAAAATTTTAATTTCTTATTTTTAACCTATGATTATATGAGTTAATTTTAAAAATATGATGTATGAAACTATCCATGAATGATGTTGGTATTTTAAGACTTGACTTGATATGTTGTTGTAAAATATGTGATGTGATTTGTTTGATATTTGGAATTTGAGATGAACTTATTAATATGTAAATATGAAAATGTGATTAAGGATGTACATGATTGTGAAATGATTGTTGTAAAACTATGATGATAATGAGTTTATTAATATATATACACGAGCATTGTATGTGTTTGACGTAATTTCATGGATCTTATGAGAAGATTTGATGGTGATGTTATTTTAGTGTATGCATTGAACTATGGATTCAAGTAAGGTGACATCCTGAAACTCTAATGATCATTCACACTCAAATAGAGTATAATGGATTATGTGGTGAGAGTAGTAGGAGGTCATAGTCTAAATCAGGAGAATGACCTTAGATGATCATGGATTAACCTTATCTATGGTAGGATGAAATTCATTGACAATGACTTTATAGAGTAGTAGAGGTTGCAATGGCAATGAAAAATTCAGTTAGAGTTATGAGATTGCAGATAATGTAGTATGTTCAATATAGAAATACCTTTAAAAATTTTGTGTTATTGTATAAATGATATATTTTTATAATTTCTACTGTAAAAATATTGTATTAATTAATATATTTTTTATTTCATTAATTTGTCGTTGAAAATTATTTATTTTAACAAAGATAAATAACAACTTAACATCACAAGTGAAAGGTCAAAGAAAGTTAGAATGTTGAAAGTTACAAAGCAACAAGAACATACAATGAAATACGAGTGGTTGAAGGATGGATACTACTACTAGCAATAAATGTAGATCGATCACGGAATGAAAATAAAATTATTTACTAGTAATTCTTAACCACCAATAAATGCGCATCATCAAATAAAAAATATATAAATAAATTACATAAAATTACCAACAATATGGTATTTTAAGTGGGTTTAATATCTCTATAATAATCCTAAGTCTGCTTACATACTTTTACAAGAAAAAATATTTAATGTTACATAACTGTATATAAGTAATTGAAATTTAATATCATATAAAAATGATTTAATTTATAAAATATTTTACTTAACTTGTTTAAACCGCATTACAAGTTTATACAAAAAAAAAATGCTGATAAATGAATGAGACATTTATGTTATTAATATAAAAAAAAATTATCATGACATTCTCACAATTAGAAAAATTAGGTTAAAATATTCTTTTAATTCTTTTATTTTAAAAAAATTAATTAAATTCCTAGTTTTTATTTGGTTTAATTTAATTCTTTAATTTTATAAAGTGATCTAATTAGGTATTCTCACTAAAATTAATATATCAAATCATTTCCTTTAAATTTTAAATATTTAAATTTCATTTTGTAGGTGAAATGATCCGATATATAAATTATAAAAAAATTTAACGTCAATTTAATAAAAAAAATCTAATTGAATCATTTTAAAGAAATTAGAAAATTAAATTGAATCAAATAAAATTAAAAAAGAGATTTAATTGGATTTTGTATAAGAATTAAATGGCCAAAATAGGATTTAAAAGAAAAAAAAAAACTAACCACTTCCATCATATAATACGATGAGTGTCTTATATTCACATATTATACTTTCATCGTTTTATGAGTTGGCGTCATGGTCATCGCATACATAGAGCATAAGTTACACGTTGATTCAATTCATATGTATATTCACTTCCATCGATTTAGTCAACCGTTTCATTAATTTGGATTTAAATATTCAGATTTGTGATAAATCATTTTCTTAATTAATCATGACTTTATGCTTCGTGCCTTGTATGGTACATGGGTGACTTAAATTCGATGTGAAAAAACAAATTACGACTACGCGTCAACGCCATAATCACATAAAATAAAAGCATTCATGATTTGTAATGAAAGTAAAAGCATATGTGAATCGTTTTCTTCGACCATCCCAATTGGATTCTAGTCGGCTACTTTTTTCTTTAGTTTTTTATTTATTAGCAGACATGAATATCTCGAATTAATCTTAGTTTATAATGAAACAATTGCATTATTATTTTCAGAAGTTATTATATGTGAAAAATAAATAACTTATTATCCTATTAAAAATAAATACATTGTGCTAATATAAGAGATAGTAGTAGTTTTTAGAGCAAGTTTTATGCCATGCTGATAGATAGAAATAAGAAGAAAAAAATAAAATAAAAACTCTATACTCGATTAATATTTGTGAGAAAAGTATTATATATGGAAAATTTTATATATTTAACATTGTTAGAATATCATCTTTGGATTTTTGAAGTTCTATAATAGATTTGTCACTAAAATATATATGCTGAAAAAATTAAGAAAAGGTATAGAGTTCAAAATTAATTTATGGTGTTTTTTTTCTTATTGTCATGTGCTTTTAAACTATACTAATTTTGATAAAAAAAATTAATATATTACATATCAGTATTTTAAAAAGGTTACATATATGAACAACTCAAAAAATTCAATTTTAAAATATATTTAAATTGTTCTTAATTTAACTGTTAAATTATACGAGACCATTGAATATATTAAAATAATTTATTTAGTCTATGTTTGTTTTACCTCATTTAGTCTTTAAGTGCATGGATTTGGAAGAGACATGGTTGTTTGTTTGAGTGGTTATGTTGTGTGAATAATTAAAGATGCGAAAATGAGAGATGTATCTTCCCTCGTCCAAGAAATACGACAATTAAAAATAATTATTTTAATAAAAAAAATAATGAAAATAAAATATATTTACATATTTAATTTTGTTTTATAACTAATTTAGAAATGTCTGAAAATTTATTGATAAACGAAAAACATACATGTAAAAAAATATGAAAGTATAATGATATTTTATCATTAATCATTCCCAAATCATCTCATACGAAAAAAAAAAGATAGAAGAAATAACATAATATTGCAATTTCTTCTTTTGACTTGCTTTCAAATCTTAAGAAATAAACACGATAGTGACCTTGAAATCATTTATCTCTAATAATTCTGAATAATAAATCTTTTGAAGTGAATACAACACAAGAAAATTTATACTTTTTCATCTTCACACAAGATATCACTGTTTTAATCTTAAGATTGTTGAGATAATATCTTTACTATTACAGCATTTAAGATATAATTTATTTTAAAATATAAAACTTTGTTACAATTTTATTTTTAAAATATAAAGTTAAAATTGTGTTAATTTTGAAATTATTAACCACAGTGAAAGAAATATTATTGTAAAGAAAAGGTGTAAAAAATAGAGAGCGCAGGATGGTGAGAGAGGGTTACGTGGGAAAATGTAGAAAGAGAGAAGAGGGGGGACACATGCTGGGGTCAAATCCATTTATGGACAGACCACATGCGCACATAAGAAGATGCAATGTATGGAAAAGGGTTTTGTACAATCACTTTAGTGCACTTCAACCTGTATTTTTGACATTTCACAATATCTTTTAAATTCTCCATCAACAACAACCTATGTCACATCCACAAGTCATTCCTATAAAGTCAGGCCAAAATTGCTTCCTCATTTTTCATTCCGAATCACTATAAAATACTCTTCTTTTCTTCACATTTTTTTAAATCTCGTGTTTAATTATTGTTATTATTTTTATATCCAAACAAAACATTTTTTTTATTCACATAGACATTAAATTTTAAATATAAATATATATAAATCATCTATCAAAATATATATTATATATAATTACATGATATATGCTGGGTTTTATATTTTAGGTCATATGGGTTATGATTATGGTATCGAGAGATTGTGGTTCCATATGGTTATATGATATTAGTCTTACACATATAAGACATTTGACACCACTTTAACCCCAAAATCTTAAAGACAATAGTGTTATGGGTCTTTATTCTTATATAGTGTTTAACTTTATCTTTTCTATCCCATGTGGGACTTTTGACTCACACTTGGACTATTCCCAACAATCTCCCCTCAAGGGTGAGTCCCTTTTTTTTTTCATATGATATATTTTCCTTCAGGTGTATGAGTGACCCCTTTTTGGTTATGGTTATGCGGTCAGTCACTTCGGTGACCCCTTTTTGGTTATGGTTATGTGTTTATACGGTTAGTCACTCTGAATCATCGGCTCTGATACCACTGTTGAGTTATATTTTTCATATATGTGGTTTATAGTCATTTAGATGGTTATATATATATATATATATATATATATATATATATATATATATATATATATATATTTATATATATATTATATATATATATAATATATATAAATATATTTTTCATGAACAATTCATGTATATATCTTTAGATCAATAATTGACTTGAATAATTTTGAAAAATATCATCGTTTGTGTCACAATCTATGTTTGAACCTCTCTCGTATAAGTATTATACTATATTTCACATTTGAGTGTTTGTTATTTGAGTATACATATAATGCTTAAATAGTACACACTTTCTGTATATCTTCTAACAAGTTTCAGAGCTTTAGTCAGTGTTATGCTGGTGCTTGAGTGATACTTCCACATGAGTGTCCTCATATATATGCTGGAAAAAAAAAATAGTACGCAGAAACTACCAAGAAACTAAAAATAATAAAGAGCAATAAAGACTAAAAAAGGGTATTGAAGTCACAAAGCATGGTACTTCATGTCGGTTAACAATAAGGTACTACTTATATAGAGTTTTTGTACTCACATACTTGGAATACTCTTTAACACAACACATACTTCATATTGTATCAAACCACACTCATAGATGTTCATATAACAATTTTCCATATACATATATCTAACAATTCAACCATCGCATACTCCACACTTCAAACAACCAATTTATTAATAAACACTAGTGCAAAAATAGGATTCGACATTGCCTAATGTACTATGATTTAAAAAAAAAAGTCTATAATGACGCGGTGACATTTTTGAAAATATTTGTACAACTATATATAACAGTTAAAGGATAATTAAAGCTCATATCCTAACAACATTAGTATAGACCAGGGTTCTTTAAACAACTGATAATGACGCGACAACATTTTTAAAAATATTTGCGCAACTATAGACTCCGGTTCTTTAAAAAAATGAAACTTATAGTTGTGTAAATATTTTCAAAAATGTCACCGTGTTTTTTAAAGTCGTTACCATGACTACATGAGTATAGGCTTTGGTTCTTTGAAAAAACCAAAGTTTGTACTCATGCAACCAAGTGTAGGTTTCAGTTTAATCTATAACCGAAGCCTATACCTATCTACATAAGATAAAATTGTGAGTTTTTACAACCCGTGAAAGGTTTTGTTGCATAGTGTTGTTACATTCTTCTCCTTTGTCTAATTGCAATTTCGTGTTTTCTTCAATTATAGCCTTCGTTGAGGTTCGTTATATTCTTCATTATTGTTTATCTTCCTTTTTGTTTATCTCTTCCTTTCATTCTGTTTTTTTCTTCCTTTTGTTCTTGATTTTCTCTTCCTTTCGTTCTTGATTTTCTCTTCCTCCTACTAATGTTGTTTTCATCTCGTTTTGGTGCTACTATTGCATTTTGGTGGCAATTGTCACCTTTTTGTGTTAGGGCATCCCAATATTGTAAGTTCATGTTGATCTTGGTCTGTTGCATTTGGAATACCACAACATTTGTTGTCTTGGTTGTTGGTTCATGTTTGAGCAGCTGGTCATGGTCTCTTTCGCTCTTAATCTTGTTCTCACTCTCATTTGACTGAAGTCTACTTTTCTTTTTTTTTTTTTACTTTTCAATCATTTTATGCTTCAGTTGTCTTACCAACAAAAGTCTAAACTTCTCCTTTTTTACTTTGTCTAAATATGCTTAAGTTGTAGAACCGAAGTATAATGAAAAAAAAAAGTGGTGCAAAAATCCTTTGTTGCACTAGTAAAAAATCAATATTAACTATCTTTGATTGGATTGAAGTGTGTTCATTATAAAAGCTTTCCTCTATCGTTTTCAAAACTCAAAGCTTACACCAACAATATTTTATCTTAAGAGACAACTAGAAAAAAAAAGAGAAAAAAAATAGAGATTAAATGAAAATCTTAATAAAACAGTATAATTAGTAATTTGGTCCTTATATTTTAATTTTACGATTTAATTTTGTTTATATATTATTTTTACTCAATTAAATTTTTATATTTTTTAAATAAAGTCAATTTGATTTTATCTCTTATCACGTCAGATTGATTAATGACATAATAAATTTATTTTTGAGTTATTTTTTTCTTCTTCTTTTTCTCCAATTACACCATTACCTCCATCCTTGCTTCTTTTTCCCTCATCCCATTTGACATCACCTCGACCTCTGTAAATCTCGTCATCATTGAAAATTCTTCATTTATATAATTATTTATCCATCTTTCTCTTCAATATAATTTAATAATGATAGGTAAAATATTCTTTAGACTTATAAATAAATTTGATTTTTTTTAAAGATATTTTTAAATAAAATAAAAGAAATAAATATTTAACTTTCTTTATTAAAATTGTATTTTAAAATATAAATCAATTCTTACAATTTTGCATATATCATAAATCATAATATGTCGTTAAAAGTCAATTGTATCGTTTTTAATACGTAATTATATTATATAATATTATTATATATATATATATATATATATTTTGAGTGTTTAATACATATTATAAATATCTATTATAATGTAAAGAAGTTTTTTTTTTTTTTTTTTGCGAGAACTTGTTCTTATTTATTTTGTTGTCCCTCAATTCTATCGACTACTAGTTTCAAATGTTATTATCAATTTCACTAACACAAAAAGATGAAATGAATATATTAAATGAGAAATTTCAAACTAATAGTTTGCATATATTAGAATAGAATTACAGCACACTACGCAATGACACATATTCTAAAACTAGTAATATAGAGAATAACATACCAATATTGCATATTACACGAAACGATGACACATTCCATAGGTGGATGTTTTTCTTATGTTGCTATAAAAGATACATTATTTATAATTAGTTACCATTAAATATTTTCTATAAGTTTTTTTTTTTATATATTGTGATATTATTTTAAGATTTTCTATAAATTTTTGTAAAAAATTAGTTTCGAGTAGAATTTTTTGAAAAATTTCATAAAGTCCCACTAAATATTTATAAGATTGTTTTTTTTTACCAAATATAACAAATTTAAAAGTTTTAGTAATGAAACTTTCTTTCTTATCCTTTTTTTCTCAAGTTGAAGAAAAAACAAAACGCAACAACTTTATATAACATGTATATTTTCCTTACATATACAAAGAATCCAAAGAGGGGAAGTAAGCATCTTCTTATCTTCTTTGTTTCTTTTCGTATTTATTTATGTTAAACAAACTACAGATTTGAAAGAAAATATTTTTTTAAATTTATTTCACCACAAAAATTACACTTATTAAAGTAGGTAAAATTGTAAAATACATTGATCTTTTAAATAAAAAATATATTTTTTAAATATATTTAAAATTTTAAAATAAGAATAATTATTGATATTTCCATAGTAAAGAGAATTCAGGTATTGACGTTTCCTACCAAATTGTTTCTTGCGTGAGCCTACAAATAAAACTATTAATTACATTTAAAAGGCAAAACTTAATCTCTCATCCTATGAATACATTATGTTATGCCTTTATTTATTTAATGTTAAAAATTTTCAATATCCAAATTAGAAGGTATAATTGTTTTATTTATAAATATGACAAATTTTTTTATGCTAAATAGTTTAAAGTGAATGTTGATAATGTAAATAGGGATTTTTTTTGTTTGACTTCATGTACCGCTATTTTTAGAGAAAGTCAAAGTAAATACATGGATAGTTTTAAGAATTCTTGGGGTATCAACTTCTAATTATGTGAGTTTATAGGGATCATTATGTTTTGGAGTAGACTTAGAGGAGAACTTTTAAAAGTTTTAGTTTTTAAATTGTTTTTTTTGTTAGTTATCGTGATTTTTTCAATTAAGGAGTGATTCCTTGAAGTCTTAAGTTAAAAACTTATATTTACATACAATTTCAAATTTTTCATTTTTTTTTATAAAGAAAATAATTGTGTTAATAAGTTAACTAAATTAATGTTTTACCTCCATGTACTTTTTATATTATTTCAATAATAGATATAATTTGTCTATATTTTTTGAATTATAAATTTTATTATGAATTTAGTGCGATCTTTTATGTTTTCGGTCTAAGTTTTTATATTTGAAAACAAAAATAAAAAAGCAATTGAGAACTTATAGAATTATTTTAAAGTGGGTCAGACACTCTATTTATTTAAAAAAAGAATTATACGATTATGTATTTTACGAAGTAATGAAAATATTTTAATTTAGTAAAAGATAATATTATGTAACTAAAAATGAGAATTTTATACAAAATCGTATTGTCTTTACAACTATATAAATCAATTTATTAGTATCGTCTCTAACTTTAGTTTAAAGTAGTAATCTATTTGATTCCCTTATATTTTTAAAACCTCTAAAAGGTTAACTTTATCAATAATTATCACAAAGACACAGAGTTTAACAAGTTAACAATTAAAAAAAAATTCATAAAAGTTACAAGTATATAAAAACTAAAAGTATTGTATATTAACACCATTTTATGATACAAAATTTAAAGGTACTAAGATCAAAGAATTATGAATAGGTACTTTACTGAAAATTGGAATAAAAATATAATTCATTAAATATTACATTTTCTTAAAATTATTTTTGTGCCTTGATTAATAATATCCTTAAAATATTGGCTAGCTTACCTATTTTCTTTTAAAATGTAATAACTAAGAAACCTATTAAAACTTATTATTTATCACATAGATTAATTGATGCAATATTCTTTCACATTAAATTGTAGTTTCACATATAAACAGCAAGGTTGAATAATTTTAATAGAATATGAATATTACATGTATGCCTAATTTTTGTAATTTAATGAATACACACATGCCAATTATAGATTGAATAATTCATGCATTCCTCTTAAAGAAGAAACAAGGCATACACACTTTCTCAGTTTGCATATCACATTCAATTATAATTTGTAAATCACATGTGTGTGTTAGGTTTTAACTTTTATAATAATTATTAAAAATAATATTTGATTGGTTAACATGTATAAATGTGCAGCCTATTAAACTCTTGCGTCTCAGTGAGGCTTTCAAAAGCAGACTCTGTTTGGTGTGGCTTTCAATCTCACCATATCTCTCTACTCTGCTCTGTTCCTTTTGCCAGAAACTTTCCCTGTGAGAAAATTCTGCTTATTCTTTCATTTCAGTTTCTTGTTTCTGCTTCCTTTATAGGTTTTTCAAGTTTTTGGTGTAGATTTTATTTTATTTTTTCTCTGTGAATCCATGTCTTTTATAAAGCATGGTGTTTTAGATTGTTTTGTTGATCAAAGTTTTCATTTTTTGTGTGCAATTATGAGATTGATGGGATTCATGGTGTCGTTTTCCTCGTCATGCCTGTTACTACCACTGAAAAATATGCTAAATTAATAGTTCAAGTTTTTTAAGAACAAATATTTGTGAATATTTTTATATAAGTTATAATACATCTTTTAATAAAAATTAGTATGATAGAATTTCTATACAATTCATTCATGCATATGTTGTTATTTTTTAATGTTTGAATTTTACTAATATGTTTATAGTTTATAATTATATTATTGGCGTAAAATATGTATGAATTTTACTAAGGATTATTTTTAATGGGATATTGTTTTTCAAATATAATCTTCAATTTAACGAAATAAAATTTTACAAGCAGATATTACTAATAATTTATAAACCTTTTTTTTAATATGTCTGGAAGAAAAGAAAATTAGAAATCCCTCTTTAAAATTACAACTTTCAAAACATTTCAACACGAGATTATCATGGTCCTACACGAGATAACCTTAAGACACGGATATACTTGTGTCAAAAAGAACTAAAGAATGCACAATTTACTAAACTAACCGTTCATGCATATTGTTTTTCATATTCTATACATCAAAATTACCAAATACTAAATTAACTAACGGCTATTTCATGCATTTTTTTTAAATGCATCATTTCCAAGTTTTCCTTATTTTTTTATAATAATTATTAAAAAAACAATTATTTTATAGTGGTACATGATTATTAAACTCATAACTATAATATTAAATATTTCATTTATAAGCATTTTGTTTTTGTGTTAATTTTCAAAGTTATTTATGTTTATATTATTCAAGAGAAATTAAAAAAAACAGAAAGGTTGTTTCTTTAATTATATTTAGAATTTGATCCTTATAATATATATTACGTTTAATAAAATAAAAATGATTAAAATGAAAATTAAAACGGTGTAGCTTAGTCCTCGAGAAAATAGAGATTGGAGTTTGGGAACAAAAGTCGTGGAGCTATTGGTTTGCGTGAGCCATATACATAAGCAACCAAACCCACCGTTTGTCTTTCAGTTACATTCATAACACAGCAAAACCAAAAGGCAGAGAAAGAGAAAAGAAGAAAAGAGACATGGAGTGGTGTTTGTCAATGCCAAAGGTTGAACTGCATGCTCACCTCAATGGATCCATCCGAGACTCAACACTTCTGTAACTTTCTTTTCTTCTATCTAACTTCAATTTACTTTTTTTTTTTCTCTCTTTGAGGATGCACAATCTGAACTTGATTACCATTATTGTTGTTGTTTTTTCAGAGAACTCACGGAGGGTTTGGTTGGAAAGGGTGTCATAGATATCTCGGAAGTGGAGCATATCATCAAGAAATGTATGTATGCCTCTCTTGTTTATTCTCCTGTTTGGTTGCTGGAAAAGACAAGACCGCCAACAAACATGTCCCTCTCTTTCTGTTTTTCTATGCTTGCTCTTTCGTTAATTGTCCACCCTGTCTCTCTTTCAATGTGCTCCTTTTTCCATTTTCAAATTCATGTTGACGCTTCACCACATGCTCTCCGACCCTTCTCTTCCAAACTTAAACCACATAATTCATACCTGGATAAACCAACCAACTCACACAACCATCCATCAATTATCTTTTCATTAACCTTTTAATGAAACAATACATATACATATATATGGCACCACTACTACCTACTCAGGTGCTTTCTTAATTTTCTTTTGGCTTCTTGCATAGCTGTTGCCGGACTTTGTTTTTTTTTTTTTTTTTTCTTTTTTTTTTCCTTTTTTTTTTTTGTTTATTTTTTTTTTTTTTTTTTTTTTTTTCTCAGTTTTACTCCTGTTTCTGTTAAGCTCAATTCATTTGTGTTTCTTCATGCTCATACTGATGTTAATTGTGTTGTTGTAAATACAGACAATCGTTCCGTGGCTGAAGTTTTCAAGCTGTTTGACCTAATCCACATTCTCACTACTGATCACGAGACTGTTACAAGAATTACCAGAGAAGTATGGCTGCTTGGTTGCTACGTAAATTTTGTTTTGCCCAATTTATTGCCTTCTTTTTTTAACAAGCGATAATAGTTAATAGTAATAAAAATACTTGAAAGCAGGTTATTGAGGATTTTGCATCAGAGAATGTTGTCTATTTGGAGTTGAGGACTACTCCGAAGGTAACCGAAGGAGATTTATTATAATTCAGGGTGTTCTTGTTGTTTCCATTGATTGTGAAAATTGATTGATCTGATGAAGAAAATGTTTTTTTGGGTTCCACCATTCAGAGAAATGATTCCGTGGGAATGAGCAAACGCTCCTATGTTGAAGCTGTTCTGAAAGGTCTGAGATCAATCACTTCTGTTGACGTGGATTTCATTCCGCATTGTGAAGATTCAAAGAGTCTTTTTAGTTCTGTACCTGCAATTGGACATGTGAGAAAAAGAATCTATGTTAGGCTTCTCTTGAGCATTGACAGAAGGGAGACAGCAGAAGCAGCAATGGAAACTGTAAGACAATATGTGCAAACAAGTAATTTGAAACACTTAAAAGCTATGTGGTGGATTTCAATGTTACATTTCTTTGGTGTAGGTGAAGCTTGCACTGGAAATGAGGCCATTTGGGGTGGTTGGAATTGACCTCTCTGGAAATCCAAGTATTGGTGATTGGTACATCAAACTGATCCAAGGCTTGATTGTAGTAGTAATGCATCTTCATGTTTGAAAATCGATGCTTATTCTAACCCATTCTTAACTTCCGTAGGGCCACGTATTTGCCGGCATTGAAATTTGCTCGAGAACAACGTCTTTATGTAACGCTTCACTGTGGAGAGGTGAGCTAATCTATAGCTCTTACTTGTGACTTTTGGAGTTTCCCTGACTTGGTCTATTTTTCCGACTAAGTGATTTTAGGTACCTAATTCAGTGGAGATAAAAAATATGCTTGACTTTCGCCCCCAAAGGATTGGACATGCTTGTCACTTGGAGGATGAACACTGGAGACAGCTGAAGTCGTCCAAGATTCCGGTCTGACTTTTGCACCACCCTTATAGTTAAATTAAACAAGTAAAAGTAAATTATGATTCAAGTTCACAGAGGAATTTCAAGTGTGTTATCTAAGAAGTTCCTCGTACATAACAAATAAAAAATATTATGTATATATACAGTGAACTCCTCATAGATAAAAAAAAGGTTATGTCTTCACTGATCAACACTTCTGGGCTTCTGATCGATGCTAAGTTGGAATGCACTTTACATAATATCACTTTGCAATTTATAGCTAGCTAACTAAGATTCATATTATTTATTCCATCTTCTTCACTATTTTCAGGTTGAAATCTGTTTGACATCAAACATTAGGACACTGACTATTCGGTCCATAGAAGTTCACCATTTCGGTAGGTGCTATTTGTTTATAGTTGAAGTCGATCATAAATATAGAATCCATGGAGGGGCCGTTTTTCTAACTTCACAAAGAAGATGCTGTATGCTTCAAAGTGGCTTTGGATTTTGGCTAGCTTTTCTTTTATGTCGGGGAAAAAAATTAATAAACAGTAGAACTTTTGGAGAAGTCAGAAGTTAGGCATGTGTGTTCCCCTTCTATACTTTTTGCTTAAAAATTGTTTTCTAAAACAATCATACATTTCCCATAAACCAATTTCTCCCCCGAAATCTATAGAAGTGATGAAATTGTTTTCCGAAACCGTGTTTTTAAAAAAAAAAAAACAGAAACAGTTGGGAGACGTTTTCTCTCGTCTGTTTCTTCAAATGTTTTGTTCTGGTTTTCAGGAACCAAACCTTTTAACGTGTTCAGGGGACACACATAAACAAACAAGACCCGTTTTGACTTTCCATAAAGTGATTACAGCACGTAATGCTCTTACATTTTGCAAGAGAAGTTCATCTCTTGTTGTTGGAGAACAAATCTCACTTTTGTGGGTTAAAAACTAGTGGTTCTATTCTATCACCAAGAGTGTCTAGGTATTCTAGACAAATAAGCTACTAAGCTAAAAGTCTATGCAATAATCATACTCTTATTCTCAAACACCTGTAAAGTAATTTCCGAGTTGTATACAAACTTTTATTTTGAGGGTATCTTGTTAGAATAAAATCCTCTTTTAACCTCGTGATCTTGGTGATGCAGGTGATCTGTACAAAGCAAAACATCCTTTAGTCCTGTGTACTGATGACTCGGGTGTGTTCTCTACCAGTCTCACCGAGGAATACAAATTTGCTGCTGATTCATTTGGTACGTTACGTTGCACTTTTCTTTTTCTGGCAGTACTTTTGAATTAATTGAGCAGGTTTTGCTGACCACATGCTTGATTAATTGTTTATTAGGGCTGGGAAGGAGGGAAATGTTTGAGCTGTCAAGGAATGCTATTGAGTATACATTTGCAGATAGCAAAGTAAAGGAGGATTTAAGAAAATTTTTCAATTCAGTGGCAAAAAAATATGGAAGTGCAACTAAAGTTTTATCTTAGAGAATATCTGCATTTACATGTTAGCTAGCGATCCTTTTTCGTTCTGTCCCTTATCCTAGATTGAAATCGGTAGTCGAGAAAAAAAAGGAATGAAGTGATAAAATAAGGGTGTAGTATATGCATCTGATCAAGCTTATGAGTATTTTAATTGAAATCAGCAGCAAAAGTGTCCTCTATGTTCTCATTTTGCACGTCACTTCACACAAGTTAAATCCTTGCAATTGGTCCTTCATAAAATTATTCAATCTAGCGACTCTTCTGGGAGGTTTTAAGTTGATTAGCTACACACCATTGCAATATGGTCACGTCATTGGATATATATGCTGACTGGATCACGATTCACGATCTTCTACAATTCCACACAATCTGAACCATAAAAATGATGTTGTTTTCACATGATTATAATATAAAGGATGTATTGAACATTGAACATTATATGCATCTGTTGGATGCGACCATTGGACGGTGTAGTTGGTTTTTGAACAACATTTGATCGTAATCCATGTTGACTTGTGACAACCTTGTCTAATAATGCCGCAATTACCACTTTTTAAAATTTGACCACTACAATGAACTTTTCCATTTGGCCACACAGTGGTGAAAACTGAAAAGAGTGGGTTCGGTACACTTTGTATAAAAGAGTGTACAATTTTAAAGCCTTCAAATTTCAATCTCAATATCATACCTACATTACTATTCCTAGATTGATGAACAAGACAAGCAACAAGAGGTGAACCAGTGATAATAATTAATCTTCTTCTACGACTCCAATAACATAATTCCCAAAAAGACTTTCTAGAATTTGAAACTACAAGAATAGCCTCTAATTCCCTCGTTGAAGTTGACAACATGAAGAAGTGTTGCAAGGAATCTCTTCATGCTTCAAAAGATAAATATAGGTGGCTCTAATAAACTTGTTATCGCATGTAGCCACGGAATTTCTTTCATGTTGCCAACATTCACCAACAAGTCTTTTGAAAGTGATTTTGTTACGAGGCAGAAGAACATTATTGTCGTCTCTTTTGTTTGTATTCATCTCAATCTTCAAAGGTCTTATATTTTTCTCATGTAGAGATTGGAATTTCAAGAATCACAATTCATAATTTCCATTGAGCTCGCACTTCACACTCATCAATTCCCTTTACTATAATTTAAAAACTCCGAAAATTTTGTAGGTGACACCAACATTTAGATAAACTAGCCTAATTTAAAAAAAAAAAAAAAAAAAAACTAATCCTTTTTGAAGTATTGAGTATTTTTGCTTCAATAATTTAAAAAAAAATTGTTAAATTGTATTGTACTGTTGTGGTGGGCCAAAATATGTGTGTTTGTTCTTTGCCAGTTGTGAAACGTATGGATCGAAAGCAACATATCTGGACAACAACAGTCCTTTGTCTGTCTAATTAACCTCTAGTTACCCACATAATTTTAAGCTATGACCTACTACCAAACAAAATGTTTATTTATTTTTACTAAAAAAATGTAGAATATATTCTATTTATAATTGAGTTGAAAGTTTTGTTTGTAATCTACTTGAAATACATAACAGATACATTTATTTATTTTGTGACTAATATAAAATTTTAATTAGTTTTAGAGTACAAGTACACGTTTTTGGGTGGTTTAGGCAAGTTAATCAAATGAGTAGTCAAAGTCTTAATTTGGAATATTATAATATAATGTGATCTTTGAAATTGTGATTTATGACAGTCAAACTCAAACTTGTTTGCCTTTTAAAATACGGTTTGATTTTATCGCTAAACACTAACACAACACAATCTGTTTACGTCACCGCGAAAGTCGTCACGAGATATCTACTATTATTATTGTGAGAATTTACGTTTTATAATTTTTTTTTTCAAAGCTTAAAAAAACATTTTATGCAGAAATTAAATGTAGCATATATATAGAGAGAGAAAAGAAAGGATTGAAAGAAAAACAGAACGAAAGAAAGAGGAGGAAAGAAAGATCTAAAAAAAGAGTGCAAAAGTTTTTATTTTAATACATGAATAATTTAAATATAATCTTAACATATAAAACTACACTTGGCGTATTATCTTCGAGAAATTAATTATTTTATTTTTGGAAATTTCGCGATTAATAGATATAAAAAATTAGAGAAAGAGAGAGAGAAATGTAAATAAATAAAATATAACATATTCTAAAACGTATAATTTAACTAAGTATTCTGATATATTTATATATATACAATACACTCGACATACATATAACTTTTATTAGTAAATTATGAATGTTTGAAATTTAATAAAAATGATTATATACATTTTTATTTTAGCATTTGTACATACTAAAAAAGATGTTGCTATGTGATGATGTCATGAAAATGCTAATCTGGGCCACAATGCACGGCAAAAGTTATACAGCTCAATTTACACTGTGCGTTTGTCCCAAACATTTCTCCAGTTTTCAAAATTAAAATACAAATAGTAACTAATTTGACAAAATAATGAAAAGGAAACATATAGTATTTGGAAATTAACCATACTATTATAATGGTAAAAAATAATTATTGATTAAATGATAAATTTAAGAGAAGCAGTTGAGTTATGGTGGCTACAACTCCTTTCTTCAGACGAAAATTTTTAGGTAAATAAATAAATAGCACAGTATCCGTGGTTCAATATTTGCATGCTGGTAAATGTTTTTATGTTGAAAGAAGAACAAAATTGAAAGAATAACAGTGAAAAAGTGTTTATCGGTATATATAATAAATTTCACATCGTTTAAAAGTCAAGGTCCGACAAAATTAATATATTTATATCTCTTTTTACTTTTTAAAATGTTTTTTGAAAACAAAATCATCACAGAATTTAAATATTTAAAAACGCACAGTACCTTGTAATAAACACGGTGGTTATTATAAATAATATGTTAAAAAAGTAACAAAGTTAAATAATGTTAGTGTTTGACGTCGCATCCTAAAATCATTTAATTTACTACATTACTTTTGTCAATACAATATACAAAGATACGTGCATATCTAAAACCAAATACCACTAGAATAATAATGGATAAGTTAAGGATAAGGTATGATTGCTTTTTATGTATAAACTGGACTTCTTTTTTTTTTCTTTTTTTTATCATTTATGTACAAAAGTATGGAATAAGGGTAGAGGATGGGACTCTTTCAAAACATTTTTCTTTGGTATAATGAAACTTAAAAGAAAATGGATTTGCCTAACACACATCTATAACTTGGTTTGAGAACTTTGAAAATAACATCAAATAACCAGTTTTAATTTAAATGAATCTAATATCAGAATAATTATTATGGAAGGAAAACCACTGGGTTAATGTATATGTATTTTTACTGATAAAGAAATCTCTTTTACCTAACTTTAGTAGTCGATCCAATCATATTTCTTACTCATCTATACATAATAATAATTATATTGATATTACTCTATTTTTATAATAATAATAATAATTACGTTTAATGAGTAATTTGATCTGAGATTTTTTTTTAGTTTTTATATTTCTTAACAGTGTCAACTTAGTTATTTTCATTAAATTGATATTAAAATAGTTTAAAAGTATAACATGTGAAAATTTACATACTTTGAAACCTTTTTTTTTCATCAATCTTTCTCCACTTCCCACTATCTTCCTCTACCTCTCATTATATGTTTTTATTATAAGATTTGAAACCTCCCACTAAAATGTTTTATTAGAAATTTGAAAACTTCTTTTTCCATTACCAAAAAAGAAATGAAACTTAGAAAATATTTTAATTCTCTAAATTTACATATTTCTACTATTGTAAAATTGTCACAAAAAATGCAAATAAATAGCTTATTAATAAAACATTTGTGAGCAGTTGATAAAGTTTAAACTCAAGTAAATATAAAAATAAACTATATTCACTATGTTTAATTTCTTTTTAAATCATTATTCCATTGATTTTCATTTTTGTAAAAAAATCTTGAGGAGGTTCCTTTTTTTTTTTTTTTTTTCGCATTTGTTTTTTTTTTGAAAAATTTGTTGTAATTAGATAATTTTCATTACTAATACACTAAATACGTTAATTATATATATTTTTATTTTATTTTCAAGTGATAGAGATACTGGGATGTGTCAGTGAAAACCAACAAAAACGTAATTGAGACAAAAAAGTAGAAGACCTACTTAAATTTTTTTTATGAAAATGGAAACCAATAAAATAATTTAATCTTTATTGTTTAAGATTTGATATTCAACTCATCTACACTGCTAATCGTGAGAGAGTAAACTTACACATTTACATTTCATATCGCCAGTACAATTAATTTGTCCGATCGAAGTGGATGACCTCTTTTTCTTTTCATTGATAGAAGAACGAGTTGAATTGAAAATAGCTTTTCGTAATGTTAGGTAGGAAATCAAAAACTTTATTTGTTTCTTTTAATTTGATCAAATGGAAATATCATCTGCACTGGACAACATAGCAATCACGCCCCAAAAGAACTGTCACACCATTAAAAAAATTGCCTCTCTTTCCACTTGCCAAGCCATGAATGGCGGAGAATAACTTTGACCTGACAAATAAAGAACATTAAAAGACGACCACTGAAAACCAGGGGAATTTAAATTTTTGTGTGTGTGTTTTTTTTATGCATAGGAAATTCAGAGGAATTTAAGGTTACAGAAAACACCATTTCATATGACAAGTACTATTGCCAATAATGCAATAATAGTCTTTGGTTAGACAATGTGTGTCGAACTATTAAATACTGCAATGTGTTTGTGATGCGAAACGCTACAAATGCACCAATCTCTCTGAGTGTTTTACCATGTGGTAACTATTTTAGCAGAATTCCTAACAGTTACTCAAAAGAGTGTAGTATCATTTCCGGAAAACAAGCTAGTTCTTATCAAACACTGGGAGATCACGATAATTTCAACTTTTTAAAGTTTCAATTATGGGAAATTTCATGCTTTTGCTTTTCATAAAGCAACTAAGCATCAACTATTTAATAATGACCAAAAGATGGATGCTCCAAATTGAAAATTAAGAGCCACGACCACTATGTTCTTCATGTGAAAGCCTCACTCGTTTCAATAGTAAATTTATGCACTATATATAAAGAGTGGTGCCATGACAACTAGTTAGTGCAATTGAAATGGCTGCTCCTGTTGCTATAGGGACTAGGGGCACTATTGGATCTCTAGTCAGGAAGGAAATTGAATACTTCACTAAGTTTGAGTTAGACAGAAGAGGAAGCTCACAAAAGCCTCAGCAACACTTTGTGGACATGGTTTCTGGCAGAAGCTATTCCATTTCAAGGCCTGGTTTCTGGGAGTTGCTAACTACATGGAAGAGGAGGAAGAGAAGAGGCTCAAGTGGGTTTCTTCCAAAATTTTGTTCTGTTGCTGAAGTAGCTGAAGGGAATCACTTAAACCAGATTCCTGGTTACAGCTACAGGATCCTCAGGAATGATATCAACAGCTTTCAGCTCTAAATGACTCTTGAGTTAGTGTGCACTAGCTTTTTGTGGGGAACCAAAACTTGGAACATATCATTTTACGCTTCATGCTATGTTGCCTCTCTTGGGCAACTTTTTTAAATTTTATGCTCATGTCATTTTCATTTTCTGTCGCATCTTCTGCTTCAATGCCTTATTACTGCTGCCTTTATAGATCTCAGATTCAGTTTAAGATCAGCTTTCTACTTCTACATAAATAGTATTTGTAACTGAGGAACATAAATAAAGTTGATAGGAACACAAGATAGATACTTCTGAAATCGTTTTTCAATCAGATACAATTTCGCTCATTAACATTATATGATTAATCTTTCATGAAACTCAATGAGTGAAGAATAATACCAAGGCATTTAAGAGACTACATATATGTTACTTTTGTCCTTCAGGATCTCAGTGTCTCATGTTCAAAGACAGAACGAAATAGAAACAGAAGGTGGATGTAAGTTGTTGAATGCAAAAACACAGTTGAATTAGAGAGAGCCTCATATCAGTTCCATAAGGGAAGAATTACAGCTAAAAAATGAACTGTAGAATGTTACGCAAACAGAATTGCATGCAAGCACTTTCATCTTTCTACAACAATTTATGGTGAATTTTTGCAGTAATCCTAAACTGTGGTGAATGAAGCTACGCCCTTTCGGAAGAGCTTGAAACTCTAAAAGATTCAACATGGCCTGCACATTTTATAGAGTCTCCGGCTAGGTCTTGGTCTCCAACTTTGTGCACTGCTAGATGTGCAAGAGCCGTCACAACATCGTCCATGTAAGGTCGTGTGTCAGGTTCCTCTTGTAAACACATTGCTGCCACTGCAAGTGCTTGGAATAGACCCTTCACGGGGAACTGACCTTTAAGCAAAGGATCAGCCATTAGAGTAAACTTCGTTCTGTCCTTAAACAAAGGTTGTGCCTGCCAAATACAAAAAACTCAGTTATGTGTTATGAGAAGATTACTCAGAAGCATGGACAAGTTTTGTTGCGGAGCATACCCAATCAATCAAGTTTTGTTCTTCTGTTGCTCTTGAGGTGTCAAATACTCTCCTACCCGAGATTATTTCCAAAAACACAACCCCAAAACTATAGATATCCGACTTTGTGCTAAGTTTTCCCGTAGCAGCATATTCTGGTGCACAATAACCAAAAGTTCCCATCACCCTGCTTGTCATTTGCTCTTGGCCTTCTTTGGGACCAATCTTAGCCAGGCCAAAATCAGAGAGTTTTGCATTAAAGTTTTCATCTAACAGTATATTAGATGATTTGAAATCACGGTATATGATAGGTGTATCTCTACTGCTATGCAAATATTCAAGTCCTTTAGCTGCTCCCTCTGCTATTTTCATCCTGGTCTTCCACTCTAAAGGCTCCTTTCCTTCAGCTAAGTCTGACATAAATAAAATCTAGTTAGAGTTGCATAATCCACAATGTGTTTCTGTAATGTTAAGTCCACACCAGAATTTTCTGTCATCATACCTAGAAGGTGAGTTTCCAAGCTCCCATTGGCCATGAACTCATAAACCAAAATTCTATAACTGTCATCTGCACAATAGCCAATGAGCTTCACAAGGTTTGGGTGTTGAACCATACTTAGCATCAAAATTTCTGCAAAAAATTCTCGTGTTCCTTGTGCTCCGTCCCTGTTCAGTACCTTCACAGCTACAGTCTGAACACAAAATTCTTTACATGAGATTTTCATAACCTTGTGAAAAGATCTAAGCATTATTAGATAATAAAATACGAGGCATACTTGTTCAACACTTTTTATGTATCCTTTGTAAACATTCCCGAATCCACCTTCACCGATCAGGCTTTCAGAACTGAAGTTATTCGTTGCTTCAACAAGCTGTGCATATGTGAATACCTTGACATCATTTTTGACACTTCCAAATTTTCTTATCTCTGCGTCTATTTGTCTGTGTCTGCTGCTGCCTGCAATTTCAGATCACCCAGTTATTATAAAATTATCCATTCACATACAATATGATATTTCATGCATGCTGCCCATACAATTAGGAAATTCATTACATTCAAGGAAGAATTAATCGGTAATAATTCCTTAAAAGAAATCTTCATCATGAGACATTTTTATATCCTGAAGGAAAAATGTTACTGCGGGGGGGCTAATCTCCTAAGCCAGAAAATGATTAAAAAAATTAAACTGCCATAAACATTACGAGGAAATATGATAGGGTTAAAAGAATAAAAAGGATAAAAAGTGGATTTGTTTTGAATGTAAGAATAATGGGGTAGGAATTAGAAAAGATTAATATTTATATCACCAATGGAGCATACCACAGACCTGTTTTAAGAGACATAGCCGCAGCCACTGATTTGAATGTTCTTCTTCCTTTGGAAACTTTGCCGGAGGTTGACCCGGCAGGGGTTGGTTTGGTGTCTGATTTGCAGCATGGGAAGCAACTCATTTTCGGAGATCGTGTTGATGGTTGGCTACAAACCTTGAAAAGATTTGTAATCAACCAACACAACAATCTCCAGAAAAAAAAATCGTATGCACAAAGCTTATGAGAAAATTAAAAACAGAATAACGGTCGGTAGGTAGGAGATGGCTAAATTTTCTAAACTGTAAGCCCTTATTCAGGGTCAAAATTTCTGTTTCATATTTGTTTCTAATTACTTATTTTAGTTTTGAACATCGAAATGAATTTCTTTAACATAGTTATTCTTAGCTGGTTTTCTCTGACACGTAGAAAGAAAACGAATTCTGACAATGGCAACAACTTCTTCTTACCATATTTTACGATCTCTTTTTTCAATTGGAAATTGGAATTAAAAAAAAAAAAACACGTAGACAACATTTTTCAAATTAAAAAAAAAAAAAACACTTGGCCTTCTAGACTAGAAAATGTAGTGACGTAGAAAATAAGGTTGAGATAGATGGAAATAAGATGAACAC
>Ga0214544_1000540_pt1 | contig 70164 bp, 36 predicted proteins | sample CNSS3metaG_FD_160074 | JGI IMG/M metagenome (GOLD analysis project Ga0214544, IMG submission 160074) | Root nodule microbial communities from cowpea collected in UCLA plant growth center, Los Angeles, California, USA - CNSS3 | ecosystem: Host-associated > Plants > Roots > Nodule | place: USA... | reverse complement strand
CCACGTTGTGACAAAATGAAAATAATATCTACTTATAAAATAAAGATATGGTATTCACATCTGAACAAATAAGAATTTAATATTTTTTAATATATATATATATATATATATATATATATTATTTTAAACATAGAAAATAAATTTGTTATATATTATTATTATTATTATTATTATTATTAATGAAACAAATATTTTAGTATTGTAATAATTAATAGTTTATCACTAATAAAAAAAACTAAGTTATTAATATTTAATAATTTATATATTAATAATAATTTTATTTGATAAATTTTTTAATATAGTTTTTGTGACATTTTTTTATTTTATCACTATTATGATTAATATTTGTGACAAATAAAAATTTAGTCACAAATAATATGTAAAAAGTGACAAAATTTATATTTGTCACTAAAATTCATTTTTGTTGTAGTGTAAGTAGATTTCAAAATAAATTAGACTTATTTTGGTGCAAGAAAAAGGATAAAATGACTCATATAGATCCAATGGATCAATTTGATACCCATATTAGATTCAGAAATCCTATTGGATGAGATCTCAAATGTGTTGGGCGCTGGTGGAAATTTATTCTTGTAATGAACACAACTCTCCCTTTTTATTAAACAGGGCTTTGGGTACGCTAAGCGAGCTTAATGATTTTGGCTTTTAGTTCCTTAGTTGTTGAGTGAGAAGGAAGAGTCGTTAAGTCTCAAAGAGGAATTAATTTTCAGGGAGCTACATGAGTTTGGGGTGTTGGACAAAAGTTAGGTGTGATGATGGATGCATAGTCTCTAAGTTTGTTCCATACATTAGTCTATCAAAAGTTTAGTCAAATATCTAGTTTTGTTTAAACCATGAAAGGCTTTGTGTTGTGTGATAAATATTTGATTGTTGATTAAATGTTTGGTTTTTTATAATGTCTATTTTTGACCTATTTTGTGTGTTTGTTTTCATTCATAAAGTCAACTCTTTCATAATTTTTATCTTATTTTATCCTCAAGTTTAGTGTGTTTTTGTGTATTCTTATGTTTTAGTTAGCGTGTGCTTATTTTACCTTTAATCTCTTTTAAATGTGTTAAATAAGTGAATAAAAAGCAATTATGGTGGAGAAAAACAAGTTGGAACTCAAGAAAACATTAATGGAAAAGAAAGAATGATTTTGAGATAAATACCACTTCGGGCAACACTAAAATCATGCTCAATGCTACAACATGGAGAAAGGATTAACTTGTAGGTCTACACTACCAATAACCACCCTTGGATGGTAATAAAACAACCATTGGGCACTGAGCTGACTCGCTAGGTGATATGGTTGCTCGCTGGGCAAAAATGGCAACCTAGACCTGTAGTATTTGAGCCTTTGGGCCAAAATATGGCTTGCCCAATGAATTAAAAGTCAAGCCTCATTGGGCGAGAATGAGAATGTCAACCCCAATACGCAAAAATGGATATTTAATGATGCTTCTATGAGAGTTTAGAGGGGGATTCCTCATTTTACACAAAGAGAAACACCGTGGGTGCTTGGGAGAGGCTCTTGGAGGCTGTTAGGGGTGATGGAAAGCTCTCCCTTCTCCTTCTTGAATCTTCTTCTTCATCCACTGATGTTTCCTTTTGGATTGGAGAGGGTGATGGGATATGAAATTGAAGGGGGAGATGTGAATGAAAGGCACAATTGGAGGATGGAGCAGCTTACAAAAGCCTTACGAGAGGGATTGTTTCTACTCTATGGTTTCAATATATATATATATATATATATATATATATATATATATATATATATGCATACTCTTCCAATTCAAGTTAATATTTGATTTCTATGTTTAATGTTTGTAGTGGCTTGATCCCAAGGTTTGATTGTTGGTTCTTGAGGTAATGAAAAATGTCTTTTGAACCTAGGCTTGAAATTAAGTACCTAATGGAGCCTGTATCTAAAGATAGAACACGATGCATTAATAATCTTATACTCTTGATCTTAATGCATGTTTGCTTGTTGAGGATTAAAGGGATTGAAACTTGATGAGTAATCATAGACTCAAAGTCACTGGGGATAAGATTTGCGTATAATTGTGAGTTGATTTTGTACATGAAATTGGAATTGAGATTATGGAGATTGCATAAGAATAAAGTGGCAGAAGTCTAGTCTTGACAAATCGTAAATATTCTATTAAATTTTCATGCACACCAACTGTTTGATAAAAATACTAAGAGTTTCTATTGTGTTTTTATGACTTTGTTGTCTAATTAAGGTGTGAATTGTGAAAGGTGTCATGTGTTGTACAAGCCCCTTGGGAGAAAATGATAAAATACTTATTACTTGCTACATTGCAATTAGTTCACTTGTCGTGTAGTTGGTTAATACACTAACAGTTTTCAAACTAATGATGATATTTTTTTAATGTAGTATTGTTTAATTTTCACTACTTTACCCTTTGTTTTATGTTATGTTTGTGGCTTTCCACCTACGATGATTGTATCTTATAATTGAGAAGATGGCTCTAATTTTGACAATGAGGAGCAACAATGAGGTTGTAGAGTTCTTTTCATTTTCTGTGAAAATGTCAATAAAATGTGTATATGTAATTATACACATATGTATATGGTAGAACCTCTTAGATATACTAAGTTAGGTTCTTTTTGAAAAACTTTCATATATATTGTACATGTATGTATATTTATATATGTACTCAGTCTGCCTATGAAGGGGTAAACTTTGGTTGAGAATTTTACATCCATTAGGCTTAAGCCCCAAAAGCTCAAACATCATACAATATCAAGTTTTGAAAGAGTTATCTAGTTGTGTGACCTATTGGCAAGTGCACCAAGTTAGTTGTAATACAACCGAATGAGAGTTATCGTATCAACATGGATTTAGCAAGTATATTGGTAGTTTCTTTTTGAGATTTTTGTATGAAAAAATTGAAGGTAGTATATATTATATAGATTGAGTGGAGTGAAGGCTCTGATTAGATTTCATCTTATCCTCTTCTAATGTACAACTATTGATCTTGTCTATTTACTATGCAAATAATTCAATGTCCTAGAAGTACTATAAAGTAGATATAGGTTGGTTCTTGCAACTTATAACCTAAGAACTTTAGACCTAGTTCCTCCACTCTTAGTTGAATGAATTCTTGCCTTAAGTGCAAGACTTTAACTAGCCCACCCTCTCTAAATCATGTACAAGTCTCTAGGAAAAATGAGATGATTTGATTAGACCATAGTTTGAGACCAGTCTTCCAACTCAATGCAAACTAGTGAAATAAGATGAGTTGTCAAATCATCTAAGAAATAAACACAAATCAAATCACAAACATTTGAATGAAAGCATAAATAAATATTCAAGAAGTATGAGTACAAAGAAGTAGAATTGATTACATCCAACCTTAACACAAGTGAGTTCATCTACTCATAAAATATTGTAATGCAATTCCAACAACATTTAAACATAGGATTTACAATAAGAGCATCTTTTTCTAGCATCGCAATATTGTATTCCTACTCTACTACTACTTATTTACTACTTCATTAAATGTCTAAAACCAAGACATGATGAGGTCTTTATTTATAGAAACCAAATATGAATCCTAATCTACATGTTATTAGGAAAGACTAAATTAACCATCATTACATCCTTAAGTGTCATATATGCTTCATCCAACTATTATAAATCCAAAACCTGTCAACTCCTTAAAATATCATGTCCCCCGCCCACCATCATTTCTAAGATCACCAAAACACACATCCTAATGTATATTATGATCATGACTCTTTGTCACTTGTATTTGTATGACTTTGGGACTATGATACAGATATAACCAAAAGGATATTGGCCAAAGAAATTCAATTTGTATTTCATTAGACTTTTTATATGCCTATAAGCATTTGAGCTTGAGGGTTCAATATATATATAAACTCGAGAGGACCTCAACTTTATATACCCTAAGGACACTTTGACCTTACGTGTACTACATGTGTTTGACTACACCAAGACCATCTAGTTTGAGATGTACGCGACCTAACATGTATGCAAACTTGGACGATATCATATCGACGAAGGTGACATCTAGGCGACTAGATCATTAGCAATGGTCAAAGGTAATTAATTCAAGGAAAGATCTAAAGCGTCATTACCAAACTACTTAGAAGTTAATTAAGTTAACTATCACATAGACCTAGACCCATCCTTGTAAGGGCCTATAATCAAGGTATAAATAGCACAATACACGAGGTAATTAATTACATTCATTATTACAACATCTATTGTTATATGATGCACTTAATTGACTTAAGAATCAAAGTGTCTTCTATAGGCACAACCCCTATTTTGGACTAGATAGGACGATACCTAAGGAGTTATCGTCTTGTGAGAGTTGATAGGCAGGAGCGCGAGGAGATAACGACTTGTGAAGATCTTTATAGAATATAGTTGGTTCTACAAACAGGAACATTTTGGCGCCCACCATGGGCCGATATATTTTGTGAATAAGAAGAATGTATAGTATTAACAAGAAGAATGTATAGTATTAACAAGAAGAAAGATGATTGGAGCAAATGAAACCAGCCAGATGTCCAGATAGATGGTCGTATTGTTGGAGATGCATAAATAATTTGTGGAGTACAAAAAGAGGACCTCTGAGGAGATTCAAGCATTGAAACAAGACAACGCTAAGTTGAGAAAGAATGAAGAACTAATCGATAAGGGTAAGGAGAAGAAATCCTTGAGAAAACAAACTCAATGTAGAAGAGTGTGTCTCATTGTTCCACTATCAACGAAGCTGAAGGGAAGACTGGTTAAAATACCGCTCCCAAAACTGAAGGGGCAATGAAAATCTATCTAACGATAAGAGGAAGTCGCTAACACCCTTTTGTTGATGGCATCATGGATACTTCACTCCCTAAGCAGTGGAAGGCCCTAATAGTGGATCGATATTATGGTAGCACTGATCCAAATGAGCATGTTGTCGTATACGTCACCTAAGTCAGTCTGTACTCAACTAATGATGTTTTTATGTTCATGGTTTTCCCTACCATTCTGAAAAGATCCACCCTGGAATGGTTCACCCGTCTACCTCATATTCTATAGATTATTTTAACACTTTAACAACGTCCTGTACGACGCAGTTCGTTACTAGTTAGCATCGTCACCTTACCTCCCTAACACTTCTCAATGGAAGGTAGGAGAAAGGAGAGTCTTTGCGTACCTTTATTGACAGGTTCGACAAGGTGGCCTTAAAGATCAGGAACCTGAATCCTGATATGGTTTCACATTAAATAATTACGATGCTAAGGTCGGGACCTTTTCCGGACAAATTATGCATGACACCAGCCACGAGCATGGATGACTGAAGGTAATAGACTGCAAAATTCATGCAACCAGAAGAGATGATGCAAAACCTTGTAAAATCTTTTTTTTTCCTAAATAACCCCAAATTCCAAGCCTTTTGTTTTCAAAATAAGCAGAAACCCTTTCCTTCTTTCTCTAAATTTCATCTCCACAATCTCCATCTTTGAACCTCCATTCCTCACTCTCTATTTGTTTGTTTGTAGAATCGAAATTGTAGGGTTGTTCCTCGCAACAAAGGCTTCGATTCTTACCGATCAATTTCTTGTTTGGGGTAAGTTAGTTTTTCTCGCCTTTTTTGTTTCTTTTCAGGTGCATGCAAGTCTTACTTGCTTACATATGCCTTTTTATTTTTCATCTCTGATCTCTTCTAATCGGTGGTTGTGTGGGCACAATTGGATTGTTTTTTGTTGTCTCAAGTGGAGGTTGAACTTTTGCGAGTTCGAAGGTGCTTGGAGGGTTCTTAGGGTTCGAGCCTATCTTCAAAGGTGAGGGAAGCTAAACCTTATTTCTTACATGATGATTTTGTTTGAATGTCTGGTTATGTATTGGTGTTGTGTTTGGTAGCTCAATTTGATCTGTTAATGTTTTTCTTTGTGGGTGTGAGATGAAAAATCCCTAATTTCATGTTTGACTGGTGTGATCTTTGTTTGAAAGTCAATAGTGAAAGTAGTTTTTCTTGTAAGGTTTCCGTAGATTAGATTGTTGACTGCTTTGACCTTTCTCACTTGTTTAGTGCATTACGTTTTCTATAGGTACCCAATTAGATTGGTTCTTTTTGCATTTAGTTCATGATTCAATTATCTTTCATTTAAATGTAAGAACATAATTTTTGGAGCTTTGTACAAGTTGCGGTTTTATTTTTAAATCCCTCAACTAATTTGCATATTTGTTGTTAAGCTATTGTATAAATTACTTGGTGATTATGTGAATGTGTGCGGATGATATGAACTTTTGGAATATAATGACGTATGAAACTATGATGATGATGACCTTGTCAATGAATATGTATGTTGTATATTGATGATATAATGTATGAGACTTGTTTAATTGTGAATTGAGATTGATAAATCGATTTTCAAGGGAAAATCCTTTTGAAGTATGAGTGCTTTGGTGTGCATTGTTGTAGAGACTTAGAATTTGGAAATTTATTGTGGAACTCTGCTAATCATTCAAACTCGTGTAGAGGAGAATGAATTAGGAGTGGAGAGTAGCAAGAGGTCCTGGTTGAAAGAACCATTTGTAGTTCTAGGAGTTCCATTAGTGAGAACTCCAAGTAATTCTACCTTAATGTCCTTTATCCAAATAACTGAGTCTAATGGGTCTTTTACGATATGGCTTGTTACTTATAATGGTGTGAATTACTTGTTAGAATTAATTGATGAATTAATTCTATTAATGACTCATTTGAAATATTATGATGGCCCAATTGTGATTTAATAAAATTTAAAGATCTATTGGTTATTATTATGAGAAGTGATAATAAAATAAAATAAAGATAAAATAAAAACCAACTTAATGGACATTGGTTTATAAAATGGATTGGGTTATGTCTCTGGTCATAAGGTTCTTTTCACAATAATCCACCACGAACGTGTGAGAAGAGAAAAGTAAGGCAAAGAGATAGATTGGGAAATGGTGGTTGAAGAGCATACGAAAGAATACAAATTGAAGAATGCATATTCACAAGATCTCACATGGATCAAGGTTAGTGCTCTATTATGTTTTATCGTGTGAGAATCCTAAATTCTAAAGACCCTTAATTGTTTTACATTACTCAGACACGGTGATATAAATTAATTTATGATTAATGGAACATTTGTTTTTATATTAGCTTACCCCCTCTTGTGTATATGCTTGTTGTTTTGTTCTTCTCCTTTTGCAATGATCACTAATATTTGGTGTGAGCAGATGAGGATTTAGGTGTTGGCTCCCTTGGCAACGGTGATGACAATGCAGTTGCTTTGATTTTAGTTAGCATTTTGCTACTCGTTATCTTTGAAAAACTCGGTACCTATCATCCTTCCTAGCTTATATTCTTTGGTTGAATTTGAACTTGTTTTGATTACAGTTTTACCTTTGTAAATAATTGTAAATGAAGTGATTTATATACTATATGTATGTTTTAATTTGTATAGTAACCATATAAGATACTATAAAGTAGTTTTGGGCTATTATTTTGGGGTGTTGAAAATGAGGGAATATAGAAATAAGATCAAGATTAGAGTTAAGACCATGTTGGGTGAAAAGAAAGGAACCAAGTGAGACTTTGTACAAAAAGGTGGGTACCACTAGTGAAAGCCTAAGCCTTTTCAGTTTTCATGTAACACACCTCTGAATCCTCCAAGATCTCGTGTCTTGGAAGAGGCACTGCAGGCAGACCTTGTACCACCACCAAGAAAATCACAGACATCGCTAAATTCTAACATGAAGAAACACTACAGATACCACCATAATCACGACCATACAACGTATAAGTATATCGTCCTCAATGAAAAGATTGATGAACTCATCTAGGCCAAACATATTAGGCAATTCGTGAGGCGTGATGACGTGAGAAGCTCATGTATCAACCACCGAAGATATGACAATAGGAGGGAGGGTTGTAGAAACTAAGATAAGGAAGAAAAGAAAGAAGAGTTAGCTCAACACGAGGATAGGCGACCTGATTCCAAGCCCTTGGTTAGGGGCATTATTCAAGCAATATCATGAGGATTTGCCAAAGGAGGTTAATCAACATCAACTAGCAAAAGGCACCCTAGAGTAGTGCAATTTGTTAACTTTGTATCCAAAACTTTAGAAGGAAGAGGATTACCCTTATCACCTTTATAGATGTTGGCTTCCAGGGTGTGGATCCTGAATAGGATGACTCTGTGGTCATCATAGTAAGATCGAAAACTTCACTATTATGAAGATTTTGGTGGACCAAGGAAGTTAAGTAGATATACTCTACTAGAAGATATACAAAAAGTTGCAACTGCTAGAGGAAGCTATGACCTCATATGACGAGCCTATATTTGACTTCTCTTGGAAAGAGTCAGCACCAGAGGGTATGTCAATTTACATATCACCTTTGTAGAGGGACATCTGACGAAGACCATATGTGTTCGGTATTTGGTAATAGACGATAACATGTCTTATAACATCTTATTAGAACGACCAATTCTCAACTTATTCGGCACAATCGTATCCATTCCCCATATGGACATGAAGTTCCCCTCATGATCAGGAGACATTACCACGGTCAATGGAGACCAAAAGACAGTACGAGAGTGTTACATTTCAAGTTTGCGACTCCCCACCCTATTGCTTAGTACAAATAATGTTGAAAGACCAAGTGTAATTGGCATAATCATAGAAGGAGAATACCTCAATCCCAAGGTAGGTGATGATGTCAGGATTAAACCAATGGGGAAAAGCAAATTGTTCCTTTTGCAATAAGGTCGAGGTTTGAGGATAGGCGTAACAATAAATGAAGAAATAGAGAAGAGTATAGAGCAAGTGTTAGTCGGAAACACAAATATGTTTGCTTGGACAACATCCAACTAATGGTGGGCATGGATTAGATTTTTAAAATATGGTCTACATTTAACTTAAGTCCAAATATTTGGATCAAATATTAGATCCACATTTACTTTTCTGTAAAATCAGATTAGATGTTTTTTAATATCCAAATCCAAATATTTGGATTAAGATTCAAAATCCAAATCCAAATATCGAATTAAATTCAAAATCCAAATCCAATTTTAGATCCACATTTTTCAATAAAAATTATTTTTTTTATGAATTTATTTTTAATTTTATAAATATGTCAATCCTAGGTCATCACGTTAGCTTCATCTTCTCCCAACACACTTCAGAACACCGTGACTTCCTCCCTGCACCTTCATTGCACATCATCGACAACAACACAAGAGCATGTCACACTACCGTTAACCACCATAGCTTTATCGGAAACGGAGACAGCCACGCAAATTGACCTCCATATGCATTACACCGGAAAGCACGAGCCACAAGAACTAAGCTAACAAACCAGATCTATGAGCGCCTACATGCTGGAGCAAGACGCACTAAAACATCTCAACCTTCGCGCATCTAGTCAGAGAATGTTGCAATCAGCTCGTCCTCTCATATCTGCACCATGGGATATCCATGAACGAAAAGGGAAGCACTCCATCTTCTCTTCCAATCAGACCAGATTCACCGTGAACCACCTTTAAACCATCGTCCCTGCGTCATTTTGAGTGAATCGCAGCAAAGAAGAAGGAGCCACGAGGATTTAGGGATTTTACAAATTTGAAATAGAGAAGGGAGATTAAAATAGGTTCAGATTTATCTAGATCTGAATATAGCTTGCATTTAAAATTTGGATTTTTCAATTTTAAAAATCTGAATAACTAAAAGAGATATTTGATTTGATAAAATGATAAAATTCAAATTAAGGATAAAAAATAGATATGATAAAATGGATCATTAACATATCAAAACAGAGCAAAAAAATAGATCAGATTAGCAAAACAATTTTTTTGCTCACCCCTACATCTAACCTTCCAAGGGTCAACCCAAGGGTAGCCTCTCATAAGTTGTAACATCCCTAAGGAATATTACTTATATTAATTAAATAAAATTTGAATCACAACAAATATTGCATTGAACATAAACTATTTCCCAAAAACGCGGGAAAATTTAAAAAGAACCTAACTGGTACCATACATAATTTGAATGTACCATATCTTTATATACAAATGATATTAAAATTCAACATAAAAATATTTACATCAAAATCAAAACAATAAAGTTTCTTTCAAAATCCCAAGTAGCCCATGCTCTCCGTCTCTAAGCATCTCTTGGCTCACCTGTCAAATCATCTGCTCCCGGATAACACATTATTCGATCATCGCCATACACACACAGATAGGGTGAGATATGCACAATAAAATATAAACAGATATATGAAATAAACATGTTTCCCAACCCAAAACAACATAAGTACAAAACTCATAATTTCCAAATCACCCAACCATGATCTCATAGTCATTCATGAGTCATATGCATGAACTAGGTCTTAGGACTTCCCTGTGCTCCCACGAAACTAACTTATTCGTGGTCCGACCTTATGAGCCTATCCCGCTCATAGTCCTGCCCTACAGACTCCTCACTTGTAGTAAAACATCTAAGTCTCATACTTGGACCCTGGCACACACGCAATCACCATACTATGGACTCCTCGCCCAATAGTAGCCGATGGGAACATCACAGTTCCTTGTCCATCGTGCGCCCGACACATGCAATCACCATACTAAGGACTCCTCGCCCATTAGTAGCTGACGGGAACCCAACCAGTTCCATGCTCATCATGTGTCCAACCACCGAGCACATCCCAGACCCCTAATGGACTTAGTCCTTCAAGCCCACACACCACAACACATGCATATACTTCCTATACCTAAGAAAGGTAGTCAATTCGCACACACAAGGTCATACAACATGAGAAATTCACATAATCTCGCTCAGGCCAGGACCTCTCACCCAAGCTAAGCCCTATGCTCCGCTTAGGCTAGATCACCTCGCTTAGGCGAGCTTAAAACAGCCACAACATCACATTATCTCGCTTAGGCGAGATTCCCTCGCCTGGGCAAGCCACACATTCGCCCAAAACCACACCCAAACCTCGCCTAGACGAGTATTCACCACACACACAAGAAAGCACTTCGCGGACTCGCTTAGGCGAGCGACTCTCGCCTAAGCGAGAGTGTTAGTCGCTCAAAACTCCAAAACCTCTCGCCTGGGCGAGATATCGCGCTCAAACTCTCAAGGTCTCCTCGCGACCTCGCTTAGGCGAGTGCCTCTCGCCTGAGCGAGAGACCACGTCGCTCAAACCTCTCCCTGATCGCCTAGGCGAGAATCACGAATCCGAACTCAACGTGAGACTCTGCAATTCTCGCTTAGGCGAGATGGACCCACTTGGGCGAGACTTGCAGGGTTTCGAGTCTGTTCCCGCACACAATGCACCAAACTAATACCAAAATCATACCAATTCACAATGTACTCGATTTCATTTAGTCCATTTCATCAATTAAACCATGAAACATAGTGTAAACATCATTGGACTTCCCAAATCGCACAATTTGACAAAACATCACAAGAATGGTACCCAAACCCTCATCCAATTATTATAAACACCCAAAAAGGCTTTGTTCCCCCATTCCATTCACAAATTCTCAAATTACAGCGCATACCACACCAAAACCAAACCACATAGATTCAAATCTGAGAACAAAATGCATAAACACAATCAATAGTGGAATACACATAGTTTCAGCACCCCTAACCTGGAATTAGTGCTCAAACTTGAGAAGACAGAAATCCTTGATCCGCACTCTCCCTCTTGGTCCAGCCCTTGCACACTCACAACTCCACTCACACTCTCAAATTCGTGCTCCTCTCAAAACCCAATTATCAGCACTACTAAAACCCTTCTTTTCCCTTAAAATGACCTTTTATAGGTGTCTTAATTAAGGGTAAAACGAAAAATGGCCTTAATTATATTTTTAATTTCTTATTTAATGTTAACTAAGGTTTTTTACTCCTCTTACCTTTGCCCTTTCAACTCCACTCTAATCTAGAATTAGCAAAAATAAAGCCTTCTTTATGCCTAACAAGGTTTGAACCCATGACCTTCCACTCATAATGCTACAGCACAACCACTATGCCAATTCACATTTAGTGATATACCCAAATCAACATAAGTTTACAATACCAATCACATACTCATACATATCCTTAAAATCAATAATAAAACAACAACACATAATTGGCATACATAGGACTCGAACCCAAGTTCTCTCACACAAACCAAGTACTCTCAACCATTTGTGCTAGTACTTATCCACATCACATTAAACAATAATTAATGCTATAAAGACGCTTTCTACCCGCATTTATTAATTAATTAATTATTTCATTAATTTAATTTTCACGAGTCTTACAATTCCCCCACCTTTAAAAGTTTTCATCCTCGAAAATAGGACTTACTAGTAAAGAGGGGAGGATAAGACTTCCTTATGAGGTCTTCCATCTCCCAAGTCATCTCTTGGGTTGCCTCGTCCCAGAGAACCTTCACCGTCTTCAACTTCTTACCTCTCAGTTGCTTGACCTGAGTATCCAATATTAGCACCGGTCCAACTGGCATAGTTAGATCCTCGCGTACTTGCACCTCATCTGACTCCAAAACATGATCTGGACTTGCAATGTATTTCCTCAACTGTGAGACGTGGAACACATTATGCAAGTTAGATAGGTGAGGTGGTAAAGCAATTTCATACGCCGCTGCTCCTATTCTCCGTGTAATCTGATAAGGTCCTATAAATCTCGGAGTCAACTTCCTTGATTTAAGAACCCTTATGATACCTGTAGTTGGCGTCACCCGGAGGAATACATGGTCTCCTTCATCAAACTCAAGTGGTTGTCTCCTCTTATCTGCATAAGACTTTTGCCTACTCTGAGTTGCTTTCATCCGGTCTTGGATCAACTTGACCTTACTGGTCGTCTATTGCAGAAATTCAGGACCAAGCACAAAGGCTTCACCATCCTGATACCAGCACAATGGGGTTCTACACCTCCTTCCATACAATGCTTCATAGGGCACCATACCAATACTGGAATGGTAATTATTATTGTAGGTGAACTCCACCAAAGGTAGCACATCATTCCATTTTCCCATGTGATCCAACACACAAGATCTCAATAAGTCTTCTAAAGATTGGATGGTCCACTCAGACTGCCCATCAGTCTGAGGATGATACGCTGAACTCATCCTCAATTGTGTACCCAAGGCCGCCTGCAATGATTGCCAAAACCGTGAGGTGAATCTACGGTCCCGATCTGATACTATGCTTTCGGGTACCCCATGCAATCTTACCACCTCTCGCACATACAACTCTGCTAACTTGTCCATCGACCATTGTTGATTCATAGGCAGGAAATGTGCATATTTTGTCAGTCTGTCTACTATCACTCAAACTGAATCATGGCCCTTAGTCTACCGCGGAAGATGTGTCACAAAATCCATAGAGATATTGTCTCACTTCCACTGAGGCACGTCCAGTGGTTGCAGGGTACCTCCCAACCTTTGATGTTCAATTTTGGCCTTTTGACATACCAAACACTGAGCAACAAAGTCTGCTACGTCTGCCTTCATACCATTCCACCAAAAGGACTCCTTCAAATCCTTATACATCTTAGTCATACCTGAATGTATTCTAAGACGGCTTTGGTGACTCTTCTTCAGTATCTGCCTCATGAAATGAGGCCCTCCTGGTACACACACTCTACCTTTAAATCGTAGAATGTCGTCCTCTCCCATCTGATAATCCTTCCCTTTTTCAGTACCTAACCACCCCAAAAACTGTTGCAATTCCAAGTCATGTCCCTGAGCCACACGAATTTCATTCAAAAATTCATTAGTAACTCTTAGCAAGCTACATTGTATCGAGTCTGACCCAAACTGCATCCCCAGGTTCATATCTCGAAGTTTCTCAATCAACTCTAACTCTTTTATCATCATACAAGATACATGTATCTTCTTCCGACTCAGAGCATCGGCTACAACATTTGCCTTGCCCGGATGGTAGAGCAATTCAAAGTCGTAGTCTTTCAAATACTCCATCCACCTACGTTGCCTCATATTCAGCTCATTCTGGTCAAACAAGTACTTCAAACTTTTGTGGTCGCTGAATACTCAAAATTGAAAGCTGTATAGATAATGCCTCCAAGACTTAAGAGCAAACACTATGGCGGCTAGCTCCAAGTCATGAGTCGGGTAATTCTTCTCATGCACCTTCAGTTAACGAGAAGCATATGCCACTACCATCTTTTCTTGCATCAATACACACCCCTGACCTTGATATGATGCGTCACAGTACACCTCAAACACCTTCTCGGTATCTGGAATCACTAACACTAGAGCGGTAGTCAAACACTTCTTCATTTCCTCAAAGCACTCTTCACACTGCTCGATCCAAGAGAAAGGCTGATCTTTTCTTGTCAGCCATGTCAATGGGTTCACCTTCTTTGAGAACCCCTCCACAAACCTCCTGTAGTAACTTGCTAAGCCCAAGAAACTTCGCACCTCCGTCACTGTCTTAGGCCTTTCCCAGTTAAGCATTGTCTCAATCTTAGTCGGGTCTACTACAATACCCTTAGATGAGATGACATGTCCAAGAAACTGTACCTCCTCTAGCCAAAATTCACACTTGGACAGCTTCCCATGGTGGTCTCTGAGTATCTTTAATACAACCCTCAGGTGATTTGCTTGCTCTTCTCTCGTCTTTGAGTAAATAAGAATGTCGTCTATGAAGACAACGACAAACTTATCTAACCAAGGTCGAAAGATTCTATTCATGTAATCCATGAATACGGACGGTGCATTTGTCACTCTGAATGGCATAACCACATATTCATAGTGGTCGTATCGTGATATGAATGTTGTCTTTTGCACATCTTCCAGCCGCACTAGAATCTGGTGGTATCCCGACCTCAAGTCGATTTTTGAGAACACCCCAGCTCCCTTCAACTGGTCTAGTAAGTCGTCGATCCTTGGCAGCGGATATTTGTTTTTAATAGTCAGCTTATTCAGCTGCCTATAATCCACACATAGTCACGAGCTACCATCCTTCTTCTTCACTAAAAAAACTGGAGCTCCCCATGGTGACGCGCTCGACCGAATAAACTACTTCTCTAATAGTTCTTCAATTTGTTTCTTTAGTTCTGCAAGCTCAGCCGGTGCCATTCTGTATGGAGCCATGGACACTGGACCGGCACCAGGAATGAGATTAATGGTGAAGTCAATGTCTCGACTCGACGGCAACCCTGACACTTCATTTGGAAACACATTTGCATACTCGCTAGCTACAGGTATGGATTGGATGGTCTCTGTCGCACTTTTCTTCTCTGGCTTGGCCACCACCATAAAACACGTGGCCCCTCCTTGCAGTTCTTTCACAGCTTCCCGAGTTGATATTAGTTCCAACCCTTCATGCTCTGAGAATACCAAACTGCGCCGTCCACAATCAATTATGATGTGATTGTTAGACAACCAGTCCATCCCCAATATCACATCCAGTCCCTCCAAGGGCAAGCACACCAAGTTCACCTTGTATCTGTGACCTGCCACCACCATTGAACACCCAACACAGACTGAACTGGTAGCTACCTAGCCCGAGGAAGGAGTTGAGACAAGCAACTCACACCCCAAGTCACGTGGCACCAAACTCAATCGCCCCACACAAGCATTAGAGATAAAAGAATGGGTTGCGCCAGAATCAAATAAAACTAATACATCATGCCCCATAAGTAAACAAGGTTGTAGTATCAGGTTATCTGACTCAGTAGCCTCAGTAGATGTCATCGCAAAAACCCTCCCAGCCTCAGTATCCCTCTTTAAAAAGGTTAGGCCAATATCGTAGAAGAAGAGGAAGTTGGGAAGGAAAAAGGGCTGATTGTTAAGACCGAGGCCAAAAAGTTGTTGCAAGTTGGCTTCATTAAGGAAACATGGTATACAACATGGTTAGCCAATGTCGTGATGGTGAAGAAGGCTAGTGGAAAGTGGATGATGTACGTAAACTACACGGATCTTAACAATGCTTGCCCAAAAAACCTCTATCCATTACCCAGCATAGACCAGCTAGTAGACGGAGTTACCGATCATAGTATGCTAAGTTTTTAGATGCGTATTTGGGATACAATCAAATACATGGTTGAGACAAATAAGTTGAAGACTGCTTTCATCACCAAAGAAGCCAACTATTACTACGAGGTCATGCCTCTCGGCCTTAAGAATGTTGGAGCAACCTATGGCTTAGGGACAGAGTTTTCAAACATTTAATCGACAAAAGCACCGTAGTATATGTGGACAACATGGGAATGAAGTCACATACCCCTCTCCAACATGCAAAGGATTTATCTAACGTCTTCATGACTTTAAAAGCCTATAACATATGCCTTAATTAGAAGAAATGTGTGTTTGGGGTTGATAGAGGAAAGTTCTTGGGCTTTTTGCTTACCCATCGCAACATAGAGGTGAATCTCGAGAAATGTAGGGCTATCATTGATATGAGGAGCCCTAAGAGCATCAAAGAGGTTTAAAGGCTGGTAGGAAGACTAACGACGATATCTCGCTTCGTGCTAAGATTAGCCAAAAAGATGAAGCCAATGGTAAAGTTGTTAAAGTCGACAAAGTTTGCGTGGGATGAGGATTGTCAAACTAGGTTATAAGATATTAAAGTTGGGTTAACCTCCCCACTGGTGTTGCGAAACTGAATACTTCAAAGCCATTGTTAGTGTATATCATTGCAACAGAGGATGCCATTAGTGTGAATTTAGTAAAAGAACATGATAGGGAGCAACACCCTATGGGGCTTATGTACTACATGTGTTTAACTACACCTCGGCCATTTGGTCCGAGATGTACTGGGCCTACATGTATGATGACATGGATGATATGATACTGACGAAGACGACCATATCATTACCAATGGTTAAAGGTAATTAATTAAACAAAATATCTAAAACATCATTAAAAGACTACTTAGATGTTAATTAAGGTCACATGGACCCACTTATGCCCATCCAGGTAAGAGCTCATAATCGTGGTATAATTATCACAATACACGAGGTAATTAATTACATTCATTATTACAATATTTATTGTCATGTGACGCACTTAACTAACTTAAACGTTAGGGTGTCTTCTACAAACACAATCCCTGTTTCGGACTGGAGAAGACAATACCTAAGAAGTTATTAGTTTGAGAGATTTGATAAATAGGAACATGAGGAGATATCGGCTTGTGAACGCTATGTTAAATTTGACAAGTAATTAGGTTATTACATGTTAATCAGGTACGAAGATCATATCAAACAAGATAAAGGCTCATGTAAGGAAAGTGAATGTTTTCATAAATATCACACTTATACCTTTTACTTAAGTATGAGTGTTTTCATAAATACCACACTAGTATATGGAAAAAGACATCTTCACTTAATGGAAGAAGACATCCCAACACACACTTTACCATTTTAGAAAACAGATACTATAAAAGACAATAATTTATTACACGTACATATGTTAAATTTATGTTTAAATTTGTTTATTATTTAAATTTGTAATAGATTTCGCAAATGCTAATATTTTAAATTATAATACTATGCTATATATTGATATGTTCTAATTTTATATTTATATTTATATAACCTAATTCAAATTTAGTTTTACTCTTAGGAAAATATTGTCATCGCTAATATAATTTAGGTTTAATTCAAATTTAGTTTTACTCTTATTTGAGTTTGAGGAAAATATTGTCATTGTTAATATAATTTAGGCTTAATTCAATTTCAAGATCCTCATAAATTTTAGTATTTTTAATTGAGTTTTTATAATTTAATTATTTTTGTCTATACTAAAAAATAAGTTTAATTATGCTTTTGGTCCCCATTTTGGACTCCAAATCTCAAATTGGTATCTGTATTTTTGGAAATCTCAAAATGGTCCCCTTTTAAGTTTAAAAGTCTCACTTTTGCCCTTTCCGTTAAGTCTGGACAAACGACGTTTGTGGTATTTTGAAATGTGGACACAAAAGAGGGAAATCATCTTTATATATTGTTATAGATAATTGTTATTATTACCAGCATACACACAGGAGTGACAACGCTTGTGTAGGCATTTTTTAAATATACCTGATATTAATGTAATGTAATGTTATTAAGTTAATATATAAAATAAAATTATATTTATTAAAAATAAAGTGAAATATATCAGAAAATACGAGAGAGTAAAGATGAGAGAATAATTGTTGATAAATGGAAAAAAGAGAATAGTAGAGATACACGATTTTATAAGAAACGTTTTGTAAAAGTAATAGTCAATTTTCAAAAATTTAATAAATAATTATATTTTAAAGGGTAAAATTGGTATTTTTAAATGTGGACACAAAAGAGGAATCCTCTTCATATATTGTTATAGATTATTATCATTAACAATATCTGAAGAGATACTCTCTTTTATGTCCACATTTCATATTTCCACTTTTACTCTTAATTATTATTTTATAAATAGTTGACCGTTATTCTGACGATCTTTTCTTAACCGTTATTTTAAAAACATCTTCTATCTTTAACAATTGTTTTAAAAACCTCTTTTGTATATATATTTTACTTTTCTAACTAACATCTAACAATTATTTTAAAAATTAGTTATATATTATTTATTAATCTTAACTCAATTTTGTATAAAAATTAAAAAATGCAAAATTGCGGTTGTGTGTTCGCTAGTTATTATATATTATAATTATTTTATTTTTATTCTATTATTGTTATTATTATCAATTATAACTATAATAATAACAATTATTAATATTAATAATAATAATATTATTATTATTATTATTATTATCAAATTTAATTATAATTATAATTATTATTATTAACTATAATTATTATTATCGTTATTATTATCTGTTATAATTAATGATGTATAATTATATTACTATTATTATTATTGTATTAATATTATTTTTTTATTTTTATTATTATTAATAAGAACTATAATTATTATAATAGTTATTATTATTATTATTGTTTGTATTATTATTGTTAGATACACATCTTACTTTTACTTATTGTGTAGAAAATATGTTTCAATTATTTGTCTTTTTTATTTGTTTTGTTGTTCATTTATCTTTACATTTGAATAATTATTTCAATTCAAAAAATATTTACTAAATTAAAAAAATAAGAAAACTGAAAAATAATTCTTTTATTATAATTAATCATTTAAGTTTAAAATATAACAATTAAGAGGATAAAATTGGAAAAACAAAAAAAGACACAACAAATATTTATCTCTCTATTATTATTATTATTACTACGTGATATTTTTTATAGTGGTATCATTATTATCATCATTATTATAGTTAGACATACATTTTACTTTTATTTACTATAGCTCAATTATTTGGACTTTTTATTTATTTTGATGTTCATTTTATTTATGTATTTGTGTAATTATTTGAATTAAAAAATAGTTAGTAAAATGATAAAACTGACAAATAATTTTTTATTATGAATAATTATTTAAATTTAACAAATAATGATTAAGATGATAAAATTGTAAAAACAAAAAAGGTACACAACAAAATGTATCTCTTTAAATATTTAGTTTTTGTTGTTGTATTATTTTTTTTTTTTTATTATTATTATTATTATTATTATTATTATCACTACGAGATATTATTATACTGGTATTATTTTTATTATAGTTAGACACACATCTTAATTTTATTTACTACATGATCATATTTTAATTACTTGTCATTTTTTATTTGTTTTGTTGTTGATGTATATCTTTATATATAATTATAGATTATTATTATCATTAACATTAGCTTTAATATTAGTATTGACATTAATATTTATAGCATAAACATTATTATTATTATTATTATTATCATTAGTTTCTTATTATTGGTATCATTATTTTTGTTATTATTATTTCTATTCATAGTGGTGTTATTAGTATAAGTGTTTTTTTTTTTTAATTATAAAAAACGTTATTATACTAAATAATTTGGCTAAACAGATTTTTAATCTTATCAAAATTTTACAATTTACAATTTATATTATCATTATTAATAATATTTTTAATGGTTAAATAAATATAATTATTATTATACTATTATTGGTTAAGTATGTTTTTAGTTATTGAACTTTGACTAAAAATTGGAATTCGTCCATATCCAAAACTTTGATATATTTTGGTTCCTAAACTTTAAAAATGAATGAATATATTTCTTTTAACCCAATTATGTTAACTTTTTTTACGTGTCGAATGTGTCTCATGTTAGTATTGGGTTAAAATGATTGTATTCTTTCATTTTTAAAGTTTAGGACCTAAGATGTATCAAAGTTTTGGACAAGACGAATTTCAATTTTAGGTCAAGGTTCAGAGACTAAACACATACTTCACCCTATTATTATTCTAAAGATTTGAAATAAAACAAATCGTGCATAAACGCACGGGTTATAGATTATTATACTTATTTCGTAAAATCAATTAATTGCACCATATTGTGACATCAATTTTATTTATTATATTTAAAATTGAATTTACAACTTTATTACTTTAATAATAACATTTACAACAATATAACCCAATTTTCATGATATTTATATTTTACTTTTATATTATTATTATTATTATTATTATTATCAATTATAACTATAACTATTATTATTATCAGCTCTACCTATAATTATAATTATTACTATTATTATTAACTATAATTATTATTATAAACTACAATTGTTATGATCGTTATTAATACCAACTATAAGTATCACTATCATTATTATTAACTATAATTAATTCTATTATTATTATTATTAAGGATAATAGTTATTATTATTATTATTATAGTTAGATACACATTTTATGTTTACTTACTCTGAATCATGTTTAAATTACTTGTCATTTTTATTTGTTTTGTTGCTTATTTATCTTTAAATTTGAATAATTATTTTAATTCAAAAAAAATTAGTTACTAAAATTAGTAAAATAATAAAACTGGAATTTTTTTTATAAATGTTTATTTAAATTTAAAATATAATAATTAAGAGAATAAGATTGACAAAAAAAAAAAAAATATAAAAAATATTTATCTCTATATATATATATATATATATATATATATATATATATATATATATATATATATGTAGTTGTATTATTTTTTTTATCACTACACGATATTATTTTAGTGTTATTATTATTATTATTATTATTATTATTATTATTATTATAGTTAAACACATATTTTACATCTATTTACTACATGATCATATCTCAATTACTTGTATTTTTTATTTGTTATTTGTTATTTGTTCATTTATCTTTACATTTGAATAATTATTTCAATTAAAAAAAATAGTTACTAAAATTAGTAAAATAATAAAACTGAAAAATATTTTTTTTATTATGAATAATTATTTAAATTTAAAATATAATAATTAAGAGGATAAAATTCTAAAAGCAGAAAAGGACGCAAAAATTTTGTATCCTTTATATATGTAGTTGTTGTATTATTATTATTTTTATCATTACGAAATATTATTATAATGGTATTATTATTATTATTATTATTATAGTTAGATAGTTAGACATACATCTTAATTTAATTTATTATGAGATTATATTTCAATCGATTGTCCCTTTTATTTTTTGTTATTGTTGTTGATGTATATCTTTATATAATTATAGACTATTATCGTTAACATTAGCCTTATTATTAGCATTGACATTAATATTTATAGCAAACATTATTATTATTATTATCATTACTATTATCATTAGTTGTCATTACTGAAAACATTATTATTATTACTATTCATGGTGATGTTATTATTACAAATGTTTTTTTAACTATAAAAATGTTATTATACTAAATATTTGCTAAATAGATTTTTAATCTTTTACAAATTTTATAATTTACAATTTATATTAATATTATTATTAGTATTTTTAATAGTTAAATAAATATAATAACAATAATATTACTATTCTAAAAATATTTGAAATTAAAAAAAATAAAAAAATGTGGGTCACAAATTATTATAATTATTTCGTAATATCAATTAATTGTACTATGTCGTGGTATCAATTCTATATATTATATTTAATACTAAAAATATTATTGCATTACTTAATTTACTACTTCATTACTTTAATAACAACATTTATAATAATATAACCTAATTTTCATTATATTTCATTACATAATATTTTTATAACTTTATTATTTTAATATATAAAATAAAAATAATAATAATGTTACCAGTTATTAAAAGAAAATTAATACATAAATCTTAAATAAACAGAATCAGTTGACCCAGTAATAAAATCGTAAATCAATTACACAATTAACTTAAAATGTCACACCTTTTTATATTTCACGAAAAGTATTTAACCTTTTTATATTTTCCATTTCCTAAACCACAAGAGAGGGAAAAAGAAATCGAAACAGAACCCCGCCTTAACAACTAACAACTGTCATTTCGCTGATCCGCTCCTCTCGTTATAACTTTTTGCCTTTGAGACTTATAAAAACTCACAACGCTATACGACAGCGTTTCGAATCTTTCTTCTCTCTTTGTCTGAACAAGCTATTTTCTTCTGAGACTCGCAATCGGAAGCCCTAACCCTCACCACTTGCGATAATCATTCCACCAAAATGGCAATTGCACGCACCGGAGTCTATGTAGATGACTATTTGGAGTGTAATTGCCTTTTGTTTCTCTCCTCTTTTACTATTTCCTCTTTTTTTTTTTTTTTTTGAATTGCTTTTCGATTCCGTTGCTGAATTTTCCATTATTCCCATAGATGCCAGCACATTACCAGCTGAACTTCAGAGGCTGCTCAACACTGTCCGCGAACTCGACGAACGATCCCAATGTAATTGCTTTCAAGAAAGTTTATTTTATATTTTATTTGTTGGTGAATACCCCTCTGCTCTATTTTATCTGTCATTTAATATATATATTTTTTATCTAGAATCAAGAAATATTATAAATTTTCTTTCCTTTAATAATAACAATTTATGGTGTTATGGAAGCTATGGTAATAAAAAAAAAATCTTTTTAAGCATTTATTAATTTAATTTTTTGTTTGTGGTGTTACGGAAGCTATGATAAACCAAACCAGGCAGCAGACAAAGTACTGTATGGGGTTCCCATCTCATGGCTCTAAGAAGGGGAATCACAGTTATAATAACAATTATGGTAATGAGGACGATGATGTAGCTTTTGAGAAAATGCGAAAAGAAATTGAGGGAAATCAGGATAGTGCATTGAGTCTATGCACTGAGAAGGTTTTGTTGGCGCGACAAGCGTATGACCTGGTGAGCTTTTATTTTCTATTTCTATGATTGTTGTGCCATTAACTGAGGCTTTTATAGAATGGGATTTAGGAAAGAGAATTTAATGTGTACTATATATTTCTCTAATGGACAAACCTGATACGAAATGATCAAATGATTTAATGGTGATGAAGCTTGACATCACGATTGAAGCAACAGAACAATTGCTTTACATTTGGTGAATAAGATATTTGTATAGAATAGTATCTACAGAATAGAGAAGGCCTTAATGTTATTGTACTTAGATTATGACATATTTACCCCATGCTTCTTTAAGAGGTGTGGTGCACTTCACCACCATGTGAGGAGATACAAGGCATTATTGGGCCATTTTGCCTCTAGATTCACTTACATTTTACAAAAACCTTATATCTCGGCCATAGTATAACGGAGTTCAACATTTTGCCAAATTGATGGAGTTCCTTAATAACTGGGCACACTTAAATAGCACACTGATATGCCACCAAAGCAGTGTAGCAATGCAGAGCAGCCCTGGCACTATAAGGGTTATATGGGTTGTCGTAGCAAAGTAGTTTAGTGGAGCAGACATAGAATACTGAAGATTGAACGAAACAAATGGATAGTGGAGCTATGTGATGATTCCAAAAATATTTGGTTTACTGAACATATTAAGACTTTTATGGGTCAATTTGCAGGAATGAAATATTCTATTATAACTTGTAATAGTTGTGAAAATGATGGAGTTCTTCAATAACTGTTAAAGCACACTTAGTCGCTAGCGAGAGTGCTGCCAATGTAGCAGCGGGGAGCAGCCCTGGCCCTATAGGTACTGTTGTAGCATAGCAATTTGGTGTAGTGAATGTAGTAGCGTGGCAAAAAGTGGACATAACAGATGGATAGCAGTGCTATGTGTTGATTCCAAAATTGTCCGTTTTACTATAGACGTTCTGGTATTTTTGGGATATCAATTTCCAAACATAAAATCTCCTGTTGTATTAGTAGTTAAAATCATAGAAAAGGACTTGGATATAGAAGATGATGATTGATTATTGCTATTTATGAAACTTGTTTTTGACTTTTGTTAGTAATTGTATATTTTGTTCAAGACACGCATGATTTGTTATTGTTAATTATGAATACATGTGTAAATTTTTATCATTCTTGAGATTTTGTATGTATATAAACTAGATAAAATTTTCAAAATACTATTCTCTGTCCCAGAATAGCATTTTTGGGGATGGCCAACTACGCGTTGTTAACTGTCATTTAAATTGAACACAACTTCACCTGTACTCTTTATTTTTATGCAGTGTTCCAGTCTTTTCACCTGATACTTCGATGCTTTAATAATTTTTCACTTGATTAAACTTCTACCTCCCATTCCCCTGAAAGATGCTTTATTCATTGAGGATGAGATCACTCTGCTTCCTTCTGAATAATTCTAATTGTATTTCATCGATTGAGAAAGGTTCGAAATGCAATTCCAATGAACAAAGTAGTCCTAATAAGTTTAACATTCTGGTGTATGATGATGCCTTTATAGGTTTAGTACTTTCTAAGAGATTTTCCTTTTCTTTTTATATTAGCTTCTGCGCATAATTATTTTATCTTATCTAATATGTTCTACTCATGGTAGCCAAAATCACAACTCAACTCATAGAATTGAATGATTTTATGATTCTGTGAAATTAAACATGTTTTTCTGTTTCTATTTCATAGGTAAAAACTGATTATTTTTCTCTTGTTTGGGCTTCTGAAAGGTCAAAATATTAAAGCTCAACATATGAAACAGTTTTTTAAAACTTAATGTCCGAAAATCATCAAAACTGGAACAGCACCCATTGTCTTAGTTTTTTGGTCAATCATGTGACTGAAAGGTTTTCATTCAAACGGCTAACATTCCCTACTCCTAAAATTAGGTGCGCAAACCTCCACCTTGAGAGCTTTCTATTGAGTTATACATTTTCTCCATGCCAACAGCAACAGCACGTCTTATTGTTTGTTCTTCTATTTTTACACTTTTCTTTCTCTGTTTCTTCAAGCATTAGAGTAGGCATAATTCAGTGGAACTAGTGCATTATGCAGTAAACTAGTGCATTATACGTAGTTGTTTTGTTTCAGTGATTGCCATTTATGAATTCTATATGGAGTTTTCATTATTGACTTTCTTATGCTTATGAAGTTACGAGTCTATGTTTATGAATTTAAGCTTAAGTACTTGCTGTGAGTTATAAAGGTTTTTGTCTCTCTTATTTATTATAAGATGCAAATATAAGAATTTATATACATTTAATAATTTTATAAATCATTTTGAATCTTGTGCTTCAAGTTACAATACCATGTTTAACAATTTTGTGACTCGTTATTGAGTCATTGGAAATTATCAAGTTTGACTATCGTGGTTGTACTTATGAAAGATTTGTCAATCTACTCTCCTGATTCCTTTCCTTGTACAAGAAGTTCTTTTAGATAATTTTGCTTGTTGTAATTTTTTTTTTTCATTTTTTCTTTTTAATGAGATACTATTGTAGATCCCTGTAGTTCTTCTCTTGGAATCTTGTCATGATTTTCTGTTATGTCTATCGACATTACATGACTTTAGATAGTAAGGACAGGTTCTAAGTGTTGGAGATTCCACATGAATTAAAGATATAACCAAATTGTAAGTATAAAAGGGTAGAGATCTTACTTTACAAGTGGGCTTTGTGAGACCGAATTATGCTTAAAATTCACTTAGCAAAGTTTATTAGACATATCGTATCACCCATTATCGGACAGTTATTGAATCACTCACAATAATGTAATCTCTTGCTTTAGATGTCTAGTCCTTGGTGTGAGGAAAGTGTGCAAGCCTCATCTTACATGCCAATTTTGTGATGTTAAAAGGCTACTTTCTAATACTAAGTTTAGATCCTATATTCACCTTTACTATGGAAAAAGTTGCTTTGAATTGATTTTGATGTGCACTATACTTACTGATGACTGCTCTTATCTAAAAAACCATGAAGATTATTTGCCTTTCGCTTCTTGTGCATAGAAGGAACATTCTTCTTACTCAATCTTTTTTTGTATTTGCTTTAGATAGATAGCCATGTTAAACGACTTGATGAGGATTTAAACAACTTTGCTGAAGATTTAAAGCAAGGTAAAATATTCTAGTAAATTTGCATTCTGATTTATTTTTTGTCTGTATGTAAAACTTATATTTTCAAAATTAACCGTAAAAATTATTATAATATGCAACTCTTACCGTTATATTAATCATGGTTATTAAGTTTGTTTGCGGGTAAAGAGATCAGGTGTAATAGTACAATAAGCTTATACAGGAAGCAGTTATGTCTTCTCGCCATTACCAATGAAACAATGATCTGTACTTAAAGCAACAAGTTCATTTAACATTTCCTCAGAAATACCCAATAATATTTTGTTTCGGTTGATGCCAATTAGAAAAATATGTTAATTTTTTAGGTATTTTTGGACTTGTATAAATAGCCTGCTGTATATAGAAGGAAAGTGCCAAAGCAAAAGCGAATATGTTTTGGGAATTTAGGGGAAACATTTCTGTGGTCTTTGTTGGTCTATTGTTGCTTCTTGAGTTTTAGATCCAGATATTCACTAAGTTCCTTGATGGTATTCTTCTAATGATCTTTTTTGGGGTGGCTTTGGTAGATCAACAGAGTCCGTGGTATGCTAAGATACTTTTTTGTTTTTGTTTTTTTGAAGACAATTCACCTTGCATTCTTGGTATATTTGTTGAGGACTTCAACTCTTCATTTATATGCGCTTTCTTTCTTCTAAATTTTTGTTTATCGAAACAAAATTGATTTTTGTGGTATAATATCTAGTCATGAGCTTTCTTAACGCCGTTTTCCTGTGCTTCATTTTATTCTATCAGAGGGTAAAATACCACCAGATGAACCAGCAATTCTGCCCCCATTGCCTATAGTCCCTAAAGCTGAAAAGCGCAAGCCCATATACATAACTCCTCAGCCAAAGAGAATTGATTACAGGGATAGAGATTGGGATCGGGAGCGCGATAGGGACTTCGAGTTAATGCCTCCACCAGGAAGTCATAAGAAAGAGTATGCTACCCCAATGGATGTTGATCAACCTATTGATCCAAATGAACCTACATACTGTGTTTGTCATCAGGTTCAGATTAATTGCTCATAATATATAACAATTATAAAATTTCCATGTGAGCAATTATGCCATATTGTTGTTTTTTTTTTTTTTTTGCTTAAAATGTTGAAACAAGAATATTGAGGCAGTTCTATTCTGATCATTCAGGTATCTTTCGGGGATATGATTGCGTGTGACAACGAAAATGTAAGTACATTTTAGTTTTCTCTATCTTGTGTTGTGTTTACCCTCTTGTTTCGTGGGAAGTGGGGTTTTGGAGAATGCATATTGTATTTTTTTTATTTCACGCATCAAATTCAATTACAATGCTCAAGATGTGGGATCATATAAAAATTGTGTAACTAAACATTTTACCGGTTACAATCAGCAGGTTACTTAATATTTACTTTGGGATTACTTTTGTATATTTTTTCCTATTTTGAGCATAGAGAGTGACTCTGAAGATAGTTCAGGAGATATTTCTTTCTTCCCCCTCCCCCCAAGAAAAAAAAGTGTAGAATGGTGTTTGCACCATACTCACTTGAATTAACTACTATATTGCATACATGTAGTAATTCTATAAATCATACCCATGTTGTAGCAAGAAACAAGATACAGATTTCTCCTACAACATTATCGATGAATGTTTATAATTGTTCACTTTTCTTTCCTGAATTACTGCTTTAGTTTTTAATTGTTCACTTTTCTTTTTATTATAGTCCTTTTCCAATGATTGATTTTTCGTTTGTCCCCTTGGTTAATTGGAATCTGAGTTTTTCTCTGTTTTTGGTGATAGTGCCAAGGAGGTGAATGGTTCCACTATTCGTGTGTTGGGCTAACGCAGGAGACAAGGTTCAAGGGAAAGTGGTATTGTCCAACTTGCATACTACTCCCCCAATGTCAACGATGAATATTTGCACGAACTAAACTACATTCATAAATGGCCACTGTTTCAAAAGAATCGTCACATTTTAGTGAATACATAATATGTGGGTTTGGAATAATTTGTCTTCTATATTGCTTGGTCATTTGTGTTGGTCACGGAGGCCAAGTGGGCTCACTCAGGCCTTGTATAAAGTCCTCTAGGATTTGAGAGAAATGATTCCAGATTTTAATTTTGGAGAAAGTTAATTATGTGTCTGTGGTTGTATAACAACGAAGGTAATGTTTACAAAATTCATATCCAAATTGTTGAAAACGAGAGAGCAACACCAGATAGCTTCACTGCAGAGTTGGAAATTCATGTCTAAAACGCATTTGCAACTATGCTGACACGGATTCCATCCATGTGGAGAAAACTGGAGTGTCCTATATAATAAATGTCAACTATTGATTAAAATATTTGATAGTTTTTTTGTTTATTTTTGTCTCCTTTTATAGTCCTATAATACATATATTCTTTTAATTCTAAACAATTTTATTTTTTATTATTTTATTGTTATTTTCCTCTCAATCCAAACAATTAACATCATATAAACTTGACAACAAACTTGTTGGTGTTCTTTTAACAAACTATTAGAGTGCTTTAACATTGTATTCGTCCAAAGACATTTTTCTCTTTTTAATAAGCAAAATTTTAAGATCTTTTATTTCACTCATTTATTAATAAAATAATTTAGTCGGAAATGATTATGTTTTAAATAATACTCAAGTCTTTAATGTAATTAGGTGAACTCAAATAATTCTTTGGGTTATTAATCACGATTAATTGCATTCTAAATAATATTTGGAATTTTAGTTATGAGTGAAAAAATGTCCAAATAATATGCAAATTGTTTTAGTTAAGAGTACCGACAATACTTAATTGTATCTTTGTAATATTAGTCTTTCTGATTGAACTTGATAGTTTATTAAGAATTGGATATAATATGGATAGGGATGTCAACGGGTAGGGTACGAGTAGTAGTTCCCATGTACCCTACCCGCTAGATAAATATTTGTCGGGTATCCGTTATGCGGGTATCTGCTTATTTTTTTCATATCTGCGGATATTCACGGATACCCGCGAGTATTTACAAAATTATTTAAAAACAAATATTTAATCATAAATTCAAATAAATAAAATAAAATACAACAATGTCATAAATTTTAAGTAAAGTTCAAACAAACTCAAGTTCATACAAATCCAAAAATTATAAAAATAAATATAAAATGACGTTCAACACAATGAAAATTCTTTAATTAGTGTTTTGATCAACAAGTTCACTTTCTCCTTGATTTTTGAAAAAATAATCAAATAATAAATCTCAATTGTCATGTGCTAAGTATTCTTATTTTGATTTCATCATTTGACAACAAGCGTACCATAAATGTCACTGTCTATATAGGGTTTGATGTGTATATGTCCAATTTCAAGGAAGGGAAAGAGAAAAATGTCAAGGGGTATACTTGGAAGAAGACAACGTACCAATACTTGAAGCTGGAAGAATGAAGACAGAAGACAAGACAAGATGTGCAGCTTAAAAAAAATAGGTCATAATGGTTTTTACTAATATATATATATATATATATATATATATATATATATATATATATATATATATATATGAGGGTATTTTTGTGAATTAAAGTTTAGCGGATACGAATATCCACGGGTAGGGATACTATGATACTCGTACCCACCCCGTTAACATGCAGGTATCAAAAATACTCGTACCCGCGAGTAGCGGATATCCATTTTTAATATTCATTTCCTACCTATTGCAGATTTTATCCGCGAATACCCACGGGTACGAATATTTTTGACATCCCTAAATATGTATTTACAAATGAACCAATATAAAAAATGTAACTTAAATTTTTTTCCTCCTTAAGCTTATTTAAATTGCATGTTATTAAATATATTATAGCAAAAGAATTAGAGTTTTCAAAATACTAAGTTTTTATAAATACTCTTTATAAATCATCTATTGTATTAAAAACTTGAGTACGTCATCATTCCATTAGACACATTTTTTTTTAAGTTTTAATATACAATTTTGACAAGTCTTAATCTATATCATGTGACATTTTTAAGATTTTTTTTCTATTAGCAAAACAAAATTATATTAAGGTTGACTTTTTTTAGAAGATTGACATATATAACTATTAACAAAGAGGACTATTTTTTTAACCGTTACCAATTCTACTCTCTCTTACTAATATCTTATCCTTTAGGTTTTGAAATTCTTTTTTTAATTCAATGACTTAACAAAAAAATTAGCTATGATAAATGTGAAGCCCCTTCTCATTTTCTATTTCTCTGATTTATCTACTTTTCCCTAAGTTTAAGTGCACCAGCTCACCCACACTGAACAAAAACACTCCCCCACCATTCTCTCAAGTTCTCCTTCTCATAAACCCTCCACAATCTCCATAATTCTGATTCTTCTTCTTCTTCTACAAATCAGTTTCTGGAAAAAGAAGCCCATGCAAAGCTCCCAGTTGACTTCACTTCCAACTTCCTTCCTCACAGTAAGTCAATTCTCCCATGTCTGATTCTGTTTGACTCTGAATTCGAAATTATGCCTCTATTCTGGGATTAATCGGGTGTTTCTCCTCTCTCTGTGGTATAATGACTAAATTCTCTAGGTTGAATTGAGGTTTTGTGCCCTCACTGTTGAGGAGGTATCTTACTAAGCTCAAACATCATAAAAATGTAAGGTAAGCTAACCATTATCCTAAAATTCGTAGGGAAATCTGTTCTGATGACTTTAGATTGCATGTTTGAGTGTTGAATTGATGTTTGAACTGCATAATTGGGTGTGTGTTGAATTGTGCAAGGATTTTGGGTTCCTGCATGTGGGAACAGGTTCGTAATCTGGTATTTTTGCCTAGGCGAGTGACTCTCGCTTGAGCGAAAACACCAGAAAACCCATCCCTATACTTATGCGAAGCCTCGCCTAGGCGAGTTGAGGTCGCTTGAGCGAGAGACACTCTCGTATAAGCAAACCAGCTTAGCCTGTGCGAGAGTTCGCCCAGGTTTTTATTTTGCCCACTGTTAGAGCCTCGCTTAGGCGAGATTGACTCGCTTAAGCGAGTGGCCTCTCACCTGAGCTAGATTTGCTAGCTTGAGCGAGAGCTACTGCAGTAAGGTGCTTTATGTTCTGTTTTAAAGGGTGAAATTATATGTTTAAATGTGATCTTGTGCAATTAGTCTTTTATATGCTTGGAATGTCATTGCTAATATCGTGAGTGGTGAAATTGGATGAATATGAATTAAGAGAAGTTGTGGTTGAAATATAATTTCAAGGGAAATTCAGATGAGTATGTTAGTGTGTGTAAGGGTGTGAGGACTCCGTATGGTTGGTATTCTGAAACTCCAATAATCATTCACGCTCAAATAGAGCAGAATGGATTATGTCGTGAGGAGTAGCAGGAGGTCCTAGTCTTTGGACTTGATCAAGTTTTAGATGTGAAGGGACTTAACCTGGGAGTGGTTGGGTGATAACTCCTTGTGCCTAAACTCTGCAAAGTTTGGGAACCTTCACAGGTGCAAGCCACCAAGAGATCCAATGTCACTTACACAATCCGGATATTGAGTCTAGAATTATATAATTGAACTATGTTTTATGAATGATATTCATGATGTCGACTGCATGATTATCTTATTTCAGTTAGCTTACCCTTTCTTGTCTATGTTGTTTTCCTTGTGTGTTTTTCCCTTGCAATGATCACCTACTTCTGGTGTGAGCAGAGAAGAATCCAGATGATGACACCCTTCTACTGGACAAGAGTTGACCCTTTTGCTGAGTAATTGAGTAGTGGCTTTTGGGATAGATCCTTCGGAGTTTTGAGTTGTATAAATTAACTCTTCCTTATATAGATTGTACTTGTCGATAGGGACCTATGTGGTTATTTTTGGATGACTGTATTAATGTTCTATAATAGTTAAATTCTACTATCTGCCTTATTTGATCATAATGTGATACTTTATTTAGTAGCGTAAAAACTATTATATGGGATGTTACATTTTTGGTATCAAATCAGTAGTTCTTTAGGATTTGTAGGTGTGAGCTTGCTTCGTTTCTGTTGTGTGTTCCTCGTAATGTCTTTAGCATGGATGTAGTATTTGTTAGTCGGACTGATGGTTCTCTCTTTGTGTGGTCAGAACTATGGCACCTAGGCCTCCCCCTCCTCCTCTTCCGAACCCGGATAACTCTCACTTGGTGGGGACAATTGAGGCGATGATAGTAGCCATGCAGCAACAGAATGCTAACATGGTGAATCAGCACAACTTGGCCTTGCAGCAGATGGAGTCTGCTAGGCTAGCAGCGAAGGCGACTCAGCAGACTGATGGAAATGGTTCCTGGTTGAAACTTGGTCACTGTTTGGTCTTTGTACTTTCAAAATACCTGCCATATCTCTGTCCCATTTAAATTATTAAAATACACACACAACACACACACACACACAAATATATATATACTCTACTTTTTATTTCTTCTAATTATTTGGTTTGTAATGAAACTCATTCGCATCTCTAATATATTTTTTCATCTTATCATAACCTTTATGTAATTATTATGTTAAAATGATGTATGTCAATTAAAAAAATATTTATGTCTCACATTTGAATATTTTTATTTATTGTATATTTTCCTTTCACATGAGAATGTTTAATACTCTCAATTTAAGTGTTTAATAGCATAAATGTTTCATTTACTAGGTAATATTGACTTATTATTAATAATTTTTGTTTCATTTGAAGAACTCTTTTGTTTCGCTAAAACATTTTATTTATGAATCATTGAGTATATATGTTGATATTTGAAAAATTTTCTTAGATCTATATGATATTTTTCATCTTATCATACGCTTAATTATACACTTGATTTCTTTTGTGCAATTTCTTTTAATAGTCTTTCAAATTTTTTCTAAGACACACATTTATTAATTTTTTAATATTTTTATTTGTTGTTTATTTTCATTATGTAGAATACTATTTCGATATATTTTATCTATTTTTTTTTATTTTCTAACTCATTATTAATCATACTGTAACTTTTTCACTATAAGTGTATAAATAAATTTTATTTACTGCAATATAAAAATTTAATGTAATTTTTGTGAATTTTGTATCACCATCCAACATATATTAGAGTTCAAAAGATATAAGATCTATGTCAAAATTTTATTATTATGTTTATTATTTGTTCCTTGTGTCATTTTGATTAAGTGGTATATTATAACTATTATTAGTGTATGGAAAAGACATTCATTAGAATTTAAAAAATTTTAGTAAACAAATATTTAAAATATATTTTAATTTGAATTTTTTTTTCTTTTATATTTTTTTTTAAATATTTTTAAATTTGATCAACTAGGTTTCATTAATGTTTACAAATTTAATAAATGTTTTGGTTCTCATGAAATTTCATTTGGTAGTCTAATCTTGAACGTAAATAATTATAATTTATTTCAAAGTATTTGATATCGAAGAAATAATTATCCTCCTAATATTGAATATTTGATAATATTATGTTTCATTTACCGTAAATTTTTATTATTTTATAAAAATTAATTAAAATTAATATTAAAGTAGTAAGAAAACGGGTACGGGTATGGGTACGAGATTATACCCTAGGGATGGGACAAAAGTTTGATACTCGTTGAGTTTGAGTATGAGGATGAGGATAAATTTTTCTATGGGGATGTGTATGGGATAACGAAACTCGTTCTCGCCCCACCTCGTTGCCATCTCTACTCCACATGCAAAATCATTGTTAAAATATAATAATACTACTACTATTAATAATAATAACATTATATAATAATAATATTATATAATTGTTAATAATAATATTATCATACATTAATATTAATTAATAATTTTAATATATCAATAATAATATTAATAATACTATTAATAATTATATATCAATACTATAATTATATTATTAATAATATTAATATTATTATTATTATATAATCTTATTAATTACTAATATTAAAAAATATTAATAATAAATAATAATATTATTAATTATCATTAATATTATTACTCATATATTAATATTATTAATTATTATTTATATTATTACTGATTTATTATTATTATTACATAATTATTATTAAATATTAATATTAATAATAGTTATAATATTATTTTTTATTTTAATAATATTAATAATTATATATAATAATAATAATAATTATTATTATTATATAATAATACTATAAGTAATTATATATTATTACTATTATATAATATTATTATTAGTATAGTATTATTATTATTATACAATTATTATTCAATGTGCATGGATTAAATAGTGACCAAGTTTCAACCAGGGACCATTTCCAAATTAAGTTCAAATTTCAGGGACCAAAAGCATATTTTTTCCAGTTTTTGTGAAAAGTGTCGCCCTAGGCCGACACTAGTTTTTTTTTTATATAAAAAATTAAATAACATGTGGCATGTCGTTTGCTATTTTTAATGCCGTCCAAAAATAGGGACTGAAAACAATGATTTTGAAAGTACATGGACCAAACAGTGACCAAGTTTTGACCAAGGACCATTTCCAAATTTGAATCAAACTTGAGGGACTGAAAACATATTTTTCCCTTAAGCTTAAGATGGGTATTTCAAGCAAAATTGACATAATACTAATGACACACGAGTCCAATCTACAAAAGGGATTAATATCGTCTTTAACCCCAAAACCTTAAGACTATTAATTTATGAGTCTTTTTCTTGAAGTGTTCAACTTTCTCATTTATTCCCAATGTGGGACTTAGTGTAAGATCCGAAAAATTTAATTAATTAAATAAATAAATAATTAATTAATGCGAGTAGTGGAAACCTTTATGGTAATTAATGCTAGCTTATGTGATGCGGAATAATATTAGCTTAAATAGTTGAGAGTACTTGGTTATCTTGAAAGGATTTGGGTTCAAGTCTTGTGTATGCCGATTTTGTATTATTTTAATTGGTTATTATTTTGATAATATGCTTGATCATGAGGAGTGAGAATATAATCCTAGATTTATAGGAATTATCATGAATGAGTTGGTTGAATGATTGTGCATTGACTTGACATTGGCATGTGTTAGGTGAAAAACGGCAAGTGCACCGGTCGCACATAGCAAGTAATAAATATCGTTCTCTCCACAGGGACTAGTGCAACACATGACAACTCTCACAATTCATAACTCAAATAGACAACAAAGCTCACAAAAACACAAAGAAACTCTTTTTGATATTTTATCAAACAATTGGTGTGCAACATAAATTTAACATAGATTATATACAATTGTCAAGACTAGATTTCATTCACTTTATTCTCATGCATTCACAAACATCTTAATTCCAATTTCATGCCGAAATCAACACACAAAAAATACTCAAATCCTATTCCTAACGACTTTGAGTCTATGATAACTCATCAAATTTCAATTCCTTGAATCCTAAACAAGTGAAATCATGCATTAAGTTCAATAGTCTTAAGATTACTAATGAATCATGTTCTATCCCTAGATACAAGCTCCATTAGGCATTCAATTTCAGTTCTAGGTTCAAAAGACATTTTCCCACACCTCAAGAACCACAAATCATACATGGGTGGCCAAACCAAAGCAAGCATTAAGCATGGAAATCAAATGCTAACATAGAAATGGAAAAGCATATGGATTAACATCACAAAATACACAAGAATTTAGTTCATTACATCTAATCTCAACAAATAGGTTTAGCTCTCCATGGTGGAGAACCTAGGTTTTACAAATTAGAGAGATAGGAAAGAGATGGAAACCAAAGAGAATATGCAAGCCCTCTCCCAAGGTTCTTAGCAGCTGCTCTATGCTCCAATTGTGCCTCCCCTTCGCATCAACACCTCCAATTTGTAACCCATCTTCCTCTCCAACTCCAAAAGGGGGAAAAACCACCATGAGTGGAGGAGAAGACCCAAGGAGGAGTGGGAGATTTTCCCAACACCCCTAACAACCTCCAAGAGGCTCTCCAAGCACCCAAAAGTGTTGCTCTATTGTGCAAAATGAGGAATGGACCAAACCCTCGCGAGAAACAAGTTTAAAAACCCATTTTTTGACATGTCAACAAGCCATCGCTCAGCCTTGTCTCAGCAGCGCTCAGCGCCAGATTCTACGACAACATTATGTATTTGAAGCACTGAGCGTGATTCTAGTGGCACCTGACGTGGGTATTTGCTTCAAAATCAATATTTTCTTGTCCAATCATGCTCCCTTGAGTTCTTGCTTGTTTTCTTCCACCACAAATGCTTCCTATTAACTTATTTAACACACTTAAAAGAGAGATTAGAGGCAAAACAAACATAAAACAACTAAAACATAAAACAATACAAAACACATTAAACTTGAGGATATAACAAGATACAAGCTAGGAAAGAGTTGATTTATTCATGACAATAAACACACAAAAAGAGGTAAAAATGGACATTATCAGCATGGTTGTGTTCGAACCTTGGTAGACCTGAATGAAGCTTTCTTTTTGCTAAAATCATTTTTGGCATGGATGGGAAGGGTCAGAAACTCTAGCCGTCAACTGAGAAGGCTGAAGAAACACCATGTTAATGACAATTGATAGTCATTAAACCTCCATAATCATAATTTCGTTTTATTGTAATTAATTTTAATAAAATTGAATTAGAGAGGTGAGAGTCTTGTTCTTCTTCGTGATGGTGATGATCATTTTACTACTATTAAATGTGATGGTCTTGTTCTTCTTCGTGACAATGAGTTTGTTAATCTATGTTTTTGAAGAAAACTTGTGGATAATTGATAATAGTGCTACATTACACGTTACACCGAGAAAGGAGTTCTTCATATCTTACATTTCTAGTGATTTTGGAGTGTTGAAAATGGGTAATTATGTATAAAATATTGTTGGTATTGGTGAAGTTTGTTTGCAAACCAACATAGGAGTGTAGTTATTACTTAGAGTAGTCAAACATGCTCTAGATGTGTGTTTTAATAAGATCTTTATGCATTTACTTGATGATAGTGGTTATACTTTGGTTGGTAAATGGAAGCTCGATAAAGGTAATTTGTTTATGTTCTAGGGGAGAAGAATTCTAAATTGTACTGGACTAAATTTATTGTTGCTAAAGGCATTGTAAATTCTATGTATATGGAGACATATTTGTGGCATTAAATGCTTGGTAATATAAGTGAAAAAGGAATTAATTCTTAACTAAAAAAGGAATGCTTTTAGGATTTAAGAGTACAAAGTTGGAGAAGTGTTCTCCTTGCATGGCTAGTAAACAAACCAGGGTATCATTTAAGAAGCATCATCATTCAAGGAAGTTAGAGTGCTTGAATTGGTGCCTTTTGATGTTTGTGGTACATTGAAGGTAAAATAATTTAATGGCGCACTTTACTTTGTTACTTTTATTGATTATTGTCCTAGGAAACTATGGGTCTATGAACTCTAGAGATACAATCAAGTACTTGCAAATTTCAGAGAATTTCAGGCTTTGGTTGAGATGCAATTAGGAAAGAAGTTGAAATGCATATGTACTGATAATGATGGTTAGTATCGTGGATCATTTAATGTCTATTGCAAACAAAAGGGTATTGGACATGAGAAAACTCCTCAGTTGAATTGTCTAGCAAAGATAATGAATAAGACTTTGGTTGAAAGAGTTCAATGTATGCTTTTTGAAGCAAAGTTGCCTAAACATTTTTTAGAAGAGGCATTGTTTGTAGTCATGCATGTTACTAATCTTAGTCTTACAATTGCTTTGAATACTGATGTGCTAGAAAATATTTGGTTCGACAAGAATGTTAGTTGTGATCATTTGTGTGTCTTTTGTTGCAGGACATTTGTTTATGTTCCAAATGATAAAAGATTCAAGTTAGATGTAAAGACAAGACATCGTATCTTTATTGGTTATGGTCATGATGAATTTGGCACAAGTTGCATAATCCTGTTGAGAGGAAGCTAATCAAAAGTTTTGATGTGTAGTTAATGGAAGACCAAGCCATTGAAGACACTAACATGATAGAAAATATTGCAACCGAGAAAGAAGTAATTTCCTTATGGTAATTCAATGTGGTTATTTGTTCATAATCTGGATAATATTGAGACTAATAGTCAAAATGATGAGCAACATGGTGATGTTGATGATCAACAAGTAGGAGTAGATGTTCTAATTGATGATGCACAAGAGGAAAATGATATGTTACATCATGATAATCGTGGTGATACACCTAAATTACCAGAAGTTCCTACTAGGAGGTCCAACATGGTGATAAAATCATCTTGCAAGTATCATTCTCATGAGTATGTAACCTTAACTATAAAGAACTTGAGTGTTTTGAAAAAGCTTTAGAAAGTGAAGAAAAACAAAAAGTGGATGGATGCAATACAATATGAGATGAAATTTTCCATGATAATCACACTTATGACTTGGTAAAATTACCTAAAGGAAAAAGGGCTTTAGAGAACCAATGGATTTTCAAGACGAGGCAAGCGGCTAATTTTATATCTCAAAGGTATAAGGCCATATTAGTGGTTAAGCTATAAACAGGAAAATAGTGTTGATTTCAATGAGCCAAGGCAAAAGTTCAAAGCTTATTATGAGATTACCGAACTAGTAGTGACCTCTGCATAGTTGTGAGCAGGGAGATGGGTATGTGTCTAAAAAGTCCAAACTAATAAAACTTATTTTGCCTCACTAAACCTAAGTGAAAAAGGGTCTTCCAGGTTAAAAGGGCATGTCATTTTCACAAGCTTTGGGAAGAGAGAAAAAGAGAGAGAAAAATTATTGACATATTCACTAATCCGCCTTAGTAGAGTTATGATTCTTGTTTCGTTAATCATCAGATCAAATTGATAATAAGTTCTCAACATGGTTCTTCTCAAAATTGGAGATATGTAGTTAAGAGAAATCAATCTCACAATATTACTTTATTTTATGTTTTTTCTTTCTTTATTCTTTATATTTGAGAACATTATTATTTTGATGTACTGACTTAGTACAAACACTCTTTGTCTTTTGATTTGACGACACTCTTGTATCCATTAACCTTAGTGGAGCTTGATTAGCTTATGCTTATGAATTTTTATTTCTCATACCGAGAGAATTTTTCCACGTTAAAAATATTGTTATTCTTTTTTGTGATTATTATTCTTTCTTACAAATTTTTGTAAGTTTCAAAGAATTATTTTTACTATAGTATTTTTAGTTGTTGTATTCATATCTTCCCATCAACTTTATGTATCTCTTTTAAAAAATAAAAGTTTCTTCCATTTATATTTGGCTTTTTAAATATCTCCAATGAGATCTTATTATAAAATCTATAAGGTCTTGTTATAAAATCTTATTTTATGTAGGTCTTATTGAACCATATATTTTTTTTAAATATTTTCCAAATGTTACTTTAATACGAAAATCTTATAAAATTTATATTTTTTTATGGACCAAAAGTATTACGTTAGAATTAAAAAAACGACTTTTTTTTCATTTTTATTACTAAAATCTTAAATTTACAAGATAAGTATTCCCAAAAAAAAATCTTATAATTCTTACAATCCTTACATTTTAAATTTATAGATTTGACTATAACCTCTGCATTTAAAATGCTTAAGATTATTTTACATCAATTAATAACTGAAATAAATCTTTGTAATTACAATACAATAATTGTATAATTTTTTAATACACATAAATTATTGTACCACATATTTTTTAAAATATTTTCCAAATGTTACTTTAATACAAAAATCTTATAAATTTTATATTTTTTATAGACCAAATGTATTATGTTAGAATTAAAAAATGATTTTTTATTTTTATTACTAAAATCTTAAATTTACAATATAACTCTTAGAATCCGTACATTTAAAGTTTATAGATTTGACTATAACCTCTACGTTTAAAATGCTTTAAGATTGTATTACATCATCAAAAAACTGAAATAAATCTTTGTAATTACAACACAATAATTGAATAATTTTTGAATACACATAAATTCTTTTTGTGTTGTGGTTTTTTTGATTTTTTTAAAAAAAAAATTTTTTTTTTTTTAATTTTTAAATTTTTTTAAAATTTTTTTTTTTTAAAAATTAAAAAATGCCACGTGTCAAGTCCATGTGTGTGACACGTGGCATTGTCAGTGCCATGTGGCATTGTAATGCCACGTGTCAGTGTCACTATTAGATGTCATTGTGTTGATTTCGATTTGGTTCCCACATATGTCTTTTTGTTTCAATTTAGTACCTAAGTATGTGTATCTGATTCAATTTTGTCTAACCACATATTGACACGTGGCATGTTGACTAACGGCGTTAGTCAACTCTGTCTGAAAGGGACCTAATTGAAACAATTTTCAAAAGTTAGGATGCAATTGACACTTTTTTAAAAGCGGGTACCAATTTGACACTCTAGTACCAAACTGGGTACCTTACGATTAATTAAACCTAGATTTTGCTATAACCTAACATCAACCAATAACCGAAATAAATATTTGTAATTGATGTACAATAATAATCGTATAATTTTTGAATACACATAAACTATTTAAAATTATCATAACTACTAAAACTTTATAAAATAATTATTTTAATTTAAAAAATAATTAAATTTAAATTAATAATCATTTAAAAGATAAAAGTAAAAATATAATTATTTTAAATATGATTGACATTTGGGCGCCTCTTTTAAAAATTCAAATTAACTTTCAAAAGCGGGAAAGGAGCTTACCCTACCAAAATCTATCACACTAACATCTAAAAAGTAAATAAGACAAATTTCAAAACCAATTCACGATATTACCCTCTCACCATTACCGATATACACTCCTTAACTTCTCTCTGATTCATTATTTTTCTTAAATATTAATTCCAACACACCCATCATTTTGCCATCATTTTGAACTATAGTTTTGTAATCATTCAGTGTATACTTTTCTTTTTATTATTCTCGAAAAAACCATAGTAATAGACAGATTAAAAGGTATCTACAATCGAAAAATATCATAATAGTCTATTGTATTTAACAATTCAATTGAAGATGATAAAAAAAATTAAAACTCATTCTTGTTAATTTTATATTTTTATAAAATTTTGATAAATTGTGTATAACTTGATATATTAATTTTAATATTTTCAGTTTACTTGATATATATATATATATATATATATATATATATATAAATTAAGAATTTTTCAATATTTTTATTTTTCAAAATTAATTTTAAAGTAATTATTTATTTTTCTCTTAATTTAAATTATCCCTGTGCAACACGAAAAATCTTATATTTAGTAAGTGATGAACACAAATTTCTACTATTATATTAGTATATTTTAAAAGTGATTTTAAAATATTTTTTTCCTTAAATAGTGAAATGTCAGCTTTATCTCTAACGTAAACTAAATATTATGTATACACGTTTTTTTAAAATATTTAATGTCGTTAAGTTAACATAACAAACAAATTTATATTTATTAAAAATAAAATAAAATGAATGAAAAAAAACATAATAGTTATTTATATTTATTAAAAAAATGAATGAAAAAAACATAATAGTTGATGAATCAGTAAAAAAAATAATAATTATTATCACAGTTTTATAAAAAATATATCTAAATATTTCTTAGTTCTTTAAAAAATAAATAATTATATTATAAAGAAAAAAATTGAAATAATAATTTTGGACATAAAAGAAAACCTTTTATCTATATGTAATTATATATATATATATTTTAAATTCTGACTATTTTTTTTTTCTAAAGATCTTATTATTTTTTTGACTAAATTAACTTTTTTTTATCAATTTTATTCTCTCTAATGTTAAATGTAAAATGATTACCTATTAAAATTAAAATTCTGATATGATAAGTTTATAATTAAATCACAAATTGACATATTCAGTTTAACTCTTTTAATAAAATTCTTTTTATATTATTAATATAATTTGTTATCAGTTTGAAACTACCATCATTTAGGATTTCCATAAAGATTAATAAAACTACAAAATACTTTCAATAAAAAAAAGTGATCTTTTGTAATATTAATTAACATTTTATATCCTTTTGAAAATATTATTCATTTAGGATTGTCATAAATATTAATAAAATTATAACATACCCTTAATCATATTAAGTTTGACTAAATTAATTTATATTTTAAATAAAAATAATTAATTAAGATAATTAAAATAAAAAAAACATTTAAATTAAGATAATTAGTTTGTTTATAGGCATGCAATTAATTAAGTGTCGTATTTATTATTTAATATAAGCAAGATAATTATAAGTTTTTATTTTAGAATAATTTATTTATAATATTATATCTTTATTAAAAATAATTATCATTAACTTAGATAATTATACTTTTCTTAAATATTAATTTTAATATTATATTTTTAATAATTAAAATTCAATGATTTTCTTTATTTCTAAATTTTTTTTATTTCAAGTTGTACAAATATAATCTTGTATTATTTTAACTTACTTTTACTTTTTTAACATGTCACAATCACAATCGTTTTTTCTATTTCAATGTATATTTCAAGTCTTTACAAATATAGTCATATATTATTTTAACTTGTAAAAGGATTTATTAACTTTCAATTCTTAACATTTTATTAGTGATTTCTTTTAAGTTCTTATTATTAATTATTAGTATTTAGTTTTAGAAATAGAGAATATTAAATAAGTTATTTGAGATGGGTATGAGGGAGATGGTGGATAAATAAGTTTAGGAATAGAATGGGATTTTGGAGTAGAAAAAGGAGTTGCTAGAAATATTATAAGCAAATATATACAAATTTGAAATGAAGAAAATAGTAGAGTATGGACCATAATACAAAATATAAAATCAAAATTTGTATGCGCCAGCATTTACAGCTTAGAGTGAAAAGTCTTGGTAGTAGTAGTATAGTATTCTATAAAGCTATATCGGAGTTGAAAATACTATCTAAGGAATTTATTTCTTGAGAATGACAAATAATAAATCATCAATTAGACATACAATTACCTATTAACTAGGTAAGAAAATAAGTAGATACTAATTAATCAATAATGTTAAATTTATATTTCTTATACTTCTATTTTATTATCATATATCTTCTTGAGTCATTTTTCATCAACCAACATTCATAATACTAAAAGAAGATAACTGACAACTATTAAAAATATATTACTTTAACTTTAGCTTAATTAATATTAATTTAAATAAATAATAAAATAAATAAAATTTATATTGATTTAGTCAATACTAATTTAAATAAATATAAATACTACAAATAAATATAATTAACAAAATCATTATTATTCTAACACTAAATATAAATATTTTCACTTATTAAAAAGTTTAAAAGTAATTAATATTGAATTTGAATTTAACTATAACGAACATGTACACTCTATTATGATTATGAAAAATATAATATAACGATTAAATTTTGATAAATTTTATTATAATTTAAATTAATAATCTTTAAATGATTTTGAAATATAAAAAAATAAAAAAATGGAAGAGTGAGAAGTCATTAAAAAAATGTCAACTTGAATTATAAAAAAATTGTCAAAATTTAATTATTATAGTAATATAATTATTTTTAGTATAAAAATGTAACATATTACGCATCTTAATAGTATTTACATACATTTTGAAGCAATTTTATATTTAATTTATTTCTTTTATAAAACATTTTTGCATAATATTACTCCGAGTAATTATGTTTTAAAATCTGGTTGTTAATTTAGAAATAAAATTCATTTAAAACTAATATAGCTTGATTATTTTTAATTTTATAACGCAATTAATTAATGTCTTTATTATTTTATGTAAATAAGATAAAATTTTAATATATTTTTCAAATTTTCAAATTTTGAGATAAATATCTTGTAAATAAAAACTAGAAGACTAATTTATTTTAAATATATCCTATCCAATTTATTCAAACTGATTCTTCAACTAAAATCTAGATTTTAATTATAAAAAGCGACAGTGATGAATTATTTGTTATTGATAAAAATATTAAAAATTATTAGACAAAAAAAATTATCAAGTTTTGTGTTTTTTAACATATTATTTTTAATCTCTAATTGAATTTAGATTTTTGTTTTAAAAATATAAATATATTAATAAAATCCTTAAAAAATGGCTTTGATGATGGTAGTAATTGATAGGATATTTTTGGGAGAGTAATCAAAGAATCAAATGCTTTGGTAATTGGTAGGATTTTGGGAGTCAAAGCTCTTAATTACTCACATGCTAGTTACTCGATAAAGTCAAAGCTCTTAATAATGTGTATTCATTTTTTTTTTTCAAAAACAGTTAAGGGCAGTTTTGGAAGCATAACTTCTGAATCATGGGTGGGACCCACATTGAGGGATAGCGGCGTAATTTCAAAGAAATTTTGAATGTCTCACTCTCACCACTGCTTCTTCTTCTCCCTTAAAATCCTTTTGCATTTCCTCATTCAACAGCTGTTCAATTTTATCATTTTCTTCACATCAAGGTGAATTTTCTAGCTTCAGTCTTTGCCTTCTGCACTATATAATTCTCATCATTTCTTTTTTTGTTGAGGTAACTGAATATATGTGTTTCATTACCTAGAAGGTAAAAAACAAAAAGAACTGAGTTTCCCATCCCTTGAATGCCCCAAAGATTCTGTCTTTTCGTTTAATTGGTGAAGATTCAGCCACTTGAGAAAGGGGTGCAGTAGGGTTTCAGACTAGTGGCGTTTACACCCATTTGGGGTTTTTGGTTTTTTGTTAAGAAAATTTGTGAATTTTAGATATATTTTACTTACTGCAATGCCCTTGAAATGTTTGCCATATGTGTATGTGTGTGTATTTTTTATACTTAACTGTTATTGTGGGTGGTGGGTGTTTGGTTTTAATTAAACAGAAAGAATGTCTTCTTTTTTTAGATTTTGTTTAGAAAAATTGTTAACTTTGGATTTTTCTCACTGCAATGCGTATGAAACCTTGCACTTGATTTTTTGTATTTCATTGTCCTTGCTGATTGTGGCGTGTGTTTAGTTTTATCATGAGAATGGGAAGGAGTCTCAGCCCTTTGGTGCGGCAAGAGCTGGCAAATCTTGACAAAGATGAAGAAAGTCGCAAGTCCGCCATGAAAGCACTGAAATCCTATGTAAAAGATTTGGATTTCAAGGCCATTCCTGTGTTTCTTGCAAAAGTTTCAGAGAGCAAGGAAAATTGTTCCGAGGAGTTCACAATTTCAATCTACGAGGTTCTTGCACGGGTTCATGGTGTCAAAATTGTTCCCTTGATTGATACAATCATGAAAACCATAGTCAAGACGTTGGCTTCAAGTGCCGGGTCTTTCCCTCTCCAACAAGCTTGTTCAAAGGTGGTTCCTGCAATTGCAAGATATGGAATTGACCCTTCAACCCCTGAAGACCAAAGGAGGAATATAATTCAGTCCCTTTGCATGCCACTTTCTGATTCTCTCGCGAGTTCTCAGGAGGGGCTAACTTCGGGTGCTGCCCTTTGCTTGAAGGCTCTGGTGGATTCAGAAAACTGGAGGTATGCTTCTGATGAATTGGTGAATAGGGTTTGCCAGAATGTTGCTGTGGCATTAGAAGGGAAGTCTGGTCAAACCAACTCACACATGGGTCTGGTTATGTCTTTGGCCAAGCGCAATGCTTTGGTCATTGAAGCATATGCAAGGTTGCTCATACAATCTGGAATAAGAATAGTGAACGCTGGTCTTTTGGAGGGGAATTCTCAGAAGAGGCTTTCATCCATTCAGATGGTCAACTTCTTGATGAGAAGTTTGGATTCCAGGAGCATATTCTCAGAGGTTGAATTCATAATTGAGGAGTTGGAGAAGTGTCAATCTGATAAAATGGCATTTGTCCAAGGTGCAGCACTTGAGGCTCTGCAAACTGCCAAGAGAATTGCATGTGATAAAAAGCCAAGGTATGCAAAAAGCCCTTCTTCAGTGACAGGGTCAAATTTTAGTACGAGAGAAGGAGAACACACTTCTTCCGGAGAGGGAGAGAATACTTCTTCTACTCCTTCCTCTATTTCACCAGAATCTCGCACTTTGGACTTTTTCCCTGGATATGAATCTATGGAGTCTCCCATTTCAAGCAACTTGAACTATGAAAGAAGAAGCGTGACCAGGAAGCTCTGGAGTAATGAAAATGGAGGGGTTGATGTGTCCCTGAAGGATGGCTTGTTCTCACAAGTAGGAAAGGAAAGTGCTTTGTCAGAGCATTCATTGATTCACGAGTTTTCCAATGGAGATGGATATTATACAGAGGAGTTTGCTGGTTTCATGCACAGAAATCCCAGGAATGGAGTATCCAAAAGCACCACCACAAGTCCCCTTGTAAGTTTCTCTTGCATGTTATGTTCCAGTGAACCTGTGAAAACCTACCTTTTAGTAATAATTCAAACCATGCTTTTGTTTTTATTGAATTGAATAGTAAGTGAAATTTCAATGCTTTCCTGAGCTGCAATGTGTATTACGTTTAAATCACTTGTTTTTACTCATTGAGTTAGCATATTGTGTGTTGTTAATCAGAGGTCACGCACTCAGGCAACTATCGACAGCATAAAAATCTTCGAGACCCCTAGAAAACTCATTCATTCTCTTCAAGATTCAAGTGATTTGACTTTGAGTTGTTCTAAGAAACAGAATAGAAGGTTCAAGAGCCTATCCTCAGGCAACATTGAGTGGAGTCCAGCTTCAAAATATGATGAGAAGGGTTTCTCAAATGATCTGAAGTGTGATAGTGAAGTAATTGAAAGTTGTGGTGAGGTTGAGTTTCAAGTTAGCTCAGAGTCCGTTTCATCATCAGATGACCTTCCTGTAGATGCCAATAAGCAGATATCAACCAAAGTGGTTTCTGAAAACAGAAATGTTACACCAACTGCACTACAAAAGACTAAATACAAATTGGTTTGTGGTCTTTCATTTGTTCTTCTTGCAGTGGCCACTCCTTTACTTTGGATCAATGTTCAGGATGAAGGTCATTATCTTGTACCAACTTAACATCCTCGTTACCTGGTACATCCTGAGAATTAAAGGCATTTTAGGTATGCTTTTGTGAAAGTAGGTGTTAATTCCAACAATGTTGGAGAGTTCTGTGTCGCAGGAGTGTATGTCGTGGCCCATTGAGTATCTTCGATGTGAATTTGTTTTCCTGTAAACACTCATATTTATGGAGTTTTACTTTCTAGTGAAGAAAGCTTTTTGTAGTAATGTTCAGTTTGAATTGAAATCTTGTCTGAGAAAGCCCTGTTCAAAAGATATCATATATGTTTAGAAAAGTTTGTTCCGAAAACTTTTGCTCTAGAAAATTCATTCCAAAATATATTTAACGTATCTTGGAAATTCTTTTCAGAAAATTCTATTTAAAATTTTTTAAAGAATATTCTATAACAAATAATTCAGAAATCGACAAAAATGATAATTTTAAAAATTATGAGAGTGCAATTAAACTTTTATATAAACTTTTAGCAAGGTATAAGTATAGCGTATACTTGTTAGGTGATGTTACATGAAACATTATCTTGTTTGAATAAAGAAAAATATCATTTTCTATACCTTTTTTCGGAATGATATATGAAAGAAATGATTTTGAAGTTATATTATAAAGAAAACATTTAAAGAAGTCAAGACTCTTTCGAAAAGGTGGAAATCTAATATAAAGAAAAAAGTCACAGCTCTTATTTATAGCATATGTAATTCTTAATCTTGTATATAGAGCACCGAAAAAAAAAGATTAACTCGACCAATAGTAAAAATATTTACAACTTTTATTCTCAACCTTGAGTGTATTACATAACAAAAGAGTCCTCTTCAGCATATGTTCATCCACACGAATGGACAACTAGTAGTAATCATGTTAGTAAAAAAGGAAGGTAAAAATTGTTTTATGTGATGATAAATTTTGAAAATTCATCCAATATTGTTTGGAATGAGTTACTTGCGAAAGTACTAAGGTTTATAGATAGAGACTCCAAACTTGACATACCATATATATGTGAAGATATGAATAGAGCTAAAATAACAAATAACTTAAAAATTTCAAGAATCAAGACTACCAATATATAAAAAGATATAAAAAATCATCGATACTTGTTGGAATTTGAAATTATAGACTTCTTCGTGATATTGCTTACTACCTTGACCCAAAGTAGTAACTATAATACTATATATTTTATATTTCAATTTAATAACGATCTTTAATGCTTATGTTTTATTTTATATTTTTATTAGGTTTCATTATACAAAACTTATATAATTTATATGAGATCATTTGAAAAATGAAATCTTAAATGGAAATACTAAATTTCAACTTAATCAACAACTCCATAGAATGAAAAGTGACTAAAGATTTTTTTAATAAGTATAAAAGTTGACACTAAGGATAAAAAACATGGTAATGCTTTTAAGTAGTCCTCATAATTTCAAAAAGAGTATACCAATTAAGATAACGTCGAATTATATAGGCTTTTTATTTGTCCAGCTTTTTGGTGGAAGAGTTACAGCGAAGAAGATAAAGAGTTACAAAATTATGCGACCACATGGTAAGTTTCACTTGATATATACACTATAAGAAAAATAATTTTTAACAGAAGTTATTTTTGGCATTTCTGGCGATTTTAACTTTCGTTAAAGATGTTACTCGAGGTTTGTTTTTTCTTTGAAAAAATTAGCATCATTGACGGATTACCGGCAATTTTGACTAACTCCTGGTAAAGTAGTATTTACTGACGGTTCTAAATCCCCGTTATTTATCGACGATTATGAACCCCCGTTATTTATCGGCGGGTCTGAAACCCTGTTATTTACCGGCGATTCTGAACCCCCGTTATTTATCGACGGGTCTGAACCCTTGTTATTTACCGGCAGTTCTGAACCCCCGTTATTTACCGACGGTTCTGGAACCCCTGCTATTTTGTGAAGGTTTTTCAAACTTCTACTAATTACAACTTCAGTGTTTTTAAGTCCCTGGTGGGGTTTTTTACCCCTCCAATACAATTCATTATTTATAAATGTTTTTGCTTGATGTTTCAAATCTCTTTAATTTTATTTGTTGCAATTTTTTAATCCACATAATTACTAAAACATATAAAATAAAAAGCAAAAATTCTAAAATTTTGATATTTATTTATAACTAGATATAACATTCATAAAAACAAGAAACTCTGTCTACAAATTCAAGATAAATAATAAGTTTAAATGTTCAAACTAATGAAATATTACAATATCTTTGTTTCTTCATTCTCTAACTATCAATCTTAATCTGAATAATTTGTTTATTTATTTGGAACATTCCCTTTATCATATACCTAACATAAAAAATAATCATAATTAGTAACATTTATTACAATATAATATATATATATATATATATATATATATTAATATACTAAAGATTTAAATGTTATTATGATCATCTACTTATGGTGCATGTGAGAAGGCTACATCAGTCAATGGTGCAGGCAAATGTCCTTCAATGAACCTTTTGTAAAGCATGCAAAGAAAGTTGAGAAGCTCAACGAACCTACATCAGATTGTAGACTTAAATAACTTTAGAACTATCATTAAAAAAATCCAAACAATGAGCTTCAATTACCAACCAACATGCACTATCATAAACCAATGATTTTACTGTTAATAGTACAGTAATGAGTATTATATAGGGGAAAGGTCTCAGACACTCTATACCTCTAACTATTTTATTCAATTAAGCAATTCTTCAAATAACTCTTAAATTGTTAGCAGATTACAAATTGTCCTGATTTCACTTATTACATCAATATTTATCTATCAACAATGCACCAAATTACTAAAAAGACAATACCCTTAAATCAAACTCATTTTACCCCTACTCACACGAATCAAGACACCCAACTACACGCAAATACAAATCAGCATAGCATCACGCAAACACATTAACCTAGGTCCACAACACATAGTAAATGAAGAAACCCTCAAACTACTCCTCGGTAACGCTTCATGTGACTCATGCTCGCTAATAATCCCTTGCACAACCTATTTCCAGCACCATCTAAACACATTCACTCTAATTACATGAAAAAAAAATAAAAAGAAAAAAAAACAAAATCGATATACCTTGCAAAAATCACGCGACTACACATATTATAAAACACATTGATTAAACAAAACAAATATATACCTTGGGTTAACAAAGCCCAATCAATTTCCTCCAAGTCATTCAATCTAGTATAAGCTTCTCTCACCAAGTTGTACATGCTTCTAATCAATATGGAAAGAATAATAGGATCAAAATGAAGATTAAAGTGAGGGAACAAGGTAATAAGTTTTTGTGTCAAGTTACTTACCCTTGTGAAGTTGCTTAACTCGCTTCCCGAAAAACTTTGGGCATTAATATCAGCTTTAACCAAGTTTATATATATTAACCATCTTTTTTATAACATACTTAAGTAAGATTATAGGAATTTCCTTTAATAATATCATATTCCGTAAAATTACATGGTGACATTTCTATGTTCTTCAATTCTATGATGTAGAGACAAGTAATGATAAAATTCTATCGGATGTATTATTCATTAGATATCGTTGTAGCCTAAAGAAAGATATAAGAGGTTCATAGACATCTCGATAAGCATTTTCATCCATAACATAATCTGCATGTGCATAATCATTTTTGTATTGCACTACAAGCTTATCTAGGTGATGATCTTTAAGAATTTCTAACAGACGTTACACATCCTTAACATCAGAAAGAGCATTAGCACCTCCATAACTCAGGAAGAGAGGAAGCTCATTTGGAATTCTTGTCATGTATGCTGGTGGAGTGGGTTGTCCATAGTGTTTTATGTTCTCATCTTGATTTTGGTAATCAAACATTGATGTGGTTCCTTCTCTGATCACTGATATTCATATATGATTAAGATTCATAACCCTCATATGAAAGAAAATATTATTCTTATTAACAGCTAGCTGATTGCAGTCAAATTTTCAAAATCTATGCTAAAACTAAAGCTTTCATTTTGTCATGAACTGTATAACTTATATGTTCCTCAGGTTATGAACATCTAAGGAGATAATAATTACTTATGCATCTAACTACATATGCAAAGGTTAACTTTATCATTCAAAATTAATCTTCAATGATATGCACTCACATGCAAACAATGTTAATGGATTTTTCCACATGCAGATTCCTACTTCGCGAATTTCAGTAACAGGTTTGTCGAGTACTCACTTATATGCTTGTGGAATCTATCAAGATTTAGTAATCATATATTATTCAATCAAACATGTTCAATGAAACAACCATAACATTCTGGCAATATTTCTTTAAACTCTCTTTCAATCTTGAATGTAGCTCTGACTTGGGAAGGTCAAGAAAATATTTTGCTGACCTCTTCTTAGAATAGCGGGGTAAGGATTTGTTGTTCTCAAAATCATCAAAAAAAATCTTATTCAATTTGTGTCTTTATAGCATTGTAGTCACTAAAGGATTTCAAATAAAAGTTACAGTCAATAGTTTATTAATTTTCCAAAAATGTCCTCAAAAGATCTGTAGAACAGGAAACATAAGTGAAAAGAAAATTACACCTTTTTATTTGCCATGCATGTTTCTCCATGCCTCCTTAGCTACTAGCATTTTACATCATATGCTTATCCACACAAAATGTTTGCCTTTTTAACACTAACCTCTTTAGCATTTGGGTCAGGAATTTCTCTTAGGATTGAATCATATCCCTGTAATAGCAATAACCACCAACTTTTTGTTCTATTATCGTTAGGGAAAGGTTAGAGCTTTTGGATACCTCAGGTTTGAAATCATCAAGGTCTTCAATGTAATCTCTTTCTTCCTAGTCTGCAGGCTGCAATTTGGAAGATATTTTAATTTTAGAAACAAGAAAGATATTTTAATAATATCATCTGATTGGGATAAGTTGATTCTCTTTATTGCAAAATAGGAAATCTAAACTAAGTTATAGTATTGCTATAGGATATGTAGAAGACCAAAAACATCATAATATGCTAAAGGACAACATTTGAAGTTACAACTGAATATGCATATGGAAAATAACATGTATATGCATATGGAAAATAACATGTTTTCCAGAGGTAAGACCAGGGATAAGTATAGACTTTGGTCCAACATACTTGTGCTCCATGTATGCACCATTGTCCTGTATATATTAAAGGGGATACAAGAATATGATGGCATTGAAATAAACAAATGGTGAACTTAATAGGGGAGAAGAAAACAAGTTTTGTGGAATTCAAAACCTTTCTCTTCATGTGTACCATGATTTGTTCCTTAAAACCATTAAGACAGTTAATTAGCCAAATATCAACGCCCCTCATGAGTTTGTCTTAGAGCACTTTGCAAGGCATGAATAAATTCAAATACATTGGAATCGATCAACTTCCTCTTTTATGGAAAATGATCATTAGTCAAAATACGAAGAACGATGAATATTTCAATTAAGAACCTAATATTTGGGCGCTCACATTTGATTAAGAACTTAACATTCCTGATGGAGTTTCCCTCGAAAAAAGCGAAAATGGCGTCGATTTGAGGTTAGAAGGGGATTCCCGTGACAACATGGAAGACTTCGTGACACGCTCGGAGTGGTGATGGTGAAGAGGGATGAAAATTCGCAAAGAGAGCCTAGGTCACACTAATAGAAGATTTATTGAGAGAAAGTTAGGTCACGCGAGCAAACTGCGTTTTTGTGAGTGAACAAGAAAGGATTCGAAAAACAAAAAGAAAAGTTGTGAAAGAAGTGAATGAAAAAGGTGATATTCGAAAAAGAAAAAAAACTATGAAAAAAGATGGAGAAAATGATATCTACTGGTAAGACACTAAAAAAATACCAAATTTACTCGGGGTTTGTACATGTTAGTTTTGAAATGGTTGAAAAGCCAGGAAGGGAGTTGAATTGGCTAGTTAAAAATTTAGGCTATCTTTGCAAGCTAAAAAACACCTTTAATTGAATCAAATAGATCACCAAGTTAGGATGCAAACAGTACTGAACTGTACACTTTTAATCGATCAAAAACAGAGTTAATCAATTGATTTTACTAAACAGATTTTGTTATGGTATAATCAACCGATTGAAACAGGAAAACAGTCTGCTAAAATACTAGGAAAAATGCAGAAATGCGAATTTGAATTTTAAACCAGCAACAATGCACAAGAATGATCAAGATAGGTTCCAAATGATTATGTAAACATGCTCAATACTGCAAATGCTATGAAAACGTGCAAGAACATGAAAAATATGATTAAAGCACAAGTTCTTTTAAACTTTAAAATGAAAATGCAAGAGAGAAATGTTAGAGAAGAGAGGACACCACGAAATTTTTATACTGGTTCACTCAAACCTGAGCTACATCCAGTTTGTCAAGGCAACCTGAGCTTGACTTTGCACTATTTCAAAATATTTACAAAGTATCCACCCTTACACTTCCAAAATATGCAAAAGCACCACAAAAGACTCTCGAATCACACAAGAATCGCACCAGCACAGCAAGAACCCTCTTGCAGACCTGGAAAACCACCAGGCACACACACAAAGCTTGAGAAAGATCAAACCTCAGTGGTAGCACAGCCCATCCTACCATAAACCACTTTCTCCAAACTTCAAACCAAGCCAAAAGCTCCAAGAATTGATCCAAGATCAATCTTCAACAGTTGCAACACGTATGATCACGAATGAGAGAGTTTCCACCAGTTTCTAGAACAAATTCGCGCTCTAAAATGATCAACAGACCTCTCTTTCGAAAATTACAGCTTTTATAGTCAAACTGTTACGAAATTTAACAGGTTGATTTTCAAATCAATCAGTTGATTTCACTTGACTTAAGTGAAATCAGTCAATTAAAAACTAAATCAACTGATTGAATTTGTTGTAGTTTAAGACTACTGCAACCAACCTTTTAACCTGTTTAAAAACCATTCAACGGACTAAAAGAGACATTTTAACCTGTTGAAAAACCATTCAACAAATTAAAACACGCACCTAAGACCAAAAACATATAATTAATGCTATAAGGTCTACAACATGAATTAGAAACTTAAAATACACTTTCTAAATGATGTAACTACATGGAGAGCACACATTCCAGCCTTGACCAACATGGTTATCATCAAATCACCTTTCCTTCATCAATGTAGGCATCATTCCCATGGAAATGGCTTCAAGATAGTTCAAAAGCTTCATTAAGTCTTCATCAAATCTTCAAGAAGCAAACCACCTTCGGCTTCACATGTCAACAGTACGAAAAACATCCTTTACTTAATAGGGGTTTGGAAAACCTCTAGTAGTATATTTGTTAGCAGAGGTTATTATAACCTTTGATAATAAACCTCCCTTAAAATTAACATGTTTTGTAGTGATAGTGCTAAAGAAATTGAAGTTTATTTGTCCAAGTACATGCGAAAAAAAAATTGTTTAGAGCAAATGAGATTAATATTAATGTCTTCGTGAACTTTAACTTAAGATGAAACAAAATGTTAGACGGGAGGAGAAATATAATATTTATGATTTTTATGTTTATATGACGTCAAATTAAATTATGAGTGAATTACTGAAAAAGATGATCTTTCCCACTAAATGATATTACATGGAAAAGTATACATCTAGGAAAAATAGGCCAGCCAACTTTCTTTATGTTTTTAAATTCTTTTTAATTTGTTTACAGTGTTTTGGTGTTGCTGATGTTAACATCTGATATAGTGTTTCGTGTTGCGGATGTCGACATTCGAAAACTTATTTTTTTATTTTTTTCGTGTTGCGAATGTTGACATCAGGTATATGGGTTGTGTTGCGGATGTGGACATCCAAAACCGTCGTCGTTGGCTGCATTGGTGAAGTCATAAAGCATGAGCGGGGATTTGAGAAGAAACTTGTTTCCAACGTTGTTCTCGTTCTTCGTTGGCAGCACCTTCGAGGGCACGCCTAGGGAGCAACAAGCGCTGCTTGAATTGGAGGACACTATCGCTAGATTGAAGAGGGAGAAGGAAACATCGAAGAACACTCTTAACTACCTCATTGTTGCTTCTACTGTTAAAGATGTTTTTCCCTCTTCTTCCAATTCTTCTTAATTGGTGATTTGTACTCTATACCCAATGTATTGTTGCTTGTAAGTGTAACTTCATGGCAACATATTGAGAAAATAGTTGTAAATTGTTTTCATGCGTAAACTTTGCTTGCATTTTTGTTCTTTACTATGATACCTATTATATATTGTGTTGCTTGATAGATAAAGGTAGTATATGTTGTTTGATCTGCGGATTCAATACGAGTAGTGCTGCAGGCTAATAGGATATTTAATCTTTTTCATTTTGCCACATGATGCAGATAGTTAGAAGCATATTCTGTTTTAGAATAAAAATAAACATAAAATGATTTGATGTTCTTCTGTGATGATGTTTTAGTAATGCTTTTTCAATAACTTTCTCTTTTAAGTGCTTAGTGGATGTGAATTGTTATGATTGTTCATTGGCTTTTATTGTTTCGATTTTAATAGGATCTGTAATTTGGGAATTATTGATGATGAGACAACTTTTAGTTTGTGCCTAGAGTTTTGTTGAAATTATTCGATTATTAGTTTCAAGTTTGTATCTACAGACTAAGGTTTGATACGTGCGAACTAAGATATCATTACTGATCCAACGAAGCTCCATCCATTGCAAATCATTGACTTTAAATCTAGCACAAGTCAATATCAGATGTCGAAACCTGGTAAGTATATCAACCGGAAGTCGACATCAACTTCAGAACCACAATATTTGTTGATGTTGTCTTACATCGGATATCGACATTCGTTGTAAGAGCAAAATTGACATTCGTTTCCTTATAAAATCGGATGTTGACATCTGACTTATGTACATACCAGATGTGGACATTCGGTACATTTATAATATTTGAAAATTCCATTATGTATGTCCAAATCCAGTATTCTTATAAACCAGATCTTGACATTTGAAATTTGGAAACATGGTAGACAACTAGTATTGACTTTGTAAAAAATAAAAAATTATCTTACATTACATCCTTTCTGGAGCTTAATATACGAAAGCTTTGGAGATGCAATGTTTCACTTAAAATTTATCTAAGGACAATACCTATTTTAATTACCTCGCCTACTTCAGTTTGATAGGGACATAAATGTAATTGTAATTAATGCAGGGACTTGGGTACAGAAAAATCTATTGGAGGTTCATGGAGAAACCCATGTATACATGAATCTTTTATCCGTAAAGAGAGAATTATAATCAAGTAAACAAAGAAAAATATTTGTTTAAACTTTAATGGGTCAAAAAAAATTAATTACTTAAAAAAGAAAAATGCACCTAATAACATGTGAGAATGAAAATTTAAGAAATGGTTTGCAAATACAAATAGAGTACAATGATAAATTATAAAAGAATATCATAAATTTGAAAATTAAAAAAAAATACTAATTTGCATCTAATCACATAATCAATTACGAAACTTGATTAAAAATTTTGAAAGAACTAAAATAATACACTATAAATTGTATATTCAATCATTTTTATTAATAAAACAAAAAAATAATTTAATCCTTAATATCCTGCTTAAAAATAAGTGAAAGAAATTAATTTTGTGTTGCTGTCATTTTCATAGTTTCCCTTTAATGATCTTTAAAAAAATATATTCTTTTATTTTTTATACCTAATTAAAAAGAAAGGTTCAGAACTAAAAAATAAGCTACCAAAATCTAATTAAATATTGAAGAACATATTTATTAAAAAAATATAATTAAGTCATAAATAAGATTAATTATGAATAACTTTTATCATCATAAAAAATCACAGTAGAAAACACTCATGAGATAAAAAAATATAAAACTAATATTTTAGTATAAGTAAAACAATAGAAATTTTTCTTTTTTTAATAATAGAACAAAATATTTGAAAACATGAGAAAAAAGAAATAATGAATTTGTCTTTAACATTTCAATAAACAAATCAAGAGACAAAAATAAAATAAAAAATATGTTTAAATAAATTTTTCAATATTTATTATATTTAATTATTTATATTTATAGAAAAAGTTAAAAATTTATCTAATTTAATTCTCATAAAATCTCATTATACATTGAATTTTAAAAGGTTTCGAAAACCGGGACTGACTTCCTGAAATATCCCTACATATTTAATGTTTTTCTTATTGTGTAATGTTTTTGCTTCTGGATGAAAGAGTTTAACTATTTAACTTCATTTTCATATATCATATTATTAATATATTTTTTTTCATATTCCGAATGGATATACTTAAAAATGTCATCTATTTTATTTATAACGTATCTTTCTATTTATAATAAACTTCAATTTAGAATAAAAAAATTATTCACATACCGAATTCGAGAGTAAGAGAGAAATTTTATTAAATTTTGTTAAATAAATTCACCGACAAACCATTAGATTAATAGCATAATTAAAAATGTAAAATTAAATATTCTCAATTTAGTAAATAAATTCTGTCAAAATCTTTACTCAATTGACGTTAAACAATTGATATAGAATTTTGACTCATTATATTATAATGCAGTCCATCGCATCGTGGGAAAAACTGAAAAAAAAAAGGTTTTATTTTTTGTTGAAACCATAGAACAAAGAAAAATGACAAAAGGATTTCAATGACATTGGTTTTCTTTTGGTAAAATTTTTCCAACAGTCATAATAATATTTTTAATGTACCAGTAGTTTTTGTTATTATTAGAAAATTTAGTTAGAGGTTGCTTATGCTTAAAAGTTTAAGTTAAGGTTAATGCTTCTTTATCTTAATCATAATTTGTTCTTTTTTCTCAAATAACAGGTTTTATCCCATGTCAAATACAACAAATACAGTATTATTAGTACTTTTAATCATTAAGGCTCATTGAAATGAAAAATCTGCAAGCATTATGCAACTTCTTTTATTGATATGGTATTTTACAATTGGACATAGATGAAATAACAATTATATATAATTTGAGGGAAGAACAACACAAATCCTGCTCCAGAAAGAAAAAACCAATAAAAAAATGAAAAATGGAGTGAAGCATGAGTGAAGAAAGAGAGAGGAATGAAAGGTGCAGATGTTGTGTTTGGTTTTTCGACTTTAGTGAGAAGCTGAGTTATACTTCAGTTTTATACTTCTCAGTGGATTTTGGAACACATTTATCATGTTAAATTATCATGTTCAATGACCTGTGCCCCTCTCCATTCTTCACCAGGATTCACAATCACAGGCACCAGTAACGAAGCAGGACCAGTGCAGATGAAGTAGCCCTTCCCATATTTCTTTGACAAAGAACCAGGGCTTGATAAATAAATATCCTCAAAACCCATTCTTATCACCCTGAAGAAAATCTCACGTCCCTGAAAATCCAACAGGAACTACTCACCAAAAAGCTTTCACAAAATCTGCTGCATGAAACAAAATTCTAACAGCATATACTCATGCCTCTCAAATACAAGAAAAAGGTAGATATGTTTATAATCCCTAAACTTAGACGCAACCATTAAAATTCCTTTTTGTACCCATTTGATAATTGGTATAAACAGCTCTAACATGAAACATTTATTAGAAATCCAGATGAGTTTAAGTGTCACATTGGTTAAAAATAAAAAGATCCATAAATTCATTGTCTTAAAATTTTGAATTAATAGTAGTGTCAATTTTTTACGAGGCTAAGCTCAAATCCTATATATGCACTTAGATTAGGAGGATATCTATTTATTTTTAGAGTTTGAGGACCAAACTGGAAGAAATTTTGAAACTCAACATATTTGACCCAAACAAAAACAAACATCAGTATTTTGTGATGAGATTTTAAAACCACATTACTTTTGATCAATGTTCATAAGTAGTAAATCTGAATTTGAAAATATTCTGATGTTTGATTACAGGGCAGAGTTAGACAATCATTCATTCTAACCTGGTCAATGGTTTCATACTTGGAAGGAGGGGTGTTGTAGAATGTCTTTAATCTTTCCTCTGGAGGTGCAGAATAAACTCTACTCATCTTATTCTCAAGGAGGGTCATAGTCAAATCTTGCTTACCCCATGTGCCAAACTTGACTTCAGGTTCAGCACCAAAGGAAAACCATCTAGGAGGCTCAAATGAGGTAGCTTCAGATGGAGTCAAGATTTGAAAGGGAGAAGATGGAGGAGAGTGAGGGATATATGAGCAGCTTCTGAGGCCTTGAACTGCTGTTCCAGCTCTTGTCTTAGATCGAAAATGGCTTAGTATAGCGTTGGTTAGAGTAGCAGGCTTGGGGCCTAAGTTCTTCGCCACCACTGCAGTGGCCATGCTCACAGGATACAGAGTAACAATGTATGTGAGTTCAAAGAATCTACTGGTGCAGCTCAATTCAACCTGAAGGAAACAAAAGCAAACAACACCATGTTTCAGTGCTAGCTTCACATGCAAAACAAGACTATAACTTGTGTGAAAACCATATGAAAGAAAAGGGGAATGAAAGGGTAGGTACCTGAAGAGCATCAATGGCATCAGAGTCAACATCAGTAACAGTCCATTCTAAAGTTGAAGGGAGTAACCCTTTGGCTCCAGGTTGCAGAACTTCATTCATGACCAAACCAACCCCACCTTTGGCCTTGTATGGACCCGATTCAGTTACAGGAATTGTGTAAAGAGCCTCTTCGAAACCATCGTCTTTCCAATGAACTTTTGGTCTGTATGATGTAACATGAGCATCAGGTATGCTTAGCCTCAAGGAGCTTCCATTTCTGATTGTGAGCTCCACAATGGGGATGTTATCAGACTCCAAGAACTTTATGCCTTTTCTGCCAAATTTCTCAGTGAGTGAATCAGCAGTGGGAAAAGTCACTGTAGAGGTGTTTGTTGCTGAGGAGGCCTTTATTAGGTTGAGCTTGGGAAGAGATAAGGAAAGAAAAGAAGCCATGGAGAAGTTGAAATAGGTAGCTACCTCATTTAACAGCTTCCACACAGAGTAGTGATGAACATGTTGTTGTTGCTAAGGTTCACCCTTCACTCAACACAACTATCTATTTGGATTTTTATTTTGGATAAAAATGCGCTTTTTGTTGGCTTTTTGCTTACTCTAAAATGAGGCACTGTGTTGCCAAGTGAAAAATCTTGAAAGGGTCAATCCAATAAGTTCTGAACGGACAAGAAGGAAAACTCTGCTGTGCCACAAATCTCCTTTGTTATCCATTTTGGCCTTTTTCCTTTTCATCATTTGTGGTTTCACATAATTATGTTTTATTTTTCCAGAAGATGCCTTCTTTGAATTGAAAACTGATATTTTAGCTCATGATAATAGAAGACTATTTTTCTGTCATCTCTGTAAAACACGACTTGTGGGAAGGTGAATAATTTCTTAATAGGAATCATTATACGTGAATTAAATGTAGGGTATTTAAAATTTAAGAGAACACGGATCTCCATTGGAACTGAATCATGGTTCAATAACAAGTGACGGTTCGTTTAAAGAGTTGCACATGATTATCCAAAATATCAAATCTATTTTGGATCAAATTTCCCAATTCCTTAAAAGTAGGAACTTGGGGGATGATAAAGCGGAAACACGTGCCAGGCATAACAATTTTGAAGCATGATTAAAGCTTTTAAAATCCCATTATTACAAAGTCGTCATCATTGCTAAGAGTAATTGTTGTTACATGTATTCACAATTTACTTTATGAAAATTCACCGGAACACAAATTCTAATATGGTTTTGCAACTATAATTCCACCACAAACATTTTACAAGACTCTCACTCTAATTAATATTTTATTTAATTATTGGTAGAAAGATATATTTTCAGAAAAACAATCTACTCATTCTTATGATTAAGAGTTTTATTTAAAGAATTTTTTTATAAAACATGTCTTAAAAACTAATAAGATAACGTTTAAACACTTCTAAGATAATGTTCTAAACTGAAGATCCTGTTATAAACTCTTTAATAGAGATGTGGAAAGAATTGGCTAAAAGACAGATCATAATTATGTACACAAACCCATTAGTCAAATTGAAACTAGATTCGGTTGATTCAACACTTTTATAGAAAAACGCTCCCATGATAATTTTCCTAATAGAACATATTTTAGTTTAAACTTTCTTTGACCGACCATGAATTTATGACCACCGAAGCAAGCGCGTTTTATTAAACGAGACAAAAGAAACTGAAATCAGATACTCCACTCCAGACCAAGATCACATAATCAAAGAGATTTTGAAACTACAAACACCAGCACTCACTACATCACTAAGGAAATGGGTAAAAAACAACAAAAACAAAAATCACGGAATTACTGTCATTGGTTTAACAGCTCTTAGAAGAGTCTTCAGGTGCTGTGGTCGACCCATCCCCTTCTAGGAGCCCCTCTGAATTCATTCTATCTTCTGCTGTATTTGCAGTAGCAGCTTCCTTCGGCAAGGTAGCATCTAGAGACTTTAGCAATGTGACTGTCCCAATTGTTAAATCACTGGGTTTGCTGATCTGTCTTGAACAAGATATCTTGTAAGGTTCATGTTATACTCAATTTAGCTTACATATAGGAGGAGGAAATCAATAAAACATAGCACTCTAAAATTTGCAGAAACATGTCAGATGTAGGAAGTTGTACTACATGATGCAAGGACATGAGTCTCACCTGTTTTGGGAACTGCTGCTCCTTAGATTTTTTCTCCTGACTTGCCTTTTCACGAGCCTCATAAAATCCAAAATCATCCAAGATGCATGTTTGGCTTGAATGCTCCTTGAAAATTTTCACAACTTGAACTCCCTTCTCAAACTTGACCTGCAGAAGAGACATACATAAGAATTTAGTTGAAAGGGAGGGGGGGTTCGTGGGATATCATAAAACCAACAAGGATATTGTGCAACCTATGCACAGAAATGATGACCATTGATCATATTATCTCTTCACTAGTTACTATTATATTAACCAATCAAGGATCCAAGTTGTGAAACAAGCTGCAAAGGAAATACCTCCTGAGTATCCCTGCTATTTGTTACAGGTTTGTTTTCATTGTTTTCTAGTGTTATGTGCCTCAATGCGCTATTTGGAATATCCTTTATGACATGCCACTTCACAGAAAAGCAACCAGTCCACCTGTCCTGTTGCCAATAATCTACACTTTTACCAAAATCAACAGGACCCAACATCTCTGCCAAACCAACAAATTGACCACTAGTGTTGACCTGAAGGAAGAAATGAATGAGAAGAAACAAGTGGATTAGATAAACCAAGAAAATCTAAAAATTGGCCAATTAAATGGTGCATGTGACACTGACCGAAAATAACAAATATATGGGACAGCCACCAGTCTTCCCCTTCGCCTCTTGATATGCTGCATCCAGTTTTTTATTGCCATTAGGAGTACTGGCCCAAACACTATACTTTATACTTTTATGAATATCATCCTCACTATAGGATTTGATGACAAAAAACTTGGCATCAGAATAATTCTCAGAAAAATCTTTCCCGTTGTATTGTTCCTTATTGGGTACCAAAAGAACTTCTTTGTTATCGCTCTTCACTGGAAGGTTCTGTCCTTTCAGTAGTAATGTAACAGATCCGAGACTCTTGATATTTTTATTATCAGAACTTTTGGCAGCTCTTGGTCCCTTGTTTAGCTCAGTGAAACCTTCCATACTTTTTTTAAAACCATAGCCATCACCTGTGGCATGACGCTTGTAATCAACTGAGCCCATTCTGGATCCATATGCAGCAGATCCAAAACGAGAATTAGCCCTAAATGTGTTCCCGTATTGGCTGTACATCCTGTTGCTTGGATACATCCCGTTCATGAATCCAGAAACCATTTCAAGTCCAGATGGATGTCTGGAACCATTCAAGTTCTGCAATTAAGAAATCATATTTAAGTTGAATTTTGAATTGCTTTCACAAGAAGGCACAATAAACAGAGGGAGGATCTACTGCATCTATATGAAATGCAGCATTTACATAGTACTATAATATGATCAAGTAAACATGAAGCACTGCTAACATACACAGATATGACAATATTATAAATGGCAAGTTGGTTGATGAACATAAGATTAATTTGCTTGGACATTTTCAATTAAGAAAAATACAGACAGCACACAGGCTTGGGTTAAAGGTTTTATGCTTTTAACGGAGAAAAATAACCCAATTAATCAAAGGTCACTTAGGAAATCACACTCAGGAAGGACCATCATTCCAACATACCGGAAAAGGTGGAAGTTGCTGAAGAAGTCCTTGATTCCTTTGAGAAGTAAAATCTTTGACAGGGGTCATTGATGAAGATAAACCAACCTTGGCTCCATGTTTGGACTGTCTATCAGATATTAAGGACATATCTGATTGGACTGGCAATTGTGTAGCATGGGTACTCATTCTTGGGCCCTGATATCCTGACAAAGGGGCATAAGGTGGCAAGCTAGTCCCTTGATAAGAATCATTTGAATGCAAAGTTGTATGCTGGGAACCCGTTAAAAATGACTTTAACCCATTTTTATTTGTAAAATCACTATTGGCCATGTTAACAGTGTTTCCTTTACTCGTAACATTTAATGAAGCAACATGATCAGCATCAACTGCAGTTGATATTTCTTCTTGTGTAGCAGTGATTTTGTTTGGAGTAAATGACACATCAGCAGAAGCTGGAGATTTGTAGTAAGAACATGGATATTGGTACTGTTGCAGCGCATAATGCTGACCATCTTGTTGAATCATGGGAGAAGAGGAATTGGCCGGTGCATATGTTCCATATGGTGTATAACCATAACCGTGATGATACATATAAGAGCAGTTGTCTCCATAAACACCCTGTCATAATATCAAACAAACAGAAATCTTTATTAGATGGCTAAAGGCTTCCCTTGCTTTCTTTATCTACATTTTATCATAAAAATTATGAGAAACAAAACCTAACACAATGATAAAGACAGAAGATGGGACTTTGAGAAAGAAAAAAAAAACTACAGAAGGACATTATTAGATGCAATTATCTATTACCTTAACAATCACTTAACTCAGGACCAGAACAGTTGAAACAAACACACTCATAACTTTGATGGTGGCTAGCACAGTTTAGAACTCTCAGAAATAACCACACAATTAAAGAAGCAGCTAGTACCAGTTCAACATCAATTAATTTTAAAGCTAACATGTAACAGAAATTCTAATGGCCCTCATCCAGTGGATCTTAGGAAACATTATTCTAAAAATGATCCAACCAATGATATTCAGTACAAAAAACATAATAATCACAAGATTGGAAACCAGAGAACAAGGTTTTTACCTGAGTCATCCCCCCATCAAGGTTCATATATCTTGAATAAACATTCCAATCACCTTGCCCATCATAACCTGAAATATAACCATCATCATATTTCTCTAACAGTCTCGGCACCATATTGTTGCAGTCAATAACATACTATCCTCAAAATCCACAACTGCTTACCTTACCTCCATAATAGTATGCCGAAGGGTATCCATTTGGAACAAAGCTTGAATTTGGATTGAACGGCTTGCCCATCCCTTTAGCTGCACCCTTGGAAAAACCAGGTCCATTCTGCACACATATAGACTAAAATAATCAGTCAACATTGCACAACACAAACATCTAGTGCTAGAGACACTTCATTGATGACCAACAAAAGAAAATGAAACAGTAAATTGGAAGCGTTGAAGCACCTTCTTCGCAGGCTCAGTAACTCCAATGGCTTTTGGCTCAGAATCCAGGGTCAAATTTTGCAATAAATCTGCAGTTTCTACGCATTATGGTAAAGGAAAACCATTTACTTCTAATCTAGCTTCATTATTCACAAGCACAAGAAATTAAGAGACAAAGACACCCATGTTAAACAGCAAAAACACAACAGAACAAAAAAGAAGAAAAATTGAGCAACTAAACATTATTATACAGAACAGTAAAATTTTCCAGATAAACAAAGCCTCTCAATATATTCTTACGAGCGCATTTCCTTTCAAGAAGAGATTTGTTCGCAAACTCTAGACTCTGTGTAAGTAGTTTACAAAAGGAAGAAATTAAGAAATAAAAATTAAAAAGAAAGGGCTTTGACTTGAAAGCAATTGACAACAATGTGTGTTTTAGTCATAACCTAAACTTCTGAAAGCCAGAGAATGATGCACAACTGTAATTACAAAAGAAAAATTATATAGAAGCCCTTATCAGTGAATTACACACCTAGCATGCATAGCTCAGAGAATTGAATAGCAAATATTGTAACTTTAAGAAATGAGCAACACAGAAATTAAATATAAAAAAGAGGGTTTTGAAGATAAAAGGATACTGTCAGAAGTAGGAGCAACAGCTGCCATGATTGAAATCAGAGAGAGAAAGGGTCGCCGCCAACTCCGTGTTCTTTGGGTTTGAGACACAGAGAAAGAGAGAAGAGGGAGAGCTAAGAACCTATTTCAGTATTTATATTTTTAGTTGTTTATATATACCAAGAAAGGTTGCCTCTTCAGTGTAGCAAAAATATTAAGTTCTTAATATTGAAAAATATTAATAATTTGAATGAAATAATTCCTTTATCTTAAATAGGAAATGTATCAGTTTTTTAAATTATTCAAGTAAAGATTAAGTTCTTAAAAGCATTTTTATTTTTGTTAATAATTTTTGTAAATTTATTTTCATTTTTCAGTTAAAATATATCTAAGATAAACATTTAAAAAAATAAAATAATCTATTATTTCATTTCTTGAAAAATATAGGTTGTCATACTTTGTTCTTTAGAATAATATTTTGGATCTTGGAAGGATGGTTCAAAACCGATAAATTCTTATATTTTATGGAAATTCATCTTCTATCTCTTTTAGCAATTTTGTTGTGGGATATACTTATATAATTAAATATTATTCAACTTGGTATGGAAGTAATTTTAGTTTGGTGGTGTTGGATGTATTTAAAACTTTTACACTACAATATGTTAAGATTGAAATTAGTACATCAATTCAAAATGTCAATTACAATTAGTTGTGAATTTTTAGAAAATACCCAAAATTCAAATAAATTGTAAATAACTTTTAGACATATTTTTCACCAAAATATATTATTATGACTCACTTCGTAATCAAAATAAAATTTAGAAATATAAGTATAGTTCATCTTACAATTAAAATAAACACTAAATACAACCACTTCAAATTAAAACAAAAAGTAATTAAACAAGACAAAATATTTCATGTGTATTTCCCAAAAAAAAAAGAAATAGTTATAGATAAACCTAAAAATTCCATTAAAAAAAACAAAAATGCTCACGAAGGTCTTGTTAGCAAGGTCCCACCATAGCTATTTTTTTCTTCCAAAAGAGAAACATCTTCTTTAAAAATAAGAGTTTGAAAAACATCTACTCTTAAAACAAAATAATGATATTTTGATTCATTTTTTTTACACACTCTTAACATACAACTCCAATCACCCTTTAATTTTTTATTTTTTTATTTTTTATTTTTTTAGTGGTGTGATGTGATAATCTAATAGTGATTGGAGTAATGGGTTAGAAGTGAATTAAAAAGAGTGAGTCAAAATTTATCATTATCCTGTAAAATATCTTTATAAAAGATATTAATGTGATAAGTTAGTTTGGCGTCCACAATACAATCAAATTTAATTTATTAATAGATAATGATATTTTGATTCACTCTTTTATCTATTTTTAACCTACCACTCTAATCATCTTTATGCTAAAAATGGATCAAAATATCATTAACCTTCAATATAATTATTTATATTGAACAAGAAAAACATATGCGATGCATCGATAACTTATTCTTATTCTTCTATAAATAATTATATATATGTAATGCAATCTTAGATTGTTATGTAATTTTAGATCGTTTAAAATTTTGAAATAAATAAGTTGTTTCTTAAAACAATTATTTCAAATTAAAATTTAATCTCAACTTTATAAAAATAAACTAAACATTGGTTCATTTAAAAGGAACCCCAATTAATCATTCCATATTTTAAAGATTAAAGATAGAATTTAAATAAATGTTTTTTCTTAATAAAAATTAATGATTTATATGCCCATAGTTGTTAGGTGTGAGAAAATATCTGTATCACCTCCAATTCCAAAATATTCGAAGTAAATACGTCGAGTTGGATTGATGAGCAAGCAATTTTAACTAAATAAAATTGAGTAAACTAAATAAAATTGAGTAAAATTGATGATTGGGGTTGAGTATAGTGAGTTAGAATTTTATAAATATCAGACTTAACTCCAATTTATATTTTATTATTATAAAATTGTAAATATGTTTAAAATTTTAATTCTTCTTAATATGATACTATTTTTGTTAAAATTTAATAATAAGTATATAAAATCATTTCATCCATTTACTAAAATTATATATGTCATCTTTTAGTTAAAGATTCACTGTATTTATGTCATTTATTAAAAAAATCATTAAAAAAATAAATTTAATATAAATCCTTTATTTGAAAAATTCGACCAAATTAACCTGCAATTGAAATAATTTGAATCTAATTAACAAGATAAATTAAATAGTCAGATATAACTTTTAAAATATTAAATTTAAATTATACTGGATTGGTATTGAATCTGAAGTCGACTATACTTGAGATACTCAACCCTAATTAATGTCATTATTTTTATACATTTTTATTTTATTTTTTTATTAACATATCTTCTAAGATGTCTTAAAACATTAATTATATATATTTTTTAATTTTTAAAGAGTAATTGATTATTGTATAATGAGAATAAAAACATTCTATACATTAGACTTATAAATGATAATTTATGGAAGTTATATTTATTTAATATATATATATATATATATATATATATATATATGTGTGTGTGTGTGTGTGTGTATATGTGTGTATTTTTTAATAATTTTTAGAAAAAATATATTTCAGTATTAATAAATTAACATTTAAACATAAATTATAAAATGATAACAAAATTATTCTTAAAATAATATTTTGCGAACATTATTTATTTTACTCTTCACTTTTAGTTTTATAGTTATTATGTAACATACAAATATAAATAAAAATAATAATTTCGTTTAAAAACATAAAGAATAAAAATTTACTATAATTTTAATAATCTTGTTCTTACATGCTTTAAGTTTATAAGTGATAAGTTGATAAGATTTTAGGATTAAAAAGAAATAGTTGATAAATTCTTTAATCAATTTTATTAAGTTTTATTTTAATATTATAGCAAAGTACTTCCATTAGAGATAAATTTTGAATAAGGTCACATCAATGAAATATTAATGTAATTTGGTAGTTTAATAATATTAATATATATATATATATATATATATAAAAGCTTAAATATGTTTTTGTCTTTTGATTTTTAGTAAAAATATAAGAATTGAAAGTACTTCATATTTAAAATGATGACACAATTTAGTCCATCAATCATAGAAATGTGTGAATTTAGTTTTTTTATCCAAAATTTATTAAATTTATTTGACGTTTTAACAACGTTTATCAACTAACATTGTCAAATACTAAGTCGTGTAAATTAACTTAAATGTTATCATGAAACACATTTAAGGGATTAAATATACTTTTGATCCTTTTAGTGAAAATTAAAATTAATTCATTCTCGAAACTTTGACACATTTTAGTCTTTAAACTTCATAAATACATGAAATTAGTCTTTTTAACCAACTTTTATCAAGTTTATTTGACTTTTCAGATGTGTTTATCATGAAACACTCTTAAAACATCAAATAAACTTAACAAGAATAGATTAAAAAGACTAAATCCACACATCTTTAAAATTGGATGACTAAATTAAAAATTTTAAAATAAATTAATTTTAATTTTCACTAAAAATTAAAGGACAAAAAATATATTTAATCCTTATTTAACTGACACTTAAGTTTAACATACACTTATAGAACATTTGCTGGTACATGTACATGAAAATGAAAATTTTAAATAGTAGTAAATATATAAATATCTTGTAAAATAGAAGAGAAGTTTTAAATCAAAATTTTAAAAATTATAAATTTATTTTAATTTTTACATCTACCACTTTCATGCCGAAGTTTCTCATTGTGCTAACAAACATCCTTACCATTTTTACCTAGAATTTCTTTTTTTAAATACTTAAAGAGTAATCGATAATGGGATAATGAGAATACAAACATTCTATACATTAGACTTATAAATGATAATAGTAGGTTATTTAAATTAAGAAGGGTTGATTTTACTTACTAATTAAATTTATAATTTATGGAAGTTATATTTATACGAAAAAAAAAATTTATATATATATATATATGTGTGTGTGTGTGTTTAATAATTTATAGAAAAATTATATTTCAGTATTAACAAATTAACATTTAAACATAAATTATAAAATGATAACAAAACTACTCTTAAAATAATATTTTTCGAACATTATTTATTTTATTCTTCACTTTTATTTTTATAGTTATTATGTAGCATACAAATATAAATAAATAATAATAATTTCGTTTCATTCCAAATAAAAAAATAAAGAATAAAATTTTACTATAATTTAAACAATTTTGTTCTTACATGCTTTAAGTTTATAAGTGATAAATTAATAAGATTTTAGGATTAAAAAGAAATAGTTGATAAATTCTTTATTTTATTTTATTAAAATTTTATTTTAATATTATATCAAAGTACTTGCATTAGAGATAAATTTTGAATAAGGTGATGAAGGATTGACCCCAACCAAGGATGAAGGCACATACTTAAGAAGATTAAGCATGTTTAGAAAGGAAGTTCACTAATCCTTCATCCATTTCATTTGTGTTTGTTATTTTTGATTCCCTAAGTTGACTTAGTTGAATCAACTTTAGTTGACTTGTTGACCTTTGACTAGGTTTGA
>Ga0214544_1000538_pt1 | contig 70300 bp, 25 predicted proteins | sample CNSS3metaG_FD_160074 | JGI IMG/M metagenome (GOLD analysis project Ga0214544, IMG submission 160074) | Root nodule microbial communities from cowpea collected in UCLA plant growth center, Los Angeles, California, USA - CNSS3 | ecosystem: Host-associated > Plants > Roots > Nodule | place: USA... | reverse complement strand
TATGGCGGGTATATGTACATCCCCATACCCATCCCCATACCCAACTGAAAAAGTCGGGGATTCCCCATACCCATACCCATACCCAGTCAATGCGGGGATTCCCCGTCAAAACGGGGACGGGTTCGGGTAATACCCACGGGGACGAGTTTATTTGCCATCTCTAGATGTAAATTTACATTAAACAAAATATTTGATATAATTAATTAGTTGTCAAGGTTTTGCTCATAAAGAAATTAGTTTTTAAATTAGTTTCTAATTAATTAGTAACAAATTTAGCGATCAATTATAATTTTTTATTTATAATAATGACTATTTTAGTAACCAATAATTTTCTATTTTATAAATTGATATCTAAATTGGTTACTATAGTAACTAACAACTCTTGATCACTAACATTGATTATTAACGAAACATTTTCTTGTAGTACTAATTATAGTAATATTATTTTCATAAATCAAACACATTTGACAACATTATGTAAAATATAAAAAAACACAAAAATGAAAAATTTTGAACATGAAAATATGAAATATCTAGGATGTAAAAGTTTGATAAATCCCAATTTGGTATAAGAAAACACCTAAAAAATTTTCATAATTTTCTCAAGAGTATTGGTATGTAAACTAAATGCCTAAAATGTAGGAAAATACCTAAAAACTAAAACAAAAAAATAAAAAATATTAGTAAACGAAGGAATTTTGAAGATTTTGGTGATAAGTTTCTAGTTTACTTATAATTGCATATCATTTAAACATTTATCTTGTATGAATTTGATGTAAATCTTATTAAAACAACCCATTTTGCCTTTAATTAAAGGATAAGGAGTAAAGAAGTTATAAAAAGTGGAATTTTACGTGTTGTTGCTAAGCCCCAAAGTTGTCGTTGAGCCACATAAGGCGATTTATGAACATTCAAAATATGGGTCCGACGGTTGAGCAACGATTTTGGTGTTGAGCCACACATGAAGAAATCTCCACTGCAAGTCCAACATTAGCAGTTGAGACTGAAGACAAACCCACTTAGGAAGGAAACCTCAAGCATGGAAAAAAATTCACATAGGGAGGAAACCTCATGGCTAACCAACACTTTGGAAGTTGAAGCAACACATTATTTTTCTATAAAACAAGAGCATGTCTTTGTTATTTGTATGCTGATTTTGTAGTTTATTCCTAGAGTACTTAAGCACATATTGTTATTACAAACTTGAATAGATTCTAGATTATTGCTTTATCAAACCAAATCCATATGGTTATGACATTGATTCGAACCAAGGTACTTGTTGGATAAATTACACCCTTAACTAGGAGGTCAACGATAAGTGTCTATAAATTTTTATATTTTGACACTTATCATGCTTTAATTGGTCATATTTTGTAAATGAACAACTCATTTTAGTTTATAATTATATAATGAGGTACAAAAAAGAAGAAAATTTGAAATTGATGATTTTTTTTATGATTTTGCAACAATTTTTCAAAGAATTAAAGATGATGCAGCAGAGTCCCAAAATCCACAACTGAGCTCTAGTAAGGCGGTTAAGGAAAGATCTAGAATGTGACTTTTGGAGCTGAGCCACAACAAAATTGTGTTCAACAATTAAGACGGTGCATAGCTGAGCCACAACAAAATGGTGTTCAACACTTATAAGGTGGTGCATGGCTGGGTCAAAAGAGAATGACGCTTGGCACCTAAGGCGGTGCATGGCTGAGCCACAAGAAGGTGGTGCTGAACCACAAAGGCAACAAAGAAAAAAGAAAACCCTCCAAGGAAGGAAACCTCCATGGCTGAGCACCGCCCAAAATTTTCTATAAATAAAGACCTCATGTTCTCATTTTAGGCATTGAATGGAAAGTTAGAAATGTAATAGTAGATTAGCAATAGGTCTGTGAGGCATGAGAGAAATGCTTTTATTGTAGATTTTATGTCTAGATGTTGTTGAAGTTGTATTGCAATATTCTATGAGTAGTTGAACTCTCTCGTATCTAGGTTTGATGTAATCAATTATAATTCTCTATATTCCTACTTCTTGGGTATTTAACTATGCTTTCTTTCAATAGTTTGTGGTTTGATTTATGTTTAATGTTGAATTAACAACTCATCTTACTTCACTGGTTTGAATTGAGTTGGAAGGCTGGTCTCAACATAAGGTCCAATCAAACCATTACACTCTTGCTAGAGGCTTCCACAAGATCTAGAAGGTATGCTGGATGAAAGAGTTTTGCACAGTAAAATAAGGATTCATTCAACCAAGAATGGAGAAATCACACTGGATACGATAACCCACATTCAGTTGTTTTACAACTGACTTGGTGCATTTGCCAATAGGTCACACAACTGGATAAGTCTTTTAAAACTTGATTCTATGTGATGTTGGGGCTTTTGGAGCTTAACCCAATGGACTAAAATTGTTGTGGCTTTAGCGGCTCAAGCCCAATGGACTAAAATTATAAACTAAAGTTTACCCTCATTAGTCAACAATGAACCAACGAATCCCTCTCCTAATTTTGAGCAACTTTCATGCATCTCAATTCCTCTCCTTATTTTTATTTACATCGATTGCACTTAAATCAATGTTATTTAACAAATTAAAATATAACTTCATACAAGTATCTATTGTTATATTTGGTTTGCAAAAAAAATAATTATTTTTCTCATGTAGAATGTTGTTTTGATATATTTTAGTTAATTATTTTTATTTTCTAACTCATTATCATAAGTATAATTATATCACTACAATTGTATAAATAAATTTTCATTTACTATAATATAATAATTTAATATCATTGTCATGAATCTTGTTTATCATCATCTGACATAGATTAAAGTTTAAAAAATGAAATATATATGCTAAATTTCAATTATCATTAGTTTAATCTTTGTTATTTGTGTGATTTCATTCAAGTAGTATGTTATAACTTTTATTAGTGTATAAAAAAGAGATTTCAATAAAATTTAAAGAATGGGAGTAAAAAGATATTTAAAGTATTTTCAAATTTGAATATACGTTTTCATTTTGTAACTTTTTTAAAAATACTTTTAAATTCTATCAACTTTGTTTCATTAATGTTTGCAAATTTTATAAATATTTTGGTTCTCATGAAATTTTATTTGATACTCTAAATTAAAATGTAAATAATTATAATTTCTTTCTAAATAATTTATATTGGAGAACACTTCCTTTTGATATTGAATATTTGATAATATTATGTTTTCTTTGCAAATTTATTTTATTATTTTATAAAGGTTAATTCATTGATATTGAAACAATAGAAAACAAATACAAACACATGCACGGGCACAGGTACAAAGGCATTCCCGTTACTTGGTGGGGATAGGGATGATTTTTTTCTTCAAGGATGAGTATGTGATAGCGAAACTCGTCATTGTCTGACCATGTTGTCATCCCTAATTCTAAAACATGATATAATAATCCAATTGTTCAATTAGAGGAGTTTCTTCTTAACATTCAACAACAAATTACAAGTGAAATTTCATATTAATTCTTCGAAACATGTCTCAGAAAAAACGTCCTCAAATATGAAATATCCAATGAACTAAATAGATGAAATTAAAAAAAAACTTATTTAGAATGAAATTCATATGAAATACAATATTTTTCTAAAGAGAGACATAAAGAAGAAATAACTCAAAAATTTTAGTTGAGTTCAAGATTTTGAACGATGTAGGACAATCTTTTAAAAATATATGATTTCTTTTACACTACATTATGTCTTTTTAAATAAGTATTAATCAAGTATTTTAAATATCTTTTTAATTGAGTAAAAGATGTTATCTTTTATTAAAAAAATGTTAAATATGCATGTATTGTATTAGCTAATTTGAAAAATGAATTGAAGTTACGTTAAAACAAATTACATATCTCACAATAACGAAGTTGAAGACTTTTTAAGGCTTGTCCAACTAAGACGGACCTTCGTTGTCCGTAATGACCCCTCAAATTTTTATTTTTTTTAAAATCTATGTAATATATTATATTAATAAAATAAAATTAGATATTTGTTTATTTTTAATAAAATAAAATATTTAATGTTAATAAATAATAAAAATTAATAAAATTTATTGAGATATTTTTTATGTTCTCGTTCATCTTTTAAGTTTATCATATATTGTATCCATCTTTCATTTTCGGTGTGTTTTTTTTATTGAAAAAAATAAAAATTTAAACACAACTTTATTCTTTTTGCTCTCATTTCTCATATGTCATCTACCTTTTTTGAAGGTAAAAAATGTAATTCTCTCCTCATATTAGTTTAAGAGTTAATATTTTTTTCATCTCATGAGTTTTTTTTTTATGAATATAGTAAGAAAAGTTATATATTATATGTTTTTTCATAACCATTTTCTAATTGTAACTTGATTATTATATATTTTTTGCTAGTAATTATGTCTCCCAATTTTTATTAGATCTTTATAAATTATTTTTTAGTCTTAAATTTTTTTTTTTAAACAACGTACATTGATGAGAATAAAATAATAAATTTTTTTTAAGAGATAAGATACAAGATACCGAGAAGATATAAACAAGACAAATATACTTTTTCATATTTTCAAACATGATACTAATGATCAAATTGTTGAAGCAGAGGAATTACATAGAAATAAGAGAAAAAATAAAAGAGAAAAACCAAAGAATTCTTTTGTCAGCAATAAGACGAATTTAGAAAATTGTATCACATTTATTTTATTTAATGTTAAAATTTTATCACCTCTTAATTTTCGAAAGAATGGACTACGTAATAGAAACGTCACTTATCATTCATTAACCTTTTGCCGACTAGTTATTGTTTTACTATAATTATTTTATTTATCTAATATATATATATATATATATTAATAATTGTATAATTTTTAATTTTAACGTGTATATAAAAAGAGGTTTGTGTTTGACCAATAAAGAGAATAAAGAGAGTGATGTGCACGATTTTCACAAAGCTTTGTGAGAGGATAAAGTTAAAAATCCCGTTGGCAAGCATTTATCGTATTCAAGTTATTATAATGATGTTTTAAAGCTTCACACTTCTTTCAAGCATACTTTAACTAACTTGTGTTAACTTTTAATTTATCTTCATTAATTTATTTGAAATCATTTTTTATCTAACATAATTGAATTTTTTTTATATCATTTCATATTCATCAAATAACTTATTATTAGCTCATGTTAACTTTGAATTCAAACCAACTTGTTTATAAAGCCTTTTATTTTGAACTTTAGTTTATAGCGTAAAATTAGTTTTGTTAGCTTTGAGATACATATTAATGTGTATACTATAAGGTGTTGACTTCATGATAATTACTTTAAAAGTTCTGCTATTAAATAACAATACACGATTGTTTTTAACTAAAAGGAAAAAAACTGTGTCAAATTTGGGAGCAATATCAAAAATAAATGATTGAGGAAAATAAGTTTTACTAAATATGTACCTTAATGTTTTGTTTGTTTAGAAGGATGAGTAATAAAGCTAACATAAGTTGTTAGGTAAGAGAAACTAAAAGAAAAAATAATATTTAAAAATGATACTTATTATAGTTTTTCTTACTTGTTTTTACTCTACCCTTTTTTTAACCAAGTATACCTCTATTTTACATTTTTTATTTTTTTTATTTTTGTTTCGCTTATTTATTTTTAGATGAGTTTCTCTATAAGAATTTTTTTTAAAATATGTAAAATATAATACGATTAATCATTTTGTAAGATAAAATTAAGTCATGTATAAATTAAATTAAAAATAAATATTTGTAGATAATATAATAATGATTCGATAACAATAATATAATAAATTTAACAAAAGTAAAATTCTAAAATAATTATTAAAAGTTAATTCGTAATGTTAACTTATTCATACAATAATATAGTTATAAAATAATAATTTCTTTTTATATTTTTCCTCCTATATAGAAAAAAATGTCCAAATATATTTTATGGTTTAATTACTATTTAGTCCTTATATTTTGGCATTTAATTTGTTTTAGTTTCAATATTTAATTTTAGTTCAATCAAGTTCCGTGTTAAATTGGTTTTATGTGTTCCCTTTCATTAAATTACATTCAATAATTTGGAAGGTGATCACAAGTCAGTCCAATAAAATGTTTAGATATTAATTTGGTCTCTATATTTTTTTTTTCTAACTCACTTGAGATACTACATTCTTTACATAGAGACAATTATATTCCTTTTTTGTCATCGATATCGTCTTCCATTGACCTAGAAATGAATCAAAAAATCACAACTAATTTTCTTTGTCCATCTTCAACGATGTAGTAGACAAAAAACGAAGATCTTGGATCTAAAGAAGTCGATATTTGATCTGAATGATACAATCTTAATAGAATTGTGACACCGAAGAAGAAAGGGATAAAGAGGGAGAATAGATTTTGAACTAACAAGAGTTCACTTCCTTATTATCTTAATACTGATTTCACGAAATGAATCACATTATTTCTATTTAGAAATTCAATTCAGTCCAAAAAAATAATAATTCAACTCTTTAATAAATCCATACATGATTACTTTTAAAAAGATGTTAACGTAAATTTAATAAAAAAATCACGTTGAATTGATTTAATGTATAATAGGAATTAATCAAATAGAAATAAATATTAGAAGTAAAACAAATTAAAGTACCAAAATAATAATTAAATATAATTTTAACAAATATTTTGCCACAATATTATGAAGCGAATTTGACATGGATCTAATAAGAAAAAGCATATTTATGCTTGGTATAAAATGGTACATACAAAACTTATTTAATAATATAAATATTTAAAAAATAATGTAAGAAAATATACTAAACATTATTTGTAAGAAAAATAATCCTATTGTAACGCACGAGCTACAAGGTGCCGTGCAATCCGGGTCAAATCGCTTTCCCTAATTACTTTAGAAAAGAAAACAAAGGTAAGAACTATTAAATCAGTAGATTAATGACATTTTCTGTTTTCCCATTACTACCCTTTTCTTCCAAGGTCACGTGCATTATAAAACAACGAATAATAAAATAAAAGGACTTCCTGAAAAAATTATATACATTTCAAGCGATAGATAGAATGTAATGATTTTTAATTTTTCATCTAAAAGATCTTTATTATTAGAATTTTGTAACTTAGATTTTAAATAATGTATAAAAATATTATATCATAATATTTTAAAGATTTAAATACTATTTTAATCCTTATTTTCATTCAATTTTGATTTAGTTTGTTTAATATAATTTAATTTAATTTTTTATTTAATTTAATCCTAATTGTTGTCAATTTTGATAACTTTTTTTAACAATGTTTAATCGTTAATGACAAGTGAACAATACATGTCAAGTTCATTTTTTTAACTATTTATATTTTTTTTAGTTAAACAAAATTATCCATGTGTCACATTAATATTGTGTCACATGTCAATGTTTTATTTTCAATTTTGTTTTGTTTTTACATTTGTTACTTTTGTTCACCTTAGTCCAATTTTTTTATAAAATTGAACAATTTTGTTTTTCTTCAAATTGAGATCAAATTTAATTTTTGTTTAAATGCTATCATTATATAGTTACTAAAATTTATATTTTTATTAAATATTTTTGAAATTATTTTTAAACTAACTCAAACTATATTATTAGAATATAATTATTAATTTTAAGTTTGTTCTTCTTCAAATTGAGACCAAGTTTAATTTTTGTATAAATGTTATCATTATATAGTTATTAAAATTAACATTTGTATTAAATATTTTTGGAATTATTTTTAAACTAACTCAAACTATATTATTAGAATATTATTATTAGTTAAAAATATCACTTTTAAAAATAGTTCGAGAAATATTTAATAAAAATGTGAATTTTAATAAAAATATCAATATATCATTTAATAAAAATTAAATTTAAGCCTATTTCTTTCAATTCTATTTTTGGGTGGAGAATTTTTATGACTAATTCATTTTTATAAAAAAATTGAAATATTTGAATACAAATTCAAAAAAAAATGTTAAAAATTTCATGAATAATAAAATTAAATAATTTTATTTTTCTAAAGTAAGAATTTGAATTTTTTTATCTAATTTTTTTTATTCATGATTCATTTCGTATTCTTTCCCTGTTTTTAATACGAGTAAGATACAACTTAACTTTAATTAGAAGATTATCATTTCTTTCGAAATCAATATATCTTCTCAACTAAGATAAAGATATCATGAGGTTAAAAAATTATTCTAATATTGTATTCTAATTTTTCTCATAGTTATTATACAGACATTTAGATGAGACGTGACTTATCCTCATAACAATTAGAAGAAATATATCATAGTTGTCCTTGTTTCGCCTTCTACCATAGAAAGAAGTAAAAAGGAAATATATTTTGGTTGTCATATTGACCAATTGCAATCAACAAAATGTCATGGTATTTTGGTCGATATTGTCCCCTAAACTTACATTAATGACTTGCGATAGTTGAAATCGTCAATGCATGACTTGAAATACCAAAACACTCATTCTAAGATTGTCCTTAACATCACATCATCAACAACATAAGGATGAGTAGCATAATTATATGATTTGTTCTAGTCTTTTGTTTAGCAGATCATGCTTTTATGTTGCTCATTAAATAACCATGTTGATTCTTTATTTCACTAATTAAACTTTTTATTAGAATGGAAAGGATTTGTCTTGACCAAATTATCACAAAGGAGACAATTTGGATTGAGTTTAAATTTTTGTGATCATTAAAAGGAATTATTAACCAGCATCTTGTATTATTAAGATATTTTTTATTTTTTCTCCCATTGTCATTTTGAGTTTTTCACACACACGTTGTACTTATCTCTAAGACTTACATGTTTTTTTTGTTATTGAAGAAAAAAAAGAGTTAGACATAAATTTATTATTTTTGTCCTCATTTTTCATATCTTCTCTTCCATTATTCTTGAAGAAAAAAAAATAAATCTCTTTTGTTTCACTTGATAGTGAAATATTTGTTTAATATTTAACACTATTTTTTTTATCTTATGACCATTTTGTATATTCATTTTTAATCAACGTATGAAGAACAAGTCATGTATGTGATTTTTCATAGTCGATTTTTAATTGTGACTTGATTATCATAGTTTTTTTTTACTAATTATGTCTCTCAATTTTTTATTAGATTATGATAAATTATTTTTTAGCCTTAGACTTCATTTTTAAATAGGTATATTAATGAAAAATAAAAGAATAAATTTGTTTTTTAAAATTGATAAAGAGAAACTACCGATGAATAAGAAAATAAGACAATATGGTTGATCATCGTATAACAAAGAGATGAAAGCTTGTAAAGACTTTTGAATCAATCTATACACATTAATAAAATGGAAGACGAATATTTTGCAGATAATATAATTATTTACATTAAAAAAATAGCTGAAAAATTTAATTATGATTCAATTATTCATGAGTTCATGAATATGAAAATGATAGACAATCCTTTATAAGTGTAATTTCTTTTATAATTATAATAATATTAACTTATGCATTCATTTTTATTAAATTAGTGATAACAATATTACATATATAAATTTTAATTATATTATTTTGGATTCTGCAACTACAAATTTATAATTCTAGTTGATTTGGTGTTGTTTGAAACACATTTGTTCGTAACAATCAAATTGAATATTTTTACCTAATCTACTAAATGACTCAACTTGTTGACTTGATGATGTTGGAAAAACATCTTGCCACTATATGAACTCTTCCTCATGTTCATCTTCACTAAAGGCATTAACCATATATCTCATGATAATTCTTCTCCAGTAGTAACAAAACTTTTATTGACGTACCACATATCCATTTGTTAAGTACATAAACAAAATTAAAATATTATTTATACACGTAGATATACTCTAAAATTAGTAATATAAAACATATGCCTCTTGAATATTATAAGAACACAACTTCATTAAAACTTACCCAACTTTATAACTTTAAAAGTTTACCTATTCTACTAATTATTTTTGAAATTATAACACTTTTATAAAATTCCCAATAAACTTTTGTACACGTAGGTAATACCTATGTCTATTTCGTACCATGCAGTGGAATCCTACGTAAAAAATCACCATAGTATATTTGCCACTTCACTGCTTCACAGTCGGTCAACACCTAATAAAGCTTTTCTTATAGACTGAACAGTTATACATATCATTTTCACGCTGTGTATCCGATTTTTTTAGTTGGTGAGCACTACATTAAATATATATATATAGTGGCGGACCTTGACCAATAATTTTGAGGGAGCCAAAATAATGTACTCAAAATTCAAAATTTATATATTTAATTATTGTCATTAATACAATAAAAATTAAAATTAAAATAAATAAATAATTTAGTATAATCGTACTTACACAAGAAATCATACATATACAAAGGTTTGTCCTTCGTTCTTTCAGATTTTTTAACTCATCAATAATTGAATCAAAACTAAAATTTTCAACTATTTATTTTTCAATGTAAATATAAACACGTACCAAAGAATTAATATAAAACATGTTCCCCTAATTGAACAATATGATCACTTGTATCATGATTCAGGATACGTAAAGATAAGATATTGAATTTGAATTGTTTTCTTCGTCACAAAAAAACTTTCTTTTTATCACTTTTAAAAAGTAAATATATTCTTCTATTCTTCATCAATATATCTATTTCTTTTTTTAAGTTTAAGATTAAAAAATAATTTATCATAATTTAATTAAAAACTAAAAAATTAAGAGTCACTAAAAGAAAAAAAAATCAATGACAATCAAGTTTCAATTAAAAGATATTTATGAAAAAAATACATAGCACAACCATTTTTCTCTCATAATCATAAAAAAATGAATATAAGGCTCATGTGGTAAAAAATAATGTTAACTATTAAACAAATATTTCAGTATTAAGTGATACAAAAGAATTACTTTTTTTCTTTATGAATGAAAAAGAACAAATGAGAAATGAAAGCAAAAATAATAAATTTGTATTTAACCGTTTTTTTATTCAAAACAGAAAAAAAAACATGTGAGTGTGAAATCATAATAAGTTGTTGAAAACTTAAAAATACAATGAAAAAGAAAATAAAAAGTATCTTAATAAATATTTTTATTCTTATTACATTTAATTTTATGTTTTATTATTTATTAACATTAAATATTATGTCTTATAGAATAAATAGAAAAATATCTAATTTAACTTTTATCATTACATATAATTTAAAAAATTAAAAAAATTAAAAATAATGAAAATAATATATATATATATATATATATATTTATTTATTTATTTATTGAGATGATAGGTAAATGAGTCTAACATTTATAATCGTACAGTTTTGTTTTCTTTGTTTTCGGCCATATCTAATCACTTTTGCCAGATGGATATTACCATGCAGAATGATAGTTAATTGCCGAGTGTATTCTAAAAATGAAAAATGAAAGATTTAATTAGTTGGATATTATCTATTTTTATTTTTATTTGTTATGTGAGTTTGTTAATCGTTTTTTAAAATATGTTAACTGTGTCTTAATCTCTGAAAATGTTTTAATTAATTATTTTGAAAAAAAAATATATTATGTCAGTTTTTAATTTTTAATTTTATTTTTTTGAATTATTTTTGTCATGTATAAAGTCTTAGTGTCATACTATCAATATTACATAACAAGATATTGTTATGTGTTATGTTATTACTAAATGTTATTATCTTTATTTTAATTTTAGATCGTATTATTTTATTAAAAAAATCAAATTTATTATTTATACAAATATTGTATTGATATTTGTTATTATTGATTAATTACAAAATTAATCACTGAAACATTCAAACATGAGCGAGTAATATGAGTAATATCTAATAATTAAACCAAATTAAGAATACATATGATGTTGTTTATTCAATATCTAGTTAAATGATTGGAAAACATGTAAGGCCATATATAACTAACTAAACTGTTAATTAGAGCCTCTAATGGCATGATTTGCGGTTGTGAAGTCTGTTGCATAAGATTCAACGGAGATAAAATATGGCGGTTGTGCAGTCATAAAACTAGTCATAAGTGTTTGAGAGAAATTAATTATTGGACTGACTAACAAAAACCAATATATATATATATATATATATATATATATATATATATATATATATATATATATAAATATATATATATATATATAAAATTGTGTATGATATTTTTTTATAATTTTCATTAATAAAAAATATTTTGAGTTAATTATATTTTTAATTTTAAATTCTTATATATTTTTTATTTGTTGACGTTAATTTCATTTGAATTCCATTTATCTTATTATTAATATTCTATTATATCCTAAAATATTACCAACCAAGCTCGAAATAGAATATAAAAAATATTAAATAATTTTATTGTTAATACTATGTAAATAGTATTTTAAAATACTGTTGATAAAGTCAAAAAAAGTTTTCAGATAGTAAAAAAATCAGAAGCCAACAAAATTCTCTTTCTTTTAAATTTCATATCACATTTAATATAATTTTACTTTTTTTAGACATAAATATTATAAAAAAGTAATAGGACCGAAAGCATATTGCATAGACTTCTCAGTAAATTTCTCTTATCTTTGTTCTTTAACCTCCTAATTGATATGTCTCTAGATTCATATCTCGTCCCACTATCAGAAATTCTCATATTACATGAAATTTTTTTTGCAAATTTGTTAAAAAAATTTGCAAGAAAAAATTTTCTTTTTTTGTCATTTTTCTAAGAATTTTAATTAACAGGTAATTCCTTCGTGGATAATCATTTCCTAAAAAATTATAAAATTTGTAAGTATTTCCTACAAAATTATAAAATTTGTAAGTATTTCATACAAAATTTGTTGCGAAAAATATTTTATACAAAGTATTTTGCAAGAAAATTGATAGCAATTTCTTGCAATTTTTTTCACAACAAAATTTGTAAATATTTTCTACGAAAAAAATTTCAAAACAAAATCGACAAGAAATATGAGTTTTTTTAGTAGTGTCGTAACGTAAGCTTAGAAGGGATGTGCGATATAAATGTAGTAATGTAATGAGGTCGATATGATCTCAGTCATCAGGGTTGGATGACATCCTACGAAAAAAATTCAAAATAAAATTGACAGAAAATATGAGTTTTCTTAATAGTATCCTAAGCTTAGAAGGGATGTGCAATATAAATGTAGTAATGTAATGAGGCCAATATGATCTCGGTCATCAGGATCTCATTGACATCAAGTATGCTTTCATAGACATATGAGATGTTTCCTAGAATGCAATGTGGTTGAGATGTTCTTAGTGACATGTGAAACATTAATCTTAGCAACATGAGCCAAAATAATACTGGATGGACCAGATACATTCTATGATATGGTATCCGACAAGTGAAGTACTAAATTATCATTTTTTTTAATTATTTAACATAATTATATACTATCAAATTTTAATTCAAATTACATATTAAAATTAAATAACTTCGTTTTTTTTTTGGGATGGACCGTATAACACCAATGGTTTTTAAACTTGGATCTATGTAATATAAATTAATATGTCTAATCATAGATTGTCTATATTATCAGCCATTGAATTCTAAATCCTATCAAAACCTAATCAACATTATTTGTTGTTATTGGTTGTCAACAATATTTTATGTGGTCACTAATTAATATCATATCCGCTAGTTTCTTATGGTGGGTAAAGAACTTGTGATTCTACAAATTATCCACGTCCTTAATTATCCAAATACAAGAATTTGGTTTCAATTTTCTTTTATATATATATATATATTTTGTTGTTGATAATTTGTTCTTTGTATATCTTTTTCTAGTAACATTTTTTTTTATCAGCAAGTATATATATGTATATATTTTGGAACACTAGGAGTGCTCCAACCCGTATACAAATATAAAAAGTTTTCATAATATAGTATATCTACAATACAAAATGATCGGTGCATTTATAAGTAAAAAAAAACCTAACTTGTATTTATCCATCAGGACTGTCCAATTGTAAATCAAACACTATATATAGCAATTGTAGTATGGCCGATGTAATGTATCATGTCTTGACAGCGATGTCCCACAAAATAATCTGCTTAATTATGCTTTACATCGTGTTCTGTCAACGGGTGTCGCAAATATATTTTAGTTCTCGCAGGTATTTATCGTAAAACTTTGGACGTATAACTCTATAGATGAAGTTTAATTAAAACATACATAAATGTATAAGTTTTTATGCACACATAAAAAGAGAGTAATGAAAAAACTATGTTAATATCAATTAATAAAAGAATAAATCTGAATCATATGTACATGTGGGTACGTTAATTCACACACATATTGAATCGTGTCAATGCAAATAAACTTTTCAAAGAAATTATACGAACTAATGATACAATTTTAACCATTAATGCGATTTAATAGTGAATGTTTCTTTTTATTATTTAAAAGACTCTATTATTATTATTATTATTATTATTATTATATAATTATATATGTATATATATTATTTTCAATTTACAAAAACCACATTTGTTTAGAATTACTTAATACTTTTGTTAGAAAAAAACTTACATGGCATATCCAAGTTTTATAAATAAAAATTTGAATAATTTATTTCATTAATAATTCCTTCAAAATAAAATTTAATATTATATTTTTTTGTGTTGAAAGTTACATATTAAATTATAAGAAAAAGGTACATTTCCTACCTCATTTTTTTCCTTCTAAATATGCCATGTGTGTTAGTAAAATACATCGTGAATGAAAACGCAATATGGTATGACACTGGGAGAGAAAGAAAATTATTGCACATCCACAAAAATAAGCCAAAAAAGATATTGAGTATGCATTTTAAGTAATCTAATCTCAATGTGCAATTTATGTGCTTTTTGTATTGTTTATACAATAAAGAACCTATAATTTATAATTTATGCATTTATTATATTGGATAGTGTAATTCTTGAGTACTAATAACACATTTAACAAAATCATATTCACTATAACTTATAGAAAATAACATATTGAAATATCTTCAAGTCACAGTCAAAATTTTAGATCTATATTTGAGAGAAGAGCAATGATTCAAACACAAAGACACCCACTGCTATAATTTTAAGCATACTTATAAAACAATTTGAAAGAGAAATAATAAAATTAATTTTGTGAAACATATTATATAATTTTAATCATTACACATTTATTGAAATGTTAATTAATTGAATTTTTGAACTAAAATGTTATCAATTTTAATTAATTATTTCATTAATTTCTATTACTTAATATTGTTATATATACATAAAAAATCAAATCTAAAAAACATAAAATAATAAATTATTTGGAGCTGTTTAAAATTTCTTACATTAACAAAATTAAATATAAGTTAATTAAAAATGATATAACATGCTGATACTCTCATATCTTTTAATTTTCTACCGTGATAAGCAACTCAAGTAAATGATATGATATTATAATATTCTTAAAGTTTCAAATATGATAAGCAACTCGAATAAGGCTTCCATTAGTCATTCTAAAATAATAATGATAAAAAAAATTTGATATACTAGGAAATCATGATGATGGTGTCGTAGAAGTAATAGTATATATAAATATATATTATATTTTTCTCATCGATAATGATTATATTTTCATTAATTGTAAACATTGAACATGAACCACAACCACAATCATGGTATACACTTTTATGAAGATTCCAATGATCAATCCCTAATGCCTCCAAAATTTTGCAGATTCAATCATATTTTGCCACGAAACTAATGGCTCCAACAAGACATGACTTTCATTATGAATCCAATGAAAGTAGAAGACAAAGTGGTTCATCAAAATAACTGTAGAGTTTCCCTATTAGTATGACAACAACCGATTCCACAAAAAAAATAGTATTTATCCATGTTTGGAAACGTGGCTGAGAGAGATGGATGACAAATCAGAGAATGGGAAATGAAGTGCTTGCAACTTAGAAAAAAACATTCCCATGTCATTGAAAAATGTGGATTAAGAAAGAACACATACACAAACACATTACTGTTGTTAAAGATGTCATATATTCTAAGCAGTGTAGCATAGATGCGACCAAATCTGTGAGTGAAAATAGAGTTACGTAAAGTGTTGAGAACCAACAAATATTGAAGCTTCAGCACACAAATTCTTATTCTGTGTACACAAATAAAATGGCATCTTTTTATTTGGGGAATCTAATTACTCTTTCGTATAATTGCTTATCCGTTTACCTATCCCTAGACTCCTCTGCTTCCTCTTGTTTCTCTGGTCATTATTCTCCACTCAATAGGAACACTTCAGAAAGTGCAGTTAGATTCATCTGCATTCCATGCAATTAATTCAAACGATACCCCCGCCAAGTTAGACTTCAAATTCAAGATTTTCAGCTAATTAAAAAAAAAATTGTTAAACAAGGTTACTTCACATTAGCTATCTCACTTAAGAATTCATGTTGAGTATTTTTATCAAAAACAAGAAATTAAGGGTTTTGTTTATAATTTTTCTGTTTCAATTTCTTCCAATTTCTAACTCCATTTTATTAGTTAATTCATATAGCATGATAAAGTATATTTGGTTATTCTTTGTTTATGTATCCGTTTTATTTAGTTATCATCTTCGGTCCGGTTCGACCTTCGATTTGGTCTAATCCAATTTGGCTCAATTTTCAATTTGACTTGGGTCATTTGGCTCAACCTTTGACTCTCCCTAACCTGGCTCAATCTTCGGCTTGTACTAGTCCAACTAGATCTTTGGCCCAATCGATCCGCGACTCAACCTTTTGCTCAGTTCAACTAGACTTTTTTTTTTGTTTTAACTAATAAGCAATTTCACAACTTGAGAAATTTCAATTTTTTTTTTGTTTTTAGTGAATTTCAAATTATACTATTTTAGTTATTTGAAATATCTTCTTCAATTTCAAATTCCTTTTAATTTTCTCGTCCAAACATATTATTTTTCTTGAAAAAATTTTAAATCCTCTAAATAAATGAATTACTCTCTTAAATTGTCTCATCCAAACACACAATAACTTTGTGTTTGGATGAGGGATTTCGACAATTCCAAGAAATTGAAATACAAAGTAATTGAATTATTTATAATTGAATTTCTTTCATTTTTTAAAAAGTTTGTTTTGATGGAATAATTGAAATATCTTAGATTTCATTTTTCTTGTTTTGATAAAACAATTTAATATCTACTTTAAAGCAAACTCAACTCCATCTGCTTGGGCCAAATTAGCTTGACATTCGGTCTAGGCCAACTCGACTTAATCTTCGGTCCAGATTGACTCTGCTCGACCTTTAAACCTTCAATTTTCTTATTGTTCAAGTTTGTGGTATTGTGTTGATTGGGATTTCAAAATCAAATGGCCACAACACCTGAGTTATAACAGAGACTCAATTAAAAAAATATTCAATAGAATAAATGTTTTGTTGTAAAAATTAGATATTTCAAAAGGTTCACAATTAATTTGCGAATCCTCCACCTATAAATAGATATTTCAAATACTTTTTTTTTACTAGTCTTGAGTTCATTGAAAACATCCAAAAAAAATTCTTATTGTGTCGTAGGAAATTTTTACAACGCATCACAAATAAGTGTTTACATTGGTCTTTACAACAATTTTAAATAAAAATTTAATTAAAAATACGTAAATTTATAAAAGACTTTAAAACTTAATTAAGTTTTTTTCTTTATTTTTTATGTGAAGACACAAAAATAATGGTGACACATACTTAAAAAATGTTAGAACTGAAGACTTCTTTATAATAAGATACATAAAATCTTTTCATTTTTTCCTTTAATATAATTAGTACCACAAATTTAAATACCCTTAATAAGGTAAAATTCAAGCATTTCAGCAACGTGATGGAAAGTTAGGACTTGAATGGAATAATTGGTATACCTAGGGATGTCAAAAAAAATCTGTATTCGTGGGTATCTGCGAATAAAACCTACAACGGATAGGAAATAAATATTGTAAATGGATACCCACGGATAACGCGTATGAGTATTTTTAATATATGCATGTTAATGGGACGGATACGAGTATCATAATATCCGTACACGTGGATACCCGTACCCGTTATACTCTACTTTAAATTTAAAAAAAAACATGATTAAAATATTAACATATTGATTTTGAATGAGTTATTTTTTATCAATTAATTTAAAAAAAAATATTTTTTTGTAAATTGTCATTTAATATTGGTTAAATAGATTATTTGGACTTTGTTTAAAATTTATGAACGTTATTTATTATATTTTATTTGAATTTACGATTAAAATATCTTGTTAAATATTTATTTTTATATTTTTATAAATACAGCCGGCGGGTACCGTAAATATTAAAAAATTATGTTGGTACCGCCTGAAAAAGATTATGCTCATGACGCGTCAAAAACACCTTTTTTTTTTTTTTTTTTTTTTTTTTTTTTTTTTTACATTTGGTGACATTGATACCCTTCCTTTAATTAGCAATTTGTGAGGGATAGTTCTAGAAGTAGTATTTGAACTTCAAGACAATGAATGAGAGAATCTTATATTTGGGGTAATTGGGATAATATACATTCACATCTTCTTTTGTAAAAGGTGTGGACGGTTTTCTTTTGCTCCCTTTCATATTTTTTATTTTATTTCAAATCAACCAATTAAGAAATATGTATTTGTTTAGAATTCAATAAAGTAAAGAACCTACGCATATGTTTGAGTTTAGAAATGTGAGATTAATTATTTATATCTTTTAAAAGATGCCTGCCTCCCTTTATTTAGTCAAGATAAGATTCAATTTTTAATTCATATTCTTTTTTCTAACAGTTGTATTAATTAATATAATTAACTTTTTGTAGTGTTTGTTACTAGCAGCCGGTGGCGTCCTCAGTTACTATTTAGAATTTAGAATAATTTGAAGGAATTTTGCTGTGGAATATGGTCTTACATTATAATAAGTTATCTTTTCATTTTTCTAATTATAATTAACTAATCTATATTTATATCATTTTTCATGTCGAAGAGTACTCCAGCATTCTTTGATGAATAAAAGAAACTCCAACATTATTTATTGGATTATATCACTTAATTGTACGATTCCTAGATTATAAAATAATGTCCATGGAAGATTATATATTCTATAATTCGGTATCTAGTTATCCATGGACTTTGATTCAATTATAATATATATCACTTATATCAATCCTTATATGTTGTTTTTGCCGGTATTTCAATTATAAGATTTTTTTTTAAAAATAGATGACATAAAGAAATTAGCTAGATTATATAAAAATTATATTATTAATAATTATATTGACACGTCTTATAGAAATCATCAACAATCTTATAATTTAAATGTGTCAAAGGATTCTACACCCATTTTATATTTTTGAAAGGAATCATGGTGAATATATAATTATTTTTGAAGACGAAGACACTTCAACAGAGAAAAGAGCATGTGAATTCTTATAAGAAGATATAGGTGGGTGAGTGGTGCAATTGAATGTTTCCCTTCTTAAATCATTATTTTCTTCAATTTATGTTTAAAATACATTATAGTTTATTATATTCAGTTCCAATTTGTATATTAATTAATAACATTATAGCTACCTTTCCCCCTTGAAATGAGAAATTAGATGAACAGTGATTTTGTCATAGAGAAACATAGATATTGTTAAGGGAGACAATCTTGTTTGAATAAAGTAGAAGTATTTATTGGTGACGAAATTTCCAAATATTTAATGGGAACAATGGGATAATTGATTTGATTCAAAGAAGTGTATTTGGATAAGAAATTTTAAGAAGCAATTATTTATATAGAAAATTTATTATATTTTATGATCAAAATATTTTTTGAATAAGACAATTTTTAAGAGAAACTAAAATTTTCAAATTTTCTGAGAGTAGCACAATTATTTCGAATTAGATAATTTAAAACTTTATTAAACTTTTCGTACAACACTGAAAAATTATTTTCTTGAACAAGCTTGAATCTTATAATCTAAAGATGGTGAAAGTTTTTTTTTTAAAAAAATTAAATTTGATTGAATTTATTTTCTTGAATATCATAAGATTATTTTATTAGTTTATTGGTAATTTGGTCTTATATTTAGACTTTTGATTCGTTTTGGTCTTCATATTATATTTATTTTAATTGAATTCAACGTTTGTTGATTAGAGTTAATATAGTCTCTTCTACTTGACGTTAAAATCGTTTGAAATGTGACTCACATGTCAGTCTCATAGAATGTTTAAGTATTAATTTGATCCCTATATTTATTTTGAACTCGATTGAAATCTTATATTGTTTAAATAGAGTTAATGCACTTTTTTTTTTTGTGAAATGAGAGTTAACATAACTCATGTGAGTCCAAATCTTTTCTCTCTCCAATCCTTTCTTCTTTTATGATACAATCCTACCAAAATCACCTTCTTCGGATCTCATATCGATTCCTTTAGATCAAAGATCACAAATTCAAGATCTTGGTTTTTTTCCTACTACATTATTAGAGATGGACAGATAAATCCAATTGTGTCTTTTCAATTTGTTCCAAAAATTCGTAGAGGACAACTTTGACGAAAAGAGACCACATTATCTCCATATAAAAAATATAAGGACTCAATTGAGTTAGAAGAAAAATATAGTGACTAAATTATTAATAAAGATTTTTATTGACCTGACAAGTGGTTACCTTTTAAATAGCATTAAGGTCGATTAACGAAAACATCAAATTCACTTTAATTAACAAAAATTGAACTAAGTTGTAAAAAAACAAATTTAAGATCAAAACCTAAATATATGGATCAAAAGAAATCAAAAGTTTAAATATAAAGATGAAATTACTATTTAAATCTATTTTATTATTGATGTAGATCAAAACATATATTATATTTGATATAACTTAAAATAGTTGTAACTAACATCAATTTAAAATAATTTCGTATAACATTATTTAATTGTGGATAGCATTTAAAAAGTATCATTAATATTAATATTTTAAATCACTACAAATTATTTAATATTTAAATATTTATTTATTTGATGATCAAGGTTAAAACTTTATTCGTCACGCTTAGAATTTAGAAAAAAATCCAAAATTTCTTTAATGAAGTATAGGTAAATCCTGAATATCGACTCCAAGAAAATGGTTCTTATTAAGCTTAAGCTTAGCTTAGCTTGTATAATTTAACTCTTGCTAAAAACAATAAAATAAGGGAGAATATTAAAATTTTAAAACTAAGAAAGTGCATAATTTATTCATTTAAAAACTAAATTATACATGAATGAACTAAGTGGTAAGATGCAAGATTGGTGCAAAATGCATAATGCATGGAACCTAATGAGAATGGTGAACTGAATTTAAATGGAGTGAAGAAGATTTTTGATGAAAGCTAGGATGCAGTGCATATTATCCATGATGATATGGGTGCACATTATATTTCATTGCAAATTAATAAAATCACACAAGATCAATAAAATGCAAGAAATTAAATTGGTTAAAGGAAGCTCACTTGAGTGAAGTACCCAAGTGAAGCCAAGTGAAGGTATTCCCAATCTCTAAAGGTTGTTTTGTGCTTACCAAAAATGGAGAAATCGAATACGTTCAAATCTTTTCTTTTTTGAAATCTTTTACTAATCTATATATGGAAATGATATACCGATGTTAAAAAACCTCCTTATTTGAAATCTAAAATTAATCGTAAAATGGAAATTAAATTTCTTAATTTTATTTATATAGTTTAAAGTATTTAAAAATTATAATTTGATATCATGGGTATCAAATTGTAAAAAAGGACAATGATACTTTAACCCACTTTTTTTTGACTCATTTTTAATCCACTACTTCAATCACCATTAGATCATCACATCACATCATTTGAGAGAATCAAAATAGATGATCTAATGGTAATTGAAGAAGTAGATTAAAAGTGGGTTAAAAAATGTAGTTAAACTATCTTTATTCTTGTAAAAATTTGCTCATGTTCGTTTTATCAAGAATGGACTTTTAAAAATATTATAATTATATTAGGCTCAGTTGGGTCTACAAAAAAGGCCCAAACCCAAAATATCATATCCATTTGCATTAGCTAAATCCAGATTAATTAGATTTCCGTAAAACTAACTCTGAAATTGGGCCCAATAACTCTTTCTTCTGCTCTCTCCGCAATTAATACATATCAATAATGACTTCAATTTATAGAATTAGGGTAATGTTAAATATATAAAATTAATTCTTTTACTTTATATTGTACATCCTGAATATTTTTTTATATAATTAAAAATTATCTATAATCTATAACACTTAATAATGGCAATAGGATCTTCTTCTAAGGGTTTCTCGGTGTAAACTATTTTTTACCTCTTTAACTCTATGTATTTTTATATTTATTATTTACAGATCTAAAAAATTAACAAAAAAATCTGAAAGTTCTTTTACCATATAATTAAAATAATGTTTTAAAAAAAATTCAAATACTTTATAATTAACTTTTAAATATATTGTTATTATGGGTTTATATGATGAAAATTTACAAACTACTATTATAATATTGTAAAAACTAATATGTATTGGTGGTACATCTAAAATAATGATTTATTTTTGTATTAAATAAGTATATCTACTATAAAAGTTGTAGATCATAATTAAATTTATAATACACAAATAATTTTGCAAATAAATTTAAGTTGAAATTAATAATTTAAATTATAAAATTATTGACGATATATTTTATGAAAAATTTCTGCACTTCAATTTAAATATATTGATAATAAAAAGTAATCAGATCACCGGAAAAAAAATAAAGAAAATTAAATATACTATGGTTGTAATTTGGTTAGGTTGTTAAGTATCTATAAAGCCAAACTAAGTGAATCACAGTGATTAGGTTGGCTTAAATTTTATTTTCTGATACTTAATTTATATCAAATTTAACACTTAATCATGTTTATTTATGAAATTTAGAATAAATTTATTTTAATTCTCAAAATTTTAAAATAAACACCTCAATACTAAATGTGAAAGAATATTTGTTTTAAAACCCTTTTTAGTCCTTAAACAGGGAAACTAAAAGACTAAAAGCATGTTTTTGTTAAAATTTAAGGGATTGAATTATTTTATTGAAATCTGAAAAACTAAAATCACATAATTTTCATGATTTTATTTATTATTTACTTTGGTAAACATTGTTTGTATCTTGAGACATATTAATTGTAGATAATTTTTGTTTTTATGTAAAACATTAGGCCATAGGTTTGATAAGGCCCAGACATGGTAGCTTGGGCTACTTTTACTCCTCATTTCTTCAAATCATTGAGGTTGTCTCTATTCTTCTACCAAGTAGATTCTAAAATATCTAAATATGGTCATTTTAAATTATTCATCGATATTGAGAAAAAATCTTACATTACTCTTTGCTTTTGAGAAAAAAAATGTTTTTTATTAAAAAAATTATACTTTTTTATCCAATTTCTTGTGCAACTGAAAAAACAACCCCATAAAAATTTAATCAAATTAATCTGGTAAATACTGTTTCATTTCACTGAATATCACTTTAATAATATATAATATATTATATAAGGAGTCTATTTTTTTTTATCTATGTCTTTTTCAATTTTATCTTTCAAATGTTTTCTTAAATATAACCATTTTTATTTAAATATTTTTATATTAATTAAATAAAATCTATAACTAAATTTTAAAATTGACTTATATTTATTTTATAATATAATTTTATTATTTTTTATTATTATAAAAAAGTGCACTTCGTGTTTTTTTCACCAGTAATAACAATACTAATAAGTAATAAATTATTTTAGGTGGCTTCACATTTTGGTTATACTAAATTATTAGTTTAAAATATTAATAATATATTAATGGACTACTTTTCTCCGCATATCTCTATAAATAAATCACAGTGATATTTTCATATGTGTGTAACTTTTATATAAAAGAAATTAGAATGGAAACTATATTTAATAGATAAGATGCAATTATGTTTAGTAGTTAAAATGTTATGATTTAATTGTAATTTGGTATATCTATTTTTCCATAAAAAATAAAATAATTCACAATTATTACTTTTTATAGCATAAAACTTGTATAAACATAAAAGTGTATTATTATTTATAAGGAATTATTTCAAATATATAAAACACTTTTAAATGAACAAATGAAAAGGTACACGTCCATTAATACAGTCTTGAAATGAATAAAAAGTATTTGTTAACTACTAACTTAATTTAATGTAATATATTTTTTTTTTTACATCTTCCAGTTCTAAGTTATGAATACAGTATAGTACTGCAAATCACAAAAAGGGATAATTCAAATTATTCACTCATAATTAAGTCAGCATAGTAAAGCATTTATCATGAAAATTCCCAAACTGATGCAACAGTGGACCCACCCACCACTACCTTCCCCTCACGTGAACTGTGAAACAGGGAAATCCATTCACAAAACAAAGCAAAAATAAAAAGTGAAAAATACAAAGGAGATTGCAAAGGTTTAGGGTTCACAGGAATTAAAATCACAACCTAGGAACAACTCATGTGGCAGGCAACCCAAAAAGCCATGTTTGAATCACTTCAAAAAGCTTCAACATTCGCCATCTCATACTCATCAAAACCATTCCTCTATTCTCCTACATCACCATTTTAGGTCAATTTACCAACCATTCAAAATATTCTTCTTCACTTTCCACCTTCTATGCTTTTCCTCCTACTGCACCATGTGTCAATACTTATCAAACACTTTCCACCCTAAAACTTACTTTGACTCTCCACATCAACCAGATTTAACATTCAAAACGTGTAACCCTTCCTGCATCTTTGTTTAAATGATGAAGCATAAATGAACTATACGGAGAAGTAGATTCATATAAAGAAAAGAAGACTTTAAATTTAACGTAACTCTTGTTATGGTTGAGGGTTGGGAATAGGTAAAATGTAAAAACTTTTACATTTTGCAGTTTCCACTTCAAGGAAAGTACGATAAAAAAAGTCCTTGTGAATGGGCCATTTTGACAACAAAAGAAGCATGTACAACCACCATCCACACATATATATTGGAGTGATTTAGCTTTTGTTCATGTGCGTCATATACTTTATTCTCCTTTAAACACAAACTACCCGACACAATCAAGTGAACAAAATGAAAATTGTACCCTGTATTTTTCTGTCTTGGCTGTTTCTTCAACAATGACACCTCCATGCATATGTGTTTTTTTCCTTTTTTCAGCAGTTTCCGAGTTCCAACATCGGGATATCTTATGTTCTATGTTACGCTGCTGAATTCAAGCATCAAATACCTCCCATTTTCTTCCTTCAAACAAATCGACCATGGCATGTGAAAAATCTCAGCTACCCTATGTAATAATGTCATTGAAATTATACTCTGTTTAACTCAACCTCAAAAACTAATCTTCACACTTTATTCGACCATATCACTAACAACATGGTTTAGAACTCAGGTTTACTAACAAGACACTTTAAATATTTCTTTCTTCTTTTCATTCCGAGGTATCTTCTAAAGACAAAAGTGTAATGTATTACACACTTCAAAACGGACAATATCTCAAATAAGAGGTGATTGACTCTAACAATATCATTGAACGGAATTGTAATCGAAACACTAATCATATATATGTTACATGAATAAGTAGTAATTAATATTAATCTGATGTTTTCATCAAATTATAGGAATCTGTCCTAATCTAAACCTATATATAGTCCATCTTGGATCCTACCTTGCATACGGACAAACACTCCGAACAGTGATTATTCTCCTAGAAAGAGAAAACCCAGCTTTGTGTTTGTACATTTATTCTTGATGTTTCTCTTTCACGGCCAGGTTCTTTCTGTAGGATAGGGAAGGATCAATGAATTCTGAGCCATATATAGAAGAGTTTTTGTTGCATTATTTTCAAATTCTCAACTTAACGGCTCACATAGTTTGGAATTCCTAAATGAAAGCAAATAGGTATCTAATAAAACAACGAATCTGCTATTTTTTCTTCTCTGCTGTAGACCCAACATGCACCTACCTACCTGCACTTATAAATGTGTTACAGAAAGCTACCATGTGATTATTAGTTAACAGCTGTGGCTACTTCAAAACTTCACAATCGATCTCAGAGAAAATATCTCAACTCAATAAGAACCATGCATGTATTATTAGTATGGTTTGAGACATTAAAGGTAAAGGATTGATTTTGATTTGATTAATGTTAGTCTGTTACTGCTAATTACGTTTTCTTTGCACATGTTCTAGAATTTGAGTCACGTTTCAACAAAATCTTATAGTGAGATCTGACAACGTTAACAAAAAGGTCTTTTTTTGTGGTCTTTGGTTGTAGCAGCTACCCGAATTTGTCACTTTGGAATTGGATTTCGTAATTTGTTTTCTTTTTCTTCCTTCTAATGCTTTGTCAAGATAAGACAGTGTTTGATGCTTGTAAGGTTATGAATGACTTAAATTCTCTTTCGTTTGTATTAAACATTTTATGTATATTATCTTAATTTACTGCACTTGATTCTCACAACTTTCAACCAATATTGTTGATGACACGCTATTGAGCACTATAAACCATGTGCAAGCAGAATGGAAGCAGTGGTGTATAGAGATTTTGAGGGAGAAAGAACAAAAAAGTGAAAAATATTCTCTACTTGGCATTTTATTTTTCAAATTTTGTGAAATTATGGAAATGAAGTTTTCTCATTTTTCTTTTAGTGACATGACCTTTTCTGAGCTGTCCTCAAATAAAAGCAGCGTTTCATGGATGACTCTTCACAAATTTCTTCGCAATGACTTTGAAAAAAACAAAAATTTGAAATGCATTTTTTCATAGTTAACTTATTCACACGTTAAAAAACATAATTTCTAAAAATTTATATTTAACTTTTAGAAATACTCATTTTTTATTTCATTTACTTTTTTGTTATAAAAGTTATCATGGAATTTTATTTACATCCCTGATAATACAGATCAAGTTGAAATGTAAAGAGTTCATTGCTTAATAATACCCACTAACATCTTTAAATATTCTCGAACTTTACAAGGGACCTTGTTTTGCTTGTCAAACTTTTTAAAAGACCAAAATGTAACTCAATCATCGTAAAAGCGCTAAAGTCAAAAGTCAAAACTTTGACTCGGGATTGAAGGATGTGAGAGAAGATTGAACGTTTCACGTGTACAAAGAAATATTGATTTATATGGGTAATATAATGTTGGTTTAAGTAAAAACCCTTTCTAGTTCTATGTAAAAGATATATATAGTTGCACATAGAACTGACAGAGAATTAAAAAAATAATTGATGTAAAATATCTTATGATAACAATCATATTAATGTAGAAAGTAGTTATTAAAATGATGAAATGTTTTCTATTTAGATTACAAAAATAACTAATGTTGTCTAATAATATATTTATGATCTTTGTGGCTTTCATATGTTTAATCTATTTATAATGTTACTTTGAAGTTTGTCTTTGATAGTCACACTACAAAAAAAAATAGATTTTATGACGACTTATTACACCAGTTGTGGTTTATTCTATATAATAAGTGATGTGGTACCATTATTGTAATTAATAATGTGACTTTTTTCTATATCGGTTGTACCTAAAATCTGTCATAGTAAGATTTTTTAATTGATAGTTTTTACTTATTATGTCGGTTATAATTTGAATCAGTATAATAGGTGTGTTTCCACTTTTACTCCATTGGACAATATTTTAGGGATTTTTCAAGTTATTGGTTATACATTGTCCTAGTAATCACCATTGCCTCCTTCCTCTCCCTCACCTTCGTCCTCATCCTCGCCCTAAAACTAACCTCCCTCGACGTCACCCTCATCTTCTCGTTCCCCCTCTTTGTCGTCATCTCTGTCCCATCCCCCTTCATAGAGTCCAAGCTTCACCCTCCCCCCCTCGTCGTCCACATCAACTGCCATCCCACATTTCAACACTTTCGCAATGTTTGCCTTATCTCCAAAGCCAACCTCATCACCTATCACGACCCCACCATGGTCGCCAACACCCTATATGTTGTCGTTATCGCTCTCTTGGACACCCATTACTAGGATTGATTCACCAATCTCAGCACCTCTAATTAATTACCACCTCGTTACCCAAGACAATTTGTCACTTCAAACTCTTTCTATTCTTGGCATGCTTCTTCTTCTTCTTTTTAATGGAATGATTTTATTTATTTTTGATTGGGTAGATCTATTGCATGTGTTGTCACATTTGCCATGCAATCTTAATTTCATCGATCATACAAGTAACATTGGGTCAACTAAATGCATTCTTCTTTTTTCATTTAATTTTTTTTGTATAGTTAGAAAATATTATGGAGTGTACTCAACTAAATGAAATCTTTTTTCTTTGAGTTCCTTTTATTTACTCGAGTAAATATTCTATGGTGAGATGCTTCAAACATTTTCATTCAATTATAAAGTATTATTTCCTACATGTTACATAGATGTTAGATTCCAATTTATTAAAGTTATAATTTTATCTCAATTGGATAAAATGCGGATAGAAGAGTTTGACTCTGAATGAGATATTTTTATATTAGTTATCTTATACCTTCTATGTCGATTATGAACCCACTATAAAGTAGAGACTTTATGTATCAAATGTCTCTATAACAGGTCCAAAACCACCATAAAAGTCTATTCTAACCATCATAGAAATCATTCTCTACATTATACTCAAACGAAATCTTCAATTGAGCATGTCTACATCCACTAAGTAAATGTCTCCAATGAAACACTCACTAGAGTGGCTCAAATGATACTCTCACTTAACAACTCAAATGAAACCTTCTACATTACCACCTAAACCCTTCAAAAAACGAACTATCTCTTCCTTGAGTTTCACACAACTTTATCAAATTATTTATAAGATTTTCCTCCCAACATACAACAATGAATATCCTATTGTCAAAACTAAAAGGGATGGAGAAATCTATTTAAACAATGGAAAATAACCCTAGTACAACCTATAATGTTGGAATAATAGCTCAATATGGTCTTTAAAAGAATCAGCCACACATGCCACCAATAACTTCATACCCTAGGTTCAATAGAAGAACCCTAACTTTTTCACAACAAAATGAGCTTCAAATTCCTTGTGGTTAGTTGGAGAATTTTATATGCACATGCAACTAAGAAATACCTTATGCATACACAATTAATGTTACTAAGATTCTACTATGGGTGATCATGGATTGTATTTTTAATGATCCATTCCACATCCATTTTGGATCCAAATAATTAGATCAGATTTTCGATCTAAATCCATTTTTCCAACAAAAGTATATTGAATTTTTTTTAAATCTAGATTCAAATATTTGGATCAAGTTCAAAATCCAGAATCCATTTTTCATAAAATAAATTTAAATTGATTTTTTTAAAATTTGTGTCCATAGAACTAACACCATCAAATTTGACAGATTTTTTGTGGGGACCTACTAGGCCAAATTTCAGCATGGGATGGACTCGGTTGACTTTTGGTCATGACCGACAGAATTTTAGTCGAGCCCAACTTGGTTGAATTCGGCCGAATTTTGACTGGGTCGACTCAGCCGAATTTTGGCTAAGGTCGACTCGGCCAAATTCAAACGAATTTCGGTCAGGGACAACGTGACCAAATTTGAGCTAGGGTCGACTCGGCAAAATTTTAGTCGGAATCAACTTGATTGGATTCGGCCGAATTTAGGTCAAGGCTGATTTTACCAAATACGACCAAAATTTGACCAAAGCAGACTTTGCCAAATTTTGGTCGCGACCGTCTCGGCCAGGTTCAATCAAATTTTGTTTGGGTTGACTTAGCCCAATGCAGTCAAATTTGGGTCAGGGTCAACTCGACCAAATACTTCCAAATCTTATTTAGGACCGACTAGGCCAAATTTCGATTGGGACCGACTTGACTAAATTTGGTCGAATATGACCAAATTTCGTATAGGGCCACGCCGACCTAGTCGAATACGACCAAATTTGGGCTAGTCCGTCTTGACCTTTAGCCTAACCCAACTAAAAATATATATTAAAAATTTGGATAGGATATTTTGGATTATCCATTTTGAAAATCTAGATTTAGAGAATGGATATCCAATCCTTAAAATATAAAAAGTATTATACATCAAATTGAAATCCAGATTCAATAAAATGAATTTTAAATCGATTGGATTTTTAATAAAATGAATATTAAATAAATTGAATATAAGAAAAAATGGATTAGATCATGAAAATTGGATTTTCTGCCTACCCTAGATTCTACATACTATTGGAGACCAATAGATGTTGTATTCTTCAATTCTGAATGCAATTAGAGAATATCATATACAAATGCAACTCTCTTTCTCCCGTTTCAACATAGAGAACATTATACGCATATACAATTGATGTTCTTCAACTTTACATGTTATTAAAGAAGATCAAATACAATCCGAAAACTTCAGACAAGATACAAAATGAGAATTTTGAATGTAACATGCAAATAATTATTCTGCACAATCATCTTCTCAAAATAAAGATCTTATTTAAACTTGTTATCTAATAATTTTTCCCCTTCTTCTAAAATTGGTCTTGACACTTCAAAATTCTGATTGAAAAATTATCTCTACAAAGAATGATTATTGGTTTTGTAGTTGTTGTAAAGAATAATGGACTTTTAAAAGAGATGAGGATAAATTGGTAAAAGAAACGAAAAATAGAAAAAAAAACTTAAAAAAAAAAGAAAGAGAAGAATTTCACATATGAGAAAACAAGAATGAATTAAATGTAAAAATATATCTTATATAAGCTTAATATATGCGAATATTTATACGTACTAATTATGTGCTCTCTTAACATTGATATACATCAAGTACTTTTGTTCACATAGCGGAATGGGCAATAATATACTTTTAATATTATAGTTATAATACATTAAATAAACTAACATTAAAATATATATCAAATCAAGATTTTAAACAAACAAACATAATAATAATAATAATAATAATAATAATAATAATAATAATAATTAACTAACCATAAACAAAATCACTCTTGTAACTTAACTTTTATTTGACTAAAATTACATATTTAAACGAATTTAAAAGGGAAAGCCATGTAATCAGTCGCCACCAATTAAATCCATCACCATCAATTGAAACAGATTTGAGTAGTTTTCATCTACACTTGGATCAATCTCCATATGACATGATTATATCCTTTGGTAATAAAATATATTTGAATAAAAAATAAAAAGAGGAAAGGTCTTCTATTTGAATAAAGTTTTTCATTTTAAAATGTTATAAACAATGAGATCCAAAGATAAAATGATCAAGCTTTCCATGCAGCCCTTTAGTTAATTATTCTTCATTTATTTTTTTAGCACTTATATTATTAAATTTAAATTAAATAACCATATTTTGTCGACATGCAGAACTAAGAAATCGGCATCAGCTTTAAAGATGAGAAACCAAACACCACACTTTAGAACAAAGCCTTCACAAAGTTGGTTTGCTTTGTAGTCTTGAATCTTCATCATAAAAAAAGAAAGTTGTTTTTCTTATCTTGCAAAATAAACACTTAAATAAAGGATTGGATTGCGACATTCGTAACTTAACTATACAAGAGAACATAAAGAGAGGTTTCATAAAGAAAAAAAATATCCTAATATGTGTTGAGTTGTGAAAGCACAGAAACCAGTGATTTTTTTTATTTTTTTTTAGATATGGAGAAGAAAAATGAGCATCCACACAGAATATCATATATATATCTTGGTGCCATATTGAATATGGATTGTGTATATATTTTATTTCATATTATTATGGACTGGATAAAAATAATTTATTAAGCTAATTTAATCAATTAAAATCCGATTTAATATGAATTATTTGATAAAAGATTTCAAGAATACTAATTCGTTCATAAAAGTGATTTTTTTTTAAAATATACTTTTGAAGAAATAAATAAATCATGTAAACAAATTTACTTGTATTTTTAAAAATATTTAATATTAAATTTCGACAAACAAATTTAAATATACATTTTTAAGAACATTTTTAGAAGAAAAAAAAATAGTTTTAAGAAAGATTTAATTATTATAAAATGTGTTGGATTAATTTTTCTTTACGATTATTTTGGTTTGAAGATTTATTGGATTTTAAGATATAATGGGTTGATGATTAATTATCCATAAATTAAATAAACAAATAATCTCTTGTGTGTTTGATGTTGTTAAAATAGTTGAAGGACTTATTTTTAAGGTTTTATAAAGATTATAAGAGAAAATATTGAAAATTTTTCTTTAAGGAATGCCATTACAATTTACCCAAAATCATATCATTTTTCACGAAGAGAAACTTTCAAAACAAACCATGATAAAATATGAAATCATAAGTCTTATTTAAGATTTTAAAATATAATTTCAGATAATTTATATCTTCAAATTTTAATTGCAATGCTTTATAATAGATGAATGTATTAACTCAATTTTTAAAATAAAGAATAGACCTAGACCTGTTAAAATTTAACACAATTTACTTTTAACTTATCTTAAAAAAAATGTTAGGACGACAAATAAACATGATCGTGGGTATTGTCTGAAGATGTTTCGAGTATATTTTTTTTAATTGACATAATAAAAAATTATGTATGTATAATATCTTTTTTAATTGGATATCGAAACGTGGATGAATATGTAAATATTTATCTTCTCTTCGTTTCCATTCTTTATCCGTTCTGATATTCATTTTCGTTCCTATTTAAATTACTAAAATATTCACATTTTGTCATAAAGAAGATTTTTTTTAGATTTATATTTCATTTTTTCAGTTTTATTCTTAATTATTATTTTAAAAATTGTTTATTTTTAATCGTTATTTTAAATATCTTTTTTGTTTTTAACAATTATTTTAAAAATCTCTTTTTTTTTACATATTTTGTTTTTCCAATTTTACTTATTATTTTAAAAATCAATTATTTTATAAATAATTTACATTTAACCATTATTCTAAAAATCTTTTTTTATTCTAACAGTTATTTCATATATTCCGAAAGTAAATATTATTGAACTTAATTCAAATTTATGTAAAAATTAAAAATTGTGAACACACAATGTCTCTGTTTGCGTTAGTATATATATATGATTCTCTTAATCTCTTATTTTATAACCTTTCTTTTTTCTTTTGATATACACTTTTTATTGTTATTTTTAATTATTTTTATAAAATTTAACTCACATTTCCAATTCTAATGTATTTTTCCTCTTATAACAATATTTATGTGATCATGTGATTATATTTAAGTAATGTATTATTAATACTTTAAAATTTAAATATTTTTACTTTTATTTTAATATTTGTATTTATTGTTTTTTTATTTATTTACATAACAATATAAGAATATGATTGACTCTTAATTTTAAATGTTGAATGACATAAATCCTTTGATTTTAAGTTTCACAACTATTATTCACATATCTCTCCTCCCCATTTTACTCCCCATTTTACATCACACGTGTACTTTCTTAACCTTATAATGAATATAAATGTATTTTAAAGAAATACTGAAACCAAATCCTTGGTAAAATATGATATAATTTTGTTATGACAATACTACACAGCTTTTTTCCTATCATTTATAAATAAGAAATAATAAAAAAGAATAATAAGGTGAAAAGAAGGGGTATGGTGTAGATAGTGAGAGATCCTTCCCTAAATTCCGAGCGCCACTCTGATAGCGACTCTTCGGACACCTTCTTCTTGTCTTTTTCCCTTCTCTCTCTATCTTCTTTCATTTTCTTCTTTTTTTTTATTTCTTTTTTTAACAACAAAATTCAAACTCTTCATCTTTCATCCAAACAAAACCACAGCCACTGTGTTCAGAACTTCGGATTCTTGCAACCAAAGACCCAAATCACGTGTATATAATAAAAATAATATGTTTACACATGTGGTTTTTTTTTTTAAGTGAAGGTCTCAGTTAAAGAACTGTGGTTATACATTTAGAATAATTGTTAGTAATTTGATGTCCAATATTTAGTCTTCCATTGAAGGTTTCACAACAAATAAAATAGAAACAAGACAGAGAAAGATAAAATCACAAATTGCTAATCCAAACTCACTCAGAAAATAAAAATAATATAATTTTTCAAAATTAAAATTAGTTTATATGTACACTAATTTGTAGAAATATTCTGCATAGTCCAATCCTCTGCATGCATGTATTTATCCCCATTCATTTTTTTTTTGTTTTTATTTTTTGAAAGTTAACGTGGCACGTGCTGTAAAAAACAAAAAGAAATCCTTAAAAGAAGAACCAAACATCTAGATAGAACAGGATTTTTTTTATGCTGTAATTTGAGATTAATGTATAAGTTTTATAATGCGTTCCTAGAGTGACTCCAAAAAAAATAGTAAAAATTCACATTTCAAAAAATCTTCTGTTTAGGATCAATCTTGTTAGGATAGACTTCTTTTAGAAAATAACTCTGATACTATATTAGAAGTGAATTTTAAGTTTAATTCAATCCAAAAAAATTAGTCTGTAAGATAAAATTTGTACCTCACTTTATATTATAAAATTATATTATCTCTAATTGACATGGACTTCCAACATATTATACATTAATTCTTATTAAAGGAGTTCTCCATGAAAATTAGTGAAAATTCCCACTTCCAAATTTTGCTCTTTCCCATGGTTAAAAAAATGACAAAAAGTCTCCCTTACCCCCAAAACAGTCTTAGAAAATATATTGTATCCACGTCAATTTTAGTTACTAAATAATAATAATAATAATAAATAGAAAAAGTCATAAAAAAATTTAATAAATTTGGCTTGTGCAGGATGAAGTTTGTTTATTATATTGTGATCATATCTCTATTTTACGGAGAAGATTTTTAAGATACTCTTTCACGTTAACAAATTTTAAGTGTTCTACTAGACAAGATTAAAAAGAATTAATTTAATTCATCTTAATAGTTCTTTTCATAGATAAATATCAAATCTATTTATAAAAGTAATATATTTTAAATTAAATATTTAAAAATACATTTTTAACCATGCTTTACTAAAATTTTAGTTATTCTGAAATAGGCTTAACTAATTTTGAATTCACTAAACTAATGTTGAATCAAATTATCAAAATTAACAAAAAGATTTCTCCAATTACTTTCTGGTCCAAACTTCCTAGTGAAATAGAAAATTTTCATTAAGTAAAATGCAATCTACCGAGAAAATTCAAGTCTTGGAGTAATGTTGACTTTTTGGATAAAATTGCTAAGCATATTCATGCACATCTCTTTTCACAAATTTTCAAAAACTATTTCAAGACTAATCGATCCTTTTATGTCTTGTAACAATTTAAAAGCTCACTTAGTTTTCAAATTCTCAAAATAACAAGAATCAACTACGGAAACCTTGCTTCCAAGTTTTTATCAATATAGCCTAAATTAACCATATCAAAGCCAATTATACAAAGCTCTATGTACCATTTAAAACAAAAATCAAGAATTATCCAAATTGAACCTATCGTACCAAGTTTCAAGTATCTAGCGAAACCCAACATTTCATTCATCAACAATAAGACAATAACCACCAAACGTTTTCACAAATCAAACAAAAAACTTTATAGATCAACTCATGTTTAACATTAACTAACTCAAAATCATCATTCGAAACACAATTATGTTAAGCACCACAATTTCACCAACTTGCAAATTATTTCTTCAACTCAAATTTCACAAGTAACTAAACAATAAATACTCCGATTCAATAAACATGCAAAACTTCAACCAAAATATCTTATTAATTCAAATTTCATATTTAGAAATACATGTGTGAGTCTAAATCTCACGTTAAATAATAATAAAAAAATCGAGAATCGTATAAAGATGAATGTTTATAAATTAATTGTTTTAAAATTTTAAATTAAATATGGTATCAATGTTTTAAGTGAATTATATTCATGTTTCGTTTGTATTATCTCCTCTTTATCTTAAAGATCTTTTGATGAAAAATTAGTTTTAGGTCATTATTTAAATAAAAAGGTTTTTGAATAATAATAATTTTGAAGTCGATAATGAGTCTTCTGGAAATATATATATATATATATATATATATATATATATATATATATATATATATATATGAATAAAATTTAATAAAATACTAAAACATATTATAATCCCATAATATAATCATTTCTCATTTAAATTCATTCAAATATCCTAACTAAAATTCTATAATATTGGAATTATCTAATAACATTTTTACTAAAATACTATAATATCTAATAATATAATTATATGATTGTATTAAAAACTTGAAATATTACATATATAATATATAATATGTTCTAATGAAGAGTGTGTGTTGAATATAGAGATACAAACAAATTTTTGTTAAGAAATACTTGTAATTAAAATCTAAAATGAATCTTAACTAATATATCTAATAAATACTTATGAATAATAGATATGTATATTTTAATATCCACTTATTGAAAAGATGAATATTGTTAGTAAAATTATATTTAGATAATTTTCTTAGAAAATAAGGTGATTAAAATAAAATTCTTGAGAAAAAAAAGTACTAGTTATTGAATAATTGTTTAAATTTAATTTTACTTATGTATTTTTTATTTAAAAGAAATTAAAGTTTTTAGTTAGAAATATTACCTTTTTTTAAAACATATATTTTATGACTCAATATATTTAATTTTTTCTAGAAAAATAAAATTTAATTATACTAATATTTTATCATATAATTTCATTGAAATTATTCTTTAAAATTAACTCTTTTATCTGAATTTATATTTAAAAGAACTTTCTCAAAGTTGTTTTATTTAGAATTTAAAAAAATAAAAATAACAGATGTTCTGAATATCAACAATACTCATAATAATATATAAAAAAAATCCATAAATATATGTATCTGGGAATAACTTAGAAGTAATACACAATCAGTGGAACTGATTTTTACTGGACAGATAGTCCATTTTTGAGACTCCTAACTCTTTGAAATCCTTAGTGAAATTTGTAGGTTTTAAAGATAATAGATTAAAGAAAAGCAAATGGACCCATATTCCGGTATTTCAGGAAATCATTGATTCTAAGATGACATGTTTTAATTGCCGTACATGCCAATATTAATTCACTCCATATTTGTAATAAAAGCATCAACAAAGTCAGACTGTTTCCAGTGTTTTATTTCATTGTTCATCAAAAATATATTTCATTCTATCACTTAACTGCAACTTAATTTATAAAGAAAAAAAATGTACATGTCCTTTAAAGCATTTAAATTCATCAGAGATGAGTGAAACTTTAGGTAAAAGGTTTAAAATAAATTATAAAGTATATAGAATAAAATATTTGAATTTTTAGGTATTCAGAGATAAAATTTTAGATGGATAGTTAATATTTATTTATAAACGGGTTGAATATCGTTTTATAATACAAGTGGATTAATTTAAATTTAATTAAAATTAAAATTAATTTATATTTTGTTATATTAAAATTAATTAAATTTAAAATTTAATTTATATTATATTTATATATATTTTTTTAAATTTTATTTTATTTTAAAAATATTTTTTTAAAATATTTACAAGTATTTATAAATATTTGTCAATTTTTTAAAATTTTTAAATATTTTTTAAATAAATATTTGACAGAAAAGAGTAAAATCTTTTGTTATGAAATGGGTGATAAATTAGAAGTATCCGTTTTGTACCCAAATTGTAATTTCTAATTACATGTACAATAATAACACTATTATATTTATATAATTTAATTATGTTTTGAGAACTATTACATACTTACCAAATTTGTAAAAAAATAATAGTCCTTAAATTATATCTTGTTAGTTGAATTATTTAGTAAGGAGAATATGTCAACCATTGTTATGTGAAATTTAATAATACAACAATAGTTTGAGTTCCTGGACAAGTTTTTCTTCTTCTTAACTTTAAACAATATTTTAATCTTTCAAATTTTTAAATTAATTTTTATTTTTATAAATTTATGAATGATACTTTTAGTTCTTTAATTTAAAAATAATATTTTAGTCACATGTAATAATATAAAAATAGTTTTAAGATTCAACTCATTTAAATTTAGGTAATACAATTTAAATTAAATGGAGAACGAAAATGTTTCTTTTGAAAAATATTACAAATATGTGCAAAATAACTATTTTTTATTATAATAAAAGTTATAAATTCTATAATTTTTTTCATGTTTTTGTATTATATTTATCCTTTTCAAGATTATATTCTGTAAGGAGATTGCACAAGGTAGATTAAGAAAAATGTCACAAGTTGTTACCTATTATAGAAATTGTATTAAATTGGGTATAGGTTGTTACTTGTAGATTCTATAAATAAATTCATATGATGATATTTGTTGATAAATACTTCGCACATAATTATTTATGAATTTATATGTATGTAATTATATATAGACTTGTTTTTCTGTAATTATTTATGAATAAATGTGTATATAATTATGTATATATTTGTTTGTATGCAGTTACTTATGAAATAATCTGTGGATAACGTGTGTTACAAAATGGTTTTTTTTTTTTTTGCAGTTTAATAAAATTAACATTTCTCTTGGACATACATTTAAAGTCATCATCAAACAAACAATATCTACTACAATGATAAATTGAAAATTTCAATAAATTTATAATATAATTGACTGTCATTAAAACTAATATTAAAAAATATTATCTAAGTTTAACAAAATAAAATATAAAAATACAAACATAATACTACAATCATATAATAAAGTAAAAAAAAAATTCATGCAACCAATAAAAATTTCATGTGAGTTGTGTTTAGAAAAACATTTTAATACACTAATAATCATTATAACCAGCAAGAGAATGATGTGGTTGTTCATTATATTTTTTCATTGTCATGCACACATTAATGAACAATCACTTCTCAATTGTTGCTATTCACTGTTTAAGTTGATTAATCTCTTATTAATCTTATTAATCAACTTGTAGAATCATGATCAACATGTCCAATTTCATATACTTACCGTATCTTTCACCTACAATCTATAATTATTTTGTCAAAGATGTTTAAGGACATTAGTTAGTGGTTCTCTTTGTTCACATCATAATTGTTCATTTCAATTTTTGTGATTACATAACATTTTCTTTATTCAAGGGACCTTAGGATTTTTCTTTAGGTCATAAATATTGACTATTTCATAAATGTGTGTGCATTTATAGTCTAAAAAGAAGAATAAAATTTAAAACAAAGGCTGAAAAACACATTCAGAAACTTGCGGGAATTCCGTCGAGGTTAGGGATTTATGTATCCATGACTTCACTGAAGCTAGATTAAAGGTACATTGAAGGCTTATCAAAGATATAGTAAATCTAGGGCATAAAAAAACACTAATTAAATTAAATTGATTTATTTCCTGCAATAAAATATACGAAATTACTCCAAAATTATTTAGAGAAACATTTTAACTACATTTTGAAGAAAAGTATTTTTATTGAAGATAATTTTATAGACTTTTTCTTTTCTTATATTTTGGGAATTCACCCTTTGTAAGTTATATCCTTTCATTTCATTATTTGTTAAGTATGTTCAGTGAATGGAAAAAAAAAAAATTACACCAATTTACTTACCTTTCTTAGGGTTATATATTTTTTTTAATTTTAAAACATAATCAAGAGTAAAATAGGAATACTAAATATTTTGCCCTTTATATATATTTTTTAATATTAAATAAAATTAAAGATAAAATAACATTGTAAAATATGTATAATAAAGGAAGAATTTCTTTATACATTGTTACAAAGATTATAACAACTAAAACATTATAATTTTTAACTTGAATTATATATATATATATAAGCTACTCCTATCTTATTTAAAATTAAGAGAAATGTATTTTATAAAAATTAGTTAAATTAAAAAAGACTACTTAACATGTTTAAGAATGTCTTCATGGACAGCATATTCAAAGTTTTAATATAAGATAAATATTTAAGAGAAATTTGTTCAAACTTATACACAGGTTTAAAAACTCAAACAACAAAATTATCAAAACAGGTCACTTAGACAAATCTGAACTTTTCTTAGCTTATTTCTACTTAAAAGGAAAATAACTTTGCAATAAAAACTGTATGACATAAAAAAGTTATTATTCTAATACATTTTCTTTTTAAAATGTCATCTTCTAGGATTTTAAATCCTAACTTCTACCACAATTAATGTATTGAATTAAAATCACTACACATTCTCACATTAATTAAAAATATTGTTCGTTGTGTCATCCTAATATGATTTTTTTTTTCACAATCAAATTATACCAAACTGACACAATTTATTTATTTTAATAATTTTTTTAAATCTACTTATTTTAATTATTTAAGAAAAATGCACCATTATGATATTTATATCACACATATATATAAAAAATATATTGTGCATTTAATTTTGAAAAACAGGATGGCGCCCAGCACTGGAAAGGAGGTGCCCAACGCCAGTTTGACAGTAAAATTGGTGTCCAATGGTGAGAGGGTGGTACCTAACGTCACACATGCAGTGGCTTCTATTTTAGATTTTCGCGCCCGACGTCAGTTTGACAATAAAATTGGTGTCCAATGGTGAGAGGGTGGCACCTGACGCCACACATGCAGTGGCTTCTATTTTAGATTTTCGCGCCCGACGTCAGTTTGACAATAAAATTGGTGTCCAATGGTGAGAGGGTGGCACCTGACGCCACACATGCAATGACTTCTATTTTAGATTTTCGCTTCCGACGCCAGTTTGACAATAAAATTGGTGCCCAATGGTGAGAGGGTGGCACCTGACGCCACACATGCAATGGCTTCTATTTTAGATTTCCAAGATTGGTGTCCAATGTCATAGTAGTGCAGCCCAGCACCATGATAGCAACCAACATGAATTGAATAGTCTAGCTTGCAATTACTCAAATTGGTATTTCTCATTCCTTTCTCAGCTTAACTAATTGTAAAAACATTTTATAATTGGTACCAATTTGACCAATTTCTCGTATTATAACTTTTTCATTCAGTCACATATTCAATTCAAAAGTTTTAATCATCAACAACATGATTACAAATTCAAACAAAAAAGCATACCATATCAGATTTTTCACTACCAGCATACATTATTCAGATTACAATGAAGAACACAAAATTTCAAGAACTCAGACTAGGTTCCCTTATTTGTAAAAGATAGTCCAAACATCTTTTGGAACACCAAACTACCTTCAACCACATAAAATGCTCTATCTACATATTGAAACAACACAAGAACGATTAGGACCTACCGGTTATGATCACTGATTAATATAGACTTATATAGAAGATTAAAAGGATACATACAAGCAAAAAAACCTCACATGCAATAGAAACTAGAAGAAGACCAAGGAAAAATAGTTAAAACTTAATTTACGCGAATGGAGAAACTGGCTAATCCAGATTGAAGAGCTCATCGCTAGGATCACTCATATGGTTTCAGATCTTCAATTAGGTGAACAGAGAACAAGAACTCCTAGGAAAAACTCTAAAAAAGTGATTTCTAAAGAGATTGTATGTTTTAAAATAATAAAACTCGTTTATAACAAAACTATTTATACTTCAAATATTAAATAATTGAATTCCACTATTTTTAAACCATTATCACTTCTAAAATATCTTTACATCCTAACTTCTACCAAAGTTAATATATTAAACTAAAATTACATTATATTGACACATCAAATTAAAAATATTGTGCAATAAGTTCGTGTCATCATAATATGATTTTTTTTTCACAATAAAATTATATAAAACTGACACAATTTATTAATTTTAATAATTTTTCTAAAGTATACTTTTTTTTAATAATTTAAAAAGAATGCACCATTGATATTTTTATCACACGTCTATATGAAAATCTATTGCACATATTTAATTTTGAAATAAAATATTGTGGCACTAGAAGAATCCAAAAGTTTATGTTTTTTTTAAAGAATTTAATATCACACATCCATATGAAAATCATTCAAAACGAAAGCAGTACGACTAATCTTTTCAAGTATTAAATTGTTGATGTGTTGAAACTGTTCGAAAGATGAAATTAAAAACAGTCTAAAAAAAGATAATTTTAGAAATAAAAAAAAAATGAAAAGAGAGATAAGAAAGTGATGGATGGGGAAGGGGCAAAATGGTAAGTTGGAAAGGTTTTTGTCTAGGCTTCCCCAATCTCAGAAGCAGAGCAATGCTCCCAATATAACCCCATCAAAGTTCCCCACCACAGAGAAGAATCTCTCTTTATTTCTTTCACTCTCACACAACCAAAATTTTCCAAACTCTCTCTCTCTCTCCACCATTTCTGCACTTCAATTTATTCACCTCTGACACCTTCTTAATTCTGCTTCCATGGCTATGATCTCTCCTCACTCCCACAATTCCCACATTATGCTCATCCTCATCACCTGCTTCTTTCGTCATAAATTCTAGATCAAACTGCACACCCTCATCTTTTCTTTTACTGCATATGGCTTTTCTTTCAACTCAAATCAATTTCACCATCACCACCACCCTTTAATCTCACAAAAACTTCTCAAAACCTCAAAAACTCCTCTTCCCATGGCGGGTGGCAAGCTTCATGCTGCTTCAACCATGTCGCTTCTCCTCCAAAACGAAAGGCTCCCTTGCTCCTCTGAAGTCCTTGAGTCTCTTTGGGCTCACACCTCTAACCCTGCTTCCTTCCAAGGTGATCTCTTCCTTCTCATCAATTTTCGCATCTCCACCTTTTTCAAATCGGTCCAAGAACACAACTTCTGCACAACCCCAATTGCAGATGAATTACTCTGCATGGATTATGACCGCAGCTTAAAACCTTTGTTATATGTATATGCAGAAAATAAATAAACAAACTCGTTAGCGTTTTTAATTTTGTGGGAAACTCGAAAGCTGGTTTCTTTCGGTTCAGGACTGCTGTTCTCTGAAGATGTTTGCAAGTTTTTTTTTTTCTTTTTGTGTGAAAGCTGTTTATGATTGAAATTTAACACTGTTTTTGTTGTTGTTGTTTGTGTTTGGTGATTGGTTTCAGGTTCAAAATCTATGGTTGATTTTGAGAATGTTAGTGGGGGCAGGGTGACGGATAGGCCGTTTTTTCAAGCGTTGGAGAAGGAAGAGAACTGTGACGATGATTATGAGGGGTGCTTCCATCAACCGGGTAAGAAAAGGAGACTCACAAGCGAACAAGTTCAGTTCCTAGAAAGGAACTTTGAGGTGGAGAACAAGCTTGAACCTGAAAGGAAGGTCCAACTTGCGAAGGAGCTTGGGTTGCAGCCAAGGCAAGTGGCTATATGGTTCCAAAACCGAAGGGCAAGGTTCAAGACGAAGCAGCTAGAAAAAGACTATGGCACATTGAAAGCTAGTTATGACAGACTCAAAGGTGACTATGAAAGTCTTGTTCAAGAGAATGACAAGTTAAAAGCAGAGGTAAAAGAAATAAGAAAAAAAAAACACACACACACACATTTAGCTTTTGTGTGCTTTATGCTGCTACTTGCTTTTAATAAAGTGCAATGTTTATCCCACTAATGGGTTAATGATTGGATTGGCACAATTTTGTTACTAACAGGTGAATTCTCTGGAGAGCAAATTGATTCTTAGAGATAAAGAGAAGGAGAATTCGGACGACAAGTCATCTCCTGATGCTGTCAATTCACCCCACAAAGAGCCTATGGATTTAATTTCAAATTCAACATCTGAAAATGGGACCAAAGTGTCACTCCCTATTATGGTAACATGCAAGCAAGAAGATGCCAATTCAGCGAAAAGTGATGTGCTTGATTCGGACAGCCCACATTGCACTGATGGGAACCATCCCTCTTCATTCGTGGAGCCTGCTGATTCCTCCCATGCTTTTGAACCAGACCACTCAGACTTTTCTCAAGATGAAGAGGATAACCTCAGTGAAACCCTTTTGACACTACCTTGCTTACCGAAGGTTGAAGAACCCTGCTATGATCATCCTCCTGAAAACCCTTGTAATTTTGGCTTCCATGTTGAGGATCAAACCTTCTGTTTCTGGCCCTATTGAACCCTCCAACCACTTCCAATGTTATAAAACTTCGCACTTGTAACCATCTACTTCAAGCAATAAAATTGGTACTACTTCTACCATAAAATCAAAATTATGATGCTCTCACTAACAAACAATACTAAAAGCTTTAACACTAACACACCTCTCTCAATTCTAAAACCTCATCACTCATCTGTCACTGGTGTTATTTTAGCAGAAAAAATGTACACGCTAAAATTCAAAACTGGTTCAGGTATGCGCGCAGGTATCCCAAAATTTCAGGTGGGGTACAGCCACCAATCGTTGTTTTACTTTCGGATGTGAAAAGTGGAAACCCAGTTCCTCTTTCTCTCTGCACTCCTCTGGATCACACCGTTGTTTTACTCATGCATTAGGAAGACCCTTTATCAAGCATAAATATGGCTCCTAGTACAAACTAGGATTGGCACAAAGGTGCTAGCTTTCAGTAGTTTTTAGTAAAATCTTGGTTCTAACTTCATTAAAATGTGTCCCTGTTGATGATGATTGTGTTAGAAATATTTGGCATGTGCTTAATGAAACTGATAGATTAAATAAAAGGAACGAGTTGATTGATAATGTACTGCACAAATAAAATACATGACAGCAACAGTCACCTTTTGGTGGCACTAAAACAAGTTAAAAGTAATAGTCTCCCTATTTCCTAGCATTGAGGTAAATTTGTGAGACTTGAGTGAAAGCAATTTTTTAATTATTATATTCTATATCTTTAACGGGATAGAAGAGAAGAAAAGAGAAGAGGTTACTTACAAGTCACATCCTATTGGTGCAAATTTACATTCAAAAAATGTTGCTTAAACAACAACTTGGATGAACAGAAGTGACATACATTGAAGGCTGCGAAAGTTGTTAGCTACTTGTCCCATAAGAAAGTTGAATTTAGCAACCTTGGCATCCCCACGAATGAAATTGAACTTCTCCAAGCAACTGTGAGCTTGTGAGCAAATCTAACGTTGAAACCAAAGTAAAAGGGAAAAAAAAAAACAGCATGGAACAGATGGAGAATACTACACTACTAAACCATGCTACAGAAGTCAAGGTTTCTGGTGTGGCTCGCTTGAAGAAAATGGATTGGCAAGGACTTTTAGCACAAGCTAGCTCATTGAGGATGTTGACAGGTTCCTCAGATTTAAGCATTATAATATTTGAAACTCATTCTTGCAATTAATCCCATGCCTTTGTTTCTTGATGAAGAATTTGTCCGTTGCAGAATCTTGTCAGCTGTTGAATTTTGGTTCGCGCATGAAAAAGTCCATGTAAAGTGTCTCACCCTTTAAAATATTATCTGCATTAATATTTTACTCAATGTGTTGCATCATCCATTGACAAGTTATAAATGGAGGCACCTTTCAGGGATGGCCCTTGTGCGCCTAGACATTATTCACGTGAAAAAAAAAAAAAGTTTTAGCCTGAAGGAAAACACACACACATACTCAAGTAGTGAAATTAATTAAATAATCGATTGCAATTTCCGTTATTGGATCACAGTGGTGAAAGGGTATATCAGAAAAAGAATAAAACATTGATGAGTGTTAATTGTTGTGATGGGTTAGAGTGGGTGAGAAGTTAAAAGAGTGGAGTCAAAAATGTCATGCTCTGGGGTCTTTTTTTTTTTCGAAATGTGATTGCTTTGTAGGCTTATACAGCTAAGGTCAAAAGTTTTTTGTGGTCCTGAAAAGAGGAACACTGCTGTATTTGGCATTTGATTTTGGTGAAAGTGATGTTAAGTGAAGCTTGGGATCTAAGTTGAAGCACAAGGTTCATTAATTATCCTTGTCCTCGGTGTAGAGAGTACCATAAACGGATCAATGTGAGGGCATTGTCTCATACCTGTTGTACTTAAGAATATCTCGGACTGTGGCTTAGTTAGGATCAACTAAGTTGACGGATATGAACTTGTTATAAATGATTTCTCAAACTTCTCTTCTGCAATTCGGTGGAAAAACAAAAGCTACACTTTTCCCTCTCAAAATGCATGCAAGTTACAAACTGGACTAATATGGTGAAACACTGATTTAGTTAGACTTCATCACATATATAATTTGAACTTTTAATTATATATAAATTAATGAATTACATAATATAATATCAATGATGCTTTTTTTAAGTCTCAAATGGTAATGAAATTTATATAGAGTAGTGAACACTTACCAAAGATTTTGATAACGTATATTTTATAATATTGATTTTTCAATAAACAATTACGAAATGAGACTTTAAATACGGCTTAAGTGTATAATATTTAATTGGTCGCTTATGATCTCTAAATTTGTATTTAAACCGGACATTAATCAAATAAATTTAGAAATGAATTTTTTGTAGTAGTATACGTTAATGACCAATTTATTATATTAATGAATTTAAAAATTATTTTAGTTATTAATAATTTTTAATTTATAAATTAATATTTAAATTTATTATTATTATAATTAATTATTTTTTATCATTAAAATTATTCATTAATAAGATGTTTTTTTTGTATTGTTACTTCTTTCTCTGTAACCTCTTTTTTTATCACTTAAATATTAATGTCATACGGTAATAATATGTATAGAGAGAAATCAAATATTCATTCATCAGATTGTTATCGATTTATCAATGTCATGATCAATTTAATAGAAAAGATCACACCACACCGATGCATTTTAGAAAAGAAAAATACGTTAAAAAAAACCTTAAAAATAGTGAAACAAAATTGAAATCAACAATAAAAAATCTTAAAAATAGAAATTGACTAGCAATATTCAAATTTCTCATACTTTTTAATGGGACGATATCATACCTAAAAGCACAATTTTTATACTAAATATTTTTAATAAAATACCTAACTAATCTAGCTACTCTTAAATTTCTTACTCTCATCCTTCACTTTTGATTTTACTACCTAAAGACACCATCGATTAATTATGCTAGTATTCTAATACTTGTATCATTTTGAGTTTAAAGTATATCTAGATTTAAACCCAGAAATAGTAACCATCAAGTGATTTTTAGTAGTATTAAATTCTATTACAAATAAGCACCTTAAATTTTAATTTTGTTCAAATTTGTGCTTAAACTATACTATTCTTAAACAGAACAGAAGTCTTATTCTGTTCTGATTAATCGTTAAAATCAAAAGTAATTTTTATTATATTTAATTACTTGTTTGGTTTTAAATTTTTTATCAAAAAGGTGTTAAATTGGTCTTCCAATTTTTATTTTTTTTATTTTAATTTAGTTTTGATTTGTTTAAAAATTATTCAATTTGATATTTTTTGTTAATATTGTTTAAATAATATTAAAGTTAGTGTCACGAGATTTTCTTGTTCTTTTATTTTTTTTTTTATTTTTTTTTTTTTTTTTTTTTTTTTAAATTTTTTTTTTATTTTTTTTTTTTTTTTTTTTTTTTTTTTTATTTTTTTTTTTTCATGTCTGACTTCAAAATTTTGTCATATATTTGTTTTCTTTATTCAATTTAATTTCAATTTTTGTAAATATAAAACAATGTTCTCTATTTTTAAATTGGGACAAAATTTATTTTTTATATAAATCATATAATGATATTTTTATTAAAATTAACATTTTTATTAGATATTTCTGAAAAAAAAATAAACTAAGTTTAAAATCTATATCAAATTGAAACTAAAAATAACTTTTGAGAGGGACAATAATTATAGAAATTAAAATTATATATATATATATATATATATATATATATATATATATATATATATTAAGAAATTCTAATAATTTTAAGAAATTATTCTATTTAACTTATTAGTTTCAATTTTTCACGTTGTTTTTCGATATATGTTTCATTTCACTTAGATTTAATTATTACGTTGAAATTCTAACTAACACAATTTTAAATAAATTTGTAAAAAGTTTAAAATTAGCTTAAAAATATTTTAAGAAATATTTATTAAAAATTTCAATTTTAATAAAAATAGTAGCAAATGGTTTATACAAAACATAAATTTTGTACCAATTTAAAAAGGGACAACATTTTTTCACTTTTACAAAAATTAAGAGTAAATTGAATTAAAAAGATAATTATATGGATTGAATTGATACTTTGTCATGTGACATTGTCATGTCACACTAATTTTGTCACATAACATAATTTTGAAATTACACATCAAAAAAATCAAAAAATTCAAAAAAATTAAAATAAAAATTCAAAATAAATCACAAATTGACATGTGACACTAAATTTAACATTATTTGTACACTATTAGTGAAAATAACTAAATTGAATCACTTCTAAAAAAATCAGGATTAACTTAAGACAAAAAAAATAATAAAGAACTAACATAAGACTTCTTTACAAAAATAATGAACAAATAAATAATTAAACTTTTTTATTAATGAATTTTGTTCTAACATATTCAAGTTTATAATTATATACAATTTCAATAGCCCTAATTATATTTCTTTTCTTATTAAAATCCACTTCTTTATACATTAAAATATAATAAAAATAAGACTTAAAAAATTAACATGGAAACATTAAACATGTGATTTCTTAGTACTCTTTCTCCTAAAGTTGATTTAGTGCACTTATTTCAATAAATAGAAATACGACCTTGAAGTGAGTTTATAAAATAAATTCTACTATTATGATTCTCATATATTAATATGGTTATATAGTACAAGATATTATTGTACTCTTTAAAATTAATTTCTGTATAGTTGAACATAATTTTGTAGTGTCAATATATGTAATTAAAAATATCATTACTATGACTTTAAAAATAATTATAATAAAAATATACAGAATTTTTTTGTAATAATGTATAATGTTTTTAAACATAAAAAATTAAAAAATTAAAAATTAAAAAACAAATAGACCCTCTAGATTTTTTATTTTTTAAATCTTACTTTCTATTATTTTTAATATACTAAATAAAAAGATTAATGAATTATTCACATTTAATGTAAATTATTTAACTTAGTTAGTAAAAATTACTTATAAAAAATTGAAATGTTTAAATATTAATTAGGATAGCATTGAAATTTTAAGTATTTATTTATAAAAATATCAAAACTTAAAGATTAATTATTACAAAATTAAAATTCGATGTCTCGATTTTGATATGAGAACAAATTATATTAATTGAGAAAAAATTAAAGTTTAAGATGTCTATTTTTCAGAAAAGTTAAAGTTTAGGAGAGTTAAATGATGATAATAATTTATAACTTTAAAATTTAAATTAAATGATATTTTGTCCTTTAGTTTCGTTTTGGGATGGTGGTGTTAGAATGCTTCTATCAAGTTGCAATTTAATTCTTGTAGCTGCTTTCATCATCTTTATACTATATTGTGTGCATCTAGATCATAGTCCCGCCATTAATGTCTCGTATTTATTAAATTTCATAAATGCAAAACCATTTTTTTTGTCGATAACAAATTATTAAAAACAATCTTTTTTATGCCATTGTAATTAATCTGAGTTAAGTTGATAAAGCTCCTTTAAAAGGGTCAAAAGTGTCAAAGTATTTATATTTCATACGAAATTTGTATAAGATGTGAAATAAAAGAATTATTAGAAGAATTTATTTTGTATGCAATATTATTTATGAATTTTTTCGTATTTAAATTTATTTACTCTTATTTTATGCAAGGATTTTTTTTTCGTGTATAATTCGTGGATAGTATCTAATTATACGGATTTTATCCACGAGAAAACTAATTTTTTTATAATGTATATATGTAATGAATTATATTACCTTCTCAATTGAAAGCATAAGAGTCTTTACAAATCATTTGGTTTGTGTGATTTGATATTTCAGGAAAAAAATTGAATCATAATCAAAATTATTTGGTTGTATGGGCAATTTTTTCAGTAAGCATGTAGCAAACTCAACAACAATTTAATTTAACTAAGTTCTATTGAACTTAGCGTTGTTGTAAGATTAAAAAACATGATCTAAATATTTAAATTTAATCTAAAACTAAAAATTAATATATTTCTAGGAACTAAAAAACATATTTATAAAAATTAAAATAAAAAAAGTAACATACCTACATAACTTGGTTATTGTTGGAGATTTTAATTCCGTTTATGTTTAAGTTGATAATTATCATTCTATTTATTGAGATATTTGGTTGGTAGCAAATAACTCGATATAAAAGATTTCAATTTTTATGCTATGATTTTTTTATTTCAAATATTAAATTATATTTCTTCATAAATCGTTTCCAGCTTCATGAGTTTAACTTTTGTTAGTGTTTGGAGGTTGTTACCCAAACTGTGTAACAATTGTTGTGAAAAGGATTTTGTCTTGTGAATTCAAGGTATTTATTGTAAAGTAATTAAAAATATTTAGATAAAAATTAAAATAATTTTTTGAAAAGGAGATAAGAAAAATATTGTTTTGTGTATAATATCATACATAGTAATTATTAAAATAAGGTTCTTTTCAAATTAGTTATAGACAAGAGATTGCTTTCAGCATGTAAGGAAATGGATGAAAATGGTTACTTCACATGGTGATTTTTCCTTCACTCATTTCTTTAAAAGAAAAAGAAATCTTATATGACACATTATAACTTGCACGTTGGCCTATAAGCCCCACTTGTCAAGTCATGAGACTATACCACTTCTTTTAAAATAAAAATAAAGTTTGTAACTTAAAATTTCACGTAACGACTTCCATAAAAAAGGAAAGAAAAAAGTTGCATACATAACTTGTAATGTAAGATTAAATTTAGATATTTTACTCTTCTCTCTTAAAATAAAGTGATATTTTTCAAGTTTTAGTTAAGATTTAATTTAAAACTGATAAAATAAATAGATTTATAATTTATATTCATTGTAATTAAATCAACTAATTTTAATTTTTTTTACTCAATTTAAATTGAATTCACTTCATCTATTAATTAATTAGATTAAATATAATTAAATCAACTTAATATATTTGATATAAAATCAATCATTTTCAGTTGTATATATTTTTAATTTGATGTAGATTTGATACATCAAGCGAACATAGACATAACTTGACTTGGCCTAACTTAATCCAATCCTTCTTAATCTGATATAAGTCTGATTAAACATGTATTATTCATCAAACATGGGTTCGACCGACTTATATATGTGTTAACTCGTCTAATTCTAACTCAACTTACTCTAAACTTGGATCGACCTAATTCTACTTGGACTTTATCCAACTTAACTCACCTTTTAACTAGTTTTGACTTAATTTGATCATTTTATTGAGTCAACTTAACTCGATTTACATTCAAATTGACTTATGTCAATCTGATTTATGTTGGTTGGGCTCAACTTTGATCAGAATTATTTCATCTCAAGTCAGAATCAACATGATGCAATCTTTATGATGGATCGATTCAATTTCACCTTTGATCAATTTAAAATAATTTAAGAAAATGCAAGCCGAATGAACTTAAATAAATAATGGTTTCTTCTTCAACTAATCACATTAACAATTCTTGTGTGTTTGGCACAGTGAATGACAAGAGAAAACTTTCAGGTAGGTCTTAGTCTTAGGATTAAATTGAAGAGGAAGTTGATTCACCCCTTTTGTAAAGGGGGGGACCGTAACATAACATAAGCTTACCATTTTTCTAAGGCAAACTGATTATGTTTTCTTTTTTTGTTGAAGTTGATTCAATCTCTTTGCGAAATGATTTTGATATATGATTATCTATTCATGTTGTCTGCACCACTGAGTCCATGTCCATGTAAATAGTAAAATGTCATGTTCTTGTAATGAATACACACTTAGTTTCCTTCCAAATACAAATGAAACAAATTTCTTACTTTTTTCCATAGGTGACCCAACCTATCAAAGAAAAATGGATAGGGACAGAGAAAAGCAACAATGGAGTGGAGGAAAAAGGAATCAACACAGGTACCTAGGGAAAAGTTATGTGGGGATCTTATAAGTAAATTTATTTTGAAACTAAGTTTTAATCATCACTTTTGATGCAATTGATTTGTAGTTTTACGTGTGAATTATAATTTATATTATTTTGATTACATTAAAATTAAACAATAAAAGAATTATTTAATAATTTATATCATAGTATATTTTCATAAGTATATGCTATGTTAATTTTAATTTATGTAAAGAAAGTATTAACAAATTTCATGCTAATATTTTCTTGTATATGTTGGCAAAACATGATATAATGATTTTGATGATTTTGCACCTTTTGTTGATGGTCTTATAATATTAATATGATTAAAATGTAAAATATGAATGAATCTTTAAGATAATATTTTATGTTTAATTTTTTTAAGTAAATAATTAACTATGTTGAATTTATAATTCATTATATAAAATTAGACCAAACCTGAATTTTATATAGTTTTACAAATAATCAATTATAAATGATGAATAATCAAAGTTAAATTTTGCCAATTAAATATTAATGCTTGTTTTTACATATAATCAATTATGAACAGTAAATAATCAATTATGAATAGTGAATAATTAAGTATGATTTTTTTTTAAAATTCAACATTAAGTTAGTTTGTAGGATGTTTGTGCATATGTACATTTTGTATGACTTTTGTATTGTATAAATTCTTCTAAATGGTAAAATTTATATATTTTAAAACTTAATCATATTCTGTTATTTGAAGGATTTAAAACTATATATATATATATATATATATATATATATATTATTGTTGGTTTATGATTTTTAAAATCGATTATGAAATTATGGAATTAGTAATATGATGTTGTTAATCAAGTTATCACAGTATCAAAGGCAATTAATTTTTTTTTTATGAGAGTTTAAGTGAAATATTGTTTGTACCAACCAATTATTAAATGAATAATTTATTATTTTTCATCTTTTTATATGCTTTCTCATTAATCAATAAAATTATTTATTTTATTCTCTAGAATGAAAGAGGTTAAGGTAAATTACAACAAAATTGAAAATAAAGTTGGTACTTATATAGAGAGAAGACTCCTTGAAAAACATACAAGATTAAATTGACACAAATTTTAAAGAAGTTGAAATTCTCTTGAAGTTGATCATGATGTTAACTTTTCATTAGAACAAGATCATGATGATGAAAGAGTATCTTCACACAAGAAAAAAAATAGTAATTAGAAAAATGTTTCAAATTTTTCTACAACTTTTTTTTTTTTAATTTTGTGACATGAACTTTAAATTTTATCTGAACTTTGAATATTTGTAATTTTTGCAATTTAACATTAACCTTTTGTTTGGAAGAGGGATTTCAATAATTCTAAAAAATTGAAATATTTAGTAATTGTATTACTTTCGATTGAACTTTTTTCATTTCTTAAATAACTAGTTTGGATGAAATAATTGAAATATCTTAAATTTCAATTTCTTTTTTTTTTTTGGATAAAGCAATTTAACTTTTATTTTATGATGAACTCAACTCTACCTTTGAGTCTAACTTAACTTTATTCGACCTTCAATTCGATACGACCTTCAATTCGGTACGACTAATCTTGATTTTTGGTTCAAGTCAACTTGAGCCAATTCGACCTCAACTGGTTCGACCTTGGTCGATTGGATCAATTTGACCTCAACACAATTTGAATCAATTTGATCTGACCTTTGGTCCGGACTAGCTTGGCTATACCTTTATCCTGGACTGACTCAGCTCGGCTTTCGATCTGAACTGACTCGTCTTGACCTTTTGCCCAATTTGACTTGACTTTTTGGACCTTTGAACTTTTTTGTCCTAACCACTGAGTAATTCCACAACTTGAAAATTTTCAATTTCCTTCTTTTCTTAAATGAATTTCAAATTCTACTATTTCATTTATTTGAATACCTTTTTAAAAAATTTCAATTTCAATTTATTTTAATTTCCTCATCCAAACATATCATTTTCCTTGAAAGAATTTCAAATTCTCCAAATAAATGAATTACTCTCTTAAATTGTCTCATCCAAACACACCTTAAAATTTTGGTTTTCATACTAGAAAGCTTATTTTTCTTTAGATGAGGAAGAAGTGTTTCGGTTACTTTGTTCATTGTAGATAATTCCAAGGATTTTAGTAAGTGGAAAGAGAATAGATTCAATAATCCTTTATCATAGAAAAAAGATAATTTAAGTGGAGTAATGAGGAATATCAAAATTAAGAGTATTACAAGAAAAAACTTCAAAAAAATATTACAAATCATGAAAATCAATAGTTGTATTGGTTTAAGTATGGAAGTTGTTTAGGGTGTAGAGGCCTAACTTCTACTTAAATAATTTGTCTAGAGTCTTGAGATTTTCACTTCAATTATTCGTTTGGTGTTATTGTTGTTAGTTTAGTCTTCCAGTAGTCGATCGATATACCTGTCGAAGGGGCTTCAATGCTTAAGTCATCAATGGTTCAATCAGAAAAGGATGCGAGAGAAAGGTCCCGACAACCTTATCTTTAACCTATATTCATAGTTTTCTACGTGGGCATTTGATTAGGGTTGATATAATCAGTGCCTAATTGCTTTAAAAAACCCTTATTTATCCTTAGTTAGCAATTGACTTGTTTATTTAAGACGTCGTTCAGCTATGTCGGTCGCACTTCGTTGTTTGAGTCATACAGACATCTATATTTATGGCAAACATTAACCTAACTCACTATGAGACGTTCGACATTAGTAAGATTGTAGTTTTTGTTCATTGACACATTCTTTCATATGATTAATAACTGGCTCTCTGAAACTCGACGTGTCATATGCTCATAATTGCCTAAGATAGCCCCTCGTTGACACATAATTCCATAATCTCTAGAGCGATCGCTACTTTCTAGGGGACTTGACTGTTTGTTGTCACATAATTCCATAATCAGGAGTGATCACTGCAACTAGGAAAAGTTGATTATATTGGCTCGAATCGATTTATGTTGTGCAAATTTCTTTGAATATTGATCGACTCTAAATAGACAGATTTGACCCATATGATAAAAAAAAATATTAAGTATAAAATAGAAATATAAAAAGTCGATTCTATATTATTATTATTATTATAGAGTATATTAAAATTATATTCTAATAAAGAATTATATTGTAACTTCAAACATTATTAACAGTAAAATAAAAAATAATTTACGTACATAAAACAATAAATTTCTATTATATATTATTATAAATTATTAAAAATTAAATAAAATAAATAAGCAATACTACTAAAAAGAGTAAACAACATATCTCCCATTCACAGCTTCTCTATCCCCAACCCAATTCGCTCAAGCAAGAGAAAATTGTGAATTAATCTGTTGGAAAAATAGTAAAATTTCTTAGAATAGAAACAAAGAATTATATATTTCTAAAACTTGGGGTTTACACATGTGGCCTCAAAGAACAGCCAGCCATCACCGTCTTTGCGAAAGATATTTGTCTGCCGACGACGTCCTCAAACCGACACCACCCGGTCGCCACGTGTCCCATAACCGTGGCCGGCGCCGTATCCGCCATCCACGTTTCGAGCGTCCCACGTGCGACAGAAGCCCAAAGCAACAAACGTGGCAAGGGTAGTCGCGGGGCCCACGGTGTTGGGATGATGTTTAGTTGGAGGCTACGTGGCTGGCATCGCGTGGTGCAGGGTTAAAGTTGGAAGGCGAAAGTGCGGGCCCGGGGACAAGAGTCCCTTTCCTCCAGATAAGGATGGGCCCTAGATGGGGATGGGCTTTTTGTGTTGTGGTCTGTGGAGGTGATGTCACGGCTCTGTGTGTGTGTGCGGTCCTTGTCCTGCGGGCCCCAGGCCCACGTGCCAGCCCACGTCCTGGTTCTCTCAGACGCGGTGGTAGGTTGTGAGCGGATGTTATTGTGATCGATAGATAGTCCTGACAACAACTCCTTTTACTCCCTCTCCCTCCTCTCTCCCGAATATTATAAATTTTCATTTATATTTATTAAATAATATTCAAAAAAATATATTATTACTTAACCAAAGGAACAAACAGTGTAGGTTGTTTGTTTGGTTGTGAAACTTAATTGATCTTAACGGTGCAATGCTACTTTAATGAGTAGCACTGTTGCTGTAGCATGATTAAGAGAATTCATGGAGACAAGTTTCTGAATCCGAAAAAAGTGCAAACTGTTACCCCATCCAATAATCAATGGATTGCAATTTGCAATTCATGTGATAGAATACAACAATTTGGGGTTTGAGTAATCTGATTTTGTTGATTGAAGTGAAAAATGGGGTTTGGGTAGTGAAAGAGAATGTGCATGTGTTTGTGTGTGGGGTGGCTACAGTAGAGAGCAAAGGAAGTTTGTTACGTTGAGTGGCCACTATCTCAGGTCCTCCAAGATGGGTTCTCTGTAGCAGAGGGAATTGACATTGTTAGGTCATTATGAGAGAAATTAAAAGGCTCACATTTGATGTTCAACTTTCAGGAATCGACTCAGACTAATTTTCAACCCCATTTTTCTCATTTTAGACTGTAAAATCTCATCATGTAGAAAACCATTAAGTAGAATCAAACACTATGAAGCATGTAATTAACCTTCATGATAGATGCAGAGAATTGTAAGCATGAAGGAACCATGCAATGAATTATATTCCTAAACCAAAGGAAAATATTTCATGGAGACACGTAATAAAGAGAATCTGCACATATAATGGAAGGAAAAATACTAGATTAAGCCTGTCATTTTTGGTAAGAATGATTCGAAGGAGAAGAAGATGGAGAGACCGAAGGATGAAGTTGTTATCATATCTTTATAAGAGGGTAATTTCGTAAATTAGAATGTGTCATTATCTAATTTTATTAGGGTTAAATATGTTTTTGGTCCTTCAAGTTTCAGCAAAATTTGGAATTAGTCCCTCATCAAAATTTTTGACCAATTTAGTCCTCCATCTTTCAAAATACATGAATTTAGTCCTTTTAACCAAATTTTGTTAAGTTTATCTGACGTTTCAAACGCATTTTATGATAGTATTTAAGTTAACATTGAAGCAAAAATGTGTCAAACAGTATAAATAATTTAAATACTATCATGAAATGCGCTTGAAATGTCAGATAAACTTAACAAAATTTGGTTAAAAGGACTAAATTCACGCATTTTGGAAGATGAAGCACTAAATTGGTCAAAAGTTTTGATGAGGGACTAAACTCAAATTTCACTCAAACTTGAGGGACCAAAAACATATTTAATCCATTTTATTATGTATATAGGAATTGTATTTGGAATGAATCTCTTTGATCATCGTCCGGCATCACCCTCTATCACTTCTAAGAAAATAAGGTGATCACTTACTAATCTTCCATTCTCATTCCACCTGAACAATAAATCCTCCAAAAAAATATAACGTAAGGGAAACAAGTGATCAAAAGTAAATTTCTTTAATATATCCATTATAAATATAAAATAATATCAATATTCATTTAATGTTCGAGATGATTAATGAGTTATTTATTTTTTTATAATTTAATAAATTTTCTTATCAATATTAAGGTAATTTTAGATTATATATCTCATCGGAGTCTAAAATAAATAAAATATTGAATTTTTTAACTTAATCATTATGTATTATACGACAAAATTCTCACCATTTGGGCTTAAATATACTTGACTTAAGTATACTCAGTCAGAAAAAACATCATATCGATCATGTCATTAACAATAACATAATGAGATTAAGTTAAGGAATGGACTAAAACATATTAAAATAATATTAGACAAATTTAATCAAGGGAATCAACCACGTGGATAAGGCTCATCGAGATAAAGACTCATAAATAAGGTATAAATACATGAGGTAAATTAATTAGATTACATTATTGCAACATTTAATATATTTAGTGTACTTGGGTGACTTGAAGTCGAAATATCTTTTTGCAGGCACATCCCATTCAATTTTAAGAACATCTCAACTGTTAGGTGTTAGCGTAAAATGTGAAGTACACGTGAACATGTTGAGAAGATCAACTAAGCAACTTTCATAAATTGATGCTTTTCAATTATTAATTTTTTAATTTAAAATAATTAAAATACTTTGTTTATCCAAGTAAAATAAATTTGTGTACTAAAAGTATACAACATAAAACTATTTTATTATGTGCTATCCAAAATAAGAGCTTTTAATAAATAAGAAAATATTTCTATAACATATTTTCTAACATACAAATCTTCTTAGATTCTTCTTGATTATTCTCTAAAATTCATATAGATTTAATAACAAAACGGGATCTTCTTCCTGCACCTCCAATATTCTTTAATTTAAAAAAAAATTAAGAAATCAATACCGATTGGATGTCCACATTAGAGCTGTCAAAACGGGTAATTCGGCTCGATCCGGCTCGACCCACTACGGATTGATGATTTAGTGAGCCAACCCAACCCGACTCACTTTTTAGCGAGCCAAAAAAATTCAAACCCGGCTCGGCCTACCACGGGTTAGCGGGTTAAACGGGTTGGCTCACGAGTTCACTTAATTAAAAAAAATTATTTTTTTTATTTTTTTTCCAGTCAAAACTAAATTGTAATTCTAATTAAAATTTAAATAGACTTTAATACAATCCAAATACAAACAAAAAAAAAATACAAATTATTTATGTGTTGGATAAAAAAATAACCTAACATGATCCAAATCAACTTAATAAAAAAAATAAAAAACACTTGTGTGATCCTTTTATCTACGGGTTGACTCACCAACTCGGCTCACCACGGATTCAACCTAGATGAGCCGGGTAAAAAATCAACCCGTATTGAAATTTGTAAAAGAATTTCAATCCAACCCAACATGAACCCGTAGTGAGTTAGGTTGGCTCGCAGGTTCCAACCCGTTTTGACAACTCTAGTCCATATAAAGTTGAGATCTGTTTTTAATGACTATCCGTATTCTACAAAATAAGTCTTTCAAATTTTTTTACAGTCATCAATTTTTCAAAATAAATACAAACAAGATATACTAAATAAACGTTAAAAAAAATTCAAAAACATAAACAAAACTAAAATAAAAATTCTTCTATAAAAAAATGAGTAATAATTTTTATATAAGATTTCTTAAAAAAAATATTTTTACTCAAATGAATACCGAATGTCCATATCCGATATTCTTTTAAATGTTTCTTTTAATTTTTTTAAAGAGATTTACTAAATTGTTAAATAAATAAAAACATAAATTACTAAATAAATATTTTAAAAAATAACTAAAATCTAGAAATTTTAAAAAATATTGTTAAATTCAAAATCCTGCAAAGAGTAATAATATTTATAAATAATTTCTTAAGAAAAACAAAAATCATCATATAATGAATTCTGACATTTAGAGATGCCGAAAAAAGCATTGGAAGTGCATGGATAGCCCTAACAAAACATGTAGCCAATATTGTTTTTATTGTTAAGTCTCTCCTTAACATGTTGGGTTTGAAAGGAAGAAGAACAAGTTTTTACATCATAATAAATTATTACACACTAATACTATAAATGCTTATGTAGATTCACATAATTCAAAATACATTCCGCGTATCGAAACTTTCATGAGTAGTCAATTCAAAGTAAACAAATACAACAATTATGAGTCTAAAGTAAGTGCCATAAACAATGGGTATCTAAGCTGGTTTTTGATAGTGCCAAAGCCTTCTTTCGATAATAACTCGGTCTAATGTATAAATTTTAAGAGGAAAGGGAGTGCATAAGAGATGTAAGAAGAACAACAACAAATAAAGTACAAAAATAATGTTATATTATAATAAATAATAATAAAATGATTGATAATAAATTATAATAAATAATAACCGATAATAAATAATAATAAATATAAATAAAAAATAATTCCCAATAAATATATAAATATAAATGATAATAAACAATAATATTAACAAATACAATAAATATTAATAAAATAATTCATAGTAAATTATATAAATAATAATCAATAATAACTTATTATAAATAATAAATAATAGTAACATAATTCGTAATAAATAATAGTAAATATATAAATATAAAAAATAATAAATGTAAATAACAATAAATAAATAAATAAATCATGTAAAAGAATATAGTAAATAAATATAAATAATAAACAAGTAATACTAAATAATATAAATAAAATAAAAATAATTAAAATATTTTTTGTTCAATTTTATCAAATTAAATACTTATATTAAACTGTAATTATACCTCTATAAAATCAAATTAATATAATAGGTATATCATAATTTTTAAAATTTCCGTGTTGCACCAATACATACAAATACTAATAAAAGTACATAATAAGATGATGGGAATGAGCAAGAAATGGCGCAAAAGGTTGATTGGCCCAATTTGGCCCACATTCTAAATGAGTAATAAAAGGTCTGGTTCGAATTAAAGAAGTTATATTTCTGAAATTGAAATCGAAAAATTAAATTATTTTCAACTTTTAATTGTAGATTTTGTTATAAATTTTTTAACACATGTATATAATCTAACAAATAATACTATTCCAGTATTTTCCAAATTATTATTTAGAAAAATGATCTTACCTAAATCCATTAAAGTATAAATTAAATAGATTGCATAAAACTTAATCTATTCCGACTACTATTTTAATCTAATCTGAACAAATTTTACGTACTCTCCAAATATGCATGGATTTGGAACCAAATCAATATTGGTGACAAAATTAGTTTGAATTTTTCTAAAATTTATATCTAAATATTTGAACCAACTTCAAAATTTAAAATTCAATTTTCATAAAATAAAGTTTAAATTGAAATTTCTTAAATTATTTTATCTAAAAAAAAGTTAAACCATTGTTAAAATTATTTTATTATTTAATTTTATTTACGTGTATCAAATAAATTATCAATACATTAAATAACTACCAACTTCTATCAAATTCAATATTTATTAATTATTTTTAACTTGTGTCCCGGTTAGAATACCTTTATTATAAACAATTTTAAAGTTATGTTATAATAAAAAGTTTAACTATATATATATATATATATTATCATTACTATTGACTATAATTTTTTTTATTATTATATTACTATTATTATTATTACTAATAATAATATAAGAACTATAATTATTATAATATTTATTATTATTATTATTTTTATTATTATTATTATGATTTGATACACATTTTATTTTTATTTAGTATGTATGACTCATGTTTTAATTACTTGTCCTTTTTATTTATTTTATTGTTCATTTATCTTTATATTTGAATAATTATTTCTATTCAAAAAATAGTTACTAAAATTAGCAAAACAATAAAACTGAAAAAATATTATTATAAATAATTATTTACATTTAAAATATAATAATTAAGAGGATAAAATTTAAAAAAACAAAAAAGGACACAAAAAATGTTTATCTCTTTATATATGTAGTTGCATTATTATTGTTTTCACCGCTACACGATATTATTATAGTGATATTATTATTATTATTATTATTATTATTATTATTATTATCATTATTATTATAGTTAAACACATATTTTACTTTTATTTACTACAGTATCATATCTGAATTACTTGCACTTTTTATTTGTTTGATTGCTCATCTTATCTCTCTCTGCTTGTGTAATTATTTGAATTAAAAAAACAGTTAATAAAATTAGTAAAATGATAAAACTAAAAAATTATTTTTTTATTATGAATAATTATTTAAATTTAACAAATGATAATTAAGAGGATAAAATTGTAAAATAAAAGAGGACACAATATATATATATATATATATATATATAAATATATATATATATAGTTGTTGTTGTATTATTATTATTATTATTATTATTATCAGGGTTAAATATATTTTTGGTCCCTTAACTTTCAGTGAATTTTGGAATTAGTCCATTTTGAAACTTTAAACCAATTTAGTCCTTCATCTTTCGAAATATGTGGATTTAGTTCTTTTAATCAAATTTTGTTAGGTTTATTGAATGTTTCGTACACATTTCAGGATTGTATTTGAGTATTTTATAATGTTTGACACATTTTTGCTTTAATGTTAAGTCAAATACTATCACGAAAGGCACTTAAAATGTCAAATAAACTTAACAAAATTTGATTAAAAGAACTAAATTCACATATTTCAAAAGATGAAGGACTAAATTGGTCCAAAGTTTTGAAATGGACTAATTCCAAAATTTCCTGAAAGTTAAGGGACCAAAAACATATTTAACCCTTATTATTATTATTATCACTACGAGATATTATTATAATGGTATTATTATTATAGTTAGACACACATATTAATTTTATTTACTACGGATCGTATGTATTTCAATTACTTGTCATTTTTATTTGTTTTGTTGCTGATGTATATCTTTATATATAATTATAGATTATTATCGTTAACATTAACCTTAATATTAGCATTGACATTAATATTTATAGCATAAACATTATTATTATTATCATCATTAGTTTGTTATTATTGGTATCATTATTATTTTTATTATTATTGTTACTATTCATATTGGTGTTATTATTATAGTGTTTTTTTTAATTATAAAAGACATTATTATACTAAATACTTTTGTTAAATAGATATTTAATTTTTTAAAAACTTTACAATTTACAATTTATATTAATATTATTATTAGTATTTTTAATGGTAAAATAAATATAATAATAATTATATTATTATTCTAAAAAGATTTGAAATAAATAAATAAATAAATAACCGTGCGTACAAACCTCACTTTAAAAGTCGTGGGGTTAAGTTAGGCTTAAAGTTATTTTTTTACATGGTTTAAAGTTAGGCTTAAAGTTAAAAAAAACATATTCTAATGAGATTTTTTAGACATTTTGTTTCATCATTTATCGGGCCGCTAACTGACCACTCATTTATAGACTCATACACGAGATATATATACCTCAGTGGTTGGAAGTCTCACATCGGCTAGAAATAAAATAATTTCATAGTTATAATGGGGTGCAAACTTCATCTTAAAAGTCAGTTTTGTGTGATGAATTATGCTTAAAGTTCATTTCTTACCACGCACGGGTCATAAACTATTATAATTATTTCGTAAAACCACAAACCAATAACAATAATAATTAAATCAACATGACTTTTAATTATTAATTAATTAATTAATCAATTGATCACCTTAGTATTATAATAAAGAAAATTGAGTCTGCAAAGCCTGATGTAAATCCCTTCTTCTCCCAAATGAGAAGGGAAATCAATGAAGATGCGACGTAGGAGGGTGGAGTGATTAGACAATAACTTTGACTCCTATATGAAATTTGCAGAGGAAGCATCACAAAAGGTGTGAATTAAGTGTAACAAACTTATAAACAAAATTGAAAATCGTCTTATTTAGACACAAATTCTAGTGTTTGCATGCAAGTTCTCAGTTAGCAAACAAAATTGATAGTCTTCCTTACAAAACCTGACTTCAATGCATTAGATTTTTCTCAGAAGTCGTCCAACCCTTGTATGACTCTTAATTTTTCAAAACTAAATTGTATCTCATCTTTTACATGCATAACTTTAGTGGGTTTGCCGTATTTAATGTCGTCCACTCTCTGACTGACTTTATGCAACATATTTTCAAAAGCAAAGTTGTTTTCTAGTTGTTTGACTTTCGTGCAAGTTGAAAATTCAATTTGAAGTTGCGTACTAGAAACATGACTTAACTCATAGGTTTATTAAAAGAAAAAGTGCAATTTTATATTGAATTTAAGCAAATGTGCACAAATTTAAATTGTATGACTATGGATAAGTTGTATCAAGCTGGTGCAACTCCATTTAGAAGAAGTCATGCACCCAGGACATGATTTCACACCTTTTAAAGTGAAGTCGTGGTAGCCCTATATGACTATGAGTCAAATACAAGTATGATTAGTAGTAGTCTTAAAATTTTTCTAAAACAAAATGAAGTTGTGTATGAGTGTAAAATATCTTTAATGTAATCTAAAATGGATTGAAGTTGTGTAGAATTGACACAACTTTAGTGTAATATGAATTGAACTATGCCACCCCTCTACAACTTCAATTAATTTTAGATTACACTGAAATTGTGACACCAATGCACAAATCCACGCCGATTTAGATTACATTAAAGTTGTGCCATTCTTGCACGACTTCACTTGAAAAAAGAGTTGAGAATTATCACTAATCAAAGTCATATTTAATTTATACTTCTCCTTTTACACTAAAGTCATATAAGGTTTAACACATCTTTATTTAAAAAATTTTGAAGTCAGACTACGAGTGTACAACTTATTCACGATAAAATCACACTAACTTAATATCACTTACTCACATTCATAAAATGTAAAATTTTTGTCCATAATAAAATTATCCATTTTTGTGTACCAAAAATTATTGTTGTAACAATAATACTGTGATTACAAATTATAATAAGCATAAATAGATTAGGAGTTGCTTTCAAACATAACTTTTTTTATTTCTTTCAATCTATTATTTTAATCTTTATTTCTAAATTTGATTTTAACATTTCATTAAAATATGAAAAAGGTAAAAAATCTTATATAACATTAAATTTGTTATCATAAATGTAATTTGTATGTCAAAAACATTTATTTATACTGGGTTTGATTATAATATAATTTACATATTTAAAAAAGTCTATTTACTATAATTATTATTTCTAAAGTAAACAATTGTTTGGTAACTTGTAAGGCTAAAATACTATCTATGTTAAAAACCATATTTGTTATGATTTTTAATTGTCTATTAATATGTATTATTTACCAAATGAATGATCAATTTAAGTAGAGAATTTGACTAAAGAGTATTTTTTTACAATGACATTATTGAGAAATTGAACTTGTTATAATGTTAAAATAGTTGACTTTTCTCCGACAAACGAAAGAATGAGGTCAACACCAATTATCTGCAAAATTTTGTAGCCTATTCAAACAAGACCATAGGAAAATCGAATCAAAATTGTTCAGAAAGTAACCTATTCTTTTTCTTCACTCATTCACACAACTCAAAAAATGAGTCGCAAGCGAGACAGGCACTATTTTTCCCGCCATGACGCCGCCGCCAAGCGCCGCCGCCCCTTGCCAGAGCCCGTGGAGGAGGAGAGGCCGACGACGAGGCCTGCGCTGCCTTCCGCGGTGGTCGTGATGGGCCTCCCTCAAGACTGCTCCGTCCTCGATCTCAAGTCTCGCTTCGAGATCTACGGCGCCATCTCCCGCATCCGCATCGACCGCGACGCCGTCGGCTACATTACTTACCGGTCAAAGGAATCTGCCGACGCCGCCATCGCCGCCGGTGTTGATCCCTCCTTCGGAATCACCGTTAGCTCCAAAAAGGTGCTTCCTTTTACCCTTTTCTCACTTAGGGTTTTGAAGTTCACGTTTTTAATTATGATTCGTGAATGTTTAATGTTTTGTCTGAAGTGCTTACTACTACAAAACTGAATACAGTTGAGGAATTTTCAGCTTAGTTGTTTGTAACTCGATTAAAAAAAAATGGGAGCTTTGAAATTGAAGAGGAGAGAATGAGCTTCGAAATTGAAATTGAACAAATTTGACAAATACCCAATTGTTTAGAATTTTGGTAAAAGTTTGAACCTTTAGGTCTGTTTTTGGATCGATTTGTTTTAGTTAAAATAGATTTGTTAGTGAAGTGGGTTTACCCTTTCATCCAAGACAAAAACTATTTGAAGCTGCTATAGTTCATAATCAATCATGAACCTGAAATCATATTCAGAATTTCTCAACAATACAGTTTATGTTTGGATCTGAGTTGACAACATGTTTTTTGAGAACTACAATATACATTCCCAAGTTCTTAGACACAATGGAGAAGGAATAATGTGTTGCTTTAGCGTTGAAAGAAATTATTGGGTTATGAGGAACTAACATGTGCTCAATTCCTATAATTGTTTTAGTACATCGAATCTGCTTGGATGAATTTTTCTAGAAGCACTTTTAGGAGAAAATTATAAAAAGAATAAGTTAACATTAGTTTATGAAGAGCCTATTTAACTTTTTTCCTTTTTTCTGAGACACTTACGGAAAAGCTCATTGAAATATATCCTAATGGGTAGATAAATAGAAGTGAATAGATTCATAAAGGGAAATTTGAAAGAGATTGTTGTGTTTAACAGGTTCAGGTGTTGTGGGCAACAGATCCTCTAGCCATGTGGAGGGAAGGAGTGGGTAATAGCAAGGATAAAGGGCATATGTCAAAGCTTGTTCGTGCTGAGGCACCTTTGAGCAAGCGTGGAAGAGGTAATAGACTTGCTTCAGCTATAGGGAACCCCAAACATGGTGAAAATAGCTCACGTAGCCCAGTTTTAGAAGTGCCTTTCAAGGGCCGAGAAATTGTTGCTTATGATGATATCCTCTGACTATCAAAATCTGTACTTTTAGAGCCTTATCTTATTCTGTATCAATGATTTGAATATGGCATTTAGATCCTTGTTTTCTTGTTAAGTATGTTCTCAGTTGCCGAGCTTCTAGGAAGTGACTTGTGGAATTGATTGTGATGTTTAAAGAACACATGGTAAATGTAATGTAAATAGTTGGTTTTACATTGTCATGTCTTATCCCTTCATTTGTTTATATTTGAAAGTGAAACATTGTTCATTTCATAAAACCTTTTTTATTTGAATAAACTGTGATAGTGTGTTTGGATAACACATTTTTTATTTAGAACATTGTTATCCCCCACATCTTCTGATTAGGGATACTAGGTTACAGATTTGATGCACTTAGTAGGACATAAATTCCAATCATTATAAGAGAAAAAAACATTTGAGACTTTACATCTCATCCATGCCTAAGGGTTTAATTTTGCCAAAGTTAAAATTTTCTCCGGATTCACTCTTTCTTGTCTAAATACAATCTCATTCCTATGGTTCCATATGTTTTAAATAATTGATATCAACAGACACTTCCATTATTTATTTTGTTGCTCAAAGTCAATAAAAAGAATTGTTAGAAATGCATATCTAGCTGGTTATGCCAATAAGACTAGGTCAGACCTAGCCCAACTTGAATGAACTAAGTTGGTCCAGACTCAGGTGAACATGAATTGACATGAATTGACCCCAACTCTATTGAATGTGGGCTTGTCTGGACTTAACTCAACTTGTATTTAGATTGACTTGATTTGACCTAGGTTCAGGTCAGTTAAGCTCAACCTAATTCTAGGCACTACTTCGACTTGGACCAATATGGTTTGATCTAAGTTTGAGCTAACTTGATTCAATCTGAACCATGAGTCAATTCGGTTTGACTTGAATTCGAATGAACTCGACATGAAGTTTTAATGCACTTGGCTCAACCTTGGTTCAAGTCAACTTGCTTGTTAGGACCATGCCTACTTGGTTCAAGCTAGATCCAACTATAAGCTAACTTGGCTTGCACTTACATGACCCAACCATGTATTATCTTGGATTTGATCCGATTACCAATTCAAAAATAATCTCATTTAACAAATTAAAAAAAAAAGTAAATATAGAATTGAAAAAATAACATCAATTAAGATAAACTAAAATAAACTGTCAATATTAGTATTTTTTATTTTTAATAATTATTTGATATTTATTTGTTTTTAATCTAGTGGTGATTGAAATATTTTATTCAAATAAGAAAAGTTAAATTTTATTACATTTGAATTATCTTATCAATACAAAATATTTAAAAAATAAAACAATTTAAAATAAAAGTAATTCAAATACATTATGTTTAAATATCTTATAAATTGTAAAAGTTCATATCCAAATACAAGATTCAATTAACTCTCGTGAGCGTGAATATGTAACATTTTTGTTGTGACCGTAGAGAAAAACTAAAATGAATGAACTTTTCAAAGTTGACCAATGATGCATGCTTTTAAAGTGTCTAAATCCGAGTGCTTGATTTGTATAATTTTTAAGACTCTTTCATAGGTTTACTGATTATTTTCTTTTTTTCTTCAATTCATTAGACTTAATGGTTTCTCTTTCATGACCAACTCGGACTTTGATTACAAGTTTGAGGGCTTGTGTTATATATATAGAGAGAGAATTAAATCTATTATTCTACTTATTTTATTGTAAAATTTATAATTGGAACAGATTAAAATATGAATTTCAATCATGTTTGATAATTTAAGATTAATGTAATAACAAACGAATATGATCACTAGAAACGGTATGAACTAAACTGTATGTGACAAAAGTATCAAATTTAAATTTAAATAATTTTTTAATTCAAATGACATAAATTTAAAATATATTTAAATTTATTTTAAAATTAAGATGTAATTGGCAATATAGTCTTTCATCTTTTCTTGTAGATATAGTTTGATTTCTTATATTTTAAAAAGTTCAAGATGTTGCCTTATATTTTTAAAATAAATTACTGATTAAAAGTGGTAGCAAAACAATATTTCTTTATGAAATGTTTTACCTAACAACTTTTAAGTTATTTATTCTATCTACGTATTTATGGCAATAATCACCTATTTTACCAAGTATTAATATAAATAAATAATAAGTGACATTCAAATGTATTAAAAACTAAATAACATTTAAGTTTTTTTAAAAATAAAATAATTATGAGTCAATTCATATATAAAAAAAGGATAATGATATTTTAACTTTTATTTTTTTTTATTTTTATTCTTTATTCTCTTACGTGGTTTAATATAGGTTATTGATTAATGTATCACTATTTTTCTTTTAAAACAATCAATAATTCATATACTAAATCACGTCAAGAAATAAAAGATAAAAGTAAAAAAATACGAGTCAAAGTATAATTTTCTATAAAAAAAATTCAAGGGAACGAAATTCAATTTATCATAAATAAAAAATTTATATATTTGTCAACCTAATTCTACTCAAATTCATGAATTTGAACGCATTTTACTAGTGTGGCTTATAACCCTTTCTCGCCTAGTATCCCCTTGGTTGGTTCTCTAGTCCTCATTACTTCTCCCTTTGTTTTGGACGTGTTTTGTGAAACATAAAACCTAACATGTTTTTAGAAAATAAAAATGGTTTAACACGATGTTTACTAGTTTATGGAGTTTTTGTTTTCTTCTCGTAACATTATTATTATTATTTTATTTTTTAATTCAATATTTGAATATTTTTCAATTTCTGTTTTTCAGTTACTCATTTATGTTTTCATTTTTAAATGTCCACTAAAAATAAATGTAGGGGAGAGACTGGAGGTCCTTAAATTTTTAATTGTGGTAACGATGAGAAGCAATAACGTGTAATGAAAATATTTGAGAGAATGTTTTTTATTATCTTTTAACAGTTAATATATTTAAAATATTACCAGAATTAATTTCAAACCAAACAAATGGCCTTTTCTTTATTCCCTTTTAAAAAGAACAACATAAATTTAATCTCGGAAGTAAAGAATTAAACTAAAAAATTAGTCTAAAATATTGAAGTTATTTTTACTGTTTCCACTACAAGTATTTAAAAATAGAAAAGAAAATAAAATAAGGTGACGTATAAATTAAAAAAAAAGCCAGTTCAGATGTGCTCGGTATAAAATATAAAAGATAAAATTAATTTAAAGTAAAAGATGAAACTAAATATAAATATGGTAAGAGGAAAGATTATAAAAATAAAGGTGCAAAGAAAGTGTGAATCGTGATCGGTGGGTGTGAACATTTTGGTTGGATAAGAAATAAACTTTTGACTTTAAAAATAATTAGAAAGAAAAAAAAAAGATAAATATCGATTTAAGTATAGATATATTTTTACTTTTATTTTCATCCTACTTTAACTTTAATTTAATTTTATCTATTTTATTTGGTTAAAATACTCCGTTGGTCCTCGTTTTGGTTCAGAAATCTCAAATTGGTCCTCGTATTTTAATTGGTCTTAATTTCGTCCTCGTTTTTGTAATTCAGTATTAAATCAGGGTAATCACTAACAATGTTAAATTTTTTAACGTTAACTTGGTTTTGATTTTCTGACGTGGCGTTTATTATTTTTCAGAACGGCACAGTGACTGCATGGATTGAATTAAAAATAACATAGTGCTTGAAAAACCCTAAATGTTGTAATTAGGAAATTAGGGATTGGATTGGGAAAATCAGTGTGAGGCGTGGATTGCGAACCCCATGTGCGTGGACGAAGGTGAAGTAGGACCACATTTTTCTTCAATTACATTTTCACTGCACCATGAAAAAAAAGTTCCAGCCAACAACTTCTTCACTTCCACCCTATCAAACGAAACAAAAAACCCCCAATTGCAAAATTAGGTTTTCCAAAATCAAAATACAAAAACAACATACACAAAAAACAGAACTAAATTCATTTCCATATCTCATATCTTGAACTTTGG